>WBZR01002743.1_pt1 | contig 17442 bp, 18 predicted proteins | sample 5204231 | NCBI WGS metagenome assembly WBZR01 (sample SAMN12412403, study PRJNA552823) | activated sludge metagenome | isolation source: activated sludge from anammox sidestream of wastewater treatment plant... | place: USA: Virginia | collected 2017-08 | reverse complement strand
CGCGCCAGCGTGGCCTCCTCTTCCACCGCCTGCTCGAGCAAGCCATGCAGATCGATCACGTCCCCGTCACCGCGATCGCCAGCGGTCGCCCATGAGCAGATAAGGGGCGTCATCCGGATACCCCACTCGAGCTATATGGATTCCGCGACGGCGACCAACTCTGCCTGCAACTGGCGCGCGAGGGCATCGCGGGACCGAATCCGACCTCGTGCATGTCCGTCGAGGAGCTTGAGAGCGGACCGCCCGCGCAAGTCGCGATCAGCGATCTGCCTTTCGGCAGCCAGGTCCTCCAGCGGAACGAGGACGGCTACGTTCCGGCAAAGGCAAGCGTCACCTTCGGCTTCGCCAAGGACGAGATCACAGCTGTGAGCGTTGTCAGTGGCGCGGGCGAGATCCCCGCACTTCTCGCCTCGAACGCCTTTCTCGCGATCGTCGAGGATCCCCTGCTTGGAAGCCGCGTTCACACGATCGTGGCCCGCGATGCAGCGGGCCGCCCTCTCACGATCCCGATCGAGGTCGCCCCATTTGGGGACGAGGGTCCGTCCCATGGCTCACCGGGTGGGGCCCCGGGGCCCCGGGAGATCGAGCGGACCGTTCGCAACGGGACGATCGGCTGGATCACGCGGCGCGAGCATCGAGGGGAGCCATTCCCGTTGATAGAAAGCTTCGATCCGAGTCGGGTGCCGATGAAGGCAGCGACCATCTTCGCACGGGTCATCCGGCCCGACTCATCATCGCAAGTCCGGATCGCGTTGATCGTCGGGGACGCGTATCGGACCGGTACTTCCGACTCGGAAGGCGAGCAGATCTGCTCGGTGGTGTTCGAGCCGCTCGGTCCGGAAACGCTCGGATGTTCGCCCCTTGGCAGTCTGTTCGCGAGCCGTCCCGTCAGCTACGGGCTGAGCATGGGCAGCGGGGGCGACCAGTTCGTGACGCTCGCAGGACTGGCGTCCGACGAGGTCGCCGCGCTCGAGATCTACCTGGTGGCCGGCGAGAGGCGTGTGCTCCCCCTACTCGATAGTGCCTTTGCGAGCAAGGTCGCCCGGCGCGACTTCCCGATCAGGCTTGTCGCCCGAGACGACGCGCGGCGCGTGATCTTCACGGAGGAGATCCTCGGGTGATCGTCGACGGCGCGCAGGAGCGGGTCTGCAGGGACGGAGATCGGCACCGGCTCGGCGGCGCCTACCGCGCGCCCGGAGCCTGTCAAGCCCGGTGAGACGCTTCGGATGGTCCCGGGGTCAGACCCCTTGATGCCGAGCGACTCAGATTCCGGGCACGAAGTCGCTTGCGACCACGCGATGTAACGCGCGCCGAGGGCCGGGGTCTGACCCCCTGAGGCGTCCGGTGCGGACATCGGGCGGAGCCGCCCGACCCGTGCGGACGAGACGATTCAGGGGCAGCCAGCGACCCGCCCTCGCGTGGCCGTGGCAGCCTCGCGGACCGAGACGGCGGCCGCATTGGCATGCCGCAAGGCGCCGGGCGGGGCGTCCTCGCCCGGCCCTACGCGAGCGGGTGGCGGGCGCGCACGTCCGGCCAGGTCTCGAGACCGTAGGCCATGTCCCAGAAGCCCCGCTCGAGCCGGGCGCTCATCGTGAACAACTCCGAGAGGCGGGCCAGCTCCGGCTCCGGGGCGTCCCCGGCGAGCAGCTCGAAGTCGTCGCGCACCCGCCGCAAGACGGCGTCGTAGGACGGCTCGCCGAAGAAGCGGATCCACTCGGCGTAGACGGGATGGTCGTGGACGAGCCCCTCCCCGATCAGCGCCGAAGCGATGTCGCCGTAGCTCCAGGCGCAGGGGAGGATCGCCGCCATGATCTCGAGCGCGCTCCCGCGCGTCGAAGTAGCGACGAGGAAGCCGGTGTAGGCGACGTTCGCGGGCGCCATCACATCGGCTCCGCCCCGGTCGGCAGCGCCGAGCTCGATCACCCGACGCAGGAGCTCGCGGTTCTCCGGCAGCTCCGTCTCGACGATGTTGACAAGGTCGGCCGTGAACGCGGCCATCGTGGCGGCGTCGGGCGCCTTCGACGCTCCGATCGCCATCGCCCGGGCGTACTCGGGCAGGTACATCAGGTTCTGCTCGACGTAGAAGCGGAACTTCTCCGGCGGCAGCGTGCCCGCGGCGAGCTCGCGGACGAACGGGTGCGCGTGGAGCCCGTCCCAGACGCGGGCGCAGTCGTCGCGCAGGCGCTCGCAGACGTTCACGCCGGCCCGAAGCATAGACGCGCGAAGCGGGCGATCGTCTCGCGCTTGTCGGCGCCGAGCGGGAACACGCTCATCCCGCCAACGCCCGCCTCGCGCAGCCAGTCGAGCTTCTCGAGCGCCTGCGCGGGCGTGCCGCAGAACGCGATCTTGCGGACGAGCTCGTCGGGAATCAGTCGGGCCGCCTCACGCGCGTGCTGGAACTCACCGCCCGTGTAGGCGGCGCTGACCGACGCGATCAGCTCGTCGCTCATCCCGGCCAGCCGGGCGTAGTCGGGTGCCGTCTTCGGAAACCACGCCGCGATCGTCCGGGCGGAGTCGAGCGCGGCCTCCCCGTCGTCGGAGATCGCCCCGTAGAGGAAGAGCGTCTCGTCGAACGCGGGGCGCCCGCCGGCCGCCCGCCCGCGCGCCACGTGCTCGCGCGCGAACGCGAGCCCCTCCGGGAACAGGCCCGCGAGCAGGATCAGGCCGTCCGCGACCTCGCCGGTCAGCTCGAGCGCGCGCGGGCGGCTCGCCGAGATGTAGACCGGCGGCTCCTCCACCGCCGAGCGCAGGTGTGCCCCGACCAGCCGCCAGCGCCCGACCTCCCCGTCGACCGTCTCGCCGCGCCACAGCCGCCGCGCCACCTCGATCGTGTCCCGGAGCGTCGCCACCTTCGCCATCGGCAACCCCAGCTCATACAGCGGCCGGTCGCCGACCCCGAGCCCGCAGGCCACCCGGCCGGGAGCGAGTTGGACGAGGGAGCGAAACGCGTTCGCGGTGATCGCCGGGTGGCGCGTGAGCGGGTTCGTGACCGCCGTCCCGACCGCGATTCTGGACGTCGCCTGGAGCGCCAGGGTGGCGTAGACGTAGCAGTCGCCCGCGTGTAGCGACGAGTCGGTGATCCAGAGGTTGTCGAAGCCGAGTTGCTCGACCCAGCAGACGAGCTCGACCCATTCGGCCGGCTCGTACGTTCCCTGGAGCGTGACGCCGTAGCGCATTACCAGACGATCACGTTGCGACCGCGCACCTGGCGCGCCTTCAGCCGCTCGAGCGCGGTCCCGATCTCGGCCAGCGGGTAGCGCGTGTCGATCGTCGCGTGGAGGCGCCCGTCGGCGGCAAGTCGAATCGCGGTCTCGAGATCGCGACGCGACGCCGCCACCGAGGTCACGACCTGGATCTCCGACAGGATCAGCTCGATCGGGTGGACGTCCAGGTGCTCGCCCGTGTAGCCGATAATCACGAGCTTGCCGCCGCGCCCGAGCGAGCGGATGCCCGCGAGCAGCGTCTCGCCCGTGCCGACAAGCTCGATGTAGTGGTCGGCGCCCGCGCCGGCGGTCAGCGCGCGAACGCGGTCGGGGAGCGCGTCGTAGCCTTCGCCGCCCGCGAGCACGATCGCGGCGGTCGCGCCCGCCTCGGCGGCGAGGCCGGCCCGCTCGTCGGTGTCCGCGACCGCGATCACGCGGGCGCCGGCGGCCACGACGACCTGGATCGCCATCAGGCCGACACCGCCGACGCCATCGACGACGACCGTGTCGCCAAGCGCGATCCCCGCCAGCCGGGACGCGTGCACCGCCGACATGCCGCTGCACGCGAGCAGCGCCCCCGCCTCGAACGAGACGCTGTCCGGCAGCGGCACGAGGTTTCCCGCCGGCACCCGGACGACGTCGGCGAAGCCGCCTGGCAGCGAGAAGCCGAGCTGCCCGACCGGGTCGACGCAGAGCGACTCGCGCTGGCTCAGGCAGGGGCGGCAGGAGCCGCAGCCGACCATGTTGTAGACGGCGACCCGGTCGCCCGGCGCGACCCCGGAGCCAGCCGGGGCCTCGAGCACGACTCCGGCGCTCTCGTGGCCGAGGACGAAGCGATCGCTCGGCGGCGGGATCGCCCCCTCCATGAAGTGGAGCTCGGTCCCGCAGACGCCGGCGGCCTTCGCCTCGACCAGGGCCCACCCGTCGGCGACGGGGTCGGCCACGTCCTCGACCCGCACCTCGCCACCTTCAACCAGCACGGCTGCCTTCATGCCACCTCCTTGAGATCGGGCCACTGCTCGAACCGGTACGCCATCTCCCAGAAGGCGTGCTCGAGCCGCGTGCTCATCGTAAAGACGTCCTGGAGCCGCCGCCGCTCGCCCTCGCCGAGGCCGGCCGCGAGGCGGTCGAGCGTGGCGCGGCGCCCGGCGATCACCTCCACGTACTCGTCGCTCGCGAAGAAGCCGACCCAGCTCGCGTAGATCGGATGGTCCCGGAGCTCCCCGGCCAGGGCGACCGCGATCTCGGCGTAGCTCCACGTGCAGGGCAGGAGCACCGTCATGATCTCGAGCGTGCCGCCGCGAGCCGCCGTCGACACGAGGTAGCCGGCGTAGGCGACCGTCGCCGGCGCCGGCGCGAGCGAGCCGCCGCGGTCGGCGGCACCCAGCGCGACGACCCGGGCGAGCAGCTTCCGGTTCGACTCGAGCTCGCGGCCGCTGACCGCCGCCAGCTCCTCGGCGAAATGATCGAGCTCGGCGTCGTCGCGGGCGCGGGCCACCCCGAGCGCGACCGCCCGGGCCAGCTCGGGCAGAAAGAAGATGTCCTGCTCGAGGAAGAAGCGAAACCGCTCCGGCGCGAGCGTCCCGTCCGCGAGCTCGCGCAGGAACGGGTGGCGGTGGAGCCCCTGCCAGAGCTCCCCGCAACCGTCCCGGAGCGAGTCGCAGAACGACATCAGGCGAGATCGACCCAGACCGTCTTCGTCTGCAGGTAGAGCTCGAGCGCCTCCCGCCCGAGCTCCTTGCCGTAGCCGGACAGCTTGAAGCCACCGTAGGGGACGGCCGCGTCGAACATCCCGTACGTGTTGACCCAGACCGTGCCGGCCTCGAGCGCAGCCGCGACCCGGTGGGCCCGCTTGACGTCGCGCGTCCAGACGCCGGCGGCGAGGCCGAACCGTGTGTCGTTGGCCGCTGCCACCACCTCGTCCTCGTCGGCGAAGGACGCGACCATCGCGACCGGGCCGAAGATCTCCTCGCGCATCACCCGCATCCCCGGCTCGACGTCGGTGAAGACGGTCGGACGAACGAAGTAGCCCTCGCCGAGCCCCTCTCCGCTCGCGCGCTCGCCGCCGTAGACGACGCGGGCGCCCTCGTCGCGTCCGGACGCGATGTAGCCGGTGACGCGCTCGAGCTGCTCCTGGCTGACGAGCGGCCCCATGTCCGTACCCGGATCGAGGCCGTTCCCGAGCCGGATCCCGCGGGCGCGCTCGGCCAGGCGCTCGACGAACTCGTCGCGGATCCGCTCGTGCGCGTAGATCCGGGCGCCGGCGATGCAGCACTGGCCCTGGTTGAAGAAGACGGCGCCGTGCGCGCCGGCGAGCGCCGCGTCGAGGTCGGCGTCGTCGAAGACGATGTTCGGGGACTTGCCGCCGAGCTCGAGCGAGACCCGCTTGAGGTTGCCCTTCGAGGCCTCGACGATCTTCTGGCCGGTCGTGTGCTCGCCCGTGAACGTGACCTTGTCGACGCCGGGGTGCGCGGCGAGCGGCGCGCCGGCGGTCTCGCCGAAGCCGGTGACGATGTTGACGACCCCGGGCGGGAAGCCGACCTCGCGGGTCAGCTCCGCGAGCCGAAGCGCGGAGAGCGGCGTCTGCTCGGCGGGCTTGAGCACGACCGTGCAGCCGGCCGCGAGCGACGGGCCGAGCTTGTAGCCGCACATGAGCAGCGGGAAGTTCCAGGGAATGATCGCGCCGACGACGCCGACCGGCTCCCGGCGCGTGTAGACGTGGAAGTCCCCGTAGGAGGGCGTCGCGACCGCACCCTCGATCTTGGTCGTCCACCCCGCGTAGTAGCGAAAGAGCGCCGAGCAGAGCGGGACGTCGACCGCGAGCGCCTCGCCCGCCGGCTTGCCGTTGTCGAGCGTCTCGAGCTGCGCCAGCTCGTCCGCGAGCTCGGCAAGCCGCGTGCCGAGGTTCCAGAGCAGCTCGGCGCGGGCCGCCGGCGCGAGCGCGCGCCAGGCTGGCAGCGCCTCCCGGGCCGCCCGCACGGCAGCGTCGACGTCGGCGGGACCGGCCGACGGGGCGGTGGCGATCACCTCGCCCGTCGCCGGGTTGACGACGTCGAAGCGCTCCCCGCTCGCGGGCGCGATCTCCTCGCCGCCGATCAGAAGACCGTGCTCCCGGGTGAGGAAGCTGGAGACCCCATCGAGCACCTGCGTCGTCATCGTCGTCACCTCTCGGGTCGTTCGTGGATTTCGCGGCTCAGTCTCCGCGCGGGTCGAGCGGCACTCCGTCGAGCGCGAGCACGGCGTCGAGCAGCACGCAGTCGATGTGCGAGCGCGCGTCGACCGAGCCGCCGTAGGCGACGTTGTTGCCGAGCGCGACGTGCGCCCCGCCGACGATCCCCTCGAGCTCGAGCGCGGAGCCACCCGGGCGCGAGCGGGGATTGAGACCGACGGAGACCTCGGCGAGGCTGGTCATCCGCTCGTCGCCCGCCCGCTCGATCGCATCCTCGAGTCGCCATGCCTCGGGCCCGGCGATACCCATCAGCCGGCCGGCCGCGAAGCGAAGCTCGACCGGGCTCGCAAGCTGGTCTGGACCGAGGAAGAGCAACGAGCCGTCGACGACGACGCGGCCCTCGGCCGTCCCCTCGAGCGGGCTCGCGCCGACCTCCACATCGGGCGGGGCAGCGTAGGCGCCGGCCGTGTCCGCGACGCCCCAGAGCGGCCGCCCGCGCCGCCCCTCGAAGCTGCCGCGCAGGTCTGTGCCGGCCGCGCTCGTGAGGTGGAACTCGGTGGCCGCGTCGAAACGCTCCGCGAGCCGCCGGGCGCGTTCGCCGAGCGCTGGGAAGTCGGCCGCGAACGGGCCGCCGGGACGGAGCGTCCGCCAGCTCAGGCCCGGGACCGTGAGGTAGCGGGCGCCGCGCGCGCAGGCGTCGCGGCGCGCGCGGCAGGAGCCGACGAAGACGGAGGTCAGCTCGAAGACGACGTCGGCCTCGAGCATGGCGGCTCCGACCGCCGCGGGCGGCTCGTCGCCGGGCAGGTCGGCCGGGGCGAACGAGACCGCGACGACGCCGGCTCCGAGCGTTCGCAGCGTCGCCGCGAGCGCGGCCGCGAGCCCGCCGTCGGCAGCGAAGTCAGTGACGATCAGCGCGCGCTCGCCTGCCCGGACGCCCGCGCACGTCGTGGCGAGCACGCGCAGCGCGTCCAGGCAGTCGAGCCGGCTAGCCACCCGGGGCGAGCAGCTGGACGGCGGTTGCCGCGTAGACCCGGGCGGCCGTGTGGATGTCGGCCACGTCGAGCCACTCGTCCGGCATGTAGACCGGCTCGCGGCCCGGCCCGTAGATCACGGTCGGGGCGAGCTGGCCGACGCTGGCCGTATCGGCGAGCCAGGAGCCGGCGCTGTAGCGGGGCTCCGACCCCGTGATCGCGGCGATCGAGCGGGCGAGCGCCGCCGTCAGGGGGTGGTCGCGGGCGATCAGGTGGGGCCGCTTGCGGTCGGCCAGCACGAGCTCGTAGCGCGCTTCCGGGTCACGCGCGCGGGCGCGCTCGATCGCGCCCTCGATCAGCGCCCGCACCTCCTCCTCCTCGACGCCCGGCTGGGGACGGGAGTCGATGCGGATCACGCACTCGTCGGGGATCATCGACGGCCCCCCGGGTGGCAGGCCGGCGTAGATCCGCCCGACCGCCGTGTAGAGCTCGGGCCCGAACAGCTCGACCGTCTCGGCTGGCAGATCGGGCATGTGGCGCAGCGCCTCGACCTCCTCGACGAGCGGCACCATCTTCGCGATCGCGTTGACCGCGAGATGGCGGTGGCAGGTGTGGGCGGCGCGGCCGATCGCGGTCACGTCCCAGTAGAGGCGGCCCCGGTGACCGAGGTAGATCTCGAGGTCGGTCAACTCACCGAGGATCGAGAAGTCGGCCGAGTGCTCCTCGAAGAAGCGGATCGCGCCCTGCTGCTGGCCCATGTGGTCGGCGACCGCCGCCAGCAGGACCTTGCCGCACCAGAGCGAGCGGTCGCGGGCGAGCGCGGCGGTCGCCTCGGTCAGCGTGGCGACACCGGCCTTCATGTCCATCACCGCGTGCCCGTGCACCTTCCCGTCCTCGAGCCGGCCCGAGTAGGGATCGCCGCTCCAGCCGACGCAGACCGGCTTCGTGTCGATGTGGCCGGTGAGGACGAGCGTCGGCCCGGGTCGCCCCGAGTCGACGACGCCGACGACGTTCGGGCGGTCGGGCAGCGCGTCCTGGAGGTAGACGTCGTCGAAGCCCATCCGCTCCATCCGCGCCTGCAGGTACCGCGCGATCTCCCCTTCTTCCCCCTGGACGCTCGGGATGCGCACGAGCTCGCACGTCAGCGCGACCGCGTCGTCGGCGTCGACGAGAGCGGCGGCGGCTGCGAGCGTGGTGTCGGTGGGAGAGATGGACATCGAGATCAGATATGAGATACGACGCCAGTCTACGGGGCGGGCCGAGCGCCCGTCAAGCGACAGCCCGTCGCGAGCGACGGAGACAGCCGGAGCGCCGAGATACGATGTACGAGCTGTCATGGCCAAACACGCGCGCGAGAAGATCCTGCCCGCCCAGCTCGAGCGTCGCGTCTACGAGCGGCTCCGTGACGAGATCGTCTCGGGCGTGCTCCAGCCCGGGGCGCAGCTCGTCGAGGCGCGCATCGCCGAGGAGCTCGGCGTCTCGAAGACCCCCGTGCGGGAGGCGCTGATCCGCCTCCAGCGCGACGGCCTGGTCGAGATCGAGCCCTACCGCGGCGCCCGCGTGCTGGAGCCGTCCACCGAGGACGTGCGCGAGGTGCTCGAGCTGCGGCTCCTGCTCGAGTGCCAGATCGCCCGCGAGCTCGCCCGCAGACGCCCGCCCGACGTGCTGTCCGCGCTCGCAGCGTCGATCGAGGAGAGCAAGCGCGCCCTCGCCGCGGAGGACACCCAGCGGCTGCTCGACGCACTGACCGAGTTCTCGGACGTGCTCGCAGACGCATCCGGAAACAGCCGCATGGGCAAGCTGCTCATTGATCTGCGCAGCGTCCTGCTCCTGATCGGCTCGAGCTCGCTTCGCTCCCCCGGCCGGGAGGCGCGCTCGATCCTCGAGCACGAGGCGATCCTCGCCGCGATCCGTGCCGGCGACGAGGACGCGGCCGCTGAGGCGACCGCGCTGCACATCGGCTCGATCGAGCGCGACTCGGCTGCGCGACCGGGCTGAGCCCGGCGCCCCAGCCCGGTCCGCCAGGCCGCGCGGGCGACGCGCGCTTTCGGCCTCGCCAGGTCGCTCCGGCGCCGGGTTTCGGTCCCCGGGGATCTGCGCCCGGCCTGCGCGCTCCTGGCCGTCCCGGGCCCGGCCGAACGCCGCGCGATCACGGCTCTCGGTCGACCGAGGCTCAGGCGAGCGCGGGCCAGTGGCGCGCCAGGAACGAGCGCTGCTCGTCGAGCGCCGAGCGCTGCCACGGCGCTTCCTCGCGACAGCACGCCTGCCCGGCCACGAACGGCTCGAACGGGTCACCGTGGCGCGGTCCGCCGGCCAGCGTCTCGACGACCGCGAGCCAGCAGAATGGCGCGTACACGTGGCTGTACCCGCCCTCCTGGATCGAGACGAGTCGCCCGGCGCAGACGGCGTCCGCCACGGCGAGCAGCCTCGCGGCGATCCCGGCGAAGCCCGTGGCGGTGACGCCCAGCCGAGCGAGCGGGTCGAACAGGCTCGCGTCCACCCCACAGGCGACGATCACGAGCTCGGGCTCGAACGCGCGTAGGATCGGGCAGACGAGCTCGTCGAGCGCCCTGTGGTAGCCGGGGTCGCCGGTGCCCGCGGGGAGGTTGACGTTCACGTTGAAGCCGGCCCCGGCGCCCTCCCCGACCGTCTCGACCGTGCCCGTCTCGACCGGGAAGCTGCGGTCCTGGTGGATCGAGACCGTGAGCACGGTCGGGTCGGAGAGGAAGATCGCCTCGGTGCCGTTGCCGTGATGGGCATCGATGTCGACGATCGCGACCCGCTCGAGCCCGTGCTCGGCCTGAGCGGCGCGGGCCGCGACCGCGCAGTTGTTGAAGATGCAGAAGCCGTAGCCCGAGTCGCGCCAGGCATGGTGGCCGGAGCGGCGCAGCATCGCGTGGGCGTTGCGCACCCGGCCGCTGAGGACCAGCTCGAGCGCGGTCAGCGCGGAGCCGGCCGAGAGCAGCGCGAGCCCGTAGGAGCGGCCGTCCATCGGCGTGAAGCCACCGCCCGCGTCGCCCCGCCCGGCGGCCGACTCGGCTTCCATCCGCTCCACGTGCTCGCGCGAGTGAACGCGCAGAAGCTCGTCGACCGTCGCCTCGCGCGGCACCGCCAGCGTGAGCCGCTCGTCGAGCCCGGCCGCACGGACCAGCTTGCGGGTGCGGACGATCCGGGCGGTCGAGTCCACGTGCAGGTCGTCCTCGACCAGGCCCTCGATCGGGAGGTAGATCGCTCCGCGACCCATGTCGTGCGTCGCGAAACGATCGTCCCAGCAGAGCGCCGTGCTCACCGTGTCCACCCCTCCGCCGACGTTGACAGGACGCGCGCCGGCGTCTAGCGTACCCTCTCCGTATCTCATATATCAACATCGCCGGAGAGTCGAGGACTAACCATATGCAGTGCGGGCCCGTCGGAATGGATGCCGATGGCCAGTGAGCGTTCCCCGAGTGCGCCGTCCGCGACGGCAGGCTCCGGCGGGGACTCGCCGATCGCGATCCGCGGCGTGCGCCAGACGTTCGGGGAGACGCTCGCGCTCGACGGGATCGACCTCGACGTCCCGATCCACACGCGGCTCGGGATCGTGGGACCGAGCGGGTGCGGGAAGTCGACCCTGCTCTCGGGCATCGCCGGGCTGATCGAGCCCCAGTCCGGCTCGATCGCAATCGGCTCGGCGACGACCGCCCGCGACCGTCTCGCTCGCTGCGCCCTGATGCCGCAGAAGGATCTGCTCCTGCCCTGGCGCAGCGCACTCGACAACGCCTGCCTCGCGCTCGAGAACCGGGGCGTCCCCCGCCGGGGCGCGCGCGAGCGCGCGCGGCCGCTGTTCGAGCGCTTCGGGCTCGCGGAATTCGAGGAGCACATGCCGGCACAGCTCTCCGGCGGCATGCGCCAGCGGGTCGCCTTCCTGCGCACGCGGATGGCCGAGAAGGCCGTGCTCCTGCTCGACGAGCCGTTCGCCGCGCTCGACTCGATCACGCGCGCGAGCATGCAGGAGTGGCTGCTCGGCGCGCTCGAGCAGGAGCCGAAGACAGCGCTGCTCGTCACCCACGACGTCGACGAGGCGCTGCTTCTGACGCACCGGGTCGTCGTCATGTCCGCGCGGCCAGGACGGATCGTGCGGGAGCTGGCAACCGGCTTCCCCCGTGACGTGCCGAGGCGCGAGATTGTCACCTCCCGCGAGTTCGCGGGCCTGAAGGAGCAGGCGCTGGAGGCGCTGGGACTGTGACGACCGCCAGCGTTCAGGACCTCGTGCGCGCCGCCCACAGGCGCCGGATGGCAGCGTGGAGTCGCCGCGCCTCCCACGCGTACGGCCCCGCGGCGATCCTGGTCGTCGCCGGGATCGGTCTGTGGGAGCTGCTCATCCGCCTCCTGGACGTGCAGCATTTCATCTGGCCGGCGCCGTCTCTGATCGCGGCGACGATCCGGGACGAGATTCCCGATCTGGGCCACCATACGCTCGTCACCCTGGGCGAGGTCGCGGCGGGATTTGCGGTCGCGGTGGCCGCCGGGCTCGGGCTCGGCATCCTCCTCCACGTCTCCGCGATCGTGCGCCGCGCGCTGTACCCGATCCTGATCGCGTCGCAGAGCGTGCCGACGATCGTGCTCGCGCCCGTGTTCGCGCTCGTCCTCGGCTACGGCCTCGCGCCGATTCTCGCCGTGATCGCACTGTTCTGCTTCTTCCCGATCGTCGTTGGCACGATCGACGGCCTGCGCGGCGTCGACCGGGAGTACGTCCGGATGATGCTGACGCTCGACGCGTCGCGGACGGGCATCTTCCGGCGCGTGGAGCTCCCGGCGGCGCTGCCGCTGATCTTCACCGGCACGCGGGTGTCGGCGACCTACGCCGCGATCGGCGCCGTGTTCGGGGAATGGGCTGGGTCCGACCAGGGCCTCGGCTGGCAGATGCTCCAGGCGAAGGGTCGGCTCGACACGGAGCTCGTGTTCGCTGACATCGTCTTCATCACCGCGATGGCGCTCGCTCTCTTCGGGCTCGTCTCGCTGATCGAGCGACTGGCGATCCCCTGGGCGCGAAGCGGGGGGCCGCGATGACGTGACGTGGCGAGCGGCCGGCCCCGCGCGGGGCGGGCGAGGAGAGCGAACGGAACGAAAGGAGAGGATGATGAAGACAGACGCACGGCGGCCGGCGCTCCTGCTCGCGCTCCTGGTTGCCATGCTCGCGCTCGCAGCCTGCGGCGGCGAGAGCGCCGAGGAGGAGCCGGCCGCGACCACGGAGGCTCCGGCGGCGACCGAGGAGGCCCCACCGGCCACGACCGAGGAGGCGCCGCCCGCCGCGACCGAGGAGGCCCCACCGGCCACGACGGAGGAGGCTCCTCCGACTCCGGCGTCGCTCAAGGTGGCGCTCGACTGGTTCCCGAACCCCGATCACGTCTCCCTCTACAGCGCCCTCGACAACGGCCTCTTCGAGGAGCAGGCTCTCGATGTCTCGTTCGAGGTCCCCTCCGACGTCACCGCGGGTCTGAAGCTCGTAGCGACCGGCGAGTTCGACCTCTCGATCTACTACCAGGGCGACATGTTCTACGCAGCGCTCGAGGGCCTGCCCGTGATCGGCGTCGGGGCGCTGATCCCGCAGCCGCTCAACTCGCTGATCGCGCCCGCCGGCTCGAAGGTGACGGGGCTCGACACGATTGCGGGAGCGACGATCGCCGAGACCGGCGGCCCGTTCATCGCCGCGATCTTCAAGACGATGCAGGACGAGCTCGGCCTCGCGAAGGACGACTTCAAGACCGTCAACGTCGGCTACGACCTGCTGCCCGCGGTCCTGACCGGGAAGGCCGACGCGATGATCGGCGCCTACGCCAACATCGAGGGGAACGTCCTCAAGCTCGAGACCGGAGCCGATCCGACCGTGATCACGCTCGACCAGCTCGGCGTGCCCACGTTCGACGAGCTGTTGATCGTCGCCAACAGCGAGCGGCTGCAGAGCGACGCCGCCTACGCGGACGCGGTCGCCCGCTTCGTCAGCGCCGTCGCGGCCGGGCAGGTGGCCGCGCAGGCTGATGCGCCCGGCTCGATCGAGAGCATGGAGACGAACACCGAGTACAAGCCGGAGGAGATCGAGCTGATGGTGCCGACGACGCTCGAGCTGCTCAACTCGCCGTCCGGCCTTGCCCCGCTCTGCTTCGACCTCGCGGCGTGGGACGCATTCGGACAGTGGATGGTGGAGAACGCGCTGATCGAGACCCCGGTCGACGTCTCGACGATCGCGACGAACGACTACAACGCCGGCTGCTAGCAGGAGGGTCGGGAGGGGCCGGAGGACCGGCCCCTCCCGCCCGCCCGGAGAGGATCGCCGATGACGAGCACGACCGGACTGTCGCTGAGCCAGGAGCTCTGGGAGGAGACCGCGGACATCTATGCGGGCGTCCTGCGCCATCCGTTCATGACGGGACTCACGGACGGCACCCTGCCGGAGGAGTCGTTTCGCTTCTACATCGTCCAGGACACGCTCTACCTGCGCGAGTACGCCCGGGTGCACAGCGTCGCCGCCGGCAAGGCCGGGTCGCCTCACGACATGCAGCACTTCAACCGGATCGCGGCCGAGCTCGTCCACGCCGAGCAGACGGTGCACGCGGACTTCTTCCGCGAGTGGGGGCTCTCAGACGAGGACGTCTGGGCCACGCCGATGGCGCCGACGAACGTCGCCTACACCACGTACATGCTCTCGGCGGCGTACGGCGGCACGTTCGCCGAGGCCGTCGGCGCCGTGCTGCCGTGTGCGTGGATCTACCTCGAGGTCGGCAAGGAGCTGGTCCGCGCCGGCTCCCCGCACCCGCTCTACCAGCGCTGGATCGACATGTACGGCAGCGAGGAGTACGCGGAGATCGTGCGGGTCGTGATCGACATGGCCGACCGGCTCGGGCCCGGCCTGAGCCCGCAGGAGCGGGCGCTCGTGACGGAGCGGTTCGTGGTCGGCGCCCGCTACGAGTGGATGTTCTGGGACATGGGCTACCGGCGCGAGGCCTGGCCCGTCTGAGCGCGCGCCGGCCGGCGACTACGAGCGGCGCACCGACTCGAGGTCGGGAACGTCCATCCGGGCGACCACCTCGCGAAAGGCGCGGTTGGCTTCGCGCAGGACCTCGTCCTCGTCGATCGTCGTGAACTCCCGGTTCTCGTAGATCACGCGGCCGTCCACGATCGTCGTCTCGACGCAGCTCCCGTTGGCGGCGAAGACGAGGTGGCTGTAGACGTGCTCCTTCGATCCCGGCATCAGCGGCGTGAACATCTGGTTACGCGTGTCGACCACGATCAGGTCGGCCTTCTTGCCGGCGACGAGCTCGCCCGCGTCGATCCCGAGGCCGGCGTTGCCGTTGCGGCACGCCATCCGCAGGACGTCGGGAGCCTGGCCGAGGCTCGCGTCGACGCGGGTGGCACGGTGCATGAGCGACGCGAACTTCATCACCTCGAACATGTCGCGGCTGTTGTTGCACTCGGCGGCGTCGTGGCCGAGCCCGACGTTGAGGCCGGCGGCGAGCAGCTCCGGGAGGCGGGCGACGCCGTTGCCGAGCTTCGCGTTCGAGCTCGGGTTGTGCGAGATGTGCGTGCGCGTCTCGCGCATCAGCGCGATCTCCGCGTCCGAGAGCCAGACGCAGTGGGCGGCGATGCAGTCCGGGCCGAGGATGCCGGTGTCGTACGCCACCTCGGTCGGCCGGCGTCCGAACAGCTCCTTCGAGATCTCGACCTCGGACAGCGACTCGTTCAGATGGATGTGGATGCCGGTGCCGAGGTCGTTCGCGAGCGCCCGGGCGTCGCGGAGGAGTTGCTCGGAAGCGAGCGGCAGCCACTCGATCCCGACCAGCACCCTGATCCGCCCGTTCGCCGAGCCGTCGTGCGTGCGGAAGGCGTGCTCGTTGTCGGCCAGGGTGTCGAGATCGTGCTCGTCGGTGGCGACGTCGTTCGAGAGCACGGCCCTGATCCCGATCTCCTCGGCGGCCCGCGCGAGCGCCCCGAGCTGGCGGTACATGTCGTTGACCGCCGTGACGCCGCACCTGACTGACTCGCTGTAGCTCGCGAGCGCCGCCCAGTAGGCGGACTCCTCGTCGAGGGCGCGGATCATCGGGTACCAGCAGGTCTGGAGGTACTCCCAGAGCGGCAGGTGATCGGACCAGCCCTTGCCGAGCGCGGTGTGGTAGTGGAAGTCGACCAGCCCGGGCATCACGATCCGGTCGGTGGCGTCGATCACGCGCGCCCCGTCCGCGGGCACCTCATCCGAGCCGACGTGGACGATCCGGTCGCCCTCGATCACGACCGTGCCGCCGAAATGGACGTCGTCGTCGTCGTTCAGCGTGACGACCGTGCCGTTGCGAAGGATGATGCGCTCGCTCACGTTCCCTCCTGCCACATCGCGGCTCCGAAGCTTCATATACTATATCTCGGAGTCGTGGCCGTCCGCTCCGCGGCGGGCGGGCCGGCGCGCCGACCAGGCCAGGCGAGCGGCGACACCGAGGAGCAGGAGCGCGAACAGGGTACGCAGGGCGTCCTCCGGCAGCGACTCGGCGAGAGCTGCCCCGCCGGCGACGCCGACGAGCGAGCCGGCGCCGAGCAGGATCGCGGCCCGCCAGCGAACGTTGCCGCGCCCGTGCTGGCGCCAGGCGCCGACGACCGCGACCGGGATCATCGCGGCCAGCGACGTGGCGGCAGCCTCGATCTGGGACAGGCCGGCGATCACCACCAGCGAGGGGACGAACAGGATCCCGCCGCCGACGCCGAAGACCCCGGAGAGGACCCCGGCCGCGAGGCCGACAGCGACGAGCTCGGCGGCCTCGGCGGTCACGTCGCGAGCAGTCGCGCCGCGGTTGCGACGAGGAACGCGGCGAAGAGGAGGACGAGGAAGCGCGAGGAGAGGCGGCGTTGGAGCCAGAGTCCCGCGAGCCCGCCGAGCACCGCGGGTAGGCCCACCATCGCCGCCTCCGCCCACTGGACACGGTCGAGCACGACGTACGAGACGACGCCGAACGCCGCGGTGAGAGCGATCGCCGCGAGCGACGTTCCCGTCGCCACCCTCGGGTCGAAGCCGACGAGCGCGATCAGGAGCGGCACGACCACGATGCCGCCGCCGACGCCGAACAGCGTCGCGAACAGGCCGGCGACGAGCCCGATGCCGACGAGGACCGGGAGTGGCTGCCTCGCCGCGAGCACGGACGTATTCTAGGAAGACGGTGGACGCGGCCTCCCTGCTCGCACCCCTCGCCGCCGCTCCGGGTCGCACGGCGCTCGTCCTCGACGTGGACGGGACGCTCGCGCCGATCGTCGCGCGTCCGGCGCTCGCGACCGTGCCACCGGAGACCCGGACGGAGCTGCGTCGGCTGGCCAGCCGCTACCTGCTCGTCGCGTGCGTCAGCGGCCGGCCGGGCGCGGAGGCCGAGCGGCTCGTCGGTGTCGAAGGTCTCCGCTACGTCGGCAACCACGGGCTCGAGCTCGATCCCCGCGCCGGCGCGCTCGCGGTCCAGCTTGCCCGCTTCCGGGAGGTCGTGAACGGCGCGTGGCCGGTCGAGGACAAGCTGCTCTCGCTCGCGTTCCATTTCCGCGGGGCGCCCAACGAGGCGGCGGCGGTGGCCACGCTCGAGGCGGTCGCCGAGCGCGCCCGCGCGGCCGGGCTGACCGCCCGCTTCGGCCGCAGGGTGCTCGAGGTGCGGCCGCCCAGCGAGTGGGACAAGGGGCGGGCGGTGCGCTCGCTGATCGAGGAGTGCGGTGCCTCGCTCGCCCTCTACGCCGGCGACGACACAACCGACCTCGACGCGTTCCGAGCCCTCGGCGCCTCGGGGCTCGAGCGGGCGCTGCGCGTCGCCGTCGCCTCGGCCGAGGCGCCACCCGGGCTGATCGCGGCGGGCGATCTCGTCGTCTCCGGCCCCGGGGAGCTGCTCGAGCTGTTGCGGAGGCTCTAGTGCACCGTCCGGGGAATACCGCACAGCTCTGGCGGCTGCAAAGCGGCGCCAGGCGGCGTCCTCGGTCGCGCCAATATGCCTGCAGTGGGGTATCCGGATGACGCCCCTTATCTGCTCATGGGCGACCGCTGGCGATCGCGGTGACGGGGACGTGATCGATCTGCATGGCTTGCTCGAGCAGGCGGTGGAAGAGGAGG
>WBZR01002742.1_pt1 | contig 17442 bp, 14 predicted proteins | sample 5204231 | NCBI WGS metagenome assembly WBZR01 (sample SAMN12412403, study PRJNA552823) | activated sludge metagenome | isolation source: activated sludge from anammox sidestream of wastewater treatment plant... | place: USA: Virginia | collected 2017-08 | reverse complement strand
GGCTCGCATCTGCACCGGACCGCGCGCGCTCAGGATCTGCTCGAGCTCGAGCCGGCGCTGGCGGATGATCAGGTGCTGGAAGACCCGCTCCCCCACGCGTCGCACGAACGGCGAAAATTCGTTCGCCTTCGTGTTCAAGAGGGTGACGGTTCCGCGCTGGATGTCGGGGAGATTGTCGAGCGTGCCGCGCGTGCCGGGGAGCGACCAGTCCGGCGCGACCGGCGCGACGGCGAGCGCGAGCTTCCGTCGTCCGGCGCTGTCCTTCGTGGCGTCCTCCGGCTCTCGGGTCGCGTCGCGCTGGGCGGCGACGAGTTCGTCGGTCGACGCGAAGAGCCGGTCGAGCGCGGGTGCCGGCCTGGCCTCCTTCGGCTCGGTACGCGGCGCCGGCGCGCGCTCGGCGAGTCGCCGCGCCTTCGTCGGGGCTGGCCGCTCGGCGCCGGCCGCACGGGGCGGGACCGGCTTCGGCGCCGGCGCGGCGGCCGGGCCGGGATTCGGGACGCCGGGATGCACCGTCTCGTGCTCGACCGTGTTGTCGCGATCGCTCTGGAACCGCGGGTTCTCCGGCACGCGGTCGTTGATCCGGTCGGGCGGGGCGACCATCTGGCGGGGCGCGGGCGCGGTGGGGGCCTTCGGAGGCTCGGGCGGCGCGAGCGCGACTTCGAGCGGCGCGTCGAACGCCGGAAGCGGGGCGTTCCTAGGTACGTACGGCGCGAGAGCCAGGAGCGACGCGTGGAGGAGCGCCGAGAACGCGATCGCAAGGGGGAGGTGTCGATCGCGCTGGGCGGTGGTCATCGGCGTCGGGATCTTACGTGTCGAGCGCGCGGACCCGCAACTCTCATGAAGAGCGCCGCGCGCGCGGGAAGGCTATTGCGCCCCCGCGAAGGCTTCTCCTATAGTCCCCCGAGCGCAGCTCGCGCCGTGGAGAATCGCATGTTCGGTTTGGGGATGGGAGAGATGCTCGTGATCCTGGTGATCGTCTTGATCATCTTCGGCGCCGGCCGACTGCCCGAACTCGGGGAAGGCCTCGGGAAGGGCATCCGGAACTTCCGCAAGGCGACCAGCGAGCCCGACTCGATCGACGTCACCCCACCGAGTCCCGGGACGAGCCCGCAGGCGGACTCGAAGCCCGGCGCGTCGGGCGAACGCTCAACACCCGCGAGCTGAACTCGCGCAGCTCGCGCGGAGGCTCGAGGAACACGATCGCGAACGGCGTGCTCGCGCCCGGCGCGAGGGCGATCACGGGATCGAGCCGCTGCAGCAAGACGATCTCCGCCTCCGAGAGGTCGGTGAGGGCGGTGCGGTTGCCGGTCGCAACGACCTTCTGGTCGAGCTCGCCGCCTCCGAGGCCGTAGAGCGCGCCCGACACCTCGATGCGCTCGATGGTCACCGGCGAGTTGTTGCGCGCGTCGCCCGTGATGATGAAGACGCGGCGGTCGTTGCGCAGGCGCTGGAAGCGGCCCTGCACGTTCGTGAGCTCGACCTTGGCCGCGAGGTTGCGGTCGCGCGCGAAGGTCGCGCCGGCGAGCGGGAGCCGCGACAGCCAGGCCAACGTCCGCTCGGGCGCGACGCGCACGACGAGCGCGAGCGCAACGAAGCCCGTTACCGCCGTGCCGATGGCGCGCATGATCGTTCCGAAACCTGACGGAGCCCGCATCGTCTCCTCCACCGGCAGGCGACGGCCCTCGTCGGCCATCGCGAAGAGCGCCGCCTCGTCGGCGGCGCCGTCCTCGTCTTCGTCCGCACCGTGCTCGCCGTCGTCGAGACCGTCGAGGATCGACGCGTCGTCTCCGGCGGCGTCGGAGCGCGCCTCGGGCACGGTCGGAGCGCCCGCCGCCTCGCGTGCCGCGGCGGCGGCGTCCTCGTCGGTCGCGTCGCTCGCGGCCCGGGCGACGGGAAAGTCCTGGTCGGGGGCGCGCGTGATGATGACGGGCGGCGGCGACTCGACGGCCGGCGACGGAGATGCGGCGGGCACCGGCACGCCCACCGGGATCTCGGGCGGATCTTCCGCCACCAGCAACTCGGCGGATTGGCGTTCCGGAAAGATGAACTCGAGGGTGTCGGCCTCGCGCGAAGCGCGCGCCCGCCGCGTCGGCGCGGGCGCGTGCTCGGGAGCCGGCGTCGCCCCCGGGAACTGCCGGAACAAATGGTGGCACTTCCCGCACTTGAAGAGCGGATTCTCCACCGGTGCCGCCGCGGCGACGCGCCAGCGCGTCGAGCACCGCGGGCATTGCATCATCATGTGCGTACCAGCCACCGCCCCACCCCTTTGCCCGGCCCCGGGCTCCCTCAGCTCACCACCTGACCACCGCGAGTGCGAAAGGGGGGACTTGAACCCCCACGAGTTTTACCTCACAGGATCCTGAATCCTGCGCGTCTGCCAGTTCCGCCACTTTCGCGCGTGGAGTTTCCAATACTTGGAGGCGGGCAGGCGGTCAAGAATCGCTGAAGGTGGCCACTCGATCCTGCTCGGTCCTCGCATGTCGGGGCGTGGACGGTTTTCCCACAGCGGCAAAGATCGCCGCTGCGAATTCATCGGCAGCGGGCGAGCCCTCGGTTGACTCCGCCGTCGGCAGCGCGGGTCAGCGCCCGCCGCGCTCGCGCCGGCGCTGCTCCTCGGTCTCGTGCGGGCGGGTGTAGTCGTCCTCGAGGCGCCAGGTCGTTCCGATCTCCGGCGTCGACGCCTCGATGACGTCGCAGTCGGTGATGCCGACCAGGCGGTGCACCTGTCCGAGGCTGCAGGTGTATCCCACGCCGGGCGCGAGCTCGGTCTCGACGAGCGCGCCGCTCGGATCCTGCCAGACGACCTTGGCGCGGCCGCGCGCGAGGAACCAGCTCTCGCGCTTCCGATCGTGGAGCTGCAGCGACAAGCGGGCACCGGCGTTGATGTGGAGGAGCTTCCCCGCGTATGGAAGATCGTCCGGGGTCCAGTGGACCTCGTAGCCCCAGGGCTTCTCGATGCGCCGCACGTAGGGCGCATTCGTGAAACCCGACGGATCGAAGCGGGGCGGGGCGTCGCTCATCGCGCGCCAGTGTAACCGAAGTCGAGCGCTGGCGCGCCCCCCGAATCGGCCGGCGGGTCGCGATTTCCGGGGCCCTCTGCTATCTCCAGCCGAATGGCCGCAGCGGTGCCCGTGATCGATCCCGAGAAGCTCCCCAAACACTTCGAAGCGGCCGAGGTCGAGACGCGGCTGCACGAGCGGTGGGACCGACTCGGCGTCTACGCCCACGATCCCGCGCGGCCCCGCGGGGAGACCTTCGTCGTCGACACCCCGCCGCCGACCGTCTCCGGCTCTCTGCACGTCGGACACGTCTTCAGCTACACGCACACCGACGTCATCGCACGCCAGCAACGGATGCGCGGGCGGAACGTGTTCTACCCGATGGGCTGGGACGACAACGGTCTCCCGACCGAGCGCCGGGTGCAGAATCACTTCCATGTGCGCTGCGATCCGCGGGCGCCGTTCGTTCCGGACTTGCGGCTCGCACCTGCGACCGCAGCCGAGCTGAAGCAGGCGCCGCGGCTCGTGTCGCGGCCGAATTTCATCGACCTCTGCCTCGAGCTGACGCGCCAGGACGAGGAGGCCTTCAAGTCTCTCTGGCGGCGGATCGGGCTCTCGGTCGACTGGAGCCTCGAGTACTCGACGATCGACGCCCGCTGCCGCCACCTCGCGCAGCTGAGTTTCCGCGACCTCTTCGAGAAGGGGCACGTCTACAGCGTCGAGGCGCCGACGATGTGGGACGTGGACTTCCAGACCGCCGTCGCGCAGGCCGAGGTCGAGGACCGGCCGACGCGGGGCGCGTTCCACGACGTCGCCTTCGGAGTCGAGGGCGGCGGCGAGTTCACGATCGCGACTACGCGTCCGGAGCTGCTGCCGGCATGCGTCGCGGTGACCGCGCACCCGGGCGACGCCCGCTGGCGCCATCTCTTCGGTAAGCGCGCCGTCACCCCGATCTTCCAGGTGCCGGTGCCGATCTTCCCGAGCGAGCTCGTCGATCCCGAGAAGGGCACGGGGATCCTCATGGTCTGCACCTTCGGCGACGCGACCGACGTCACCTGGTGGCGCGAGCAGAAGCTGCCGCTCCGCCAGATCATCGGCCGCGACGGTCGCCTGGTCCCGGTGACCTTCGGCTCGGAGGCCTTCCCGAGCCGCGACCCCGAGGCCGCGAACGCGCGCTACGCCGCGATCGCCCGCAAGGGCACGGGTGGCGCGCGGCAGGCGATCGTCGAGATGCTCCGCGATGCGACCAACGACGCCACGAACAGCGGACGATCCCCGCTCCGCGCCGAGCCGAAGCCGATCGAGCATTCCGTCAAGTTCTTCGAGAAGGGCGACCGGCCCCTCGAGTTCATCTCGACCCGGCAGTGGTTCGTGCGCCTGCTCGACAAGAAGGACGACTTGCTGGCGATCGGCGACCGCATCCGCTGGCACCCCGACTTCATGCGGCTCCGCTACCGCAACTGGACCGAGAACCTGAACGTCGACTGGTGCGTGAGCCGCCAGCGCTACTTCGGCGTGCCGTTCCCGGTCTGGTACCCGCTCGACGCCGACGGCCGGCCCGCCCACGACCGCCCGATCGTGGCCCCCGCGGCGAGCCTGCCGGTCGACCCGACCGTCGACGTGGCGCCCGGCTACACGAGCGCGCAGCGCGACCGGCCCGGCGGCTTCACCGCCGAGGCGGACGTCTACGACACCTGGTTCACGAGCTCGCTCACGCCGCAGATCGGCTCCGGCTGGCTCCTCGATCCGGCCCGGCACGCGGCACGCTTCCCCGCCGACATCCGCCCGCAGAGCCACGAGATCATCCGCACCTGGGCCTTCTACACGATCGCCAAGGCGATGCTGCACGAAGCGAGCGTGCCCTGGCGCCACGTCGTGATCTCCGGCTGGATCCTCGACCCCGATCGCAAGAAGATGTCGAAGAGCAAGGGCAACGTGGTGACGCCGATGCACCTGCTCGACCAGTACACCGCCGACGGCGTGCGCTACTGGGCGGCGAGCGCGCGCCTCGGCACCGACACCGCCTTCGACGAGAAGGTGCTGAAAGTCGGGAAGCGCCTGGTCACGAAGCTCTACAACGCCGGCAAGTTCGTGCTCGCGCAGGCGGGGCCGCGCGCGCCGATCGACGTCGAGCTCGACCGTGCCTTCGTGGCGCGCCTGCGCGATCTGGTCGCGCGCGTGACGGCCGCCTTCGAGGAGTTCGACTACGCGCACGCGCTCCAGGACACCGAATCCTTCTTTTGGCACGATTTCACCGACACCTACCTCGAGCTCGTGAAGCACCGGGCCCGCGACGACGCCGGCGGCTCCGCCATCGCCGGTCTGCGCCTCGGCCTCGGCGTGCTGTTGCGGCTCTTCGCGCCGGTGCTCCCCTACGTCACCGACGAGGTCTGGGCGTGGGTCTTCGCGGACGAGACCGGTCACCCGAGCATCCACCGCGCGCCGTGGCCGACGATCGCGGAGCTCGACGCGACCGCGCCACCTCGCGACCCGGGATGCTTCGACGTCGCGGTCGCCTGTCTCGCCGCGATCAACAAGGCGAAGTCCGAGGCGGGGGTCTCGCCGGGGCGCGGCGTCGCGCGCGTGGGACTCGCCGCGCACCCGGATACCCTGGCGGTGCTCGCGACGGTGCAGGACGACGTGTGGCGCTCGGCGCGGGTGGAGCGTCACGATCTCGTGCCGAAAGAGGCGCTCCCCGCCGCCGCCTTCGAGGTCCGCGACCCCGAATGGATCGCACCGGTGGAGGCGTGACCATGGGCTCCGAGGTCGCCGCTCGCGTCGCGGCGCTCATGCGCCATCCCTCGACGCGCCGGCTCGTCGCGGCGGCGCTCGCGGAGGACATCGGCCGGGGCGACGTAACGACCGCGGTCGCGTTGCCGCCCGGGCTCGGCGCGACCGCCACCATCACCACCGAAGAGCCATGTGTCGTGGCCGGGCTCTTCCTGGCGCCGCTGGCCTACGCGCTCGTCGACCCGACGTTGCGGGTCGAGGTGCTCGCCGACGACGGCGCCGCCGGCGACGTCGAGACACCCGTCGTGCGCATCACGGGCGCCGCGGCCGGTATCCTCGCCGGGGAGCGCGTGGTGCTGAACCTGCTGCAGCACCTCTCCGGCGTCGCCTCGCTCACCCGCCGCTTCGTGGACGCGGTCCACGGGACGAACGCGGCGATCCTCGATACGCGCAAGACGATCCCCGGGCTTCGCCTCCTCGAGAAGCACGCCGTCCACATGGGTGGCGGCGTCAATCATCGCTTCGGGCTCGACGACGGCATCCTGCTCAAGAACACCCACGTGGCGCTCGGAGGCGGCACGGCGGCGGTCGTGCGGCGCGTCCGCGAGCGTGGTCCGGCGGCGCTGCGGGTGCAGGTCGAGTGCCGCAGCGCCGCGGAGCTCGAGGCCGCGCTCGCCGCGGGCGCGGACGCCGTGCTTCTCGACAACCAGACGCCCGAGGGGGCGGCGGCGTTGATCCGTCTCGTGAAGGGGCGGGTGCCCGTCGAGGTGTCCGGCGGCATCACGCTCGCCAACGTTGCGGCCTACGCCGCCGCCGGCGCCGACCGGATCTCGATCGGCGCACTCACGCACTCGGCGCCGGCCGCCTCCCTGCACCTGCGGATCGCCGCGAGCGCCTGACTCCCGCCATGGACACGGCCGAGCGCATCCTCCGCCTGTTGCGACGCGAGCCGGTGGTGTCGGGCGAGGCGCTCTCCGACGCGCTCGGCATCTCGCGCGCCGCCGTCTGGAAGCACGTCGAGGCGCTCCGCGCGGCGGGGTATCGCATCGACGCGCAGCGGGCGCGCGGCTACGCGCTCACGAGCGCGCCGGATCGCCTGTTGCCCGCCGAGATCGAACGCCACCTCGCCACCGAGCGCTTCGGGCGGCGCCTCGCGTGCTTCGAAACGATCGATTCGACGAACCTGCGCGCGGCGACCCTGGCGCGCGAGGACGCTCCCGAGGGCACGCTGGTGCTCGCCGAGCGACAGACCGCCGGACGCGGCCGACTCGGCCGCAGCTGGGTCTCGCCGGCGCGGGTGAACCTCTACGCGAGCTTCGTGCTCCGGCCCCGGCTCGCGCCCGCCGACGGCCCGCAGTTGGCGCTCGCCGCGGCCGTGGCGGTCGCGCGCGCGCTCCGGACGCTGCCGGGCCTCGCGCCCGGGCGCGTCGCGATCAAGTGGCCGAACGACTGCCTGCTCGACGGCCGGAAGGTCGCGGGCATCCTCACCGAGATGGACGCCGAGGTCGATCGCATCCGCAGCGTCGTGCTCGGCATCGGCGTCAACCTGAACGCGTCGGCGGGAGCCTTTCCCGCCGAGCTCCGCGACACCGCGACGTCGGTGCTGCTCGCGACCGGCGCGCGCGTCGATCGCCCGCGGTTCGCCGCCGCCCTATGCGGCACGCTCGAGGCCATCTATGATCGCGTCGTTCGCGAGGGCTTCGGCGCGCTCGCGCCGGAGTGGGAGTCGTACTCCTGCCTCACGGGGCGCGTCGTGACGGTCGAGTGCGCCGGCCGGCGCCGCACCGGCACGGTGCGCGGCATCGACGCCGGCGGCCGGCTCGTTCTCGAAGGAAGCGAAGGAGAAGCGCGCATCATGGCGGGCGACGTTTCGATCGTGGACGGATACCGGATGCTCGGGCGAACCGGCAAGGAGGAGCGACCATGAGCGGCGTGCTGCTCGCGATCGACGTCGGCAACACCCACACCGTCGTCGGCGTCTACGAGGGCGACCGTCTGGTGCGACATTGGCGGGTGTTGAGCGATCCCGGACGCACCTCCGACGAGTACGGCGTGCTGCTCTGGAATCTCTACCGCGCTTCCGAGCTGCCCATTCCGACGAAGAGCGACATCATCGTCTGCTCGGTCGTGCCCCCGATGACCACGGTCGTCGAGGACCTCTGCCGCGATTTCTTCCACGCCGAGCCGCTGGTGGTGGGTCCCGGGATCAAGACCGGCATGCCGATCCTCTACGACAACCCGAAGGAGGTCGGCGCCGACCGCATCGTCAACGCCGTCGCCGCCTTCGAGCGTCATCGTGCGGGATGCATCGTGGTCGACTTCGGCACCGCGACAACGTTCGACTGCGTGTCGCCCAAGGGCGAGTACCTGGGCGGCGTGATCACGCCCGGCCTCGGCATCTCGCTCGACGCGCTCGTGACGCGCACGGCCAAGCTGCCGCGCGTCGAGCTGGTGCGGCCGCCGAAGGTCGTGGGAAAGAACACCGTCCACGCCATCCAGGCGGGCATCGTCTACGGCTACGTGTCGCTCGTCGACGGGCTCGTGGGTCGCATTCGCGACGAGCTCGGCGCCGCGGCGCGGGTCATCGCGACCGGCGGCTTCGCGAGCCTCCTCGCCCCCGAGTCGACGACCATCGAAAGCTTCGACGAGTTCTTGACGCTGGAAGGGCTCCGGCTCATTCATCGTCGCAACCACTAGCACCGCCAACGTCGCACGGAGGATCGCATGGCCGCCGAAGAGGTCGCACGGATCCGCAACATCGGCATCGTCGGACAGGGCGGGGTCGGAAAGACCCTGCTCGCGGACGCGATGGTTCTGGCCGCGGGCGGGACGACCCGCCTCGGCCGAACCGACGACGGCACCTCGCTCTTCGACGTGGAGCCCGAAGAGGTTCGCCGCAAGACCTCGATCACGGCCGCGCTCCACCACGTTCCCTGGCGCAAGCACGAGGTGACGATCCTCGACACGCCCGGCTACGCGGCGTTCCTCGCCGAGACCCGGGCCGCGCTCACGGCGATCACGGGCGTGGTCTTCGTGCTGTCGCCGCACGGCGAGGTGAAGGTCGAGCTCGAGCGCGTGTGGACCTGGTGTCGCGAGCTCGGCGTCCCGGGCATCGCCTACATGAGCCGACTCGACCGCGAGGAGACCGATCTCGCGGAGGCGCTGGCGCCGGTGGCGCGCGTGATCGACGCGAAGGTCGTGCCGATCGCGATCCCGATCGGTGCGACCACGAGCCTCACGGGCTACGTGGATCTCGTCACCATGAAGGCCATGACTGCGCCGAGCGAGTTCGCCGCGCCGCAGGCCGGCGCCGTTCCCGACGATCTGCAGGCGACGGCGGCGGAGCACCGCGACCGTCTGCTCGAAGCCGTCGCCGAGACCGACGACGCGCTGCTCGAGCACTATCTCGAGAGCGGCGAGCTCGACGAAGAGGAGATCCGCCGGGGCCTCCGCCTCGGCGTGCTCGCCGGGAAGCTCCTGCCGGTGCTGGTCGGCACCGCCGCCCGCGGCGTCGGCGTCCACGCCGTCCTCGATGCCGCCGTCGACCTCCTCGGGTCGCCCGCCGACCTGCCGCCGCTCGAGGCGATCGACGCCAGGACGGGACAGGCGGTCGAGCGGCCTGCCGATCCGGGCGCTCCGTTCGCGGCCTTCGTCTTCAAGACCGTGAACGACCCCTTCGCGGGCAAGCTCTCGGTCTTTCGCGTCGTCTCCGGCCGGGCGACGAGCGACTCGACCGTCCTCAACGCCAGCCACGGTTCGAAGGAGCGGCTCGGTCAGCTGCTGCGTCTCGAGGGCAAGAAGCAGGCGCCCATCGCCAGCGCCGTGGCGGGCGCGATCTGCGCCGTCGCGAAGCTGAAGGACACCGCGACCGGCGACACGCTCGCCGACGAGAAGGCGCCGGTGCTCCTGCCGAAGCTCCCGACCTTCGAGGCCGTCATGTCCTTCGCCGCGCAGCCGAAGAGCAAGGCCGACGAGGAGAAGGCGACCCAGTCGCTCCACAAGATGATGGAGGAGGACCTAGCGCTCCACATCGAGCGCGATCCCGAGAGCCGCGAGATCATCGTCTCGGGCTCGGGCCAGCTCCACATCGAGGTCGTCGTCGAGCGGTTGAAGCGCAAGTACGGCGTCGAGGTCGAGCTGAAAGCGCCGAAGGTCCCGTACCGCGAAACCATCAAGGGGCGCGCCGAGGCCCAGGGCAAGCTGAAGAAGCAGTCGGGCGGGCGCGGCCAGTTCGCCGACACCTGGATCAAGATCGAGCCGATGCCGCGCGGCGGCGGCTTCGAGTTCGTGGACGAGATCGTCGGCGGCGCGATCCCGCGCCAGTACATCCCCGCGGTGGAGAAGGGCATCCGCGAGGCGATGCCGCGCGGCATCCTCACCGCGTCCCCGGTCGTCGATTTCCGGGTGACGCTCTTCGACGGCTCCTACCACGACGTCGACTCGTCGGAGATGGCGTTCAAGATCGCGGCGTCGCTCGGCTTCAAGGACGCGCTCGCGAAGGCCCGGCCGGTACTGCTCGAGCCGATCATGTTGCTCGAGGTGACGGTGCCGGACGAGTGCATGGGCGACGTCATCGGCGACTTGAACTCGCGGCGCGGCCGCGTCCTCGGCGTCGATCCGAAGCCGCCGCATCAGGTGATTCGCGCCGAGGTGCCGATGGCCGAGGTGCTCAAATACGCGCCGGACCTGCGCTCGATGACGAGCGGCCGCGGCGACTTCCACATGGGCTTCGCGCACTACGAGGAGGTACCGCCGCACCTCTCCGAGAAGGTGATCAAAGAGGTGCGCGAGCAGCGCGGCGTGGCGCACGCGAGCGAGTAGCCGGCCAGGATGCAGGACGAAGCCGGCATCGCGGCCGCCGTCGAGGCGGGGACCGACGGGATCGCGGTCCCGGAGGCCCTGGTCGAGGAGGCGGGGCCCGGAAAGCCTGTCGAGGGGAGTCTGCTGCTCCAGCTCCAGACGATGACGGTCTCGGAGAAGATCAAGCTCGCGCTGCGGGGCAACCGCGACGCGCGCATGCTCCTGATCCGCGACGCCAACAAGATGATCCGCCGCTTCGTGCTGCAGAACCCCCGCATCGGGGATGAGGAAATCATCGCGATCGCCAAGAACCGGAGCGCGGACGACGAGCTGCTGCGCCTGATCGGCGAGAGCCGGGAGTGGACCAAGAACTACCAGGTCCGGGTGAGCCTCGTTACGAATCCCAAGACGCCGCTCGTCCTGTCGCTGCGGTTCCTGAGCGGCTTGCACGAGCGCGACGTCCGCATGCTCGCCAAGAGCAAGAACGTCTCCGCCACGGTCTCGACGGCGGCCAGCGGCATCATCCATCAGAAGACGGGCGGGCAGGGCTGAGCGGCAGCGGAGGGAGACCCATGCCCGCCCCGATCGCGCTCTCGTTGATCGTGCCGGCGTACGAGGAAGCGGAGCGCCTTCCCGCGACGCTGCACCACGCCGCCGAGGCGCTGCCGCGGCTCGCCGCGACCAGCGAGATCATCGTCGTCGACGACGGCTCGCACGACGCCACCGCCGCGGTCGCCGAGGGCTTCGCGAGCCCGGTACCGCTGCGGGTGATCCGCTTCCCGGCCAACCGCGGCAAGGGCGCGGCCATCGCGGCCGGCGTCGCGGCGGCCCGCCACCCCTACGTCGCGTTCACCGACGCCGATTGCCCGTACGATCTCGAGCAGCTCCGGGCCATGCTCGCCGCCCTGGACGCCGGCGAGGCCGACGTCGCCATCGGCGCGCGCGAGCTCGCGGAGTCCGAGATCAACCGGGGCTACGGCGTGCTGCGGCTGCTCTCGGGGCGGACGCTCTCGTGGCTCACCGGCCTGGCGCTCGGGCTCCCGTTCCGCGATTCGCAGTGCGGGCTCAAGCTCTTCCGCGCCGAGGCCGCGCGCCGGCTCTTCGCCGTCCGCACGATCGACGGCTTCGGCTTCGACTTCGAGATACTGACGGCGGCGCTGCAGCAGGGCTACCGGGTGCGTCGCTTCCCCGTCCGCCTCACCCACAACGACGACTCCCGCATCCGCTTGGTGCGCGACAGTCTGCGAATGGCGCGCGATCTCTGGCGCGTTCGGCGCAAGATGCGCGCGGGCCTCTACACCGAGGTGGGCGCCGACGGGGAGCCGCGGCCGTGCCCGCTCTGCGGCAGCGGCGCGTGCACGCCCGAGGTCGTGCGCCACGGCTGGCGCATGGTGCGCTGCCTGGAGTGCGCGCTCTGGTACCTGAACCCTCCGCCGAGCGCCGCGGCCCTCGCGCGGCTCTACGAGGCAGGCTATTTCGCGAGTGTCACGGGGGACGCGACGGGGTATGCGGACTACGCGGGCGCGGCGGGAGACCACCGGGACACGTTTCGCCGCCGTCTGGCGCTCGTCGAGCGCCACGTCGGGAGCGGACGCCTCCTCGACGTCGGCGCGGGCTACGGGTACCTCGCCGACGTCGCCGCGGCGCGCTTCCCCGAACGCTGGCTCGTCGACCGCTCGCCGGACGCGGCGGCGCACGCGCCGATCGGCACGCGGGTCGTATGCGGCACATGGGAGCAGGCGGAGGTTCCCGAGCGGTACTTCGACGTGGTCAGCATGCAGGACGCCCTCGAGCACTTCCTGGACCCGGTCGCCGCTCTCGCGAAGACGCGCGCCGCGCTTCGTCCCGGCGGGGCGCTGCTCGCCGTGACGCCGAACGTCGGGAGCTGGATCGCCCGCCTGCAGGGCCGGCGCTGGGTGTCGTTCAAGTTCCCCGAGCACGTCGTGCTGTTCTCGGAGGCGACCCTCCGGCGCGCGCTCGAGAGCGCGGGCTTCCGCCTCGAGACGGTCGTGCCCGCCGGCCAGTACGCCCGGCTCGACTTCCTCGCCGAGCGTGCCGCCTCGGGCTTTCCGCGGCTCGGCGCGTCGCTTGCGCGCGGCGTGCGCGCGCTCGGCGGCGGCACCCGCCGCCTCTACGTGCCGTCGGGATCGATCGCGGTCGTTGCGGTGGCCTCGTGAGGGGGCGCGCGCGGGCGCGCACGCGGTCCCCGCACGGGACCGGCCGGTTGAGCTCCGGCGCCGGCCGGGCATAGCATCCCGACGGCGATGTGGGACGGACGGCGAGTGCTGGCGGTCATCCCCGCCCGCGGGGGTAGCAAAGGCCTCGTACGCAAGAACCTGGCGACGGTTGGCGGACGGACCCTCATCGCGCGCGTCGGCGAAGTGGTGCGGGCCCTGCCGTGGATCGATCGCGCCGTTCTGACCACGGACGACGAGGCGATGGCGGCCGAGGGGCTGGCGTACGGACTCGACGTCCCTTTCCGGCGGCCGGCGGAGCTCGCGAGCGACGCCAGCACGGGCGCCGACGTATGGGCGCACGCGTGGCGCGAGAGTGAGCGCCTGACGGGTGACCGCTGGGACCTCTCGATCTATCTGCAGCCGACCTCGCCGTTGCGCCGGCCGGAGGACGTGGAGCGGACGATCGCCGCGATGCTGGCGGGCGACCATCGCGCCGCCGCCACCGTGAGCCGCGTGCCCGGCCACTACACGCCCGAGAAGGCCCTGCGGCTCCGGGCCGACGGGAGCCTGTCGTTCGTGCTCCCGGATGGCGCGCGGCACGCCAATCGGCAGACGATTCCTCCGAGCTTCGCGCGCAACGGCGTTTGCTACGCGGTGCGGCGCGACACGCTCCTCGACCACGGCTGGATCGTCGAGCACGATTGCGCGGGGGTCGTCCTCGACGGGCCGATGGTGAACATCGACGACGCCCTGGATCTCGCGTTCGCCGAGTGGCTGCACGCGCGCGGGCTCGTGTCCGCCGGCTGACTCCCTCCCGCCGCGGCGAGTGGTGAAAATCCGACGCCTCGCGTAGGGTGCGGCGCGTGAGCGATGCTCCCGAACGCCGCGCGACCTGGCTGCACGATCCGGCGCCCGGCCGCGCGTGCACGATCATCGGTGAGGTGGCGCAGGCCCACGACGGGAGCCTCGGCGCGGCGCATGCCTTCATCGACGCGATCGCGCGGGCGGGGGCCGACGCGGTGAAGTTCCAGACCCACATCGCGGCGGCGGAGAGCACCCCGTCCGAGCCGTGGCGCACGCGGTTCAGCGCGCAGGACGAGACGCGCCTCGCGTACTGGCGCCGGATGGAGTTCACGCCCGAGCAGTGGGCGGGCCTGCGCGCGCACGCGGACGAGCGGGGCCTGCTCTTCCTCTCCTCGCCGTTTTCGCTCCGGGCGTTCGAGCTGCTGCGGCGGATCGGCGTCGCTGGGTGGAAGATCGCCTCGGGCGAGCTGCCGCACGACGAGCTCGTGGACGCCTGCGCTGCGACCGGGCAGCCGATGATCCTCTCGTCGGGCATGAGCACCTGGTCCGAGCTCGACGCCGCGGTGGCTCGGGCGCGACGCGGAGGATCCCCGCTGGCCGTGCTGCAGTGCGCGTCGCGCTATCCGTGTCCGCCCGAGCACGTCGGCATCGAGGTCGTCGATCAGATCCGGGAGCGCTATGGCACGGCCGTCGGCCTCTCCGACCACTCGGCGACCATCTTCCCGGCGATCGCCGCCGCCACGCGCGGCGTCGAGATCGTCGAGGTGCACGTGACCCTGTCGCGCGAGATGTTCGGACCCGACCAGGCCGCATCGGTGACGACCGCGGAGCTGGGGGAGCTCGTGCGCGGCGTGCGATTCGTCGAGACCATGCGGGCCCATCCCGTCGACAAGGCCGTCCTCGCCGCGGAGATCCTGCCGTTGCGCGCCATCTTCCAGCGCAGCGTCGTCGCGGCCCGCGACCTACCCGCGGGCACGGTGCTGACGCGGGCGGACGTGGCGCTCAAGAAGCCGGGCACCGGCATCCCCGCGAGCGCGCTCGCGGGCGTGCTCGGCCGCCGGCTGACGCGCGCGGTCGGCCGGGACGAGCTCGTCGCGCCGGCGGATCTCGACGACGGCGGGGAGGGCCGGTGAAGCGGCGCGTGTGCGTGGTCGTGACGGCGCGGCCGAGCTACGCGCGGATCCGGACGGCGCTCGCGGCCATCGCGGCTCATCCGGAGCTCGAGCTGCAGCTCGTGGTCGGCGCGTCGGCCTTGCTGGACCGCTACGGCAATACCGTGAAGGTGATCGAGGAGGAGGGCTTCCGCGTCGATCGCAAGGTCTTCATGATCGTGGAAGGCGAGAATCCGGTGACGTCGGCCAAGAGCACCGGCCTCGGTCTCGCGGAGCTGTCGACGATTTTCGACGACCTGCAGCCGCACGTCGTCGTCACCATCGCCGATCGCTTCGAGACGATCGCGACGGCGATTGCCGCCGCGTACTTGAACATCCCGCTGGCGCACGTGCAGGGCGGCGAGATCACCGGGTCGATCGACGAGAAGGTCCGCCATGCCGTGACGAAGTTCGCCGACGTCCACTTCGTCGCGTCGCGGCCGGCGGCGGAGCGGGTGGTGCGCCTCGGCGAGCGGCGCGACCGCGTCTTCGTCACGGGCTGTCCGTCGATCGATCTCGCGCGCGAGGCGCTCGCCAGGGGGCCGCTCGCGGCCGATGCGGCGCTCCGCTGGGGCGGCGTCGGCGCGCGGGTCGACCTGGCGGCGCCCTATCTGGTCGTCCTGCAGCATCCGGTCACGACGGAGTGGGAGCGGGCGCGCATGCACGTCGAGGAGACGTTGCGCGCGGTCGACGAGCTCGGCCTGCCGACGCTGTGGTTCTGGCCGAACGTCGATTCGGGATCGGATGGAACCGCCCGCGGCATCCGCGCCTACCGGGAGCGCCACGCCGTTTCGAACGTCCATTTCTTCAAGAACGTGCCCCCCGAGGATTTCATCCGGCTGCTCGCCGGAGCGCGGTGCATCGTCGGGAACTCGAGCGTGGCGATCCGGGAGTGCTCGTGGCTCGGCGTGCCGGCGGTGAACGTCGGCGGCCGCCAGGCCGGTCGCGATCGCGGCGCGAACGTGATCGACGTGGCCTACGATCACGCGGCGATCCTCGGGGCGATCCGCCGGTGGACGGACGGTCCGCGTCCGCCGCGGGGCGAGATCTACGGTGACGGGAACGCGGGGCGGCGGATGGCCGACCTGCTGGCGCGGGTGCCCCTCGACTTCGAGAAACGCCTGACGTTCGAGGGCGAGGGGTGAGCACGCGCTGGCTCGTCGTGCCGTCGGAGACGCGCCATCGGGAGTTCGATGCCAAGCTCTTCCTGGCATGCGTCGCGGCCGAGCGCGGTCTGGCGACGATCGTCGGGTCGCGCACCGCCATCCACCTCGGCGCCGCCGGGCTGCCGCGCGCGATCTGGCTGGCGAAGGACCTCTGCGAGAGCAGCGCCAGGATGACCCGCATCCTGCGCGGCCTCGGCCATCGCGTCGTCGCGCTCGACGAGGAAGCGCTCGTCTGGTACTCGCCCGAGCGGTATCGCGCCGCGCGCCTCTCGCCCGAGGTTCTGCGCCTCACCGACGAGCTGTTCGCGTGGGGGGAAGCGAACGCCGACAACTGGCGCGCGGCGCCCGCATGGCGGGGCCAGCCCATCCACGTGACGGGAAACCCGCGCTTCGACCTCCTGCGGCCGGAGCTGCGCGGGTTCTTCGATCCGGAGCGCGACGCCGTGCGGGCCCGGTTCGGTCGCCCGCTGCTGGTGAACACCAACTTCGGCAGCATGAATCATTTCGTGTCGAAGCACGGGATCCACGAGCCGGACTCGCGGACGGCCGGCCGGCGCATTGGCGAAGATCAGCACGAACGCGACTTCCACGCGCGTCTCGCGGCGCATCGTCGACGGCTGTTCGAAGCGTTCCTCGAGGCGGTGCCGGCGCTGGCGCGCGCCTTTCCCGACCGCATCGTGGTCGTCCGCCCGCATCCGGCCGAGCGCGCCGAGACCTGGCGTCAGGCGGTCCGCGACGCGCCGAACGTGGAGGTGCTGAGCGAGGGCCACGTCGCGCCCTGGCTGCTCGCGGCCGGTGTGGTGATCCACAACGGCTGCACGACGGGGATCGAGGCCCACCTGCTCGGCACTCCGGCGGTGGCGTATCGGCCGTGGCAGGACGATGCCCTCGATCTGGCGCTTCCCAATCGTCTGTCGAGCGCCGCCGCCGACGTCCCCGAGCTGATCGCCTGTTGCGAACGCGCCCTGGCGGGCACGCTCGCGCCGACGGCGGCGGAGAGGGAGGAGCAGGCGGCCCTCATGGGCCGGCATCTGGCGGCGGCGTCGGGTCCGTTCGCCGCCGAGCGCATCGTGGATCGCCTCGCCGCGCTGGCGGCCGGACCGCTCCCCGATGCCTCCTGGCCGGGGCGGCTGCGCGCCCGCGTCGAATCCCTGCGCCGGCGCCGGGCGAAGCTCCGCAAGGCGGACGACGGCGAGCACAAGCATTCCGCAGCGTACACGGTGCATCGCTTCGCGTCGCTCACCCCGGCCGACGTCGAGACCCGCCTCGCCCGGCTGCGCCGCCTCACGGGACGTTTCGCGGCCGTGCGCGCGCGGCTGCACGCGCCCGACGTCTTCGTGATCGCGCCGCAATGAGCGCCGATCGGCGGCGATGATCTCGGTCATTGTCGCCGCCGCCGCAATTGCCCAAACGAGGGGGGCACAGGAGGCGGCCGGCTGCCCGCGGGCGCCTGCCACCGTGCGGAGAGAGAGGAGACCGACGTGACGCTCTTGGCCATCCTCGCCGTAGGTTACGGCGCTTCGTTCGCGACCTTCGTGTGGCTCGCGCGTGCGATCGAGTCGCCCGCGATGCGGAACTGGATCATCAGCGCCGATCCCGAGCGCTCGGTCGATGC
>WBZR01002741.1_pt1 | contig 17455 bp, 15 predicted proteins | sample 5204231 | NCBI WGS metagenome assembly WBZR01 (sample SAMN12412403, study PRJNA552823) | activated sludge metagenome | isolation source: activated sludge from anammox sidestream of wastewater treatment plant... | place: USA: Virginia | collected 2017-08 | reverse complement strand
CGCATCGCCATCCTGTGCGGCAACGGCGGTCTCTTTCTCGACTACGAGCTCGAGCGCGGCGCCGACGGCGCCAACACCGGCTATGCCTTCCCCGAGATGCTGTGCGACGTCGTGCGCCTGGCCGCGGCGGGCGAGCGCGAGGCGGCGCACGACCTGTTCGACGCCCACCTGCCGCTGCTGCGCTACGAGCAGCAGCCCGGCCTGGGCCTCGCCGTGCGCAAGTACCTGCTGATGCGCCGCGGCCTGCTCGCCAGCGAGGCGCAGCGCGCGCCGGCCGCCGCGCTCACGAGCGCCGCGCGCCAGGAAGTGGAGCATCTGCTGGCGCGCCTGGCGCGCCACGACGCCCGCGCCCGCCTGGGCCGCGCGCCCGTGGCGGCGTGAACGCGCACGCGCGTCGGGTCGGCGCGCGCCCGGGCTCGGGCTACGCCGCCGGCGCGGCCGCCAGCACCTTGGCCACCGGATTGGATCGCAGGCGATGCACCTCGGGCAGGCCGCCGCCCAGCAGCGGGCGCAGGTAGGCGTGGAAGGCCGGCGTCACGCCATTGCCCTGGGCGTTGATGAACTCGTCTTCCATCACGCGCGTCTTGCCGGCCACGGCAGCCAGCGGCTGCAGCACGAGGTCGACGGCGTAGTCGCCCACGCGCCGGATCGCCACCGAGCCCTGGGCCGCGCCCGTGGCCGCGAGCGCGAACTGCACGGCCTTCTCGCCGACTTCACGCGCCTCGCGCCGGTCGACGTCGCTCACGCAGCCGAGGAAGCTGCGCTGCAGGTAGCCGAAGGTGTCGCCGCGCACGCGCTTGATCGCGAGCTGCGTCTTGATCTGCTCGCACAGCAAGTCGGCCAGCGCGCCGGTGCCCGAGAGCTGCACGTTGCCGTGCGCGTCCTGCTCGACGCTGGCGGCGAGCCGGGTGACGATGGGCGTGCCGGCGGCATCGTGGATGCCCTCGCTCGCAGCCACCACGCAGCGGCCGTGGCGCTCGTACACCGCCTGCACGTCGGCGAGGAAGCGCTCGGGCTCGAACACGCGCTCGGGCAGGTACACCAGGTGCGGCCCGTCGTCGGGGAACTTGCGCGCCAGCGCCGCGGCGGCCGTCAGGAAGCCGGCATGCCGCCCCATCACCACGCCGACATAGACGCCGGGCAGCGCGGCGTTGTCGAGGTTGGCGCCGGCATAGGCCTGCACGACGAAGCGCGCCGCCGAGGGGAAGCCCGGCGTGTGGTCGTTGCCGACGAGGTCGTTGTCGATCGTCTTCGGGATGTGGATGGCGCGCAGCGGGTAGCCGGCAGCCGCCGCCTGCTCGGCGACGATGCGCACCGTGTCGGCGCTGTCGTTGCCGCCGATGTAGAGGAAATGGCCGATGTCGTGCGCGGCCAGCACCGCGAAGATGCGGCGGCAGTATTCGGCGTCGGGCTTGTCGCGCGTCGAGCCGAGCGCCGCCGCCGGCGTCGCGGCCACGCGTTCGAGGTGGGTCGGCGTCTCCTTCGTCAGATCGACGAGATCCTCGTTCACGATGCCGCGTACGCCGTGACGCGCGCCGTAGACCTGGGCGTCGACGCGCCGCGCCTCGAGCACGACACCGGCGAGCGTCTGGTTGATGACTGCGGTGGGGCCGCCGCCCTGGGCGACGAGGATGCGCTTGGACATGGTGGCTGTGCTCCTGGCCTGCTCGTCGCCCTTCGCGACGGCAGCGTCGTCGGCCGACCCGCCGGCCGCGGACAGGCCCGATGGTAGCGGCGCGGCAACCGGGCACGGCGCGCGGGCGCGGCGCGCACCGGTTCAGCCGACGCCGCGCTCGGTGGCGAAGACCGCGGCCTGCACGCGCGAGGCAAGGCCGAGCTTGCGCAGCAGGTGCTGGACATGGATCTTCACCGTCGTCTCGGCGATCGCGAGCGCGCGCGCGATCTCCTTGTTGCTGGCGCCGCGCGCGATGTGCACGAGGATCTCGCGCTCGCGCGGCGACAGAATGGCCAGCGCGTCGGCCGGTGCCGGCGCCGCTGCCGGCGCCGCCGCGCCCGACTGGAAGGCGCTGACGAGCTTGCCCGTCATCTCGGGCGAGATCGCCGAGCGCCCCTGCACGCAATCGAGGATGGCGGCGGCCAGCGCCTCGCTGTCCACGGTCTTGAGCAGGTAGCCGCAGGCGCCGGCGCGCAACGCGGCGGCAAGGTCGGCCTCGTCCTCGCTCACCGTGAGCATCAGCACGCGCGCCGCCGGCGCCGCCTCGCGCAGGCCGGGCAGCGCGTCGACGCCGGTGACGCCGGGCATGTGGTTGTCGAGCAGGATGATCTCCGGCTGCACGGCCGCCGCGCGCCGCTGCGCCTCGCCGGCGTCGCCCGCCTCGGCCACGACCTCGAAGCGGCCGTCGGCCTCGAGCAGGGCCTTCAGGCCGCGCCGCAGCAGCGTGTGGTCGTCGACGAGCATCACGCGCACGCCGCCGCCGACGCCGCCACCGGCCGTGCTCACGACACGGCCTTCGGCGCCGCGTGCCGCGGCATCGACGCTCGGCGGCGGGCCGGCGCCCTCATGCCGCGGCCGCCTCGCGCGCCGCCAGCGCCAGCGTCACCTCGGTGCCGGCGCCGGGGCGCGAGGCCACCTGCACCGCGGCGCCGATGCGCGCGGCGCGCTCACGCATGATGCGCAGGCCGACATGCGTCTCGTCGGGGGCCGCGGCGTCGGGCGCGAAGCCGCAGCCGTCGTCGCGCACGCGCACGCGCAGCGCCGGCCCGCGCTCGAGCGTGACCTAGACCGCGCTCGCGCCGGCGTGCTTGCGCACGTTGGACAGCGCCTCCTGCACCACGTGCAGCACCTGCACCTGCGCGTCGGCGGGCAGCGGCAGGCCCTCGCCGCGCACCTCGAGGTGGCTGGCCAGCCCGCTCTGGTGCTCGAACTTGGACAGCGTGGTGGCCAGCGCCGGCACGATGTCCTCGGTGTTGGTGCGGGTGCGGAAGTGGATCAGCAGCTCGCGCACGTCGGCCGTGCTCTCCTTGACGCCGGCGTCGAGCTCGCCGAGGGCGCGCTCGATGCGCGCCGGCTCGGCGCGCGCGACGGCATCGCGCAGCAGCTGCACCTGGATCTTGAGGAAGGCCAGGCCCTGCGCGATCGAGTCGTGCAGTTCACGCGCCAGCAGCCCGCGCTCGGCGGCCACCGCCGCCTCGCGCTCGAGCGCCGCGGCACGCCGGCTCTCGAGCGCACCGGCCAGGTGGCTGGCCAGGGCGTCGAGCAAGGTGCGGTCCTCCTCGCCCAGCGGCGTGGGCGTGCGGTACAGCAGGTCGACCTCGCCGAGCGTGCGCTCGTGCAGGCGCACCGGCACCGCGATCAGTTGTTCGAATCCCTCCTCGACGCAGCGCACGCCTTGCTCGGCGCGCGCGATCGGGATCACGCTCGTGCGCGCCTCGCCGGCCGGCCGGCCGCACAGGCAGGCGCCGGCATCGACGCAATGCTCGCGGCGCACCAGCGCCAGCGGCAGGCAGTCCGATCCGGCCAGCATGTAGCGCCGGCTGGTTTCGTCGACCAGGCGCACGGCGGCCGCGTCGGCGCGCGCCACGCGGCGCATCTGGCGCGCGAAGCCCTGCGCCAGCCGCTCGCGGCCTTCGGCGCGCCCGACGAAGGCGCTCGCCTCGTACAGCGCCGCGACGCGCTCGCGCTCGGCCTGCAGCCGCTCGGTGCGGTCGGCCACCTTGGCCTCGAGGTTGTGGTATAGGCCTTGCAGCGTCGTCGCCATGCGGTTGAAGCCGGCGGCCAGCGCGCCGAATTCGTCGCGCGTGCCGACGTCGACGCGCGCGCCGAGATCGCCGCCCTCGACGCACGCCAGCGCCGCCTGCAGCCGCGCGAGCGGATCGAAGACGAACAGGTAGGCGGCGTAGAGCAGCGCGACCGCGGCCGCGATCGCCAGGGCGAGCAGCGCGAACTGGAATACCTGCAGCACGGCCGTCCAGCGCGCGAAGCGGTGTTCGATCGCGCTGACGAAGGCGTCGATCGCGGCGACGAAGGCCTCGGCCTGGCGCGCCGCCTCGGCCGGCGCGGGCGGCACCGCCGCCGCCCAGCGCGGCTCGAGCGCGCTCCAGTGCGCGCGCAGCTCGGCGAAGGCCTGCGCGCTCGCCCGGTCGCGCGGCACGAACAGCGGCCGCGCCGGATCGCCCTGCGCGAGCAGGGCCACGCTGGCGTCGAACTGCGCGAGCTGGCCGGCCAGCTGCGCCCGCTCGCCGGCGGCCAGCGTCTGCGCCATGCGCCAGGTCTGCATGCGCATGCGCCCGGCCTCGTTGACGGCCGCCGCGCCGCCCTCGAGCTGCCAGGTCACCCACAGCGTGAGGCCGATCGAGGCCAGCGCCACCAGCAGCAGCGTGCCGCCGACGGCGCCGAGCTTGGCGCTGAGCTTCCAGGGGCGCTTCATGGGGCGATGATGCCAGCGCGCCGGGCGCGATCGTCCCCGGGGTCGAAGCCGGCGCTGCGTTCAGCGCAGGCCGCGCCGGGCAGCCATCTCCTTGCCCATCGCGTCGCGCGCGGCACCGACGATGTCGGCGGCCGCGTCCGGGTAGGCTTCGCCCTCTTCGGCCCGGATGTGCGCGCGGTAGCCGGCGGCGAACGGCGCCACGGCGTCGAAGGCGGCGCCGGCGGGCCATTGCCCCTGCGTGATCCCGAGCAGGGTCGCGCGCAGCGCGGCCCAGGCGGCGGCCATGCGTTCGTGGTCTGCGTGCAGGCGCGCGGCCAGCGCCGCCGCCTCGGGGCGGCCGCTGGCGCGCAGCGTCGGGAACACGTGCAGTTCCTCGTCTTCGTGGTGCAGCGGCGCGGCCTGGTCGAAGTAGCGCATCACGTCGCGCGCCGCGTCCGCCGCCTGCGCGTCGGCGCCGTGCACCGGCAGATGCTGCGCCAGGCGCTCGAGCAGCACCAGCATGCGCTCGACGCGCTCGTGGCAGGCGCCGAGCATCTCGAAGGGTTGTTCGAAGCCGGCGCCCGGGGCGCGGTGCAGCAGCAGCGGCGATGTCATGCCGGCGTCTCCTTGCGTGCGGCCGGCTCGCGCAGCGCGTGCAGACATGAATCACGCCCGCGCTGCATGGCTTCGCGGGTTTTCAGTGCAGCACCAGCAACGGCAGGCGGCTGCCCGACAGCACGGCCTTGGTCTGCGAGCCGAACAGGAACTCGCCGAACGCGCCGCGCCCGTGCGTGACCATGACGATCAGGTCGCAACCCTGGGCCTCGGCCTCGGCGATGATGGCGCGATCGACGCGCGGGGCCTGCGCATGGCGGCCGACGAAAGGCACGCCGCGCGCACGCGCGCGCGCCTCGAAGCGCGCCAGGATCTCGCGCGCGTGGCTCTCGGTGATGGCGTCGTGGTCGGCCGCTTCGCGCTCGATCAGCGACTGCGGCTCGCCCAGCGTGGGCAGCGGCGCCAGCGGCTCGGCAACGTAGCCGGTGATCGCGGCACCCAGCTGGGCCGCCAGGTCGATGCTGCCGTCCATCGCGCGTTCGCTCAGCTCGCTGCCGTCGACGGGTACGAGAAGGTGGCGATACATGGCGGGCTCCCGGCTCGACCCCGGCCCGGCCTCGTGGCGCCGGGCGACGGGGTCGAATGGGCCCCGAATCTAGGCGCAGCGCCACGGCGCCTCCTTGTCCTGCCTCAAACCGCCGCCTTGCGCGCATAGGGGGATGCGGCGACGCAGCCGCGGCGGGCAGCGCCCTTGGGCAACCCCTGCGCGGGCGCGATTCGTACCTTCACAGGCTCAGGCCTCGGGCCGCCGCCACAGCCACAGCGCGACGACGGCGACGAACAGCGTGACGCCCAGCACCAGCGCGCGCGGCGCAGCGGAGGCGAACAGCAGCGCCAGGCTCGCGACCATCGTCGCGCTGGCCCAGCACTTGGCGCGGCGCGTCACCGCACCGCGCTCGCGCCAGCGCCGGATGGCCGCGCCGTGGCGCGGATGCTCGAGCAGCCAGGCCTCGAGCGCCGGCCAGCCGCGGCTGCCGGCCCAGGCCGCGAGCAGCAGGAAGGGCACCGTCGGCAGCCCGGGCACGAAGATGCCGATGAAGCCCAGCAGCAGGCTCGTCAGCGCGAACACGCGCCACCACAGCAATGCCAATGCCTTGCGTACCACGGGCCGAGGATCTCACGGACGCCGGCGCACGACGGCCATCAACCCGCCGGCGGCCGCGGGGATTGTTCCGGCGCGGCCGGCGCGTCGCAGGCCGGCGGCAGCGCGCGGGGCGCCGCCTGCGCGGCACGCCGGGCGCGCGGCGACGGCGGCAACGCCCGGCGGCCGTCGAGCAGGTGCGCGATGGCCAGCCAGGGGTGGCGCGCCAGCATGCGCGGGCCGGCGCAGCGCATCACCTCGCGCACCGCCTGGCGCTGGCGCCGGCCATAGCAGTGCACCGGGCAGCGCGCGCAGGTGGGCTTGGCCGGTCCGAACGGGCAATGCGCCAGACGCTGGCGCGCGTAGGCGAGCAGTTCCTCGCAGGCCTCGCACAGCGGCCGCCCGCCGCGCGCCGCCGCGCCGTGCTGCGCGTCGCACCAGATGTGCAGCATCGCCGCCATCGTGCGCCACTCGCGCACCAGGCGCGGCGCCTGCAGGGCTGCGGCCCGGCATCGATCGGTCTGCGCCGCAGCACCCGGCGGCGCGCAAGCGGGGTCCATGCGGCCATTGTGCCGGCCCCGGCCGGCATGCGGCTGCGCTGCGTCAACGCCGCGGTCGCCGTACCGCGCTGGGAGCGTGGGCGGCAGAAATCCAGCCCCGCGTCCGCCCCGGCGTTGGCCTTCGTCCTGCTCGCGGCGCATTTCTGGCGCGCCGGCAGCACGATCGGAGTGCTGCTGTGTGTGCTGACCATGGCTCTGCTCGCACTGCCGCGCGCCTGGGCGGCGCGTACGGTGCAGCTCGCGCCCTGGCTCGGCTCGCTCGAGTGGCTGTGGACGGCCTTCGGCCGCGTGCAGGCGCGGCCTGCCCTCGGCCTGCCCTGGCTGCGCCCGGGTCTCGTACTGGGTGCGGTGGCGCCCGTCACCGCCGCGGCCTCGTTCGTGTTCGGCCAGCGCCGGCTGCGTGCGCGCTGCGCGCTCGGCGGGCGCGCACGGCTCCGAGCCGCCTTCGACAGTCTCGAGGCAGTGTCGGCACAGGCCGCGGGCTCAGGCAGCCGGTACGCCGCTAGCGTCGAGCGCGTCGTCGGGGTCGGGCAGATAGGGCCCGGTGCCGGCGTGCTCGGACTGCGAGGCGGGCACGAAGGCGCCGCGCTGCACGTCGAAGACATGCACTTCGCCGTCCTCGATCACGTAATGCCAGCCATGCAGCGTGAGCTCCCGGGCGGCGACGCGCGCGCGCACCATCGGGTAGCCCATCAGCCGCTCGAGCTGCAGCACGATCGCGCGCTGCTCCGTGCGGCGCAGCACCTCGGGGCCGGGTTCGGCCACCGGCAGTGCCGCCTCGCGGCCGAGTTCGAGCCAGCAGGCGAGGTGCGGCGCCTCGGGCGACACGTCGCCGTACAGCGCCCGGATGCCGCCGCAGTGGCTGTGGCCGCAGACGATGATGCGCCGGACCTGCAGGTTGAGCACCGCGAACTCGATCGCCGCCGCCGTGCCGTGGAAGCCCTGCGACTGGTCGTGCGGCGGCACGAAGGCACCCACGTTGCGCACCAGGAACAGCTCGCCCGGCCCGGCGCCGGTGAGCAGGTAGGGCACGAGGCGCGAGTCGCTGCAGCCGATGAACAGCGTGAGCGGGCGCTGGCCCTCGTCGACGAGGTGCCTGAACAGCGAGCGCTGCGCCGCAAAGGCGTCGCTCTTGAAGCGTCGCAGCCGCTCGAGCAGGTCGTCGGGCATGGCGTCGGCGCGCCGGCGCGCTGCCGCGCTACTGCACGAGCGGCGTCGCGGCCGCGTCGAGCGTCACACCGCGGATCGTCGCGCCCGAGGCCAGCAACTGCAGGTACTGGTGCAGCGCCGTCGCCCAGGCCTGCTGGCGCAGCGCCTGCGCCACCGCGGACCGCACGGCCTCGAACGGCAGCGCCTCGCCCGGCGCACGCGCCAGCACCTCGACCACGTGCCAGCCGAAGCGCGTGGACACCAGGCGCGGCAGCACGCCCACCTCGGCGCGGCCGAAGAGCTCGCGCGCGAACTCGGGGGCGCAGTCCTGCGCCTCGAGCCAGCCGAGCGCGCCGCCCGCTTGGCCGCTCGGGCAGTTGGACCACTCGCGCGCGACCTCGGCAAACGCCTCGGGACGGCAACGCAGGTCGAGCAGGCAGGCCTCGGCGCGCCGACGCAGCGCGGCCACGTCGACGCCGGGCGTGACCGCAAACAGCAGGTGGCGCGCCTGCACGCGCTCGCCGCGCACGTAGCGTGCCGCGTGCGCGGCATGGTGGCGGCGGCAGGCCGCTTCGTCGGGCTCGGGCAGCACGAGCTCGCGCTCGAGCAGCGCCTCGATGGCGGCGCTGGCGGCCTCGCTCGCGATGCCGTCGTCCGCCGCTCGGTCCGACGCGTCGAGCAGTCCGGCGCGCTGCGCCGCCTGCCGCAGCAGCTCGGTGCAGGCGCGCTGGCGCAGCGTCGCTTCGTCGGGCGCTTCGCCCGGCGCGTGCAGCGCTACGCCGCCGACGCTGGCCGCTTCGGCTTGCGGCGCGCTCATCCGGTGCGCCCCGGCAGGTTCTGTCCCGGCGGCACGTTGAGCCGGCGCGAGCGCACGAGCTGGTACGGCCGCAGCGCATAGGCCACCGAGGCGAGGCCGCTCCACACGTGCACGAGCCGGCTGAAGGGCAGCAGCAGGAAGATCGTCATGCCCAGCACCATGTGCACCTTGAACGGCCAGGCCATCGCCACCAGCGGGGCCGCGTCGGGCCGGAAGGTGGCGATGCCCTGCAGGTAGCCGGCGAGCACCAGCATCGCGCCCGCGTCCGCGCGGTGCGCCCAGGAAAACGGCAGCGTGATCAGGCCCAGGCTCAGCTGCAGCCACAGGATGACGAGGATGGCCAGGTCGGTGCGGTGGCTGGTGAGGCGGATGCGCGGATCGGTGATGCGGCGGTACAGCAGCATCGTCAGGCCGATGAAGCATGCGAAGCCGGCGATGCCGCCGCTCACGATCGCCAGCAACTGCTTGTGTTCGGCGCTGATGATCGGCTCGTACAGCCAGTGCGGCGTGAGCAGGCCGACGGTGTGCCCGAACAGCAGGAACAGGATGCCGACGTGGAACAGGTTGCTGGCCCAGTTCATCGCGCCGCGCCGCAGCAGGATCGACGAGTCGCTCTTCCACGTGTACTGGTCGCGGTCGAAGCGCGCCAGGCTGCCCATCAGGAACACCGTCAGGCAGACATAGGGGTAGACGACGAAGAAGAAGTTGTGCAGCTTCATGGACGGGCTCCTTGCGTCGCCTGCGGGCGCCGGGGCTTGACGATGTGGATCGGACGCGCAGCGCCCTGGCCGGCGGACGCGCAGCCGTCGAAGGCGGCCGGCTCGGCCCAGGCCTCGTCGAGCGGCGGCTCCTCGGGCAGGGCCACCTCGCCGGCAGCCTCGCCGGCCAGGGCGAGCAGCGCGGCCGGCACGGCGGCATAGGCGCTGGCGCGGCGCGCCAGCGCGGTGTGCAGCGCGCGCAGCAGATGCGCGAACTCGCCGAGGAAGGCGCGCGCCTGCCGCGCCGGCTGCGTGCTCGCGTACTCGAGCAGCACCGGCAGGTGATCGGGCAATTCGCCCGGCTGCAGCTCGAGCCCCGCCTGCTCGTAGGTCCGGATGAGCGAGATCATCGCCGGGCCGCGCTCGCGCGACTCGCCGTGCACCTGCTCGAACAGGTTGAGCGAGGTGCCGCGGCCGCGGTCGAAGAGCTCGACGTAGACGGCCTCGGCGGCGAGCCCGCGCGCGCCGGCCAGTTCGGCGACGAGCGCATCGAGCGCGGCGCGCTGCGCCGCGGCGAGCGCGCGCTCGGCGTGCAGCGCCGCGGCCAGCTCGTCCAGATGGGCGCGCAGTTCGGCATCGGGGTAGCGCAGCAGATGCGCCAGCGCGCGCAGCGTGCGCGCCAGCGTCGATGGGGGGGCCAGGGGCGTCATCGTCACACCTCGGCCTTGATCGGGATGGTGCGCTTCTTCTCGCTGCCGAACAGGCTCGTCTCGGTGACGCCTTCGCTGCAGCCGTTGCCGAAGCTGAAGCCGCAGCCGCCGCGCACGTTGAACGCGTTCTCGGCGTACTCGCGGTGCGTGGTCGGGATGACGAAGCGGTCCTCGTAGTTGGCGATCGCCATCACCCGGTACATGTCCTCGACCTCGGCCTCGGTCAGGCGCACCTGCTCGATGGCGGCGCGGTTGGCCTGGCCCTCGACATGCTTGCCGCGCATGTAGGCGCGCATCGCCAGCATGCGCTCGAGAGCGCGCACCACCGGCTGCGTGTCGCCGGCGGTGAGCAGGTTGGCCAGGTACTGCACCGGGATGCGCAGCTGCTGCACGTCGGGCAGCTCGCCGCGGCTGGCCACCTGGCCGGCGTGCGCCGCGGCGCTGATGGGCGAAAGCGGCGGCACGTACCAGACCATCGGCAGCGTGCGGTACTCGGGGTGCAGCGGCAGCGCCACCTTCCACTGCATCGCCATCTTGTACACGGGCGAGCGGCGCGCGGCCTCGAGCCAGTTGTCGGGAATGCCGTCTTGCCGCGCCTGGGCGACGACCTGCGGGTCGGACGGGTCGAGGAAACAGTCGAGCTGCGCCTGGTACAGGTCGCGGTCGCGCTCGACACCGGCGGCCTCGGCGATGCGGTCGGCGTCGTACAGCAGCACGCCCAGGTAGCGGATGCGGCCGACGCAGGTCTCGCTGCACACCGTCGGCTGGCCGTCCTCGATGCGCGGGTAGCAGAAGATGCACTTCTCGGCCTTGCCGCTCTTCCAGTTGTAGTAGATCTTCTTGTACGGGCAGCCCGAGACGCACATGCGCCAGCCGCGGCACTTGTCCTGGTCGACGAGGACGATGCCGTCCTCCTCGCGCTTGTAGATGCTGCCGCTCGGGCACGAGGCGACGCAGGCCGGGTTCAGGCAGTGCTCGCACAGCCTGGGCAGGTACATCATGAAGGTGTTCTCGAACTGGCCGTAGATGTCCTTCTGGATGTCGTCGAAGTTGCGGTCCTTGCTGCGCTTGGCGAACTCGCCGCCGAGGATCTCCTCCCAGTTCGGGCCCCACTCGATCTTGTCCATGCGCTGGCCGGTGATCAGGCTGCGCGGGCGCGCGGTGGGCGCGGCCTTCATCTCGGGCGCCGAGTGCAGGTGGTCGTAGTCGAAGGTGAAGGGCTCGTAGTAGTCGTCGATCTGCGGCAGGTTCGGGTTGGCGAAGATCTTCATCAGCAGGCTCCACTTGCCGCCCTGGCGCGGCACGATGGAGCCGTCGGCCTTGCGCACCCAGCCGCCCTTCCACTTGTCCTGGTTCTCCCACTCCTTGGGGTAGCCGATGCCGGGCTTGGTCTCGACGTTGTTGAACCAGGCGTACTCGACGCCGGGCCGGCTCGTCCAGACGTTCTTGCAGGTCACCGAGCAGGTATGGCAGCCGATGCACTTGTCGAGGTTGAGCACCATGCCGATCTGGGCGCGGACTTTCATCGGGTTTCTCCTTGACGTGGCGGCGGCGCTCAGGGGTTCTCGCCCTGGCTCTGGTAGGCGCGGGCGAGCTGGTCGTCGCGCGGCGTGTCGAGCCAGTCGACCTTGCTCATCTTGCGCACGACGACGAACTCGTCGCGGTTGCTGCCGATCGTGCCGTAGTAGTTGAAGCCGTAGGCGAGCTGCGCGTAGCCGCCGATCATGTGCGTGGGCTTGGTGACGGCGCGCGTCACCGAGTTGTGGATGCCGCCGCGGTGGCCGGTGATCTCGGAGCCGGGCGCGTTGATGATCTTCTCCTGCGCGTGGTACATCAGCACCATGCCGGGGTTGACGCGCTGGCTCACGACGGCGCGCGCCGAGATCGCGCCGTTGACGTTGAACAGCTCCACCCAGTCGTTGTCCTCGACGCCGATCGCGCGCGCGTCGTCCTCGCTCAGCCAGATCACCGGGCCGCCGCGGTTGAGCGTGAGCATCAGCAGGTTGTCGCTGTAGGTGCTGTGGATGCCCCACTTCTGGTGCGGCGTGATGAAGTTGAGCACGACTTCCGGGTTGCCGTTGCCGCGCTGGCCGTGCATCGCCGCGGTGGCCTTGAGGTCGACCGGCGGGCGGTAGCTCGCCAGGCCCTCGCCGAAGGCCACCATCCAGGCGTGGTCCTGGTAGAACTGCTGGCGCCCGCTGAGCGTGCGCCAGGGGATCAGCTCGTGCACGTTGGTGTAGCCGGCGTTGTACGAGACCTTCTCGCTCTCGAGCCCGCTCCAGGTCGGCGAGCTGATGATCTTGCGCGGCTGCGCCTGGATGTCGCGGAAGCGGATCTTCTCGTCCTCGCGGTGCAGCGCCAGGTGCACATGGTCGCGCCCGGTGGCCTTGCCCAGGGCCTGCCAGGCCTTGACCGCGACATGGCCGTTGGTCTCGGGCGCGAGCTGCAGGATCACCTCGCAGGCGTCGATGTCGCTGTCGATGCGCGGCCGGCCCAGCCGCACGCCGTTGAGCTCGCCGAGCTGCTGCACCTCGGTCTCGGTGTTCCAGGCGATGCCCTTGCCGCCGTTGCCGACCTTGGCCATCAGCGGCCCGAGCGTCGTGTAGCGGTCGTGGACGTTCGGGTAGTCGCGCTCGATCACGCTGACGGCCGGCGCCGTCCTGCCGGGGACGAGCTCGCACTGGCCGCGCTTCCACTCCTTGACGTCGAGCGGCTGGCCGAGCTCGCCCGGCGTGTCGTGCATGAGCGGCGTGAGCACCACCTCCTTCTCGACGCCGAGGTGCCCGACGCAGACCTCGGCGAAGGCCTTGGCCAGGCCCTTGTAGATCTCCCAGTCGCTGCGCGCCTGCCAGACCGGATCGACCGCCGCCGACAGCGGGTGGATGAAGGGGTGCATGTCGCTGGTGTTGAGGTCGTTCTTCTCGTACCAGCTCGCGCTGGGCAGCACGATGTCGCTGTACAGGCAGGTCGTGCTCATGCGGAAGTCGAGCGTCACCAGCAAGTCGAGCTTGCCTTCGGGCGCCTTTTCGTGCCACTTCACCTCGGCCGGGCGGGCGTCCTGCGGGCCCAGGTCCTTGCCCTGCACGCCATGCTCGGCGCCGAGCAGATGCTTGAGGAAGTACTCGTGCCCCTTGCCCGAACTGCCCAGCAGATTGCTGCGCCACACGAACAGGTTGCGCGGCCAGTTCTCGGGCGCGTCGGGATCCTCGCAGCTCAGGCGCAACGTGCCGTCCTGCAGCGCCTTGACGACGTAGTCGCGGGCGTCGAGGCCGGCGGCCTGCGCATCGGCGGCCACCCGGATCGGGTTGCGCGCGAGCTGCGGCGCGCTGGGCAGCCAGCCCATGCGCTCGGCGCGCACGTTGTAGTCGATCATCGCGCCGCCCCAGACCTTGCGGTCGGCCAGCGGCGAGGCGATCTCGGCCATGTCGAGCTTCTCGTAGCGCCACTGGTCGGTGTGGGCGTAGAAGAAGCTCGTGCTGGCCTGCTGGCGCGGCGGGCGCGCCCAGTCCAGCGCAAAAGCGAGCGCGGTCCAGCCGGTCTGCGGGCGCAGCTTCTCCTGGCCGACGTAGTGGGCCCAGCCGCCGCCGCTCTGGCCGATGCAGCCGCACAGCATCAGCAGGTTGATCACGCCGCGGTAGTTCATGTCGGCGTGGTACCAGTGGTTCATGCCCGCGCCGATGATGATCATCGAGCGCCCCTGCGTCTTCTCGGCGTTGGCGGCGAACTCGCGCGCCACCGTCACGATCTGCGCGCGCGGCACGCCGGTCACGGCCTCGGCCCAGGCCGGGGTGTAGGGTGCGTTGTCGTCGTAGCTCCTGGGCTGGCCGTCGGCGACGCCGAACTGCGCGGCCTGCAGGTCGAACACCGTCGCCACGGCGGCGCTGCGGCCGCCGCCCAGATCGAGCCGCGCCACCGGCACCTGGGCGATGCGCAGTTCGCCGCCGGGCTGCGGGTTGCTCTTGAAGTGCGGGTTGGCGATGCCGCCGAAGTACGGCAGCGCCACGGCCGCCGGCGCGGCCGCGCCGCCTTCGGCCAGCGACAGGCGCAGCGTGACGGCGCGGCGCTGCGCGTCCTTGGCCTCGAGGTTCCACTGACCGGCGTCGCTGCGGCCCTCGGGGCCCCAGCGGAAGCCGACCGAGCCCTGCGGCAGCACGGCGCGCCCGTTCTCGTCGAAGGCGACCGTCTTCCACTCGGGGTTGTTGTCCTGGCCGAGCCGGCCCTCGAAGTCGCTGGCGCGCAGGTAGCGCCCCGGCGCCAGTGCCTGCGTGCCGTCGGCCAGCGTGCGCTCCTCGAGCAGCACCAGCATCGGCAGATCGGTGTAGCGGCGCGCGTAGTCCTCGAAGTACGGCACGCGGCGCTCGAAGTAGAACTCCTTCAGCACGACATGGGCCAGCGCCATCGCCAGCGCCGCGTCGGTGCCCTGCTTGGGATGCAGCCACAGGTCGGCGAGCTTGGCGACCTCGGAGTAGTCGGGCGTCACCGCCACCGTCTTCGTGCCCTTGTAGCGCACCTCGGTGAAGAAATGCGCGTCGGGCGTGCGCGTCTGCGGCACGTTGCTGCCCCAGGCGATGATGTAGTTGCTGTTGTACCAGTCGGCACTCTCGGGCACGTCGGTCTGCTCGCCCCAGACCTGCGGGCTGGCCGGCGGCAGGTCGCAGTACCAGTCGTAGAAGCTCAGACAGACGCCGCCGATGAGCGACAGGTAGCGCGAGCCGGCGGCGTAGCTCACCATGCTCATCGCCGGGATCGGCGAGAAGCCCGCCACGCGATCGGGGCCCCAGGTCTTGACCGTGTAGACGTTGGCCGCGGCGATGAGCTGGTTGACCTCGTCCCAGCTCGAGCGCACGAAGCCGCCCATGCCGCGTACCTTCTGCCAGTCGCGGCGCGCCTCGGGGTCCTCGACCAGCGCCGCCCAGGCGTCGACCGGGCTCTTGCTCCCCTTCAGCGCGGCGCGCCAGCGCTCGAGCAGGCGGCCGCGCACCATCGGGTACTTCACGCGGTTGGCGCTGTACAGGTACCACGAGTACGAGGCGCCGCGCGCGCAGCCGCGCGGCTCGTGGTTGGGCATGTCCCAGCGCGTGCGCGGGTAATCGGTCTGCTGCGTCTCCCAGGTGACGATGCCGCCCTTGACGTAGATCTTCCACGAGCACGAGCCCGTGCAGTTCACGCCATGCGTGCTGCGCACGATCTTGTCGTGCGCCCAGCGGTTGCGGTAGGCGTCCTCCCAGGTGCGGTCCTCGCCGGTGGTGCGGCCGTGGCCGCCGGCGAAGCTCTCCTTGGGCAGCGAGAAATGCGTGAGTCGGTCGAGGAAGTGGCTCATGATGGCGCTTTCGGCTGGCAGAGACGGTTCGGGATCAGCAGGGCAGCGCAGCGTAGCGGCGGCCGTAGTGCCACCAGGTCAGCGCGATGCAGCCGAGGTAGAAGGCGACGAAGAGCACGAGCGCGGCGGCCGGGCCGCCCGTGAGCGCGATCGAGCTGCCGCAGCTCTTGGGGATGAAGAAGCCGCCGTAGGCGCCGACGGCGCTGGCGAAGCCGAGCACCGCCGCCGCCTCGCGGCTGCCTTCGCGTCGCGCCTGCTCCTGCGCGGCACTGGTGCGCTCGGCGGCGCGCAGCCGCTCGGCGACGAAGACCACCGGGATCATGCGGAAGGTGCTGCCGTTGCCCAGCCCGGCGGCGGCGAACAGCACGAGAAAGGCGGCGAGGAAGCCGCCGAAGCGCCCGGCGCCGCCCGCCGCGCCGGGCAGGCAGGCCAGCGCCGCCAGCACGCCGAGCGCGAGCGCGGCGAACACCCATTGCGTGACGCGCGCGCCGCCCACGCGGTCGGCCAGCCAGCCGCCGAGCGGCCGCGCGAGCGCGCCGACGAGCGGGCCGATCCACGCATAGCGCAGCGCATCGACGCCCGGGAACTGGCTCGCCACGAGCAGCGGCAGCGCCGCGGCGAAGCCGATGAAGCTGCCGAAGGTGCCCAGGTACAGCCAGCACAGGATCCAGTTGTGCCGGCGCTTGAAGATCACCGCCTGCTCGGCGAGGCCGGCCTTGACGTCGGCCAGGTCGTTCATGCCGAACCAGCAGGCGAGCGTGGCCAGCGCAATGAACGGCACCCACACGAAGCCGGCGTTCTGCAGCCACATCGGGCCCTGCGGTCCGGGCTGCGGCGGCCCGCCGGCGGCACCGAAGAGGCCGACGCCGACCACGAGCGGCACCACCAGTTGCACCAGGCTCACGCCGAGGTTGCCCAGGCCCGCGTTCAGGCCGAGCGCGTAGCCCTGGCGCGCGCTCGGGAAGAAGAAGCTGATGTTCGCCATCGAGCTGGCGAAGTTGCCGCCGCCCAGCCCGCACAGCAGCGCGAGCGCCACCATCGCCTCGTAGGGCGTGGTCGGGTCCTGCACCGCCCAGCCGATCCCAAGCGCCGGCAGCAGCAGGCTCGCGGTGGCCAGCGTCGTGAAGCGCCGCCCGCCGAAGACCGGCACGGCGAAGGCGTAGCCGATGCGCAGCGTCGCGCCGGCAAAGCCCGGCAGCGCGGCCAGCCAAAACAGCTGGTTCGTCGAATAGCGAAAGCCCGCGGCCGGAAGCTGGACGACCACCGCCGACCACACCGTCCACACCGCGATGGCCAGCGCGAGCGCCGGGATCGAAAGCCGCAGGTTGCGCGCGGCCACGCGCCGGCCGTCGCGATCCCAGAACGTTCGGTCCTCGGGATTCCAGTGGCGGATGACCTGGGCGGCGAGCATGCGGTCGAAGCGGCAGCGCGATTCGGGCGGAGGTCGTCAGGGGTTCTTCAGGTAGGCGTTGCGACGCAGGTAGAACCACCAGTTCAGCACCAGGCAGGCGGCGTAGAAGACGGCAAAGCCGTACATCGCGGCCTCGGGCGTGCCGGCCTTGATCTGGTTGCCGATCACGATCGGCGCGACGAAGGCGCCGTAGGCCGCGACGGCCGAGGTCCAGCCCAGCACCGGGCCGGCCTGCGTGCGGTCGAAGATGACGCCGATCGTGCGGAAGGTCGAGCCGTTGCCGACCCCGCTGGCGGCGAACAGCACCATGAACAGGCCGAGGAAGGCCGGGAAGTACTGTTCGGGCGTGGCCGACGCGTAAGCCAGCTTCATCACGTAGCCCACCGCCACCGAGGCCGCCACCATCACCACCGAGATCACCTGCGTGACGATCGAGCCGCCCCACTTGTCGGAGATCCAGCCGCCGATCGGGCGCACCGCGGCGCCGACGAAGGGGCCGATCCAGGCGTAGGCCAGGATCGGCAGCGCGTTCGGGTTGTGCTTCGTGTGCTGCATGACGCCGTTGGCATCGGGCAGGTGCACGACGTCGAAGATCACCTTCATCGCCAGCGGCAGCGCCATCGAAAAGCCGATGAACGAACCGAAGGTGACGATATACAGCGCCGTCATCGACCAGGTGTGCTTGTCCTTGAAGATGGCGTACTGCTTGGTGACGGCTTCCTTCATC
>WBZR01002110.1_pt1 | contig 17474 bp, 16 predicted proteins | sample 5204231 | NCBI WGS metagenome assembly WBZR01 (sample SAMN12412403, study PRJNA552823) | activated sludge metagenome | isolation source: activated sludge from anammox sidestream of wastewater treatment plant... | place: USA: Virginia | collected 2017-08 | reverse complement strand
CAATGCTCGACGCTATCCAAAGCTGGTGGCGGCGCTTCGTCCAGCACGATGAAGCGGACGAAGTGAACTTCACCGCCGTTCGCCGCTGGTTCGAATCTCCGATTGACGCGCTGGATTATTGCAACACAATCGCCGCCGGATTGTTCGACGGGCATTCGCTGGTTTACGTCGAGCGGCAAACGATGGCCGCGATTCTCTCCGGCAAGGCGCAATCGCTCTCCGTCGAATCGGTCGTCGCGCTGGTCGGGTTTGCGTTGCGCGAGCGATGGGAGCATCTGCGCTTTCATCAACCGAAGCCGCTGCCCGACTTCGGTTCGCATTTCGTCGAATGGCAGGCGGCAGGGTTGGGCTGGCTGGCTGGAGATGAGTTCGTGCCGCTTCCGGCCATTGAACGGTTGCGGGAGCGCGAAACGCTCGAACCTTTCTTCGCCCATTGGAATCGCGAGCGCGAAGAGAACGCCGCGCTCCATCAATTTTGGGATGGTCTGCGCGCGGCGCTTACGCCTCCGGAGAGCCACGTCAGCGCGCCGCAACTTCGCGGCGCAGACTCTCCGCTTCGTCCGGCGGAAAACCTGATTGCCGGAACCTGCGGAACACCAACGGAGATTCGCGAAGAGATCGTCAGACATTTTCCGAATTTGGCCCCTTACGCGAATGACACCATCCTGCAAGTCGCCCTGGCCAGAGAAACAGACGCTGATCGCCGGTTGCTGCTTTCGGCCTGGCGCGCGAGCTTATGGCTGGACAAGGCCGCCGACCGATCCATTCCTCCTGCTGAAAGCCTGCGCGCCGAAAACGGCACGGCGCGGATCATTGAGATTGTTTGGAATCAATTGAATTTACACGCGGCCCCGGACACTCTGTCCTTCGCCGCCGCTGAAAGTTGGGCGCGGTTGCGCGCGGCGTTGGCCGACCATCTGACCGAACGTTCGCGTCTGGGCGAGACGACAAAGTTAATCACGCTGGCGGGCGCTCATCTCTCCGAAGCTCTGGCGGTCTTTCGCTCGCTAAAACTCAGACAACAGGAAGCGAACGTGCTTCAGGCGATGGGCGATCTGCTGATGCGAGTGGCTGATTTGTCGGGGGCGCGAGCGAGCTACGAGAAGGCGCTGCCGATCTACCGCGAGATCGAAGATCGTCTTGGCGAAGCGAACGTGCTGAAGGCGATGGGCGATCTGCTGATGCGTGTGGCTGATTTGTCGGGGGCGCGAGCGAGCTACGAGAAGGCGCTGCCGATCTACCGCGAGATCGAAGCTCGTCTTGGCGAAGCGAACGTGCTGGCGTCACTGGGACGTCTTGCGTTGGCTGAAGGCAATGAAGATGAAGCCGACCGATTGCTAGAGATGGCTACGGCAATTAATCAGGCAATTGGCGAACGGTTCAACCCGGCGCTTGATTCGGCCAAGTACGGTTTGGCATTGAAAGATATTGGCAAAAAAGAGAAAGCGCGTCTTCACCTGCTGCGCGCGGCTGAATTGTTTGCCGCAATCGGGTTCGACGATTATGCGGAAACATGCCGAGCGGAGGCGGAAGAGTCGGACGAGGAGGAGAATTGATTGATCACGACTAAACCACGCCTCGCAATGTTCTTCACCGGCGGCACGATTTCGATGCGGATTGATCCGGCGACGGGCGGCGCCGTGCCTGCGCTATCGGGCGAAGAGATCATCGCGCTGGTTCCGGGACTCGACCAATTGGCCGATTTCGATCTGATCAATTTTGCGCGGCTGCCGGGGCCGCATTGGACGCCCGGACGGATGATGGAACTGGCGCGCGCGGCGCGGAAGGAACTGGCCGATGAACGCATCGCGGGCGCGGTCGTCACGCACGGCACCGACACGCTGGAAGAGACGGCTTACCTGCTCGATCTGGTTCTGGACGAAGAGAAGCCGGTGGTACTGGTCGGCGCGATGCGCAACAGTTCGGAGTTGAGTTGGGACGGGCCTGCGAATCTGCGTTCGGCTGTGCGCGTGGCGATTGACGAGGCGGCGCGGGCCTTGGGCGTAATCGTGGCGATGAGCGATCAGTTGATCGCCGCCGCCGAAGTCACGAAGACTCACACCGAAGCGACCGACACTTTCCAGAGCCGCGATTTCGGCCCGCTCGGATTCGTTGACAAAGACCGCGTGATCGTGACGCGCCGCCCGGTTAAACACGAACACATCGCCACGAACGAAGTCGTCGAGCGCGTGGACGTGATCAAGATGTACGCCGGCGCCGATGGCCGCTTCATCAATTTTGCGATTGACGACGGCGCACGCGGGCTTGTGATCGAAGCGTTGGGGCGCGGCAACGTGGCGCCCGCCGCATTGCCGGCCATAGCTCGCGCAATCGAGATGAACATTCCGGTCGTCATCACATCGCGTTGTCCGCGCGGGCGCGTGCTGGACACTTACGCTTACGAAGGCGGGGGAAGACAGTTGCGAAAGATGGGCGCGATTCTGGGCGGGATGCTGCCGAGCCACAAAGCCCGAATCAAGCTGATGCTGGCGCTCGGCGCGGGATGGAATGTTGAACAGATTCGAGAGTCGTTTGAAAAATAGAGGGGAAGAGGAGAGATAACGGAAAAGACGGAAATAACGGAACAGACGGAACGCAAACAAAAGGAGCCTCCGTTTGTTCCGTTATTTCCGTCTTTTCCGTTATCTCTTCTTCAATCTCCGCCATTCAACAGTTCAAGGATTCTACTCGCCGCTCTTTCCGAAGCGTTTGCCTCGCCGAGTTTCATTCTCACCTCTGCCAGATCGGCGCGCGATTGTCGGAGCTTCGCCGGATCGTTCAAAAATTCGACGATCAATTTCGCCAGCCTCTCGCCGTTCAAATCATCCTGCAACAATTCGGGCGCGATCTCTTTTCCGGCGATCAGGTTCGGCATGCCGACGAAAGGCGTGTTGATCAGCGGGCGGAAGATGCGCCAGTTCAACGCCGACGCGCGGTAAACGACGATGAGCGGCGAGCCGATGATCGCCGTTTCGAGCGTCGCCGTGCCGCTTGCGACGACGGCCAGGTCGGCGGCGGCGATGGCGTTGTAGGTGTCGTGTTCGATTACGCGAAGCTTTGTCGAAGCGATTTGCGACTCAATCTCGCCCGGCGCGAATGTTCGCGCCAGCGGGAGAATGAACTGGAAATGCGGATGCGACTGATCGAGAAGTTTCGCCGCTTCGATCATCGGCGGCAGGATGTATTTCAACTCCGAATGACGGCTGCCGGGCAACAGAGCGATGATCGGTTTCGACGAATCGAGTTGATGGCGCGAGCAAAATTCATCGCGCATCGCGGTTACGCGCACGCTGTCGAGCAGCGGATGGCCGACGTAATCAACCTCGACGCCGGCGCGCTCGTAATAATCTTTCTCGAACGGCAGGATGACCAGCATCCGCTCGACGTAGCGTTTGATGGCGTGAATGCGATAGCTGCGCCAGGCCCAGATTTGCGGGCTGATGTAATAAATCACGCGATGGCCGTCGCGTTTGAGCTTCTTCGCCAGCCGCAGGTTGAATTCGGGCCAGTCAATCAGGATGATCAATCGAGGCTTGCGTTCGTTCGCCGCTTCACGCAATCGTCGAAAGACTCGCAGGAATTTCGGCAGCGCCCGTGCGACTTCGAGCGCGCCCATAATCGCCACTTCGCGCGCGTCAACCAGAGTCTCGACTTCGGCCAGCCGCATTTCGTCGCCGCCCGCGCCGAAAAAATCAAACGTCAGATCGGGTCGCAGCGCGCGCAACGCTGCCGCCAGCTTCGCGCCGTGTTTGTCGCCGGAAGCCTCGCCAGCGACAACCATCAGCGAGATTGCGGATTGCGGATTGCGGATTGCGGATTGGCTCTGACTGGACGGGGCCTGGTCTCGAATTGCGCTCTCGATCAGTGTCGTTGTTTTCATCAGACTGTTTGGCGGCTGTAAGTCCGCAATCCGCAATCCGCAATCCGCAATCACTACATCTTTCCCCATAGCATCAACACGCCGATGGCGATGAAGGCGATTGCGGCGGCTTTGCGCAGGTATTCAGCGTTGATGTAATTGGCCAGCGCGCTGCCCACTAAAACGCCGATCAGCGAAACAACCGCAAGAGCGAGCGACGCGCCGGCGAAGACGGCCCAGGGCTGCCGGGTTTGCGCCGCCAATGTGATTGCGGCGAGCTGCGTCTTGTCGCCCATTTCGGCGAGAAAGATCAGTCCGAACGTCGTCAGCAAAGTTCTCAGATTCATAAGCTCATTGTGGCAGTAGCCCGACCGTGAGGGAGGGCGCGCATATTGAGCCTACGCCCTCCCTCACGGTCGGGCTACTGCCACACTCTTTAATAGATCTCCGGTTCGCCTTCAGGTCGTGTGCGCCAGCGGCGATGAATCCAGAGCCACTGGTCAGGGTGGCGGCGGATGATGGATTCCAGAACTTTCGTGTAGCGCGCGGTGTTGGCCATCACGCCTTCTTTTTGATTGCCGGTGTTGATCGTGGCGACCGGCGGCTCGAAATGCAAACGATGAATGCGTTCTTCCTCATCCCAGATCAGATAGCCGGGCACGACGACCGCGCCAGTGCGCAACGCAAGCGTAGCCACTCCGGCGGTTGTGCAAGCCGGAACGCCGAAGAAATCACAGAAGACACCCTCTTCGCGCGACGCGTTCAGATCGGCCAGAATGCCAACGACGCCGCCTGATTTCAGCGTCTTCAAAACCTCGCGCACCGAATTCTTTTTATCAATGCTGCGATTGCCGTAGCGCGAGCGGTAGCTTTCGGCCAGCCGTTCGACCATCGGGTTGTCAACGCGCCGCGCCAGAAAAGACATCGGGTAGCCGTAAACCGAATGCGCGTAAACCGACAACTCCCACGCGCCGATGTGTCCCGTCAGCAGGATCACGCCGCGCCCTTCGGCCACCGCGTTCAGATAATTTTCCAGACCTTCGTAGGCGACTACCGATTTGATGTTTTCAGGAGTGAGGCGCGGGAACTGGCTGATTTCGCCGAGCAGGCGTCCGAGGTTGCGGAATGCGCCGCGCCTGATCCGCGCGCGTTCGCGTTCGTCTAGATATGGGAACGCCAGTCGCAGGTTGATCTCGGCGTGGCGGCGCAGATGCGGCAAGACGGCATGAGCGAGCGCGCCGACCGCCTGCCCAACTTTCAGCGCGAACGAGCGCGGCGCCAGGCTGACGCCTTTCAGGATCGTCCACGCGGCGGCGTACTCGATGCAGGTGCGCGCCACACCGCGCGGTTGCGTTGCGCGCCGGGTGTTGTCACCGCTCTGGTCGCCGTTTTGATTTTTGTCGAATGCTAATTGATACAAGCCGGGCGAAGCTAGCACGCGCCCGCGAGGGCTGTCAATTTGCGCTCTCCGGCCACAATCGCGCAGAATACGCGCCGGTCTAATCACTTTGAACAGAGGAAATCAGCAATGGCGAAACTCATTCCTGTCGCGCCGATGGCGAAGTTGAAGAGAAACAAACCCGTTTGCGTGGAGCATCGCGGCGTGCCCTATTGCGTCGTGAAAACCAAAGATGGCGAGATCAAATCCTTCCTTACCATCTGCACGCACGAAGACCTGGCGATGTTCCCGCCCGATGCGAAGAAGGACACGCTGATCTGCCCCTATCACGAAGCGGTCTTCGACGCTGCGACGGGCAAGCTGGCGAAATCAAGTCCCAAAAAGGCGAAGCGGCTGCCGGAGGTTGGTGTCGAGATCGTTGACGGCGTGATCCACATCGAAGCGCGCAAAAAATATCGCAAGCTGATTCCGAAAAGCGAACGCAAGCTGGTTGAGAAAGAAGGCAGGAAGCTGCGCAAGAAGCAAAAGGCCAGCTAACAACACAATGAACAACCACAATCGAGCTGTAATCTGGGATCTGGACGGAACTTTGATTGACTCAGCCCATTATCACTGGGAAGCGTGGCAGGCGGTGATGGCGGTTGAAAATTTCACGCTGACTTACGACGAGTACGTCGCCGATTTCGGCAAACGCAACGACGAGATTCTGCGCGGGCGTCTGGGCGCCGATTTGCCGGATGACTTCATCGCGCGCGTCTCGCTTGCGAAAGAGGAAGCCTATCGCCATCTGGTTCGGACGAAAGGTTTGGTGTTATTGCCTGGCGCGGGCTACTGGCTCGAACGGTTGAAAGCCGAAGGTTGGCTTCAGGCTCTGGGCACATCAGCGCCGCGAGGCAATATTGACGCGGTCTTCGCCACGCTCGGCATTGAGAAGTTTTTCGATGTTGTGATGTCTTCGGAAGAGGTCAAGGCGGGGAAGCCTTCGCCGGATGTCTTTCTGGTCGCGGCGGAAAAGATGGGCGTCGCGCCCGCCGCGTGCGTCGTGATCGAAGACGCTCCGGCGGGCATCGAGGCCGCGCGCCGCGCAGGGATGAAATCCGTCGGCGTGCTGAGCACGCATTCCGATCTGGACGCCGATTGGGTTGTGCCGAGATTGACTGAATTACCGGAAGATTTCTTCGATTTCATTGATGCCTGATCCTCCACACAAACTGCGATGAACCGCACCGACCGATTGCTCGCCATCCTGCTCGAGTTGCAGCGCAAAGGCTCGCGGCGCGCCGAAGACCTTGCCTCGACCTTCGAGACCAGCAAGCGCACGATCTACCGCGACATCCAGGCGCTGTGCGAATCGGGCGTGCCGGTCGTCGCTCAGGCCGGCGTCGGTTATTCGCTGGTCGAAGGTTATTTCCTGCCGCCGGTCAGCTTCAGCGCCGACGAGGCCACGATGCTTTTGCTCGGCGGCGATTTCGTCGCGCAGAGCTTCGACGCGCAATACCGCGACGCCGCGACGACGGCCAGCCGTAAAATCGAAGCCGTATTGTCGGAAAAGCTTCGCGGCGAAGTCGAATATCTGCGAAACAGCATTGCGTTCGTCGCGCCTGAAACATTGGCGGCTGACGAATCGGCGTCTTTCCTGCCTCAGCTTCGCCGCGCGATCATCGAACGCCGTGGCGTCAGGTTTCACTATCACACGCGCTATTCGCAGGACGGACGCGCTGCGCGGAACACGCGCGAGGCCGATCCTTACGCGATGCTGCATTATGGCGACGCATGGTACCTGATAGGCCATTGCCACCTGCGCCAGGACATCCGCAACTTCCGGCTCGACCGCCTTACCGATCTGCAGCTTCTGGACAGGAGGTTCGACCGCCCGCCGGGTTTCAAGCTCGAACCGCCGGAAGACGATCAACGCAATTTGAAAGTGGTGGCGCTGTTCAGCCGCGAAGCCGCGCCCTGGCTGCGCGAATCTCGATCTTATTACGTTGATTCGATGGAAGAGGTCGCCGACGGACTGTTAGTGACGATGCGCGTCCGGGTGGAGAACGAGATCTTTCAGTGGCTTTTCAGTTGGGGATCGCAGGTTCGTGTGCTGGAACCGGAATCGTTGCGGCGGGGGTTGATGGCTGAAGCGGGAAAAATTCTGGAAAATTATTCGGGCTGAAAATCCTGCTGACATAATGTTGTCACTAAGACGGCGTAGACTGCGCGCGTTTGGAATCGAGCGGCGATGTCCGGCGAGCTGCCAGCTTGCCGTTGACTCTGTGATGCGCCGTTTAGCGGAACCCTCGGCAAGCTGGCAGCTCGCCGAACATCCTTCGAGGAGAAAAATGAACAAACAAGCGCTTTCAGCACAACGCGAATATTTCAAGATGGTTCACGGCGTGACGCTGCGGCTGATCGGAACGTTTTCGGACAAAGACCTGGATTATCGCCCGCAGCCGGGGATGCGCTCGGTGCGCGATCTGATTCTACACGTTTACGGAATGCAGAAGACGTTCGGAGAGGGAATCAGGCAGGGGAAACTAACCGCCGAGATCGAAAATAAAGCCATCCCGGAAACCGAGGAAGGCAAAGCTGTGGCGGCGAGTTTGATGACCGTCGCCGATTGCCAGAAATACGCGCGGGAAGCTCAGAAGGCAGGGGATGAGGCTCTGGCGGCTTTGACTGACGACGACCTGGCGCGACCACTTGAAGCGCCATTCGGCGTGTTCCCCGTGTGGCAATATTTCGCCTTCGCTTACGACGAGCACTGGCACCATCGCGGGCAGCTTTACACCTACGCCCGTTTGCTGGGCAAGGAACCGCCGATGCTTTACGACTACGAAAATTCTCCGGCGTGAAGGCTTGTTTGAATTTGTCGCGGTGCAGAAAGCGATGGCTGTTGGCCGAGCCGCCATCGCTTTCACCGTTAATGCGAACATGCGGTTAATCGTTATCTGCGGCCTTGCTGTAGCGGCGCCAGAATTTTCCATAAATCAACTTTCGCGGCACGGTTCCCCAGTACCGCGAATCACTGGAATTCCTGCGGTTATCTCCGAGCACAAAATAATTGTCGGGAGCGATTGTGACCGGCGCGGGCATTGAATCCTGACTGGCGTAATCCGGATCGAGATAAGGTTCTTCGACTTGAGCGCCATTGATGAAGATTTTCCCTTCTTTGATCTCTATTGTTTCACCGGGCAGGCCGACAATGCGTTTGATGTAGCTTTTCGTCTGGTCTTCGGGGAAGAGAAACATCACGATGTCGCCGCGATTAAGCTCCTTGATTTGTTTCAGCATGAAAACCTTGTCGCCATTATACAGAGTCGGCATCATTGCTTGTCCTTCGATTCTCACGGGTTGAACTCCGAAGACGACTATCCCGACGCTGATTGAAAAGTAGATTATGGGCAGAGCGATGATCACGGCGAGCAGCCAGAACAGGTGTTTCTTTCGGAATCGCGAAGCAGTGGGCGGCGGCTCATAAGCCGGTGTCGTGTGAGATTGCATAACTTCGACCTCATTGATGTTGTAGAAATTTGTTTTAGTGATTTGCCGCTCGGAAAGCATAGCCCATCGGCTTTCCACTGAGCCACAGCCTATCTGAAAGGGCAGGCGGAATGTTTTGAGAAATTTCCGTCTTTCCGTTTTTTCTGAGCCTCCGTTGCTCTATTCTTTACGCCTCCTACCCGAAATTTTCATTTCTTTTGTTAATGACCATCCGAAAAGGCGCGTTTATGGCTGTGGAAGACGACGTAAAGACCAACAAGGAGGACAATGTGGCTCTAAACGCTACTCATTTGAAGGTGATTCCGGGCGCCAGGTCCGAAGTCCCGCCCGTTTCCTCATCAATTCCGATGCAGGATTTGGAGAGCCTCTTCCGCGAGCATCACGACCGCGTGTTCCGCGCCGCCTATCGTGTGACGGGCAGCGTGGTGGACGCCGAGGACGTGTTGCAGACGGTTTTTCTGAGGCTGTCGCGGCGGAGCGAGGTGAACCTGGAGCCGAATCCGGGCAGTTATCTGCACCGGGCGGCGATCAACGCTTCGCTCGATCTGATTCGCCAACGCGCCCGAACCGATTCCATTCCGATTGACGACGTGGCGCCGATTCTGGCGGCCAATCCCAAACTCAGTCCCGAACTTCAACACCGCAACCGCGAATTGCGCGATTGTCTGGGCCGCGCCATCTCGAAGCTCGGCGAAAAATCCGCCGAGATGTTCGTCCTGAAGTATTACGAGGGGTACGACAACACAGAGATCGCAAAATTGATGGGGACATCGGCGATGGTCGTCGGCGTGTTGCTCCACCGGGCGCGCGCGCGAGTCAAAAAGGAAGTGGGAGATTTTGTGGAGGGAGGTATTGCTTCCGCAAAACTATGAGTAGCGGCTGCATGAACAACACTATGAAAATGACTGAAAGAGAATTGAACAACATCATTGACGACGTGACGGCTGAAATCCGCGACGAGAAACTCGATTCGGCTATCGTGGCGGGCGCGGCCCAGCGCGTGTGGACGCGGATGGCGGGCGAACAGGCCGCCATCGTCGCGGGCGTCACTTCCGCTGAACAGATTCCCAGCCACATCAGAGGCTGCGATGATTTCCAGTCGCTGATACCGGCTTACCTGCAAGGCTATCTGTCGAGCGCGCGCACAGCGCTGCTCGAAGACCACACGCGTGAATGCGTCCCGTGCCGCAAGGCTTTGAAAGAAGCCCGTCACGGCAATCAGGCGGCGCGCCGGTTGGAAGCTCAGAAAGCGAAAGCCGCAGCGGCCAGTTACCGGATGAACTTCGTGCGATGGGCGGTGGCCGCTGTTCTGGTCGTCGGCGTCGGCGCGTTCGCGTGGCCGTGGATTCAACGCTTCACCAATTCGATCAACACGCTGAGCGCGGTGGTCGAGGCGGCGCAGGGCGGCGTCTTCAAAGTCACCGACAACAAGACGCAGGCCGTCAAGACAGGTGAAAGATTGCTGCGCGGCGAGCGCATCCGCACGGCGAAAGGCTCCGGCGCGGTCGTCAAACTCGGCGACGGCACGCTGGTCGAGATGCGCGAGCGTTCGGAGTTTTCGGTCGCCGACAACCCAGCGGGCGTGACGATCAATCTCGAACGCGGACAGGTGATCGTGCAGGCCGCCAAGCAGCGCGACCGCAAGCTCTTCGTGCAGACCGACGACAGTCTGGTTTCAGTGACCGGCACGATCTTTTCGGTCAACAGCGGCGCCAAAGGCTCGCGCGTCTCGGTGGTTGAAGGCGAAGTTCACGTTGACCACGCAGGCAGGAATGACGTCTTGCACGCCGGCGGCCAGGTGACGACGCACGACAGCATCGAACACACGCGGATCAAAGATGAAATCGCGTGGAGCCGCGACGCCGGTCGCTACAACCAGATGCTCGACGCCATCCGCAATCAGATTGACCAGCAACTGGCGATGCCGGGCAATCGTTATTCGACGCGTCTGCTCGACCTCGCGCCGGAAAACACAGTGGTTTATGTGGCCATTCCGAACATCAGCGAGACGCTCGCGCGCGCAAATGAAATCCTGCAGGAGAATCTGCAGAAGAACGCTGAATTGCGCGGCTGGTGGGAACAAGAGCAGAAAGAGTCGAAAAAACGGCAGGGCATGAATCAGGCGATTGATCTCGTGCGCGAATTTGGCAGCTATCTCGGCGATGAAATCGTGATCGCCGCCACGTCCAAAGCCAATAGCGCCAAAGGCTCAGGCGAGCCTGACGAGCCTGTCATCCTGGCCGAAGTGAAAGACGGCGGCGCGTTCCGCGGCTTCCTCGAAGGCCAGTTGAACAGGCTCGGCGACGAGAGAAAACACGCGCGCATCATTGACGACCCGATGACTGCTTCGGCTGAAGGCAAGGACGAGTTCTTCATCTGGATCACGAACAACGTGGTTGCGGTTTCGCCTCGCCAGGATTCACTGAAGAGTCTGGCGTCGCGGATGCGGCAGGACTCGAAGCCGTTTGCCTCAACGCCGTTCTACGCTCAGATCGCCAATCTTTACCGCGACGGCGCGGGGTTGGTGATCGCCGCTGACCTTGACCGGATGGTGATGCAATCGCTTCGCGAAGAGAAAGACTCCGCAGCCGCGCGACAACTCGGCGTGACCAATCTTCGCTACTTCATCGTCGAGATCAAAGAGAAAGACGGCAAGCCTTACAACCGCGCGGTGGTCAGCTTCCGCGAGAATCAGCGCGGCATCACGTCGTGGCTGGCCCAGCCGGGGCCGATGGGCGCGCTCGAATTCATCTCGCCCGACGCCAATCTGGTCGCGGCCTTCGTCGTGAAAGAGCCGACCGCGCTCGTTGACGACCTGTTCGAGGCGTTGAAGAATGCCGATCCGAAGGCCTGGGAAGAGTTGCAGAAATTCCAGGCCGAGCATGGCGTTGATTTGCGCAACGATTTCGCGGCCCCGCTGGGCGGTGAATACGCGTTCGCGATTGATGGCCCCGTGCTGCCCGTGCCGTCGTGGAAGGCCGTCTTCCAGGTTGATGACCAGCAGCATCTGCAACAGACGCTTGAAACAACGGTCGGAAAAATCAATGACGAGATGGCCAAACACGGCAAGAAGGGCTTCGCGTGGTCGCAGACTGAAAGCGGCGGACGCGTGTTCTACACGCTGAAATCGCTCGATGTCGGTCTGGAAGTGAATTACGCCTACGCCTACGGCTACTTCATCGCCGCGCCCAGCCGCGCGCTGGTCGAGAACGCGATCAAGTACAAAGAGTCGGGCCACACCCTGCTGCAATCGCCGAAGTTCAAGGCGTCGCTGCCCGATGACAAACAGGTCAACTTCTCGGCGATGGTTTACCAGAACGCCGGTTCGATTCTGGCTCCGTTGAAGGGCATCGGCAGCGCGGCGAGCGCGAACGCTCCGAAAGGCGTGCGCAACTCGATCCAGAGCCTGCTCGGAGGCAAAGCCGGACTGGCTTACGTCTACGCGCTGAACGACCGGATGATTATGTCGGTCAACAGCGAAGACGGGCCTGTGGGCTTGAGTCCTTCGGATTTGCTGGGCCTGCCCGGATCGTCAGGCCTCGGTCACGTCATCGGAGGCATTGGGCGCTGATGGCTTAATGACGCGCCGCGCGCAAACGAGTGGCGCATTAAACAGACTCGCAATCAACGTCAACCGATGGGGCAGCCATTGTCTCATCGGTTGACGTGTGTTTATTTATACCGACGAAAATCAATGCAAATTTGTTTTAGCCGCAGCTAAACGGTTGGAACTTCGCTCTGGCGGCGCGCGTAACCGTTTGCGCAATACCGACAGTTCAACACGCAATCAACATCGTCAGGAGGTAATAAACATGAGGTCGAAATCAATCGTCACGTTGATCGCAATCATCGGACTGGGAGTGACGCTCGGCGTCGGCGGATGCCGCCATCGCAGTGATGAGGCCAGAGCGCAAGAGGGCGTTGAATCGGCGAACGTCGCGCCAAGCGACGTTAAAGCTGACGCCAAGGCCGCCAAGCCGGAAGAGAAAACCGGCTCCTCAGATTCAAACAAATCCGAGACGAACTCCATCGTGGACAAAAACGGCGAGGGCATTGATTTCGCCGAACGCGAAGAGCTTCGCCGCAGCTATACGCTCAAGCCCGGCGCGGAAGTCATCGTCTCCGGCATCAATGGGCGGGTTGATATCGAGACCGCCGATACCGATCACGCCGAATTGCTGATCGTCCGCTCGGCCAGAAAGCGCGAAGACCTGCGATTCCGCAAGATCAACATCGAACACGATCCAGTCGAACTGCGCATCCGCGTCGAGGAAGACCGGCGCAGCATCTTCTCGGCGTTCGGATCGAGGCCCGATGGGCGCCAGCGCGTGATGTTGAAGCTGCCGCGCAAAGTCCAGATCGAAACCGACGGCGTCAGTGGCGAAGTGGCCATTGGCGAAATTGACGGCCCCGTGAATGTTCGTGGCGTCAGGGGCAAGGTCAGCGTTGCGCAGGCCACTGGCGGAGCGAGTTTCCGAGGGATCAACGGCAACATTGACGCGACCATCGCCGGGTTTTCGGGAGACGGAATTGATCTGAGCGGTCTCAACGGCAATACCACGCTGCGCTTCATCGGCGAAGTCAACGCCGACGTCCAGGCGCGCGGACACAACGGCAAAGTCGAATCCGATCTGCCGAACCTCAAAGAGAGCAAAGATGAAAATCGTTATGGCAGGTACGAAGCCCGGATCGGCGCGGGCGGCCCGCAGATCGAGATCAGAGGCGTCAATGGCAACGTTTATCTGATGAAATCTGAGAGTCCTGACACCGGCTCGGCGAAGACCGTTGTGACAAAGACGTCGGCGAAGAAGGAAGCGGTTACAGAGTCGCGTTTAAAGGAATATAGATGAAGCCAATCATTGAGCTGGATCAACTGCGGATCGAATTCGGCAAGCGGCGCATCCTGCACGACATCAAAGGCGCGCTGCGCGGCCGTTGCATCGGCTTGCTCGGGCCGAACGGCGCGGGCAAGACGACGCTGATTCACACGCTGCTCGGATTTCACAAACCGGCTTCGGGCACGGCGCGCATCTTCGGGCGCGACATCCGAACCGAGATCAAGGAGATTCGCACTAGCGTTGGCTATATGCCCGAACGCGACTCGTTCATCGCCAATCAGACCTGCGTGCATTTCGTGCGGCTGATGGCTGAGTTGTCGGGGTTGCCTTCCGAAGCCGCGCTCGAACGCGCGCACGAGGCGTTGTTTTATGTCGGCCTCGGCGAAGCGCGTTACCGCAAACTGGGCACCTATTCGCTCGGCATGAAACAACTGGCGAAGCTCGCGCAGTCAATCGTTCACGGCCCGAAATTGATTTTCCTCGACGAGCCGACGAATGGACTTGATCCGCCTGCGCGCAAACGCATGCTCGAACTGATCCGCGAAGTGCGCGATTCGGGCAGCGCCAGCGTAGTTTTTTCATCACACCTGCTGCGCGACGTTGAAGAATGCTGCGACGAGGTGTTGATCATGAAAGACGGGCGGATCGCGGCCATCTGTGATCTGGAAGAGGAGCGCCGGGCCAATCGCCGCTTCGTCGAGATGGAGACGCGCGGCGCGACGCCTGAATTCGCTTCGGCCATCGGCTCGCTCGGCTGCGAGTACGCGATGACCGGCGAGCAGCGCGTCAAGCTCGTGATGAGCGACGGGCTGGAAGTCCGCGACATTTACAAATTGGCCGCCGAACGCAACGTGCAGATTCGGCGCTTGAATTACAAACGCGATTCGCTCGAAGATATTTTCCTGAAGGCGATGGAACAGTGAGGAACCCATGAAATTTCAGATTCGACTCTTTTCAATCCTGCTCGTCATCTCTGTGTTGATCGCTCCGGCCTGGGCGCAACAGGCCACGAAGACACCGGCGGGTCAGCCGCCGCTGCTCGACCGTGAGCTTTTCTTCGGCAACCCCGAAATCTCCGGCGCGCAGATTTCGCCCGACGGGCGTTTCATCGCGTTCATCAAACCCTACAAGGAGACGCGCAACATCTGGGTCAAGCGCGCGGACGAGCCGTTCGACAAGGCCCGGCTCATCACGAACGACACGAAGCGCCCGATCCCGTCATATTTCTGGAGCCGCGACGGGAAATACATTCTCTTCGTGCAGGACAAGGGCGGCGACGAGAATTACAACGTCTACGCCGTCAATCCGGCTGAAGCTCCGGCATCCGGGCAGGAAGTCCCAACCGCGCGCAACCTGACCGAGGCGAAGAACGTGCGGGCGTTCATTTACGACGTGCCGAAGAGCGACCCGGACACGCTCTTCGTCGGCCTCAACGACCGCGACCCGGCCTGGCACGACGTGTACAAGGTCAGGATTTCGACCGGCGAGCGCACGCTCATCAGAAAGAACACCGAGCGCATCGCGGGCTGGACCTTCGATCTCAACGGCAGCTTGCGCCTCGCCGCGCGCGTCGCGGACAACGGCGACACGGAAATACTGCGCGTGGACGATGGCGGCTTCACGAAAGTTTACTCGTGCAGCGTCTTCGAGTCGTGCGGCCCGGCGCGCTTCCACAAGGACAACAAGCGCGTCTACTTCGTTACGAACAAAGGCGACGCCGACCTGATCCGCCTGACGCTCTTCGACCCCGCGACCGGCAAGGAAGAATTTGTCGAGTCCGACCCGCTGAACCGCGTTGATTTGAACGCGCCGATCTTTTCCGATGCGACCGACGAATTGATCGGCGCCGCCTACGAAGACGAACGCGCGCGCGTTTACTGGAAGAACAAGGCGTGGGAGGCCGATTACAAGCTGCTTGAGCGGAAGCTCCCCGGCAAGGACGTCAACTTCGGCTCGGCGACGAAGGATGAACAATTGATGATCGTCTCAGCGACGAGCGACACAGAGCCGGGCGAGACGTACCTCTTCGACCGCAAGACGAAGAAGCTCACTCTTCAGTACCGCATCCGCGAGAAGCTGCCGCGCGAGGCGCTCGCGCCGATGAAGGCGATCAGTTACAAGTCGTCCGACGGCCTGGAAATCCCCGCGTACCTAACCTTGCCGAAGGGCGTCGAGGCGAAGAATCTGCCGCTCGTCGTCTTCCCGCACGGCGGCCCGTGGGCGCGCGATTCGTGGGGCTACGACACGTTCGCGCAATTCCTCGCCAACCGGGGCTACGCCGCCCTGCAGATGAATTTCCGCGGCTCGACCGGCTACGGCAAGAAGTTCCTCAACGCGGGCAATCTGCAATGGGGCGACAAGATGCAGGACGACATCACGTGGGGCGTCAAGAGTCTGGTCGCGCAGGGCATTGTTGATCCGAAGCGCGTTGGCATTATGGGTGGTTCGTATGGTGGTTACGCCACGCTCGCCGGGCTGGCGTTTACGCCCGATGTGTACGCGGCGGGCGTCGCCATCGTCGCGCCATCGAATCTGATCACATTGCTTGAATCCATTCCGCCGTATTGGGAAGCCGGGCGCAAAATTTTCCACGAGCGGATGGGCGACCCGACGAAGGCCGAAGGCAAGAAGCAACTCGAACGGCAATCGCCGCTCAACTCGGCGGGCAGGATCAAATCGCCGCTGCTCGTCGTGCAAGGCGCGAACGATCCGCGCGTGAAGAAGGCCGAGTCCGATCAGATCGTCGTCGCGCTGCGCGAGAGAGGCTTTCCCGTAGAGTATCTGGTCGCGCCCGATGAAGGGCACGGCTTCGCGCGACCCGTGAACAATATGGCCATGATCGCGTCGGCTGAAAAATTCCTGGCCAAATATCTGGGCGGACGTTATCAGGAAAGCGCGACGCCGGAAGTCGCCGCGCGATTGAAAGAGATCACGGTTGATGTGAAGACGGTTGAACGTCCGAAGCGCATCGAAGCCATCGCCCTCACCACACCGAAGCCCGCGGCTGATCTGCGCCCAGGCAAATTGAATTATCAGGGCAAGATTGAGGTTGCAGGTCAGTCAATCCCGTTCAACGTCACGACCGAGGTCAAGGAAGAAGGCGGCGCGTGGATGGTTACGGAAAGCGCCAAAATGCCGATGGGCGATATGAGCGACACGACCTGGATCGAGAAAGGCTCGCTGACGCTGACCAAACGCAGCGTCCGTCAGGGGCCTGTGACGATTGATGTCGAGTTCAAGAACAACAAGGCGAGCGGCTCGATGAACAACGGCGGTCAATCGAAACCGATTGCAGCCGAGACGGGCGGCGCGCTGTTCGCCGACGGCGCCGGGACTTACGATGTGCTCGCCTCGCTGCCGCTGGCGGAAGGCTACGCCGCGACGTTCCGCAACTTCGATCTGCAGAAGCAGAAGACCGCATTGAAACAGATGAAGGTCGCCGGCGCTGAGAAGGTCACCGTTCCCGCCGGAAGCTTCGACGCGTTCAAGATCGAAGTCACATCAGCCGAAGGCGAGCCGGGCAAGACTACCGTGTGGGTTGCGAAGGACAGCCGCAAGGTCGTGAAGATCGCCGCCGTGCTTCCGCGAATGAACGGGGCGACGTTGACTACTGAATTGACGCAGTAAGCGTTCGTAGTCCCGCCATCAGGCGGAAGGCTTGCGGAATGCTTGATAACCGGCCTTCCGCCTGATGATCTTTGGGTAAATAACGCAACAACAGCGTAGGGGCGGGTTTTCCCCGCCCAGTTCCGCTGTCAAGGGCTTGGGCGGGGAAACCAGGGCTTTTGCAAAGTCGGTTGTGGCCTTGCTTATAAACTAAAACCTATCACCGAACACCTACAACCTATGGACCTTTCCTTCGAAGCGTCATCTGATCGAGCCATCG
>WBZR01002738.1_pt1 | contig 17482 bp, 16 predicted proteins | sample 5204231 | NCBI WGS metagenome assembly WBZR01 (sample SAMN12412403, study PRJNA552823) | activated sludge metagenome | isolation source: activated sludge from anammox sidestream of wastewater treatment plant... | place: USA: Virginia | collected 2017-08 | reverse complement strand
CCAGGAAGCCGAAGGCCACGAGGCCGAAGGCGAAGACCGCCGGGGCCACCATGACGCTCGCCAGCCCGGCGAGGCTGACGAAGTAGGCCGCCGCCATCAGGGCGACGATCGAGATCCCCATCCAGTAGGCGGAGAAGTTGCCGGCCGTCAGGCCCGCGAGGACGTTCAGGGAGGCGCCCCCCTCTCGCGAGGCGGTCACGATCTCGCGGACGTGACGGGACGTCGTCGACGTGAAGACCTTGACGAGCTCGGGGATGATCGCGCCGGCCAGGGTGCCGCACGTGATGATCGTGGCCAGCTTCCACCAGAGCGTCCCGTCGCCGAGCTCGGGGATCAGGAGGTGGGAGACGACGTAGGTCAGGGCGACCGAGACGAGCGAGGTGATCCAGACGAGCGAGGTCAGGGGCGCCTCGAAGTTCATCTTGTCGGCCGCGCGGTACCGGGCGGCGGCGACCGCCTCGTTGATCCAGTACGAGGCGACGCTGGCGACGATCATCATGATGCGCATGACGAAGAGCCAGACGAGGAGCTTGACCTGGACGACGGGGTCCTTGACGGCGAGGAGGATGAAGGAGATCAGCGCCACGCCCGTGACGCCGTAGGTCTCGAAGCCGTCCGCCGTGGGGCCGACCGAGTCGCCGGCGTTGTCGCCGGTGCAGTCGGCGATGACGCCCGGGTTGCGCGCGTCGTCCTCCTTGATCTTGAAGACGATCTTCATCAGGTCCGAGCCGATGTCGGCGATCTTGGTGAAGATGCCGCCCGCGATCCTCAGGGCGGAGGCGCCCAGCGACTCGCCGATGGCGAACCCGATGAAGCAGGGACCGGCGAGGTTGGCCGGGACGAAGAGGAGGATCGCCAGCATCAGGATCAGCTCGGTGGAGATGAGCATCGTCCCGATGGACATCCCCGCCGCCAGCGGGATGGCGTAGGTGGGGAAGGGCTTGCCGCCCAGGCTCGCGAAGGCGGTCCGGGAGTTGGCGAACGTGTTGATCCGGATCCCGAACCAGGCCACCCCGTAGCTGCCGGCGATGCCGACGAGGCTCGCCAGCAGGATCACGACCACCTTGTAGAGCTCCATGTGGCGCAGGAGCCCGAAGTAGACGGCGATGATCGTGCCGATGAAGAGCTCGAGGACGAGGATGAACTTGCCCTGGGTGACCAGGTAGGTCTTGCAGGTCTCGTAGATCAGCTCGGAGACGTCCCGCATGGCGCGGTGGACCGGCAGCCGCTTCAGCCGCCCGTACATCACGAGGCCGAACGCCAGCCCGCCGAGGCAGACCAGGATGCCCAGCATGAGGAGGCTTCTCCCCGTCATCCCGAGGAAGGAGACCGACGCCAGGTCCGGCAGGACGAGCTGCGACTCGTCCGCGAGGGCCGGCGAGGCCGGGATCCCGGCCGCCAGGGCGAGGAGGACGGCGAGGAGGGGCCGGCGGGGGGCGCGGGCGGCCGGGCGGCGGCCCAGGGAGGTCGAGGCGGAGCGAGAGAACGATCTCACGGCGAGTTCCTTCCTCGGGTCGTTTCGGTGTCCGGGGCCGCTCGGGCGCCCCGCGAGTCGTCCAGGGGGGGGAGCGGAACGCGAGACGTCCCCGGCCGGTCGGCCGGGGACGTCAGAACATCCCACAGGTTCCCCGGGCGCGCAAGCCCGGGAGGGCGGGCTACGGGGTCGCCGGGGCGGCGGAAGGCGCCGTCGGGTCGACGTAGTCCATGACGATCCCGATGTTCTTCGCGCCGTTGTTCCGGACCTGGTCCATGACGCCCATCGCCTCGCCGTAGTTGACCGAGTCCTCGACGGAGAAGAAGACGACCTTCGACCCCCGGTTCCGCAGGATCTCCGAGAGGCGGACCGGGAGGTTCTGCATCTCGATCCGCTCCTTGTTGAGGTAGACGTGCCGGTCCGCGGTCATCGTCACCACGATCTGGTCCGCCTGCTGCTGGATCGGCTGGTCGACCTGCGCCTTCGGCGGAACCTGGACGTCGTAGCCCATCTGCAAGAGGGGCTGGACGACCATGAAGATGATCAGGAGGACCAGGACCACGTCGACGAGCGGGGTGACGTTGATCTCCGACCTCGGCCCTTCGCCGCCTCCGACGTCCATTCCCATCGGCGTATCTCCTCAGGCGCGCGGCGCCGTGCCGTTCGGCCGCGCCGCTGTCGCGAATTCCGTCCGCGCGGTCACTTCTGGCCCCGCTTCTCGGTGATCAGGCCGACCTTCTCGTACCCGCCTTCCTTGACGAAGCGCATCACCTTCTTGACGTCGCCGTAGGTCAGCCGGTTGTCGGCCTTGATGATGACGTCCTTGGCGGGGTTGCGCTCGTACTGCTCCTTGATCTTGGCCTGGAAGTCGCGGTCGGGGTACCACTTCGTGTCGATGAAGATGTTCTTGTCGACCTCGACCGAGATGAGGAGCTCGTTCTGGCTCTCGGGCTTCTTCTCCGGCCGTTCGGTCTGCGGGAGGAGCACCGGCCGGCCCTTCTGGAGCATCGGCGTGACGACCATGAAGATGATCAGAAGGACGAGGCAGACGTCCACGAGCGGCGTGACGTTGATCTCGCTCTTCACGCTCTGGCGGCCGCCGTACTGGTCCATGCCCATGAGAGGTCTCCTTCTCGATCCCGTCGCGTCAGCCCGGGTGCCGCCCGCGGCGCCCGGCGTCCGGCTGATGTGCGGCCCCCCCGGCGCCGGATGCCGGCGGGGAGCCGGGGCCCGGCCGTCCCCCCCGCCCGGCGGGGGAGGGGAGCGACCGGCCGTGCTTCGTCACGCCGCGCGAGCGGCCTGGCGCTTGATGAAGTAGTCGACCAGCTCGGAGGCCGAGTTGGACATCTCGACCTGGAACCGCTCGATCTTGTTCAGGAAGTAGTTGTAGAGCCAGACGGCCGGGATGGCGACGAAGAGGCCGATGGCCGTGCCGACGAGGGCCTCGGCGATACCGGCCGAGACCGACCCGAGGCCGCCGGCGCCGGAGGCCGCCATGCCGCGGAACGCGTTGATGATGCCGATGACCGTCGCGAGGAGGCCGATGAAGGGGGCCGTCGTCGCGATGGTGGCGAGGCCGCCGAGGCCGCGCTTCATCTCGGCCGTGGTCATCATCGTGGCGCGCTGGATCGCCCGCTCCGCCGCCGCGACGACGTCGTGGCCGGAGATCGAGCCGCCGTGCGCCTCGTAGGCGAACTCGAGGAGGCCCGCCGAGACGACCTTGCCGACGTGGCTGAACTTGTACTTCTTGGAGAGGTCGATCGCCTCCTTCAGCTTCTCCTGCTTCAGGAGCGGCGCGATCTCGAGGGCGAAGCGGACGGACTGCTTCTTCGCCTTCCCGAAGTTCCACCAGCGCTCGATGGAGAGGCCGAGGGAGTAGACGGACATGAAGGCGAGCAGGACCGTGATCACCTTCACCAGGGGGGTCATCGTGGCCCAGATGGCGCCGACTGTGAATTCCATGGGGCGACTTCCTCCTTATCGCTTTCTTCGACTGTCTCGTGGCCGCTCGCGGTCGATGGGAACCCGGCTCGCTCCGCGCGCTACTGCAGCTTGAACGTGACCGTGACCGTCAGGTAGACCGGGACGGGGCGCCCGTTGAACGTGGCGGCCTTGTACCGCCACTGCGACACGGCGCGCATCGCCGCGTTGTCCAGCAGGGGGTTGATGCCCCGGAGGATCCTCACCGAGTCGACGTTCCCCTCCTTGGTGATGATCGCCTCGAGGATCACGATGCCCTGCATCCGGGCCTTGCGCGCCGCCTCGGGGTACTGCGGCTGGACGCGCGAGATCTCGACGGGCTCCTTGACCTCGCCGCCGACCCGCATCGGCTCCTCGATCTCGGTCTGCCCGCCGAGGACGCCCCCCGGGACGCCGCCGAGGACTCCGCCGACCGTTCCGCCCGGCACGCCGCCCTCGACGCCGCCCTCGACGCCGCCCTCGCCGCCCGAGTCGTCGACCGGGGCTTCCGTGGGGGGCGGCAGGACGTCCGGGACGACGATCGGCGCCGCCAACGACGTCTGCTTCACGGGCTCCACCTTCGGGGCCGCCTTCGGGGCGGCGGCCTTCGGCGGCGGCGGTGGCGGCGGCGGCGGCGGGGCCGCGGCCGCGTAGAACGTCACCGGGATCGGCGGCTCGGGGATGTCCTCGATGTACCACATCGAGGCCGCCAGGGCCGTCCCGATCACCAGGGCGTGGACGAGGATCGACACCGGCACGGAGAGCCAGCGCTTGGCGCTCTGCTTCTGGTGGGCCGATTCGATGAGCGAGGTCTCGAACATGGTCGTCTCCGGCGGGGCGCTACAGCGCCTCGAGCGGGTTCTTGGCGGCGGCCTCCTCGCGCTGCTTCTGGAGGGCACGCGCCCGCGCCTCGAGGGCCTTCTTCTGCCACTGGTCGGCCTGAGCCAAGAGCTCGGCCTTCTTCGCTTCGTCGGCCTCCAGCTTGGCGTACTCGCGGTACATCAGGTTGATGTAGACCATCGCCTCGAAGTAGTCGACCTTCAGCTCGCTGGCCTTCTGCAGGGCCTGCATGCCGGCGTCGACGAGAACCCGGCGCGCCTCGGGAGTCATCTCCTCCTCCGGCGTGTTCCGCGCCTTCTCCCAGTACGTGACGCCCATCGTGTAGAAGACCTCGGCGTTCGTCGGCTCGAGCTCCGAGCGCTTCTTCTGCCAGACCATCGACTGCTCGAAGTCGCCCTTCTTGGCGTAGAGCATGGCGATGGTCTGGACGGCCTGGGTGTCCGACGGGTGGTTCTGGTTCCAGTCCTTGAAGTACTGGATCGCGTCGTCGAACATCTGGGCGTTCATGTACGTCGTGACCAGGTACTTGGCGGCCTTGTCGTCGTCCGGCCTCGCCGCCAGGTACGTCTTGAAGTGCTTGATGGCGTTCTCGAGCGCGCGCTTGTCCTTCTCGTGCGTGGACCCGGGGTTGTAGAGGGCCATGTTCCCCATCGCCACGAACTTGTGGAGGCGGACCTCCTCGGGGTCGAGGGTCTGCGCCTCCTCGTACTTCTTCAGCGCGTCCTCGTAGAGCTGCTCCTTGAAGTAGGCGTTCCCCTCCCGGATCAGCTGCTTGGACTTGAACTTGTTGCAGCCCGAGACCGCGACGGACAGGGCCAGGAGGACCGCGAACCGGGCCCAACGGCCCCGGGCGGTCGCCGCCCGTCCCCGCCCCGACTCGACTGTGGCCGTCATCACGCGCACTCCTTTCGAGGCCATCCTCACCTTGGAGACGTAGATCCGTCAATGAGCCGTTCGGTTCCCGAAAGTGCTGCGACCGTCCCGCCCGGACCCGGACGGCGGCGGGTCTCCCTCGTGTGCGGGAGCAGGATCACGGGGCTCCCGCCGCACGGGGGGCGGCCGGGCCGGGGGCCACGACGCCGCCCGAGACGACCAGCTTCAGGCCCTCCTCGATGGAGAGGCCTGGGTCCTCGAGCTCTCCTGCGGGGACCACGAGGACGAAGCCGCTGGTCGGGTTGATGGCCGCCGGGACGAAGACGGTCGCCATCCTCTGCTGGGACGGGCCGATACCGTCTCCCGTGACGAACGCCAAGGCCCACGAGCCCTTCTTCGGAAATTCCACCAACACCACTCGCCGGAATGCCTCGCGTCCCCCCGGCGAAACAGCCTCTACCAGCTGCTTGACGGCCGTGTAGACCGTCCGAACGACCGGAAGATTCTCAAGGAGCCGGTCGAAAACCGCAAGAAGTTTCTTCCCGGCGAAGTTCGCCGAGAGGAGGCCGGTGAGGTAGACCACGGCGAGGGTGAGGAGCAGGCCGAGGCCGGGGATCTCCCGCCCCACCAGGAAGCGCGCCGCGGGCCGGGCGGTCCCGTCCACCAGCTCGAAGAGGAACCGGACGACGACCGCCGTCACCACCACCGGAACGAGGACGAGGAGGCCGGCCGTCAGGTGTCGCCGGATCCGAAGCTGCATCTGGGCGGCGGGATTCTACGGGGAGCCGGGCCGGAAGAACAGGACGGTGACGAGGCCGAACAGCGGGAGGAGCACGAGGGCGGCGAAGCCCATGTAGCCGAAGAAGCTCGGCATCCGCACCCCCCGGCGCTCGGCGATCCCCCGGACGAGGAAGTTCGGCCCGTTGCCGATGTACGTCATGGCGCCGAAGAGGACGGCGCCGGCCGAGACGGCGGCCAGCGCCTCCGCGGGCGCGCCCGCCACCTCCGGGCGACCCAGCCCCTGCGCCAGGGCCAGGAAGGCCGCGTAGGTGGGGGCGTTGTCGAGGAAGGAGGAGAGCGCGCCGGTGGCCCAGAAGAACTGCCACGGCTCGGTCACGCCCAGCGTCGGCGCCCGCTCGGAGAGGATGGCCAGCGCCGGCTCCATCGCGACGAAGATGCCGGCGAACAGGGCCGCCACCTCCAGGATCGGGCCCCACGAGTACCGCGTCTCGCTCCTGAGCCCCCGCGGGGTGACGACGAAGGAGAGCGCCGCCAGGGAGACGTAGGCGCCTTCCCGGAAGGGGGAGCGGAGGAGGGCCGTCGCCGCCACGACCGCGGCGAGGAGCAGGAGGTTCCCGCCGCCCCTCAGGCGGAGCGGCTCGCGCTCCATGGCGTCCTGCAGGCGGGCGGCCATCGGCTCCCGCCGGTAGTGCCAGGAGTCGACGGCGACGTAGACGAGGAGCAGGGCGCCGACGACGAGGACCCAGATCGGGAAGAGGCGGAGCGTCCAGAGGAACGGCACCCCCCGGAGGTAGCCGATGAACAGCGGCGGGTCGCCCAGGGGCGTCAGGAGGCCGCCGGCGTTGGAGACGAGGAGGATGAAGAAGCAGACCGAGTGGACCGACCGCGTCCGCTCGGCGTTCGTCGACAGGAGCGGGCGGATCGTCAGCATCGAGGCCCCGGTCGTCCCGATGAAGGACGCCAGCGCCGCGCCGAGGAGGAGGATCCCGGCGTTCGTCAGCGGCGTGGCGCGGAGGTCCCCGTCCAGGACGATGCCCGAGCTGACGACGTAAAGGGCCCCCAGCATCAGGATGAAGGAGCCGTACTCGTGCAGGACCGCCCCGAGCGTCGCGGGCTCGTGGGCGAGGAGACGGACGAGGACGGGCGCGGAGCACGCGGCCGCGACGGCCGCCTGGAACCAGAGCCGCTCCCAGAGCCGGGGGAGCGCGAGGGGGAAGACGGCGATGGCCAGGAGGAGGAGGGCGAACGGGACGGCCCACCCGAGAGGTGTCATCGGCCGGGGAGGATAGCCTCACCCGTAGAATCCGGTCGTGACGAACGCGACCTGCCGACGCCCTGCCGTGGCGGCCCTCCTGGCCGCCCTCTTGGTCCCCCCGGCCGCCCCGACCGGGGCGGCCGAGACGAAGCCGACCCCCGTGGGTCCCCTGAGGCCGCTGGTCCGCAGCGTCGACGTGACCGTCACGAACATCGACGTCGTCGTGACCGACTCGAAGGGGAACCGGGTGACGGGCCTCCGGAAGGAGGACTTCGAGGTGGTCGAGGACGGCGCCAAGCAGCCCGTGACGAACTTCTACGCGGTCGAGGGGGGGGCCCTGACCGTGATCGGCGACGAGCCGGTCCCCCCGGCCCCCACGCCCGTCCCGATGGCGCCGCCCGCTCCCCCCCCCGCCGAGGCGCCCGCCTCGGCCCAGAAGACCTGGATCGTGATCTTCGTCGACAACCTGAACCTGACGCCCTTCAACCGGAACCGGATCCTGAAGAACGTCCAGGGCTGGGTCCGGGGGGCGGTGAAGGGGAACGTCGAGGCGATGGTCGTGACGTGGGACCGGTCGCTGAAGGTGCGGCGGAAGTTCACGAACGACGGCCGCGACGTGGCCGACGTCCTCGGGCAGCTGGAAGAGGTCTCCGCCCTCCGGGTGGCGACCCTCTCCGAGCGCAAGGACCTGCTCCAGGCCATCGACGACTCCGTCTCCGAGGAGCAGGCGGTGGGCAAGGCCCGCCAGTACGCCCTCTCGCTGAAGAACGACCTGGAGTTCACGCTCGACGCCCTCCGGTCCACGATCAACCAGCTGGCCGGTATCGAGGGGAGGAAGATCCTCCTGCACGTCTCCGAGGGGCTCCCGCAGTCGCCGGGGGCCGAGCTCTGGAAGTACATCCAGGACCGCTTCCGCTCGATGTCGACGCCCACCCAGGGGTTCGAGTTCGACCGGACGACCGGCTACATCGGGATCGTCCAGGCGGCCAACGCCGCCGGCGTGACGATCTACGGGATCGACGCCTCCGGCCTGACCGTGGACTCGGGCGTCACGGCCGAGAGCCGGGCCACCACCGCCCGGGTCGACAGCTTCGTCGAGCGGACGAACCTGCAGTCGATGATCTCGCTCCTGTCGGAGGAGACGGGCGGGCAGGCGATCCTGAACAAGAACGACGTGACCCTCGCGCTGAAGGAGATCGAGAAGGACTACACGTCGTACTACTCGATCGGCTACCGGAGCCTCCGGCCCGGCGTCGACCGCCCCCACAAGGTCGAGGTCACGGTGAAGCGCAAGGGCCTCAAGGCCCGGGCCCGGCGGAGCTACCTCGAGAAGAGCCCGGAGACCCGCGTCCAGGAGGCGACGATCTCGGCCCTCTACTTTCCGCGGGACGACAACCCGCTCGCCGTCGGCGTGGAGATCGGCACGCCGGTGCCCGCCGACCGCCAGAACTACATCGTCCCGATGACGATCCGCGTCCCGTACGCCCGGATCACGCTCCTCCCCGAGGGGGCCAAGGCCCGCGGCCGGCTCATCTTCTACTTCATGGTCCTCGACGCGGCGGGCAAGACCTCCGACCTGGCCACGCAGCCGGCGCCCATCGAGGTCGACGCCGCCAAGCTCGAGTCGCTGGCGCGGAAGGACTACGTCTACGACGTGAAGCTCGTCATGATCCCCGGCGGCCAGCGGATCTCGCTGGCGGTGAGGGACGAGGTGACGAACACGGTCAGCTACCAGCAGCGCAGCATCTTCATCTCCGCCCTGGGGCCAGAGTCCAGAGGCTCCAAGGCGCGCTGAGGGGGCGTGGACCGGCGGCTCGTCCTGTTCGCCCGCGAGCCGGTCGCCGGCCGCGTGAAGACGCGGCTCGCCCTCTCGATCGGGGCCCCGGCGGCCTGCCGGCTCTACGGGGCGATGCTGGAGGACCTCGCCGGCCAGCTCCCGTCGCCCGCCGAGTGGCAGGCCGTTCTCGCGCACGACGGCGCGGCTCCGGGCCCCGTCCTCGGCCGGCTCTTCGGGACGGGATGGCTCGCCGTCCCGCAGGGCGGGGGAGGCCTCGGCGAGAGGCTCGTGCGGGTCCTCGACCGGAGCGCCGCGGAGGGGGCGCGGGCGACCGTCGTCGCCGGGAGCGACGCCCCGTCCCTGACCGCGGAGCGCGTCCGCGAGGCCTTCCGGGCGCTCGGGGAGGGGGGGGCGCGGGTCGCCCTCGCCCCCTCGCCGGACGGCGGTTACTCCCTGCTGGGGGCCACGCGCGAGGTCCCGGCCTCCGCGCTCCTCGGGGACGTCCGGTGGTCGACCCCCGACGCGCGAGGGGACACGGTCGCGGCCGCCCGGGAGCTCGGCATCCCCGTCGCCCTCCTCGACGAGGTCCCGGACGTGGACACGCGCGAGGACCTCGGCCGCCTGGCCGGGATCCTCGCGGAGGCCGGTCCCGGGCGCCGCACCCGGGCGGTGCTCGCCGAGCTGGAGAGGCCGTGAGAGTCGTCTCGCCGTCCGAGTCCCGCCGGCTGGACGCCGAGGCGATCGCGTCCGGGACGCCCGGGATCCTCCTTATGGAGCGGGCGGCGGCCGCCGTGGCGCGGGAGGTCGGGCGGCTCGCCCGCGCCCGGCCCGAGCGGGCCGAGGCCCTGACGGTCCTCTGCGGCGCCGGGAACAACGGGGGGGACGGGTTCGAGGCCGCCCGCCTCCTCCTGGAGGGGGGGTGGCCGGCCGGACGGCTGACCGTCCTCTTCCTCGGCCGGCAGGACCGGCTCCCCGAGGACGCGGCGGAGACCTTCCGGCGACTCTCCGCGCGCCACCCGGTGATCCCGGTCGTGGACGAGGCGGGGCTGGAGCCCCTGCGGCGCGCCAGCCTCGTCGTCGACGCGCTCTTCGGGACCGGGCTGACCCGTCCGCTCGAGGAGGGCAGCCTGGCGGCCCGCGCGGTCGGCGCGATCTCGACCGGGCGGGCCGCGGTGGTGGCGGTCGACGTCCCGTCCGGGCTGGACGGGGCCGTCTCCGGGATCCCGGGGCCCCACGTGAGGGCGGACGTCACGGTGACGTTCGGCTTCCCGAAGGCGGCGCACGTCCGGCTCCCGGCGGCCGGAGAGTGCGGCCGGATCGTCGTCGCCCCGATCGGGCTCCCCGGCGAAGAGGGGGGCGAGGGGCCCGAGGAGGGCGAAGCGGCGACGGCGGGGGACGTCGCGCGGCTCTTCCCGGGGAGGCCCGCGGCCTCGCACAAGGGGACGTTCGGGACCGTCCTCGTCGTCGGGGGAAGCACCGGCATGGCCGGGGCCCCGGCGCTGGCGGCCCGAGCGGCCTTTCGCGCCGGAGCCGGGAAGGTGGTCGTCTCGGCGCCCGACGGCGTCCGGGCGATCGTCCACGGCCTCTGCCCCGAGGCGACGACGGCCGGCGAAGCCGAGGAGCCCGGCGGGTACTCGGCGCTCGCGGTGGGCCCGGGTCTCGGGCGGGACGCCGCCGCCGTCCGGCGGTTCTCCGCGGCGCTCGGGGCGGCGGTGCCCGCGGCCTTCGACGCCGACGCCCTCAACCTCGTCGGGACCGAGCCGGAGCGCTTCGGATCCCGTCCCGCCCCGACGGTCCTCACCCCCCACCCCGGCGAGGCCGCCCGGCTCCTCGGGGTCGACACGAGGGCGATCTCCTCGGATCGGGAGGGGGCCGCGCGAGAGCTGGCCAGGAGGTCGCGGTCCGTCGTCGTCCTGAAGGGGTTCCGGAGCCTCGTCGCCGGCCCCGACGGCCGCTCGACGGTCGTCCTCGCCGGGAACCCCGGGATGGCGACCGGTGGCACGGGCGACGTCCTGACCGGGGTCGTCGCCGCGTTCCTGGCCCGGGGCCTCGGGGCGCGGGAGGCGGCCTGGGCCGGCGCCTGGCTGCACGGGGCGGCAGGGGACCTCGCCGCGGAGCGGCTCGGGGCCGAGAGCCTCTGCGCCGGCGACGTCGCCGAAGCGCTTCCGGCGGCGTGGGGGCTTCTCACGGAGGCGCGGCTCGCTTGAGCGCTCCGGCCTGGCCGCGCCGAGGGATCGAGGTCCTGTCTCCTGGCCCCCAGACGACGCGGAAGCTGGGGCTCGACCTGGCTGCGCTGACGGTTCCCGGGGACCTGGTCCTCCTGGACGGGGCTCTGGGCAGCGGCAAGACCGAGCTCGTGCGGGGCCTGGCGCAAGGGCTCGGGGCCGACCCCGACGAGGTCGCCTCTCCGACCTTCGCCCTCGTCCACGAGTACGGCCCCGCCGGGCGGCCTCCCCTCCTGGCCCACGCGGACCTCTACCGGCTCGGCGACGAGGCCTCCCGGCGGACCCTTCCGGAGCTCGGCATCGAGGAGCTGCGCCGGGCGGGCGCCGTGGTGGCCATCGAGTGGCCCCTGCCTCCGTTCACCGGCCTCCCCGCCTGGCGCGTGACCCTCACCGACCTGGGCTCCGACCGGCGGTCCGTCCGCCTCCGCTTCGCCTGACCCCCGCCCCGGCTCCCGGAGAGACGGGGGACCCGCTCGCGGCGGCGCCGGCCGGCGCCATCAAGGATCCGTCCGCTGGGGGGAGGGTCTGGGAGGGACGGCGGGGTCGGGGCCCCGCCGTCGCCGATTCGAGCGCGAAGCGCGCTGGTCGCGGCGCCGGCCGGCGCCATCGAGGATCCGTCCGCTGGGGGGAGGGTGTGGGAGGGCCCGGCGTCCGGCGGCGCCGGCAGGCGCCGCGGGGGCCCTCCCACGACACTTCAGAACGCGAAGGTCAACCCCCCCGTCACCTCGCCGCTCGTGTACCAGATCGAGTCGTCGTAGTAGTAGTCGTCGTAGTAGTGGCAGTGGTCCCACTCGTCGTCGCAGCCGTCGCCTTCGCCGATGTACGTGGCGTAGAACCGCCCGTCGATCCGGAGCCCGAAGTGCGGCGTGACCCAGATCTTCAGGCCGCCGCCGAGGTTCGAGGTGAACCGGGTGTCCCAGGAGGTCTCCCCCTGCGCCACCGACAGCTTCATCGCGGTCGCGCCCGCCCCGATGGTGAAGTAGGGGACGAACCGCCCCTTGGTGAAGTTGAAGACGCCGTTCACGGCGTAGTTCTGCATCTTCAGCTCGCCCACGGTCCGGGACGGCTCGAAGAGGGCGTCCCCGCCCGGGTACTTGACGTCCGGGGCGGCCCACGCGCCCATGAACTCGATCCCGGCCCAGTTGTTGAACTGGTAGCCGATCCGCAGGCCGTAGACGGCGTCGGTGTCGACGTCGGCGTCGTAGTCGAAGACCGCGGTCGACCCGGACTCCAGGGTCCCCCCGAAGTACGCCCCGGCGAAGGGGGTGATCTCGATCGTCTCGGACCGGTCCTGCGCGGCGGCCGGGACCGCGAGGAGGAGGGCCGGGAGGGCCAGGAGCAGCAGGGTCCGGGTCCGGGTCCGTGGCCGGGGGCAGGCGGGGCTGGTTCGCATCGTTTCCTCCGAAGGGCCCTGTCCTCGCAGGTGGACGGGAGGGCCCGAACGCCCGTCGTCACCAGGATTCAAGCAATCGGCGTTCCGGCGTCCGGATGCGGGGCGAGCCGGCAGCGGGAAAGGTCAGTCGAACAGCCCCGGCGCCACCGTCGAGGCCAGGAGGGCGAGCGTCAGGCCGATCATGACGAGGGTCGTCCCCCAGGCGACGACGTTCCAGAAGCGCCCGTTGACGCGCTCTCCCATCAGGTCCGCCCGGTTGACCAGGAGGCACAGGAAGACGAGGACGAACGGCAGCAGGATCCCGTTCGCCACCTGGGAGGCGAAGAGGACGGGGAAGAGGGGGAGCCTCGGGATGAGGATCAGCCCCGCCCCGACCCCGATCATCAGGGTGTAGAGGCCCAGGAACTGGGGCGCCTCGCTCCACGTCTTGTCCACGCCCACCTCGAAACCGAGGGCCTCGCAGACGGAGTAGGCGGTGGCGAGCGGCAGGATCGAGGCCGCGAAGAGCGAGGCGTTCGCTAGGCCGACGGCGAAGAGCGCGGAGGCCCACGGGCCCGCGAGCGGCTTGAGCGCCAGCGCCGCGTCCTCGGCGGTGTGGACCTGGACGCCGTGCAGGTGGAGCGTCGCCCCGCACGCGACGACGATGAAGAACGCGACCGCGGCGGCGAGCACGCAGCCGACGATGACGTCCCAGCGGGCGACGCGGTACTCGTCGGGCCCGATCCGCTTCTCCACGATCGAGGACTGGAGGTAGAACTGCATCCACGGGGCGATCGTCGTCCCGACGATCCCGATCACCATCAGGAGCCAGGCGGAGCCCGACTCGATGTGCGGCTCGAACGTCTGGCGGACCGCCTCGCTCCAGGAGGGGCGCGCGAAGAGGGCCGACACGACGTAGGTGAAGTAGACGGTGCAGGCGACGAGGAAGACCTTCTCGACCGACTTGTAGTTCCCCTTGACGACGATCCACCAGACCACGGCCGCGCCGAGCGGGACCGAGACCCAGCGGGGGACGCCGAACAGCTCCATCGCGGCGGCCCAGCCGGCGAACTCGGCCAGCGTGTTCCCCACGCCCGTCGCGAGCACCGCGAGGAGGAGGTAGAAGGTCGTCCTCAGGCCGAAGTTCTCGCGGATCAGCTCGCCGAGGCCCTTGCCCGTGACGGCCCCGAGCCGGGCCGACATCTCCTGGACCACGACGAGGGCGAGGGTCACCGGGACGAGGACCCACAGCAGCGAGTAGCCGAAGTGGGCGCCCGCCATCGAGTAGGTCGCGATGCCGCCCGCGTCGTTGTCGACGTTGGCCGTGATGATCCCCGGCCCGACGATGGCGGCGAAGGCCGCCAGCCGGGCGCGCCACGTCGCGGCGGGGCGCGAAGCGCCGGGGGCCGCGACCCGCGTGAACGACCCGGAGGGGGCGCGGACGCCGGTCAGTGGAGCCTCCGCCGCTTCCGCCGGTGGGGCCGGAGCTGGCCGAAGACGTCGTCGACGGTGACGACGCCGACGAGGGCGCCCTCCGGGTCCACCACGGGGACCGCCAGCAGGTCGTACTTGGAGATCATGTCCGCGACCTCGTCCATCGTCGCGTCGGGGGGGACGCTCCTCACCGGCGACACGGCCCGACGGGAGATCGGCTCGGAGTCCTCGGACGCGAGGAGCTCGTGGAGCGAGGCGACGCCCGTGAGGCGCTCGCGCTCGTCGAGGACGTAGACGTAGTAGAGGAACTCCGTGTCGCGCGCCGCGGCCCGGAGCCGCTCGATCGTCTCGCCGACCGTCGCGTGGGGCGGCGCGGTGACGAAGCTGGCGCCCATGAGCGCCCCGGCGGTGTCCTCCTCGTGGACGAGGAGCTCGGAGACCTCCTCGGCCGCCTCGCTCTCCATCCCCTCCACGAGGTCCCGCGCCTGGCTCCCGTCGAGGTCGCGCAGGACCTCGGCGGCCTCGTCCGGAGCCATCTGCTCGAGGATGTCCGAGGCGGTCTCCTTGGGCAGCGTCTCGATCAGCTCGGCCTGGATCTCCGGCTCGAGCTCGTGGAGGGTCTCGGCCGCCATCTCCAGGTTGAGCCGGCGGAAGACCTGGGTCCGCTCCTGCGGCGAGACCTGGCCGATCAGCTCGGCGATGTCGGCGGGGTGGAGGCGCGCGAGCTTCTCGTGCGGGAGCGTCGTCTCGAGCCGGTCGAGCGAGGGGTGGAGCGGCTGCATGGAGTCCCACGGGATGAGGCGCGGGGGGAGGGAGGCGTCCGAGATCCGTCCGCCGCTCGGCGTCACCCGCGCGCCGAAGACCCGCCGGACGATCCCGCGCACGCCCACGTCCGCGGCCGTCAGGACCAGCTCCCCCGCGACGAGGTCGAGCTTGAGGTCGTTGACGCGGACGACCTTGACGCCGTTGATGTCGACGATCTGCCGGTCGAGGAGGTGGCGGGCCAGGAAGATCTCGTCCGGGGCCGGCGCGCGGTGGATCAGGTCCTCGCGGGAGAGGCGCGTGCGGACGTTGCCCCGCTGGAAGATGGCGACGTCCTCCCACGGGAGGACGAAGTCGCCCAGCTTGTCCCGGAGGAGGAGCCCGGTGATCCTCGGGAACGGGCTCCGTTCCCCCGTCGCCACGACGAAGTCCCGGATCCGCCCCACGGGGCGGCGCGCCACGTCGAGGACCCGCTCGCCGAGGAACTCGGACACGAAGTAGCCCGGGTGGGTCGCGAGCGCCGGCGCGGGGGCGGCGGCGAAGGGCGCGGGGTGCGGCGGCACGGCGCCATTGTGGGGACCCGGCTCCCGGGGCGTCAAACCGACGATCCGGGTAAAGTGAGTTCCGTGAGCCCTGGCCGAGGCCCGCTTCCCGAGCTGCCCGCGAGCGTGCCGCTCGTCGTGGTGACGCGAGGCGGACGGGTGGAGTCGGTCCACCGCGGCTCCGTCGTCGTCTCGGCGGCGGACGGCCGGGTCCTGGCTGCGGCGGGCGACCCCCTCCGGCCGACGCTCCTCAGGTCGTCGGCCAAGCCGTTCCAGCTCGTCCCGTTCCTGGCCGCCGGGGGGGAGCGGAGGTTCCGGCTGACGACCCGCGAGCTCGCGGTGGCGGCCGCCTCGCACGGCGGGGAGCCGTTCCACGTCGAGACGGTCCGCGGGATGCTCGCCCGGGGCGGCTTCGCCGCGGGGGACCTGCACTGCGGGGCCCACGCGCCGATGCACGAGCCGTCCGCGCGCGCCCTGGTCCTGCGCCGGGAGGAGCCGGGACCCCTCCACAACAACTGCTCCGGCAAGCACGCGGCGATGCTCCTGGCCTGCCGGCAGCACGGTCTGCCGCCGGAGGGCTACTGGCGGCCGGACCATCCCTGGCAGGAGAGGATCCGGGCCTACCTCGGCCTCGTCGCGGGCGTGGCGCCCGAGCGGATCCCGATCGCCGTGGACGGCTGCTCGGTGCCCGTCTTCGAGCTCCCCCTCCACCGCCTGGCCACGGCTTACGCGCGGCTCTTCGCCCCCCGCCTGCCGGGGGAGTCCGCGGCCGAGGCCCGCGCCCGCGCGAGGGTTCGCCAGGCCATGACCGAAGCGCCCGAGATGGTCGCCGGGTCCGGCCGGTTCACGACCGCCGTGATGAGGGAGTTCGGCGGCCGCCTGGTCGCCAAGGAGGGGGCCGAGGGGGTCTACGCGATGGGCGTGGCGCCCGGCGCCGGGTCCCGCCGTCCTCTCGCCCTCGGGGTCGCCCTGAAGATCGAGGACGGGGCCGAGCGGGGGAGGGACGCGGTCTCGGTCGAGGTCCTCGAGCAGCTGGGGCTGGCCTCCGGCGCCCGCCTCGCGCGGCTGGAGCGACGCGCCCGGCGCGCGGTCCGGAACGTCCGGGGCGACGTGGTGGGCTCGATCCGCCCGGTCTTCCGTCTGGGCCGCTTCGACCTGGAGTCCCCGGCCGGGAGAGCGGGGCGGCGGTGAGGCGGTGAGGTCGATCCGCGTCTCGAAGGGGGTGCAGGGGGCGGTGCTCGCCGCCTACACGACGGGCATCCTCGTCGCGACGCTCCTGCTCTCCTCGGGCCGCGCGGCCCGGACCAACCTCGCCCCTTTCGAGGACCTCGGGCGCCTGGCCGTCCGGGCGCGCCGGGGGGACCTCCTGTCTGAGCCGTTCCTGCTCGGCGTGGCGGGCATCGCGGGCAACCTCGTCCTCTTCGCGCCCTGGGCGTTCCTGGCCTGGAAGTTCCTCGACGGCGCGGACCGCTCGACGCTGAGGACGCACGTCGACGTCCTCCTCTTCGGCGTCCTCCTCAGCGTCGGCGTGGAGGCCGTGCAGCTCTTCCTCCCGACCCGCGCGGCGGACGTGAACGACGTCTTCTGGAACGTCCTCGGGACGGTCGTCGGCGCGCTCCTGGCCCACGTCGGCCGCGACCTGAAGCTGGAGTGGGAGTGAGAGGCCGAACGTCTAGAATCCCGCCCCGGGCCGGAGTGGCGGAACGGCAGACGCAGGGGACTCAAAATCCCCCGTCCCTCGGGACGTGAGGGTTCGAATCCCTCCTCCGGCACCACCGGGGCCCCGCGCCGTCCCCCGGGTCCGCGCCGTCGATTGACCCCGGGAAGCGGTCGTCCTATCCTGACGGTCCCAGCAGCCGAGGGAGGAGTCCGGTGTCGTTCAAGGTCGGAGACAAGCTCGTCTACCCGAACCACGGGGTGGGCGTCGTCGAGCAGATCCAGGAGACGCTCCTCGACGGCACGGCACACCCCTGCTATCAGCTCCGGCTCCTCGGGAACAACTCCCGCGTGACGGTGCCCGTGGACAACACGGAACGCGTCGGGCTCCGGCCGCTGATCCCGCCCCGGGAGGTCGGCGACGTCTTCCGCGTCCTCGAGGAGGGGATCGTCCACCCGTCGGCGGACTGGAAGGGCCGCTACAAGCAGAACCTCGACAAGATGAAGTCCGGGCGGCTCGCCGAGATCGCCGACGTCTTGAAGAACCTCTCCTGGGTGCAGAAGCAGAAGTC
>WBZR01002737.1_pt1 | contig 17496 bp, 26 predicted proteins | sample 5204231 | NCBI WGS metagenome assembly WBZR01 (sample SAMN12412403, study PRJNA552823) | activated sludge metagenome | isolation source: activated sludge from anammox sidestream of wastewater treatment plant... | place: USA: Virginia | collected 2017-08 | reverse complement strand
CTATCAGATGATTGACGGAATTTGTGCGAATTCCCAGCAGGTCGGCGGCTTCGGCGGTCGTACAAAAGTCTTTGAAAATCTCACTCATTTTAATTTCTCCCTGCGAACGCGGGCGTGACGCCTTTTTTACGTTGGGCTGTTTCTTGGTGGGCATGATTACGAGAAATGTTGACGCCCACGAATCAAAGAAAGAATTTATTGATTCGTGGGCGTGGAAAAGTGCCCTCGAGAGGACTTGAAAAAACTTTTCACGTCTTGCCCACTCTTTTAGTCTATCACAAAAAACGGCTTTGCCCACGTGCGCGGAATAACCTTTGTCACGCGTCCGTCGCGTTGTTCGATGCGCTCGAACAAGGTTTGAAATAATCTCTTTTTATGTTCGGGGCTGCCCTCGCGTATCACGTCGGCGATGCGGTCAATCTTGGCTAGTAAATCTTCGATGTCTCGCGCATCACGCGGGGCAGCGCGCAGTCCTTCACTTGCTTTACGAATCTCGGAATCAATTTGTTTCTTGCGTTGTTCGTATTCGGTTTTGGTCAATTCCCCCTCAATTCGCATCTCCTTTAGTCGCGCCAATTTTTGATTCAACGCTTTCACGCGCGTTTGTGCGGTCTGCCATTCCGGGCGCGTCTGTTGTTTTGCCATTTGCCGCGCAAGGGTCTTGATGCGTTCTTTCAGCGCGTCGGACATGTTGAACATGGCGAGACGTTCTAAAATCTGTTGCTCCAAATTATCTGCGCGCACTTGGCCTTTGCTGTTGCAATTCCGTTTCGCGCGTTCGTGCCGATACCAGCGTTGCCCATCTTGGAACATGCCTGCCATTTGCCGATTGCACTCGGCGCAATGCAAAAGGGGAGTCAAGAGGTAGGCGCGCCATTCGCGGTGCGTGTGCATAAGATGCCGCGCGTAACGTTGCCGCGTTGTCAATACCTGCGCCACTTGGTCGCATAGTTCAACGGGCAATATCGGCGCGTGACTGCCTTGCCAAAACTCGGTAGGGCGATTCTTGGCTGCGCCCTCGAAAACGAATCCCGCGTAGATTCGATGCGCGTCAAGCATCCTTCGCACGTCGGAATGATTGAATAGGCGCGGTTGCCCGTTGCGGTCCCGAAAACGATAGCCATTCTCATTCAAACGCTCGGCAAGTAATTGAAATCCAATGCCATCGGCGGCGTACCATTCATAGCAACGCGTCAATGCCTCGTGATACCCGCGCCAAACTCCATCAACCGTTGCCCCTTGCGTGGAGGGGATGAGGATATGGTCATCGCCCGCGCGTTCGCATCCGAACGGCGTGCGCCCCCAATGGCGTCCCTTTTGCGTTTTCTTGTATTCGATGCTGTGCGTCATGCGTTCGCTTGCGATGTCGGATTCAAACTGATTCATCACCGCGATAAAACCCACGAACGCGCGCCCCATTGCGGTTGCGGTGTCTATCTGTTCTTTGAGTGAGATGAGCGCAATGCCGCGCGCATCGAGTTCGGCAAGAAAATTGAACAGGTCTTTGACACTGCGACTTGCACGGGAGAGGGATTCCACAATCACGGCGCACACATCCTCACGTTCTAGTTGCGCCTTGAGTTCGAGCCAACTTGGGCGCGTGTGTTCGTAGCGTCCGCTGCGATGTCCTTCGGCGTCGGCGTACTCTTCGGGAATCCAACCGCGTCGTATTGCTTCGGCGGTGCAATTGGATTGCTGCCGTTTCACACTGTCGAGTGTGCCGCTGTCGTCCTTGTCAATGAACGAACGGCGCATATAGCACAGCGCGACGGTGCGCGCGATGCTCTTGGGTTGCATCGGGACACCTCCGCGAGTGTGTTTGTGCTGCCGTGTGGCAGTGGGGACGTAGGCAAGCATGAATCAGACTATTGGCGTGCGCGACGCACGCGCGTCATTTTGCTTTTTTGTTTTGGTGGATGCGCTGCGCGTGTTTCGGTGAGAACGCCGGTTTCTTTTTTCGTTTGGTCTATCAGGATTTCGGCGACGAGACGACAAAAGGCGTCGGCGTGTGGGTCAATCCCTTTCATTCTTACTCCAACGTCAAACCGAGATGGTCACACGGCGCGTCATGTAAATTCTGTTGCACGCCAAGATAGCGTTCGGTGGTCTTGATGGTAGCGTGTCCGAGTGACAATTGAATTTGGTCGAGTCCGCTGCCGCCTTTGTGCGCGAGTTTGGCGAACGTGCGCCGTAAATCGTGCGCGGCGATGTCGAATCCCAACGCGTCGCCGTATGTTTTCACCACGTCCCGGACTGCCTGTGCGGTCATGCTCTCGCCGGTGATGTAGTTCCCCTTGTGGATGGAACGAAAGACGCGCCCGTGTTCGATGTGCGCGGCGGCTGCCCATTCGTCAAGCGTTTGTTTCGTCCATGACGGAATCGGGACCGAACGCACGCGATTCCCTTTGCCCACAAGGTCAACAATCACCCAACGCGCGTCACGCTGTTGGATGTGTTCCAATTCAAGGGCTGCCGCTTCGGAACGTCGCAAACCTGCGCCCACCATCACAGCGAGTAACGCGCGGTCGCGCAGTCCTTTGAGCGTGCCACTGTCCGGCGCGTTCAACAGGGTTTGCGCCTGCTCACGGGTAAGCCAATTTCCCGCGCGCGTGCCTGCCTGCTTTTCGCCCTTGATTCTGCCAATGCCTGCGGCGGTCGTGGCATCGAGATACCCATTGTCGGCGGCTTCGGCGGCAAGTTTGCGAATCGCGGAAAGATGTTGATTGATGCTTGAGGGCGCGAGTCCGCGCGCTGCGAGCGTCGTTTTGTAATGCTGAATCGTCGCCTTGTTCAATGTCGGGCGTCCGTTCAACGCGTGCCAATCAAAAAAAGAATCAAGGGCTTTCCCGTAGGCGCGTTTCGAGTTCGCGCTGGTGAGTCCATCTTGCACGAGTTGAACGATAGCGCGTACATCCCGTTGCCGCGCGGCGTCGGAATGAATAATCATCGCGTTCATTCTGTCATCTCCTTTGGCTTTCTATAAGTAGCATTATCGTTAGTCATTTCTCGCAAGATTTAATGTTCTTCTGTTCTGCGTGGATTTTTTTCATTGTTCGCAGTGATTTGATTTTCTCTCCGCTTCGCCCTTGCGCCCGTTTCGCGCCCGTTTCGCGCTCTTTCGCGCTCTTTCGCGCTCTTTTCAGCGGGTTCTAACGCGCGGCGCCCGTGCCATTGTCAGGTTGTGTCAGGTGACGTGTCATGTTGCATCCTCTACAACGGGTTCTAACGCGCGGCGCCTTGGCGTCAAGCTAGTTGGTACTAGAGTTAATAATTCGCGCGCTTTCGCGCGCTTTCGCGCGCCATTTCTGGGTCAGAAAACTCAGAAAACTCGCCTGCTATCAGGTGGAACAGGTTTCATTTCCTTTCGGTCGTAACGCGGCTTGCCAAGTGCCGCCAATAGTCGGGCGTCAGTTCCAGCCCTGCGGCGAGCGTCTCAAACCATTGACTTGCCAAAAATCGCTCGGCGTCGGCGCGTTGGGCGGCATGGCGCAAATCGGCAAGGGCGAGAAATATCACCGCGAACGCGAGCGCTGATAATTCATCGTCGAAATGTTCCGCCAAAATCACGGCGTTATAGCCCGCGCGCAAAAAATCTTTTGGACGCCAATTTGAGCGTCTTGGCTTTGTACGCCAAGTCTGCGGCATGAATACAAATTCCCCTTGGACGCGCCCCGCGCGCCGGTTTGCGCTTGACCTGCCCCGCGTCCAATTCGATAGATTTGACCTCGATTTCGGTCACGCGCCCCGGCGTCGCGCCGATGGCTTGGCGTTTTGGTGTCATGGAAAAAAAAACCTATACCCTCTAGTCTAAAAAACCTGTCACACCTGTCACACCTGTCACAGACGCAAGAAAATGCCGAAAAAATAGGCAAATTTCTTGATTCAAGTTGTGACAGGTTTTTTGACCTGTGACAACTTTTCTGTCACAACCCCAAAAACCTGTCACAGAAAAAACGCGGAAATATAGTTATTTTTCGCGTTTTGTGACGACTGTGACAGTTGTGACAGGTTTTTATGGGGATAGACCATAGAGTTTTTCTATCACGCGACGGTCAAGCTTGAGAACGCGCACTTGCTTGTCTTGCACGCGAATTCGTGACGTTGAATTTTCGGCGTTTTCTTTATGCAAGACCCCCTCTTCGGCGAGCGCCTTACGCAACGCCGTTTCTTTGATGCCGAAATAGCGTCCCTGCTCGCGCACGAATTCGGAAACGCGCCGATAGGATTCGCCCGGCAAGAGATACAAAAAATCATCATCGCGCCAGCCCAAAAAATCTTTGTCCGCGAGGCGTGGCGCGGTGTCCGCAAGTTCGGCGATACGCGCGGTTCCCTGCGCGACAAGTTCCGCCAAGACTTCGAGATACCGCCGCGTCGGACGCTCGGTTTCAATGTGCCGATGCTGCTTATCGCCCGTTTCGCGCAACGCGGCCCAGCCCGCGTTCAAGAGCGTCTGCGCGTCGGCGGCGCTGATTGCGTCAATCTCCTCGGCGTAGCGCAACGCGAGGTCAAGCGCGACAAAAAGCGAGGCGATAGACTCAGGCAAGCGCAAATGCTGCCCTTCGCGCTGCGAGCGTGTTCGCAATTCGCGCCAAGTCTCGGCGATTCGCGGTTCAAGTTCTGCCCATTGCGGCGCGAGCCATTGCAAAAAGCCCGCGAGCGCGTGGGCATAGAACGCGCGTTCACCCTGCGCGGCGCTTAGCTTGTCCTTGTCCACGTCGCCGCGCGTCATTTCCACGACGAAAAGACGCGCGACAAGCGATTGTCCTTCGGGCAATTGTTCCCCCGCCGCTATCGCCAAACCGCGCGGGCGATACACCGCGCGCAAAGACAAGTCCGATTTCATGCGCGCGCGTCCCGTGCGGTTGCCTGCATCGCGCACAATCACTTGGACGGTATTTTCAACCTTGCGCGCGCTTGTCGGGTCCGCGTGCGGCGCAAAATCATCAATGACAAACGGCGCGTCTTTGGCGAGGAACAGATATTTTTCGAGTGAGTTCGAGGTATCATTCCATTGCTTGAAATCGCTGTCCTCAAACGCGCCATAGTGCGACATGGCGAGCGCGGTCAAAGTGGATTTCATCGCGCCCGTTACGCCATAAAGCCACAACATGAATTTGATGGGGACAATCTCGGCGAGCGGCGCGAGATACATTGCCGCAAAAAGCGGCAGCGTCACGCGCAACGGCGCAATGTCCAAAAAGCGCAGCGCCGCGCGCATCGCGGCGGTGTGGTCGTGCAGCTGCGTCGGCAGCGCGTATACTTGCAATTCTTTTTCCAGCTCTACCATTACGTCGTCGCGTCCTAGCGCGCCGCTTGCGGTGAGATAGACACGCTGCCCATCAATTTCACGCCAACCCAGATGCGTATAAACATGCTGCGCTTGGACCCGATGCGAGAGCGTTTGAATCGCCGCGCGCAGATGGTCTTGCGCCGATGCGCCCGCGTTGATGATTGCGCGCGTTCCAAAATGCGGCGTCACCCATTTGAGCGATGCGAATTGCGATGCGTCTACGCGCGCTTCGGGCAAAACGTATCCGTCTTGATGTTTGCCTTGAATCGTCAGCAAACGCGTTATTTCTGCTCCATCGTCGCGCGCGACTTCGGCGACAATTTCGGCGCTGAAATTGCACAATGGCACAATGACGCTGCCATCTGACGTCGTCTTGCGACGACATAGCGCGCCGTTCTGAATCAAATACAAATCGCCCGCGTCCGTGGACGCGCTTTCAGTTGGCTCCGCGTCCATCGCGCGTTGTTTCGTCCGCGTCGGCGCGTCGGGCAATTCCACCCCCGCGCGGTCGGCGAGCGTTCGCAGCGCGGTTATAAATTCCACCTTGTCATATTGCATCACGAATTGAATAGCGTCGCCGCTGGCATGGCAGCCAAAGCAATGCCACAAACCGCGCGCAGTGTCCACAGACAAAGACGGCGTTTTGTCGTCGTGAAACGGGCAGCGCCCTTGTGCCTTGTTGCCGCGCGTTTTCAATTCCACGCCGCGCGCTTGCATCATTTCCGCCAAGTCAACGCGCGTTTTGATGTCGTCAATCAGTTCGCGCGTAATCCGCGAACGCGCGCCGCCGCTTGGGAGTTTGCCCGCGCCATTGCGCCGCGCGAGTTCGCGCCCGCAAATTTCGCGGCGGCGGCGGTGGTCTTTGACGGAATACGCGGCAAGGTCGGTTGTTTCGGCGTCTATCGTTTCGTCCGCGAGCCATGCGCCCCACCGCGCGAGTTCGGCGTCGTGGTATTCGAGTTCTGCGAGAACATCCCCCGCTGCGAACGTTCGCAGTTTGCGCGCGAATTCATCCAGCGCGGTTTTTTCGGCGGCGCTCAAAACCTCTACCGCGTCGTGCGCCGATGCCGTCGGAATAGCGTCAAACGTCATAACGTGACCTCGTTTTTTCGATTTGTAAAAAACGCGCGAGCCGCGCGAATTTGGCGCGCGTTTCCGCGTGCCGACTGCGGCGCGCGATGATTGCCGCGCGTTCGGCGAGTTGACGCAAAGCGTCACGCGTCGTAGAATGACGCGCAAGAACGTTAGACGCTGCCCGCGTTGCGTTCGCCCCATTTGCCGCGCTGCCCCGCGCGGCATTTCTTTTTTCGCTCATGGCTGCAATTCCTTTCCCGCGCGGCGCGGCTTGGGCGGATTGTGGATTCGTTCACGTGCGACAAGTCCGCGCCGCTGCAACGCGCGACGAATGATTAGTGCGGCTTGCGCGCGCGGGTCGCGTGCTTCGTCTCGCGCTAGTCGAAAAAGTGCATCACGCTCTACAATTGAAAGATTCAAAGTTAATCGCGCCATGTTTCGCCTCTCGCATCTCTAAAAAAAATACGCACAGTCTTTCGACTATGCGTATTCAATCAGTTTTTGTGTGATGTGTGGTGATGAAGTGTGATTATCACACTTCAACATTCATTTTTCGTAGTTTGCTTCTTTCGCGGTTTATCGTTTCCCGCGTGTAGGGTTGTCCACGCGGATTCAAACCGATTTTTGCCGCAACCGCTTCGTCGGGCGGGTCGGCATAGTCTTTTTTCAATTCTTTAACCGCTTGGATTATCACTTTTTGCAAGGCGGTAAGTTGCCCCGCGCTCTGGGGCGCGGCGTGTGCGGTTGGCTGTATGGTCATGGAGCTATCAGCGCTATTCCTACTCTCTGTAGCGCTCGGTATCGGGTGAGCATTAGCATTGTCTATACACGCATTGATTTTCTTGCCAAGCGCGATAATAACCTCTTGCACTCCGCGCGGCGCGGATTGTTCATAAACCGTATCAATTTTTAGTTCTCGCGCAGTAGAACAAAAAACGGTAATTGTTCCCAACTGTTTCAGTTCGCCAATGATTTCGCCAATGTTGCCGTTCTCGCCCACGCGGCGCGGCAGTCCCCAAATTTGCACATCTAACGGCGGAAATCTTTGCAAATACAAGTCACCTTCCATTGGGGGGGGAAATTCCTTGTAACGCATTTGGAGATTTAACCGTATGGGTTCGGGGTACAAGTCTACAAATCCAATGTCATCAATATAGTTGCCAATCGCCTCTACAAATTTGGGGTAGGTGAAAACTACGCGATGGTCGGCATAAACAGTCAGCCAATCGCTTGGAAATTGATACATTCTTTGGTCCTCCAAAACAAAAAACCGTCCGCGTATTTTGGCGCGAACGGCTTGGAGTGTGCTATACTCGTTTCACCTTTGCCGTTCGCCGCGGCTTGGTCGTGCGTCCGGGTGCTTTGCGATGCGCTAACATCGCACACCGCGGACGCGTTCTTTTAGAACGTCTGTTTGCCCGCGCATTTTACCGCGTTTCAGCGCGCGCGCGCAAATAGATTTTCTCCGCGTCGCCGTCTCATTCGTCCTTGATTCTTGGCGCCGAATTTGCATCGTCGGCAGCGCGCGGTTATGCGGTTTGTAACGTCCGGTGGTCTTGCAAGACCCGCGACAAGTTTTGACCTTGCTTACAACGCGCGTTGCGCTTGCGGCGGCGTCGCGTTCGCGGGCGGGTATTCTGTTGTAAAATGCGTATAGAACGTTCTACCGGGTTGGTGACGTTCCGAGCGTCTTTAGTTGACCGCTAAGGACGCTCCCTTTTTTTGTCACAGTTCTGGGCAGAATTGTGACACGTCACGCGCGTTCTTTGATGCGTCGCGCGCGCTGTTGGCGGCATTTGGCGCTGCATGTCTGTTGCTTGGCATTGGTGGAATCAAAGAGCGTTCCACATTCGCCACAGCGTCGCACTTTGACGCGTCGCGCGCCGAACGGAATCACGCGCGTTACTTGCGCTTCGAGCCGTTGCCATTGCCGTTGCCATTTGATTTGATTGTCATGGGCCCCGGCGGCGCGGCGGCTAAAAAATCGGCGGCGTCCGCGTCGGCGTGTAGCGTGTGTGGCGTCGGCGGCGACGGCAAACGCACAACGGGCGGCGGTTGGTCAATCATGCGGCGCGGCGGCGTCTGTTCAAAGTCGGCGAGCAGGGCGCGCGCTTCGGGCAAGGGAATGTTTAGCAGTTGCGCCGCGTTCTGCGTGAGGCGCATTTTGGCGATATGCGCGTACATTTGCTGAAACTGCGGCGAGTCGAACGCGGCATTGATTTTGTGGTCAATCAATTCCGTTTGCTTGGCGGCGTTCGCGCGGGATGATTTGTACGCGTCTGAGAACAAACCGAACGCGAGATAGCAGCCGACCGATACCACCGCATTTACAAACGAAATGAATGGCAGCCACCATGCTGCATCTTTGAATACAACGCCGTTGTCAGTGACGCGGATAACGTCCACCACCAGCGCCAAGAACGTGACGCCGAACGCTGTCAGGACGAAAAACATTTGCGCGTTATTCCCGCCGCGCTGCGCGTAACGCTCGAACATGTGATAGTCGGCGGCGGCGGCGATACTCGCCATCGTCACCATGAGCAGGAATAGCGCGGTATCGCTGAACGTGACGATACCGAACGCGATTTGAGCGATAACGCTCACCAACACAAACGCGATGGCGGCGAATCGGAATCGTTCATCTTGCATTGTGTTCATTGTCTTGACTCTCCATTTCTTTTTGAATCTCTTTGACTTGCGCCCGCGCATCGAGCCACGCGGCGCGACATTCGCGCGAGCAGGCATACAAGTTTTGAATAGCGCCGGTCGGGCTTTTTATGAGAAAGGGCAGGGCGTAACCTTTGCCCAATGCCGTCGGCGCGCCGCAATAGATACAGTTCATTCGCTCACCTCACGAATGGCAGCAAACGCGCGGCGAGCGCATACAAGGTTGCTTTGACGCTATCGTTCTGCGCTTCATATTGGGCATCTGTTAAGACGGCATCGAATAACTGTTCAGCGCGCGAATACGTGCGCGCGTTCTCGGCGCTCTGCGTCGCGTTCGCGTTGTATGCGTCGCGCTCCCATTCATCGAGATACCATTGGTTCATTACGTCACGGTTCTGTGTCATTTGCTCACCCCCTTTCGTTTGCGGGCTCTAATTTCGCGTTAACCGATTCAATGATTTGAATTGCGCGCGCCAACTCTCGTTGCAATTCGGTTTCATCGGTGTACGTTTCGCTAACAATGAACTCGGCGATTTTTCGCATAATCGTTTCGAGTTTCTTTTGGCGCGGGCTCTGTTTTTGCCTTTTCATTTTTTCATCACCCCCTTTCGTTTAGATTTCGTCGCGCGCGTTCGGCATTGCGCGTCGCAATACTTTTGAGTCGCATACGGGAAAATCACATTGCGCCGGCATCCCGCGCATTTGCGAGCCCGCGCAAGAATCAGAACGTCACGCGGCAGGATGTAACGCGATTGAATTTGCCGCTTGCTGTACGTTTCCTGTTCGAGTCGTAAAAACTTGGTTGCGAAAATCCGCGAGACGGGCAGCGCGCCACATTCCACCGCGCGGATATAGTTCGGGTGATAGCCCAACGCGCGGGCAAATTCGCGCATGGTGAACAATTGACGTTTGCGAAATTGGCGCACGCGAACGCGCGTGACGATTGCGGTCGTATCGGGTCCGCCGTCGCCGTCGTGCGGCGTGTGCGGCGCGTTTGTCTGTTTTTTCATGGTCATAGTTTGCAAGCAGATTCAAGCGGGCTTGTTTCGCGCTTGAATCCGTCTCAAATCGCGCGGTGGGGGCAATGTGGTATCGCACTACCCCCCCGCGCAAAATCCCTAATTTTCGCCTTGTACGTCGAGCGCTTCGTCCAATGTCAACGCGCGTCCGTAATCATCCGTTTCGGCTCCAAGTTCGTCGAAACGTTCGCCGGGCTGCAAATCGTCGGCGGTAACTTCTTGGAGTGAATAAACGCTTGGCTCTCCGCGCCACTGTGACCACTCTTCGATATAAACAATTAGCCGTCCGTCTTCGGTTTTGTAAAGCGTTTGCGTCACGCCGCGCGTATCGGTAATGCCGCCGTTGCGATTCGTGCCGTATTCTGTGCGGCTTGCGATTTCCTCGCCTTTGAATTGCACATCGCGCCGCGTGTCATTGGACTGTCCGCTATTGCCCGTCACAATGTGACCGATTTGTAAAGTGATAGTTTCCATTGCGCTTTTGTCCTTTCGGAATCGGAATTTTTTTCGCCGCTATGCTTTTTTCGATTTGGTCTTGTCAACGCTAACCTGTATCGTCGTCAATTTTGTTTCATCCTCTCGGTGCGCCGCGCGCACGTTTCGACTGCGTGCGCGCCGCGCTCACAATAAACGCAAACAAGTTCGGCGCCGTCGCCAACCTTGATATATTCATGCCGGCATGTGCCGTCGCCGTCGCCGCCATAGCCATAACCCCCGACTTGGGCGCCGCAATCTTGGCAGGTCATGCCGTTGTTGTCGCCGACGATGTTCAAATGTGGACAGGTATCAAATTTGATTTCCATTTTTTATTCCTTTGCCACTAGCAAGACATGGGAAAGGAAAAAGGTCAATCGTCACAGTTTGCGGCTGTGACGATTGACCTCGTTATTCACGCGTCCAATTCATCGCGCAATTCAGTTCGCGGCGGGCGTGCGGCTTGGGCTTGCTGTTCGCGGGCGGCGATAATCTGCGCGCTGCGTTCGCGTTCGGCGATAATCTGCGCGCCGCGCGTTTGCGCCTGCGCTGCCAAATGCGTCGGGCAAAGCGTGCCGGGCCCGATGAAAGTCGCGCCGCAAATGCGGCATTGTCGCGGGCTGCGTCCGAGCGTGGACGGGTGGGGCTGAAAAACTTGCGGGTATAACATGGCGGCTGCTCCTTGTGTGATTGCCAAGTCGTTGACACGTTCGGGGCTTTCGCTACAATGAGCATAGCCGCCTGCGTGGTCATGTCACGCTTGGGGTTAGCCGTTCGCAAGTGTTCTAGCACTCGTGAACGGCGATTTTTATTTACAAGAGGATTATAGTCCACATTGTGGATAATGTCAATAGTCCATATTGTGGATTTCAAAGAGCAATAAAAAACCGCAAGACTATCAAACGTCTTGCGGTCACTCACTCGGCGGATTCAATTATTATTTTTGGCTTACGGCGCGCGGGCTGCCCGCTTGCCGCTTTGCTTCGATAATATGCCTCAATGCTTGGCTTGAAAACAAGCCAAGTTCGCCCCACTTGCTGCCCTTTCAGTTTGCCGCGTGCTATCAGATGATTGACGGAATTTGTGCGAATTCCCAGCAGGTCGGCGGCTTCGGCGGTCGTACAAAAGTCTTTGAAAATCTCACTCATTTTAATTTCTCCCTGCGAACGCGGGCGCGCATCCGATGCGCGGGCGCGCGATGCGCGGCGTTTGCCGTTTTGATTCCGTTCGCTTTGTTTCGCCATTGCTTTGCCGAAATAAAATACCGCGTCCGTTCAAAAACTTGGCGCGGCATTGGTAGAAAAAAATGGGCGGGACAATCACCAATACCGAAAAATGTGCCGTGGCGCTTTGTGCGCCTAAAATGGGGCTGAAGGGTTCTGTATCTTCGTCCCACACACGGATATAATCGGCATCCTGCGCGGCGATTGCGAGCAATGGGTAAAAATCGGGTTTCGGTTCTAACGCGGTTATTTTACCGCAAAATACAAAAATGCGCTCAATCATGCTGCGCGCGATTTCCTCGCGCTCGGCGAGCGTCGCGGCTTGCCACAATTCGCCAAAGTTTTGCAATACTTGCGCCGCGCGTTCTACGTCAAACGCTTGGGCCGGGCTTAGCTCTACCAACGCGCCGCGCAGCCGGTCCCGTTCCGCGCGGTATGCCTGTTCCGTGATGTCGCCCAACTGAAAAATTACGCGCAGACGCTCTAACTCGCCCTTTAACTTGGCGCGCTGTTTTTCCCATTGCCGATTGTCGGCGCCGTGCGCGTCCATCAAAGCCAAGACATGCGCGCGCCAATCGGCGGGCAATTGCACGCGCGCGAGAACCTCGCTGATTTGATTTTCCAATTTGTCGGCGCGAACCGCCCGCGTTTGGCTGCAAGCTTGCCCCTTGTCGGACGCGGGGCAGCGATAATAGCGTATCTTGTCGCCGCTTGACCGACCGCATAACCGGTTGCCGCACTCGGCGCAAAAGAGCAAACCGCGCAGTACGTATGCCCGCGCCGTCTTGGTGTGGTGGTCTCGCCGTTGTACCGCGCGCCGTTCCATCTGCCGTTGCGCGCGTTCCCATGTCGCGGCGTCAATCGCCGGCTCATGCCGTCCCGCGAGCCATTGCCCTTTATAGCCCACCTCGCCCAAGTAGAATCGGTTTTTGAGCATGGCAAAGAGCATGTCCTTGCTGAACGGGCGCGCCCCGCGATACGTAACCGACCGAAAACCGCGCGCATTGAGCGCCTGCATTATTTCGCTAACTCGCTTGCCGTCCGCGCACATGCGGATTGCCAACCGGTAAATCTCGATGTTGGCGGGGTCAAATTCTATCGCGCGTTCCGCGTCATTGGTCGGATTCTTTTTGACCGCGCGATAGCCGAATGGAATATGTCCGTTGGGGAAACCCTTGCGCGCGCGTTCCTCGCGTCCTTTCGCCGTCTCTTTGCTCAAATTGTCAATATAGATTTCGGCGAATACCGCCAGCATCATTAGCATCGCTTTGCCTTCGGGCGTCGTAAAGTCAATCGGCTGCGTCGCCGACGCCAACCCGATGCCAATATCTTTGAGTTGCGTGAGCGCGCCAATCGTATCGGCGATACTGCGCGAAAATCTATCCAGCTTGTGGACCACAATTACATCAAACCGGCGCGGCGTCGCGCGCGCATCATTCAAGAGCGTTTGCATCTTGGGCCGTTTCAGCGTGCGCCCGCTTGCGCCCGCGTCCACGTATTCGCCGCTGATTTGCCAGCCCTTGCGCGCGCAAAACTCGCGCAGCGCGCGTAATTGCGCGTCAATGCTGTGTCCTTCGGCGGCTTGCTCTTCGGTCGAAACGCGCGCATACAACGCGGCGCGCGTCGTCGGGGCTTGGTGTGGCTGCGGCATCATGCGGCGCGTTCCTTTTTGTCCGAGCCGTTAGCCGCAATGCGCCGCGCCACGCGCGCCAGAATCCCCAACAGATGATTGACCTCTGCGCTCGATGTCGTCAAACGCGCGGCGGTGTGTTTGCGTTTAGTTCTCATTTTGATATTCTCCAAACGCGCGCCGAATAGCGCGCACTTGCCCGCGTCCAGCGTCGCGGATGTAACGCGATACCATCGCGTCGGATTTGTGACCGGTCACGGCTTTGATTTCATACGCGGGCGTTTCGTCCTGCGCTGCCTGCGTCACAAACCCCGCGCGCAAACTGTGACCCGCAAATTGGCGCGATTCCAGCCCCGCGCGTTTCGCCGCGTCCTTGACTGTCAGCGCGATAACTCTATCGTCCAAACGTCCGCCGCGCACATGCTCCCACCGGTCAAGCGGTCGAAATAGCGCGCCGCTTTCAATCTGCGCGGCATCGAGCCATGCGCGCAGCGCGCGGATGGGACAAAGCGTTTCGGCATCGAGCATCGGAATTCGTTTAATTGCGCCGCGTCCCTCTTGGTCGGTCTTGCTGCGACGCAAGGCGATAATCATTTCATCATCCAAAAAACGCACGTCCTCTACATCGAGCGCGGCGATTTCCGAACGCCGAAACGCGCCCGCAAAACCGACAAGCAACATTGCGCGGTCACGTTTGCCGCGCAAACTTTGCGGCGTCGCGGCAATCATTTTGACAAGTTCGGCGCGCGTGACCGGCGCTTTTTGCTGCGGCGCGGCGCCGTGCGTGCGTCGGATGCCCGCCATAACTTCGCGCACAATTTGCGCCTGCGTCGGGCTTGGCACATTCGCCGCGCGATGCTTGAACGCAATCGCCGCGAGTTTTTGGTCAATCGTCGCCACACGTTTCCCGCGTTCCGCCAAGTCGGTCACGAATTCGACGATTGCCGCAATCGGCGCGGGGCAAGGCGCATACCCGCGCGCGGCGGCGAATGATTCAAACTCGCGCCAATGCGTCGCGTACGCGCGTTGCGTATTATTCGCCTTTGCCGCGTGCGCGTATTCATGCGCGCGGCGCAAGGTCGGCGAGATTGTCACGGGCCCGGGCGACGTGATTACAATTGCATTTTGCATCTTATTTCCCCTTTCTGTTACCGATAATATCAATTGTCGGCGGTTAGAATTGTCGTGCGTTTGTCGGTGTTCTCACCGATTCGTTTCCACTGTTCTGCGTGGATGTTTCGCTCGCCAAATCTCCAAAAGTTTCCCCGCCGTCCGACTTGGCGAAAACAAAAACGTATTCCACTTGGCAGCGCGCCGCCCCATTCGCCCCATAGCGATTACGCGGCGTCGGGACGGCGTGACACGCGCACAGCGTCAAGCCCATGCCGCGCACAGTGTCCAAGTGCCACTTGGCAACATTCACCCGCCGCCCGTCTCGAATATGGTCGGACACATTCAACAGGAACACCCCCCCGCGTTTCAAGACGCGCGCCGCTTCGCTCCATGCCTGCGTATGCCGTTCGCGATACGCCGCGCCCCATTGCAACAAACCCGTATTGTCCGCGTGCATTGCGCCCCCGAACGCATGAAAATAGGTATTGCGCCGCGACGCGTCCCGCGCGCGGTGATGGTCTGCCATGCGATTGCCATAGGTCGGCGATGTCACCACCGCGTCAAATGTCTCGCTTGCAAATGGCAAGTCAAGCGCGTTCCCCGCGACGCGGCATTTGCCTTGCGCCTGTGCGATAACGTCGCGCTCGATTTCATTCAACACAAACCGCGCGCCCGTAACCCCCAACCGCGCAAGCCCCCCTACCCCCGCGAACGGGTCAAGCACAAGCCAACCCGCGCGCAGATATTGCGCCATAGTCGGGAGCAACGCAGCCGAAAACCGCGCGGGGTGACGAATCGGCGCGGCGAAATGTGGTAATGTGGCTTGGTCAAGCATGTTCCAAAAAGGGGAATGTCTCGCGTTCCCATCGCTCTACTTCGGCGTGCGCGTCCGCAATCAGCGCGCGCAGCGTTTCAAGTTCCGCCGTCATGCCGCGCGCGGCAAGAATCGCTTGCCCGCGTTCCATGCCGTTTTCCTTGACGATTTCAAACCAATCTTGACACTCGCCCGCGCGCAATGCCGTTTCGATTTTTTCAATGCGGCTTTCGAGTTTCATCGGATACCTGCCTCCCTGTCATCGCTCCGCAAATTCATCGAATACCGCGCGCAAGTCGGCTAACGCGCGTTCAACGGTTATCGGTTCTAAATCCTCGCCAAACATCTTTGCCAATTCCGCGCGCGTTTCCTCGAATGTGAACGCGAATACCCGCGCAATCCGTTCGGCGAATGCGAGAGACTGTAACGCCTCCGCGAATCCCGCAATCATGGCGTTTTCGTCAATCCCCAACTCGCCGCAAAACGCGCGCCATGCGTCCGCTTGGACGCAAAGGGCATACGCCGCGATGCCCGCGCCGCGCCATGCGTCATCATTCGTATTGGCGAGATGTGCCATTGTTGCCATAGTCCACGCGCGATGCAATTGATGAATCAAGTACATCATTTGCGCGAAAGTAAAGCCGATGAACGCGTTATGATGGTGTGGCAGCCGATACAGAACGCGCGGCGCGCTTTCAAGCAGCGCCGCCCGTTCGCGGTCATCCCCGCGCGCAATCGCCCCCAACAGCAAAGCCATGCGCTCGCGCGCCGCGAGTTTGTCATAGTGTTTTTGGAGTGTGCCGTTAGTTCGAGTCATTCTTCGCCTCGCAGTTTCAAGGCGCGTTCAACCGCTTCTACGCGCGCCTCTAACTCGCCCTCTTTGATTGTTTCAACAAACGCATGTGCCAACGCGACAAGCAGCCGCCCGCGTTGGATGCTGTTCTCCATTGGCAGCGTCTCGGCGAGCGCGTAATCCAAGACGCTTAAAACGTCTTGGAGCGTTCGCACGCGTTTCGGCAGCGCGTCGGCGTCGCCATTATGGGGAACGCGGTTACGCGCGCCGCCAAGTTTCCGCGCCGCTGCGCGTTCCTTGCCCCGCGCGGGGTCGTGCGTGAAACAATAGCCGCTTGCGCTCGGCTTGTTGGGGCATGGGCGCCCGCTTTTCGTTTTGGCTTGGCAATGTCGCATAAGTTCTGCTTATGAATGGCTTGCTTATAGCGTCGCGCGTGCGCTGCAAAATCACGCCTGCTATCAGGTGGAACAGGTGAAACAAGTTTATTTTTGCACGCTCAAATGCGACGCTATGCCGCGCTCGGCTCTACGGTCCCGACGATTCGCACGACCTCGTGCGTTTTGCCAAACGCCGCGACGCGCTGCGCTTCGAGCATGATTTTTTTGCCAATGCACGCGTTCGGGTCGTCGCCAAAGAACTCTATCAATTTCTCGCGGTTCGGATTCGACAAGACCAGCGATTTACGCGCGCCAAGTTCTTTGAACCACAAGACGAAAACGAGTTCGCCGCCGTCGCGCTCGGCAGCCGGCATTTCGCCCGCCACGCGCTGCGCTTCGACCTGCGCGCGGCGGCGCGGCATGATTTCGATTGCGATATGCTGAATCGTCAGCGTGACGCGTTTCCCTTGCAAATGACGCGCCTTGATGCGTTTGTCCATGTCCGAAAATTTCGGGCTGCGTGGATTGCTCATTTCATTTCCTTTCGGTCGTAACGCGGCTTGCCATGTTGCGCCAATGGTCGGGCGTCAGTTCCAATCCTTTGGCGAGCGTCTCAAACCATTGACTTGCCAAAAATCGCTCGGCGTCGGCGCGTTTTGCGGCATGGCGCAAGTCTGCCAGCGCGAGAAATATCACCGCGAACGCGAGCGCTGATAATCCATCCTCGAAATGATGCGCCAACGTGAGAGCGTCATAATTGCGCCTCAAAATCTCTTTCGGGCGTCGGTTCGGGCGTCGGTAATCTCGGCGATACGTGTTTGACATGGACAAAACCCCTTTCGAGATTCTGCCCGCGTCGGTTCCTGCGCTGCCGATTGTCCACAGACAAGCCCCACGGCCCGACCTCTGCCCACCGGCGCGGTCTCGCCCCGCGCGCCGGTTTGCGCTTGACCTGCCCCGCGTCCAATTCGATAGATTTGACCTCGATTTCGGTCACGCGTCCCGGCGTCGCGCCGATGGGT
>WBZR01002736.1_pt1 | contig 17500 bp, 17 predicted proteins | sample 5204231 | NCBI WGS metagenome assembly WBZR01 (sample SAMN12412403, study PRJNA552823) | activated sludge metagenome | isolation source: activated sludge from anammox sidestream of wastewater treatment plant... | place: USA: Virginia | collected 2017-08 | reverse complement strand
GTCGTCCGGCGTTCGGCTGAGCTCACGCCGGAGCCTTGTAGAAAGCCACTTCTGACGTTCTCAGTTGCTTAGCTCCCTTTAATCCTTTCCAATCCTCCCATGTAGTTCCTCAGGGCATCAGGTATTACCACTGTCCCGTCTTCCTGCTGATAGTTCTCTAATATTGCCACAAGTGTCCTGCCTACTGCAAGTCCTGAACCATTCAGGGTATGGACGTATTCGGTTCTTCCTTTGCCGGTTTTGTACCTTATGTCAGCCCTTCGCGCCTGAAAATCTTCAAAGTTGCTGCATGATGATATTTCCCTGTAAGTGTTCTGACCAGGCAGCCACACTTCTATATCATATGTCTTTGCTGAAGAGAACCCGATGTCTCCGGTGCAGAGTGCTACGACCCTGTATGGAAGGCCAAGCCTCTTTAAGACCTCTTCCGCATTATTGGTCAATTTTTCCAGTTCGTTATAAGACTCTTCAGGCTTGCTGAATTTTACGAGTTCTACCTTGTTGAACTGATGCTGCCTTATCAGCCCCCTCGTGTCCTTGCCATAAGAGCCTGCCTCACGCCTGAAGCACGGGGTGCAGGCCGTATAATATAACGGAAGTGCCTCTTCCTTTAACAGCTCTCCCTGATGAATATTCGTCACCGGGACCTCAGCAGTCGGGATGAGGTAGTATCCGTCACGTTCAATCTTAAAAAGTTCCTCCTCAAATTTCGGCAGCTGGCCTGTCCCTGTCATTGTCTTTCTGTTGACCATGAAGGGAGGGACGACCTCTCTATAGCCGTGTTCCCTCGTATGAAGATCAAGCATGAAATTGATCAGTGACCTTTCAAGCAATGCCCCGGCGCCCTTCATGAGGGAAAACCTTGCGCCAGCAATATTGGTTGCACGCTGAAAATCTATGATGTCGAGGTCTTCTCCGATTTCCCAGTGGGGTCTTGGTTCAAAACTGAATTCAGGGATTTCCCCCCAATTCCGGACCTCTGTATTCCCATGTTCGCTCTCGCCGACAGGGACAGACTCATGCGGTATGTTTGGCAATATTAATAGTATCTCCTCCTCCTGCTCTTCTATACCCCGGATGTCTGTTTCCAACTGCCTGATCTCATCAGAGACCCCTTTCATCTGTGCTAACAACTGGTCAGCAGACTTCCCTTCGCGTTTGAGTTTTCCAATCTCATCAGAGGTCTTATTCCTCTGAAACCGCAAGTCTTCTATCCTCCTCAGAATAGATATTCTCTCTTCATCAAGCTTAAGAAGAGACGACAGGTCAATAGCCTCTCCACGCTTTCCAAAGCCTTCCCGGACCTTTGCAGGATTATCCCTTATCAGTTTAATGTCTAACATTTCCGTTGTCTTAAACAGACGTATACTTTAACACTCACCTCTGGAATAGTCAACGCAATCGCATGAGAGGGTGGCCGCTAAATCACGTACCTGTCGTCCTTTTTAATGCTGTCTACCTCCTTCTTTTTATCTTCAAATCCCTTTCTGCCCATCATTGCGAATGTAAGCTTTTTCCCTTCTTCAACTCCGGGCTGATCAAATGCGTTAATCCTGTACAGCCCTCCTGCAAATGCAGTCTGGACTTCAAACAGGTAGAACAGTTGTCCTATTACTGACGGCGTGATTACAGGGATATCTATGCGGCAACTGGGCCTTCCGTTCCTTGCGAGCGCTACCTCGGTTGCCTTTTGTTCTGCAAGGATCAGCTCATTCAGTGTGTGGCCGCCGAGATAGCTGATCCCTTCCATATCCCTGAAGTCTTCAGGTATAGAAACCGTGGTATTGAATTTGTTAACTCTAAGAAACGTAATCGTCTTGTCGTGCGGGCCTTCCATATATAACTGCAACTGAGAGTGCTGATCCGTTGCGCCTATGGCCTTGACAGGTGTCTGTCCTGTGAACACTGTTCGCCCGTCAATGCCATGTTTTTTGCCGAGGCTTTCCGCCCACAACTGGACGAACCAGTCTATAATGGTGCCAAGCGCCTCTGAGTAGGCCATCATTACGGAGATATGGCGTCCCTGCCTTGTCTGGAACATGTATTCAAGCAGGCCCTTCATATATGCCGGATTCTGCCATATGTCAGGATCACTGCACCGCTTATCCATGAGTGCAGCCCCTGCCAGCATGTCGTCAATATTGATGCCTGAGACTGCTGCTGAAAGGAGACCGACGGGTGTCAGCACAGAGAACCTGCCGCCAACGCCAGGGGGTATCTCAAGAGTCCTGTATCCATCCTGTCTGGCAATCTTCAGGAGGTCACTCTTGACCGGATCAGTAATTGCTATAACCTGAGATGGCTCGATCTTCCCTCCGGCCTTTTTAATAGCCTCTTTGAACACGAGGAAGCTTGCCATTGTCTCAGCAGTGCCACCGGATTTTGTGACAACCACTATTACCGTCTTTTTAAGATCAAGGATTTCAAGCAGTGCAGTTGTTTCATCCGGATCGACATTATCAAGAAAATAGAGCCTCGGCCTTCCCGTCCCTTTTCCGGCAAGCAACTGGTTATAATATTGGGGATGCAGGGCATTGTGGATTGACAGGGGCCCGAGGGCTGAGCCCCCGATGCCTATAAGAAGGAGGTTTTCATAAGTCTGAGATATGTCCTTTGCAATTGATTTGATATGACTTGTATCCTGATATGGGAGGTCCAAGAAGGGGAGTTCACCACTCCTCCGTTTTCCCGTCAGTTCATCGTGGATAGTCCTTACTGAATCAGAATAAAAGTCCACATCCCCCGGATCTATACCTGAATCATCGCCAATCTGCTCCTTCATCATGAAGTTAAAATCAAGACGTACCTCAGTTTGTTTCATTAAGCAGAACCTCCTTCCATTTACCTGATACGCCGAGGTGGCACAGGGCGAAATCATATTTCAGCGGGTCATCCGGTGATATCAGGCGAAACTTGTCTGTTATCTCTTCTGTCATTGCCCAGTTTGCAGATTTCCTCTTTGTCATCTTCAGTTCCTTACAAATCCTGATTATATGGGTATCGAGGGGATAGACAAGTGATGACGGAGGAATCCTATTCCATAGCCCGAAGTCAATACCATCAGCAGGACGGACCATCCACCTCAGATACATATTGAGACGTTTACAGGGGCCGCCGTTATCCGGTGATGGTATCAACTGCAGCAATCCCCGTGTGGCTTTTGTTCTTCCGTATACCGGCGTTGTGTCTGTCTCCCTGAGGCATCTGACAAACATGCTGAGGGTATTACGCAAGGAGGTCTGCGGATCATGACAGGAGAGAAAGAGGTTGCCGATGGTGCCATGCTTTCTTACTACCTCTCTGAGTATGAACAGGAGGGCTGCGATGTCCTTCCCTTTGCACATCCTGTAGTAGAGGCTATCGAAGTGTCTTAAATCCTTTTTAGGCTCAAAGTTGATTATATATTCATAGAGACTGTTATCTGCAAATGAGAGGATCTTTCTTATTATCGGTTTAAACAAACCAATGCGTCCAAAGGCGAGGGATGAGGCGATAAAACCTGCCAGCTCTATGTCGCCCGGCTCATTGTAGAGATGAGGGAATTCAATCGGGTCATTTTCTATATGAGCCTTGAGTCTGGGGATATCATATAGATCGTCAAGGACTTCTTTGAGACGGGGCATCATTAACATTCGTCTTCTAAGAGTATCTCATCGTCTCTATCAGGATTGGCAGCTACCATGAAGAGTTTCTTTACGTTCTGGCTATCGCAGAACTCACAGTATACAGGGGCGTCCTGCTGAGTCACCGTTCCTTCGAACAACACACCGCAATCCACGCATCTGAACTGATACGTTTGCATTATGCATCTCCTCTCGAATAAAATATTCTAACATCGGAAAGGTGCCGGAGTCAATTTTTCAATACTTGACACCTGGCAGGGAACAATGCTACATGATTAAGCCATGAAGGCATCCATATTCCGTGAATTCGGCGGTCCGGAAAAGCTTGTTTATGAGGATGTCCCGGTGCCATCTGTAGGCAGGGATGAAGTGCTCGTGCGAGTGAAGGCATGCAGCCTCAATCATCTCGATATATGGGTGAGGCAGGGGATACCTGCGTACAAGCTGGTATTGCCGCACATATCCGGGTGCGATATTGCAGGGGCCGTGGAGGTTATAGGGGATGATGTTGATAGGGGGCATATAAAGCCTGGGGAGAGGGTTATCGTCGCTCCGGGGCTCAGTTGTTTTAAATGTTCATACTGTCTTGCAGGCATGGACAACCTCTGTGAAACCTTCAGGATTATTGGCGGTCAGGTGGATGGCGGATATGCCGAGTATGCAAGGGTCCCAGCCATAAATATCGTACCCATTCCTGATGGTATCTCCTTTGAAGAGGCTGCGGCATTTCCCCTGACATTCCTCACATCGTGGCATATGCTGATAGACAGGGCCCGGCTTGCGCCGGGAGAGGATGTATTGATTATAGGCGCCGGCAGCGGTATAGGTGTTGCCGCGGTTCAGATCGCTAAGCTTGCAGGTGCGCGTGTCTTCGCAACGGCAGGTAATCAGGAGAAGCTTGAACTTGCGAAACAGCTTGGCGCAGACGAGATTATCAATCACACTCGGGAGGACTTTGCTAAAAAGGTGAAAGAGATTACCGGCGGAAAGGGGGTGGACGTCGTTTATGAGCATGTCGGCCCTGCAACCTGGGATAAGAGTATTGCATCACTTGCCAAAAATGGCAGGCTCGTAACATGCGGGGCGACGACTGGACCCGGAGTAAAACTCGACCTCAGATTTATTTTCATGCGCCAGCAGACTATTCTGGGGTCAATTATGGGAACGCGCCGGGATTTGCTTGCAGTGACAAACCTTGTTGGCCAGAAGAAACTGAAACCAGTAATTGATACTACTTATCCATTAGCTGAAGCCAGGAAGGCTCAGGAGCGTATGCTCAGCAGGGAAAACTTTGGCAAGATAATCCTTATTCCATAAGTCAGCAGTGGTTGAAAATAGTTTACCCGATAACACCGTTTAATCCCCCACCTCAAGCCGACCATACTCGTAGTGAGCTTTGAACTCGTCGAGCAGTCGAACTATCGAACTGAAGGACAGCACTGCGGACCTATGGCCCCGGTTCATTAATTTGACATCGATATTTGCCTCTGTTAACATTATGTTTAATTTTGAAACGTAAGCTATGGTAGAACGAATAATCCTGAATTGTATAAGCGACGGTGTCCTGACTATTGATCTTAATGGCAAGATCAATTATGTGAATAAGGCAATGCAGGAACTTCTCGGTTTCACTGACGACGCACTGATAGGCAGACGATGCGAGAAATTTGTAAGGAGTAATATTTGTGCCACTGAAGACTGCATACTCCGCCGCACACTTGCGAAGAGGGAACGGCTCTCCAATTATGAGACATTTATTGAGAATAAAGAAGGACGCCGGGTGCCTGTTAATATAAACACCGACTTGCTTTTTGATGAAACTGGAAATCTGATAGGGATTGTTGAGGTATTCAGGGATATTTCACAGATAAAGGAACTGAAGGAGCAGCTTGGGGATGTATACCACTTCGGTAATATAGTTACAAAAGACAGGAGGATGAAAGAGATTTTGTCAATCCTGCCTTCTGTTGCCCAGACCAGGAGCACGGTGCTGATTGAGGGGGAAAGCGGGACTGGGAAGGAGCTCATTGCCAAGGCTATACATAACAACGGTCGCAGAAAGGATAAGCCTTTCATTGCCGTGAATTGTGCCGCAATCCCTGACACACTCATAGAGAGTGAGTTATTCGGACATGTTAAGGGTGCCTTTACAGGGGCGCATCAGGACAGGATTGGCAGGTTTGAACTGGCAAATCACGGTACTATTTTTTTGGACGAGATAGCAGACATGAGCCTTTCCACCCAGGCCAAACTTCTTCGCGTGATACAGGAAGAGAAGTTTGAGAGAGTCGGAGGTTCCAGGACTATTTCAGTGGATGTCCATATAATCGCTGCGACCAACAAGGGCCTCCTGAAAGAGGTAAGGGAGGGGAGGTTCAGAGAGGACCTTTACTACAGGATCAGTGTATTTCCCATTTCACTTCCCCCATTGAGGGAGCGGAGGGAAGACATCCCCCTTCTCATCACCCACTTTATTGACAAGTTTAACAAGGAGACAGGAAAGGAGATTGACAATGTCTCGCCTCAGGCGATGAGGGTCTTGCTTAATTATTTCTATCCGGGAAACATAAGGGAATTGAGGAATATTATTGAACATGCCTTTATCTGCAGCAGGGATAACACTATCCTGCCTGAACATCTCCCAGCGGAACTTCTCCGCGAAGGGGAGAGGCTTGCCATTCTTTCCACACAGGAATCCTCTCTTGATAAGGTGGAAAAGGAATGGATACTGAGGACGCTCGAAGATACAGGATGGAGGTATGCTGAAACTGCACGACGCCTCGGTATCAGCAGGACGACCCTCTGGAGAAAGATCAGGTCATTTGGTATCGAAGAGGACTCTCCGTCAGTTCATAAGTGAAACATATCGTTTCTTATTGCAACATTATCTCTTTATGCGGTATTTCTTTTGCCGCGAGTCACTCAATAACAGAAATACCAAATAATGTTTCATGATGAAACGTTCACGGTAGCCCGATTATTCCTTAACACCTTGACACATAAGGATAAATAGTCCTGGCATCGGACTTGCTAAATATACATAACAAGGCAGGAAGAAAGGAATGGTGATAAAAATGAAATGCCCAAAGTGCGATGGCCTCATGATTTACGAAAAGTTTCTTGATATGGGGGAATCCAGCCACTTCTTTTTCTACGGCTGGAGATGTATTGCTTGCGGAACCATAGTTGATTCTACTATAATGCAGAATAGGATTAACCCGGCTGCTGTATTGAAAAGCAACAGGCGGCGGCGGCTTAAGAAGGTTTCTTAATATATAAATAATATATAGTAAGGAGGAAATTTGTGGCAACAGATATTATTATGAGGATAGCCGGAGAGGGCGGAGAAGGCGTTATCAGTTCAGGAGACTTTCTAATGCAGGCCGCTACAAGGGCAGGTATGGAGGTTGTTACGTTTAAGACATTCCCTTCTGAGATTAAAGGCGGTTACGCGCTCAGCCAGGTAAGGATCTCAGACAACAAAATTCATTCTCAGGGGGATACCTTTGACATACTGGTAGCCTTTAACGGCGAGGCATACGCAATTAACAGGAAAGAGCTGACCCCCGGTAAAGTGATGGTGTACGATTTTCCCGGCGGAGATTTTGAGCCTGAAGAGCACAAAGATGTTTACATGTATCCGGTGCCTATGTCAAAAATTGCAAAATTTGACCTGCAGGCGCCAATTGTAAAGAATATGGTCGCCCTTGGAGCAGTGTCTGAGCTTTTCAAGGTTCCTGTTGAAAGCCTGAGGCAGAGTATTATTGACAAGTTTATTAAGAAGGGCCAGGCAGTGGTAGACAAAAATCTTGAGGCTATAGAAGCTGGCGCAAGATATGTGCGGGAAAATATTAAGAAGGGTGACAAGCTTGTCTTTCCTTCCCCGACACCTCAAAAAAATGTAATTATAGTTGAAGGCAGCGAGGCTGTTGCGCTTGGAGGCATGGTCGCAGGCTGCAGATTTTTCTCATGCTACCCGATTACGCCGGCTACGACGATAGCAAACTATATGTCTTCCATGATCCTCAAGGCCAATGGTTTTGTCTATCAGGCAGAGGATGAGATTGCATCAATTGCAAATTGCCTTGGCGCTTCATTTGCCGGTGTTAAGACAATGACGTCAACATCAGGTCCTGGAATGGACCTGATGAGCGAGCTTTTAGGTCTTGGCTCAATGGCGGAACTGCCTGTAGTTGTAGTCAATGTTCAGAGGGGAGGGCCTTCAACCGGCATGCCTACAAAGCATGATCAGGCAGATCTCCTTTCTACTGCATACAATTCTCACGGGGATACGCCGAAGATAATACTTGCGGCATCAAATGTCGAAGAAAACTTCTACCTCACTGTAGATGCGTTTAACCTGGCTGAAAGATACCAGATGCCTGTTTTTTTACTTTCAGACGCCTCTCTCGCCATCAGGACAGAGGCCATACCCGTGCCTGACATATCTAAAATAAAGATAGAAAACAGGGTAACATACGAAGGACAAAAAGTGGCGCAGGAGAAGTTCCTCAGATATTTAAATACGAAATCAGGCATCTCTCCCATGGGTATACCGGGTAGTTGTGGGGCAAGCTACGCTGCAACAGGCCTTGAACATTCGGAAGACTCCGGACCGAGGACAAATCCTGAAACCAGAAATATGATGACAGAAAAGAGATGGAGAAAGCTTGAAAACATAGAAGAAGAATATACAAAGATAGAGACGGACGAACAGCAGGGTGCAGAAGTTGGTATTATTGCATGGGGTCTGACGGCGTCAATAACAAAAGAGGCGGTGCAAAGATTGAGGAATAAGGGATATAAGGTCTCTGCTTTATATCCCAAGATGGTATATCCGGTGCCTGTTAAGGGAATAGAAAAATTTGCCTCTAAGGTTAAGACAGTTATCATTCCGGAAGCCAATTATCAGGGACAATTTGCACAGCTTGTCAAGGCAAAGACAAATAATGTCAATCCCGTCAGATTGAATATCTACAGAGGTGAGCCGTTTATTCCAAGAGAGATCGAGGAATTTACAGAAAAATATCTTAAAAAAGGAGTGAACTAAATGGCAGTGGCGCTTGAATTAAAACCTAAAGATTTCAGAAGTGATATAGAACCAACGTGGTGTCCTGGATGCGGGGACTTTTCCGTAACGTCGGCTTTATGTACCGCATACAGTAAACTCAAACTCGATCCTTACCGGATAATTACAGTTTCAGGTATAGGATGCTCGAGCAGGCTTCCCCTGTGGCTCAAGACTTTTGGATTCCACTCATGCCACGGAAGGGCAATACCTGTTGCAGCGGGCATCAAAATGGCTAAACCTGAGATGACAGTTGTAGTAACAATTGGAGATGGCGATGCCTTTTCCATTGGCGGTGGTCACAATGCCCATGTCGCCAGAAGAAATATGGATTTAACACTCATAGTCATGGACAATAATTTATATGCCCTTACAAAGAAACAGGTATCTCCGACAAGCCGTCTCGGGATGAAAGGATCAACGACACCATACGGAACACTTGATGAGCCTATGAATACTGTACGGCTGATGCTCGCATACGGGGCGACATTTGTTGCTCAGACCTATGCAGGAAATCCACGGCACTCAGGTGAGATTATAGAGCAGGCAATTCTTCACAAAGGGTTCTCTTTTATTAACATCCTTTCGCCATGTCCTACCTTCAACCAGGATGAAACATTTGAGTACTATAAGGGGAGAACAGAGAACATCCAGGAAGTTTACGGCCACACTAGTCTCGGAGACAAGGCAAAGGCGTTTGAACTTTCTGAGAAGGTCATGAACCACAGGTCAGATCCAAATGCAAAAGTTCCTGTAGGCATTTTTTACAAAAAGGCACAGGAGACATTCGAAGAGAAGGTTGCCATACTGAAAAAGAGAAACAATGGCAGTGATAATTTTGATGTCGCAAGCCTATTTGAAGATTACAGGCCATAAATGAAAGAAGAAGAAGCGCTCAATAAATACAGAAATGGTGAAAGCCTGGAGGGGTGTGATTTGAGCTATCTCAATTTTGACAACCTGGATCTGACGGGGATCAATTTCACAGAGGCTACACTTACGTGCACCTCGTTTGTCAACGCAAGACTCGATAATGCCGTATTAAATGATGCGTTTATGGCTGAGTGCAGACTGGTCAATGCAAGCCTTAAGAATGTTAAAGCAAGAAGGGTCTTTTTTCAGAGGACAAGATTAAATAACGCCTTAATAGAAGATTCGGATTTTACAGGCGCAAGATTTCAGATTAGTGACATGACAGGCATCAGGATTATTAACTCTGACCTGACACAGGCAAATCTTGAAGATTCTGTCATACAAAAGGCCTGTATAAAAAGCGTTAATCTTATTTACTCTAACTTTCGCGGCGCTGATATAAAAGATGCAACTGTGGAGGAAACAGATTTCAGCCATTCTGATTTCAGAAAAGTCCAGACTCAGGGTGCAGTTTTCAGAAACATAAAGGCAGAAGATGTCTTATTCTACGGAAAGACCCCCTGGGACAGGTCTGTAATTGATATGGATTGGAAAGAAATTCTCCCTGCTTACCAGGACGATTAAGAGTTTGACTGTTGTGAATTATCCTGAGTCTTCCCTGTCAAGTTCCACGTTCCAGTACAGATAATCCCTCCAGCTATCAGGCTTGTTTTTTATTCCGAGGGTTATGGTAATGTGAGGGAGCCATTTAGGTTCAGCTGGAATCTTTATGAGATGCATGCCGCTTTCGGAAGGCGTGCGCCCGCTCTTCTTATTGTTGCACCTCCAGCAGGCTGTTACAATATTCTCCCAGCTTTTCTTTCCACCCTTTGCAACAGGGACTACATGATCAAACGTCAAATCTCTGACGTCAAACCTCAGTCCGCAATATTGACAGGTATGACTGTCCCTTATAAAGATGTTGGCCCGTGAGAATTTCACTGCGTGAATATTCCGGGCCCTGACGATCTTGAGCAGTCTTAAGACAGAGGGAAGCTGGATGTTGAATCTGATCCCGTGTATTTCGCGGTCGTAGACTTCGAGGACTTCTACTTTTCCCTGAAAAAGGAGGGTAATTGCCCTCTTCCATGGTATGACCTTTAGGGGTTCATATGTAGCATTGAGAAGGAGTGTATGCTCCATATTCATGACATTGTTACATAAATCTTATTAAAAAGCAATATGTTTGGTGAAAAGAGGACTTGACATATGTAACTACTGTCTGCTATATTTAACAATCCAATAATTTTGCTAAAAAACACAATAATTATAATCTTTTAGGGTAAGGGGGTGGAAAATCTATGCTGGGGGTAAAGGTAAAGGATAATGAATCCTTTGAAAGCGTCCTCCGCCGGTTCAAGAAGCAATGTCAAAAATCAGGTATACTCTCTGAAATGAGAAAAAGGGAGCACTATGAAAAACCAAGTGTCCGGCGCAAACGCAAGGCATTAGCTGCAAAAAAGAAGGCAGCAAAACGTCAAAAGGTGTAAGGTTGATGACTCTACTGGACAGACTCTCAGAAGACCTTAAGGAAGCGATGAAAAGTGGGAACACCGTCAAGTCTTCTGTTATAAGACTATTAAAGTCTACTATAAAATACAGGGAGATTGAAAAGAAGGGGCCTCTGTCAGATGAAGAAGTGATAGAAGTTGTAATGTCGGGGATAAAACAGAGGAGAGATTCTATAGAACAGTTTAGTAAGGGTGGCAGAGAAGACCTTGTCAAGAAAGAGGGCAGTGAGCTTGAAATCCTGCAGGCGTATCTCCCTGAACCCCTGACTGATGAAGAACTTGCAGCCGAGGTTAAGGCTGTTATGAAGGAAGTTGGGGCGACTTCAGCTAAGGATATGGGCAGGGTTATGAAGGCTTTGATGCCACGGGTGAAAGGCAGGGCCGAAGGGACAAAGATAAGTTCAATTGTCAAAGAACTTATGGGGGCAGCAGCACATTAATAGGGGGAGCGTCCCCTTGGATGGATATATTCCTGAAGAGTTATTAGACAGGATAAGAGGAAGTCAGGATATAGTAGAGATAATTTCGAGGCATATCTCTCTCAAGAAATCAGGGCAGAACTATGTGGGACTCTGCCCTTTTCATTCTGAAAAGACACCATCTTTTATTGTAAGCCCTGCAAAACAACTTTTCCATTGTTTCGGATGTGGTACGGGCGGTAATGTCATTACATTCCTGATGAAGTATGAGAAGATGCCCTTTTTAGACACTGTTAAAAAGCTGGCAGCAGATGCCGGCATAAAGATTTCGAAAGCAGGGGAAGATTATTCAGGGAAGGATGACAGGAAGAGGAGGTTCTTCGAGGCTAATGAACTGGCAGGAGAGTACTATCATTACAACCTTGTCGAGTCTAAGGAGGGAGCAGTTGCCAGGGCCTATTTGTCAAAGCGAGGTATTGATTCGGAGATTATCGATCGATTTAAAATTGGCTATTCGTTAAACTCCTGGGATGGGGCATATCAGTATCTTGGTAAGAAGGGGATTTCTGCAGAGGTCATAGCAGAGGCAGGCATTATAGTCCGGAGGGGTAAGGGGGACGGTTACTATGACCGTTTTCGTGGCAGGATTATGCTTCCTATCTTCGATGCTCACAAGATGTTGCTGGGATTCGGCGGGAGGGTGCTGGATGATGCCACCCCGAAATACCTCAATTCTCCTGAAACCCCTTTATTTAGCAAGAGACATCTTTTGTATGGTCTTGACCTTGCGCAGAACTATATTAGGGAATCAGGCTGTGCTATAATTGTGGAAGGATATATGGATGTTATTGTGGCTCATCAGGCTGGTATCCAAAATGTTGTGGGCACTCTGGGGACTGCACTGACCAGCCATCATCTGAGGATTCTTGGCCGTTTAACGAATGAGGTCATATTAACATTTGATTCTGACAATGCTGGAATAAATGCTGCCAGAAGGTCAGTTGAGCTTTTTCTGAACGGAGAGATTAAAGCGAGGGTTTCATTGCTTCCTGCGGGAGAAGACCCTGATAGTTACATAAGAAGGGCCGGGCAGGCGTCTTTTACCGGGTTATTAAAGGATGCAAGAGGGTTAATTGAGTTTGAGATTGACAGGATTCTTGAAAAGCGGCCACAAATTGACCAGGGTCATTCTATAGATTCAAGGGTTCGTGTGGCTGATGAATGTCTTGCACTTATCAGAAAGGTCAATAACCGGGTTGAGCAGGACTATTATTTGAAGAAAGTTGCAAAGGAACTCAGAACATCAGAAGATGTGCTCAGGTCTGAACTGGCAAGAAAAGGCAAGATGAAGGGCCGGTCGGCTGATCCTGTCAGAAATGACAGGACAGAGGAAGACAGGAGGCCTAAGGATAAACCAGGGGTGGAAGAGGTAGTTCTGTTATTGATTCTTAAGGATTTGAATCTGAGAAAGATTGCAAGAGGTGTCTTGACAGACGAAGATTTTACTGATTCAAGGCTGCGTGAGGCAGGAAGGTGCATTTTGAACACAGAAAAAGAACTACATGATATTATTAACGATTTTGCATGCGGGGATGTTGTCAAAGACACGGTATCAAGATTAGGTGTGTATGATTTGCATATAGATTCGCCTGAAAAGACATTGATTGACTGCGCAAAGGTCCTTCAGCGCAACAGACTTGAGGGGGAGTTGAAGCGGCTGGAAAGAGAGATATCAACCGCAGAGAGCAGCGGGATGCTGGACAGGATAAGGGGCTTGCAGGTTGAGATGCAGCAGATCCACCAGAGGAGACGGTGTTTGTTTGAGAATAACTAAGGGAGGAGTGAATAAAACAAATGGCAAAAGATGAGAAAATAGCTGAAGTTCAGCACCTTATTTCAGTAGGTAAGGAAAAGGGATATCTTACATACGATGATCTTAATAATGCCTTGCCTGAAGATTTTGTTTCCTCTGATGAGATGGACAACATAATGATGATGTTTGGAGAGATGGAAATTGATATTGTTGATCAGATAGAGGAAGAAAATTATCAGAAACTTGTCAGTGAAGAAGAGGCAGAGGAAGAAGAGAAGGAAGAGAGAGACCTTGGGGTCGGAGTGGCAAGGCTGGATGACCCTGTCAGGTTGTATCTGAAGGAAATGGGAGATGTGTCTCTTTTAAGCCGGGAGGGTGAAATAGAAATAGCTAAAAGGATTGAAGATGGCAAAAGGGAGATTGAGTCTATAATCTTTGCGATGCCGTTTACAATTGGTCAGATTATTTCATTTGGTGACCGCCTGAAAACAGGCAAGGTTACACTTCATGAATTTGTGTCTACTTATGAAGAAGAGGATGTAGAGTTTGAAGAGATAATAGAACAGGATGTAGAGGAGTTGAAGCAGAAGACCCTGGCTGCGATAGAAAGACTTAAAAGGACTTACAGGGAGCTCAGGAATCAGCAGAAGAAGGCAGACTCCGGCACCCTGAAGGCGAAGGAATTACCCAGGGTTGTATCGAGGATTGCTGCCATTAAAGCGAAAATAGTTGAGATCGTGGGTTCCTTTAATCTCAATGCGAGGTTTATTGAAATGGTAGTTGAACGTCTGAAAGAATATAACAGGGAAATGCATCGCAAAGAGAATGAAGTGCAGGTATGCAGCAGAAAGATGAAGTGCAAGGCTGGCGAGCTTCCGGTAATCTTTGGCAGAATACAGGGGAACAAATTAAAATTAAAGAGGCTTGCAGACAAGATTAACAAGAAGGAAGAAGAGATATTGAGCCTGGAGAGGACATGGTCTGCTGCTACGGCGTCTCTCAAAAAGATTGAAGGTGATGTTGTAATACCCTCTCAGGAACTCAAGGAGTCTGTAAGGGCTTTAGAGATGGCGGAGTTGCGTAGCAGGATTGCCAAGAGTGAGCTCATTGAGGCCAACCTCCGCCTGGTTGTCAGTATTGCAAAGAAATATACCAATCGCGGTCTCCAGTTCCTTGACCTCATACAGGAAGGGAATATAGGGCTCATGAAGGCGGTTGACAAGTTTGAGTACAGACGCGGATACAAGTTCAGCACCTATGCTACCTGGTGGATCCGGCAGGCTATAACAAGGGCGATTGCTGATCAGGCACGTACTATCAGAATCCCTGTTCATATGATTGAAACCATCAATAAGCTTATCCGTACCTCAAGACAGCTTGTGCAGGAGATCGGCAGGGAGCCTTCCCCTGAAGAGATTGCTGCAGAAATGAAGCTTCCTGTGGACAAGGTCAGAAAGGTATTAAAGATTGCGAAAGAGCCTATTTCTCTTGAGACCCCTGTTGGTGAAGAGGAGGACAGCCATCTCGGTGATTTCATTGAAGACAAAAAGGTCGTGTCTCCGCTGGAGGCTGCTGTCAAGGCAAACCTGCATGGGCAGATTGACTCTGTATTAAAGACCCTTACACCAAGGGAAGAAAAGGTGCTCAGGCTCAGGTTCGGGATTGGTGAAATTACGGATCACACCCTTGAAGAGGTAGGCCAGAGCTTCGATGTCACTCGTGAAAGGATCCGTCAGATTGAGGCCAAGGCATTGAGGAAACTCAGGCACCCAAGCCGCAGCAAGCGCCTGAAGAGCTTTATAGAGTAAGATTGCAGGGCCCATAGCTCAGTTGGCAGAGCTACCGGCTCATAACCGGTTGGTCCCAGGTTCAAGTCCTGGTGGGCCCACCATGTTTGACATGGTGTTTTTAGTTGTAAGTTTTTATGAATATGATATAATTTGAAGTCCAGATATGGATTTTATACAAAATGACCAGCTAAGAATCCTTGTTCAACTTCAGGAAAAAGATTTTCGCATCGCAGAAATAGCAGAAAAGCAGAAGAACCTGCCTTTAGTCATCGCTTCAAAAAGGGGAAGACTCGATAAGGCCCAACAGGACCTGTCAGAATCGTCTGACAATTTTGAGGCTGCAACCAGAGAGCGCAAATCCCTTGAGAGTTCTCTTAAGGATGCAGAAGCCAGGATAACCAGGTTCAAAGAGAAGATCCCGGAAATCAAGACGAACAAGGAATATCATGCACTTCTCAGGGAGATTGAGTCTGCTGGAAAAGACAAGTCTGACCTGGAAGAGAAAATTTTGATACTTCTTGAAAAGCTTGATGAATTAAAGGCGATAAAGACTGAGAAAGAAAATATCGTTAAGGAGGAGGAGAAGGTTTTCAACAGGGAGAAGGAGATTATAGAAAAGGATTCTGACCAGCTTTCCGGGACGTTAAAAGAGCTGGAGGTTCAGAAAGGCGGAATTATTACTCAAATGGATTCAAAACTACTTTCAGAGTATAACCGGCTCCTTATTGACAGAAAAGGCCTCGCTGTTGTTACCGCCAGGAAAGAGCATTGCCTTGGATGCCATATGCGTATTCCTCCTCAGGTTTTTGCCGAGATAAAAAAGAATGAAAAGATAAGCTACTGCCTTAACTGCAAGAGGATACTCTATTGGAAACCACAAGACACAGTGTCCTGACGATCTTCACAGACGGTGTAGCAAGAGGGAATCCAGGTGAAGGCGGATTTGGTGTAATTATAAAGGATACAGCCGGAACTGTAATAGAGGAAGTCGGCGGGTATATCGGGATTACCACAAACAATATAGCTGAGTATACGGCGCTTTTGACGGCTTTAAAAGTTGCCTCGAAATATACTGACGGCAAGATTATCGTATATTCTGATTCAGAGCTGATGGTCAGACAATTAAATGGTGTCTATAAGGTGAGAAATGAGGGTCTTCTTCCTTTGTATCAGGAGGCAAAAAGGTTGACATCCAGATTCAATGACTTTATCATAGAGCATATACCGCGAGAGAAGAACAAAGACGCAGATTCTCTGGCAAACAAGGCGGTTGACACAAAAACAGCAGTTCCTTTTTCTCGGACTAAGTAAGACAGGTGATCGCTCTGTCCCGTTTCGTGGATAGAGAGGAAAGTCCGAACTCCACAGGGCATGGTGCTGGTTAACGACCAGTGGGGGCGACCCTAAGGAAAGTGCCACAGAAAACAAACCGCCAGGAAGGCGTGACGGTTTTCATTTGAAGCTATTGGCTATTAGCCACAGGCCGCAGGTGAAGATACGAAGCAGCTTCCTGGTAAGGGTGAAACGGTGAGGTAAGAGCTCACCGCTCCGTTGGTGACAATGGAGGCATGGTAAACCCCACCAGGAGCAAGACCAAATAGGGGGGCGTTAAGGGCTGCCCGTCCGAGCCTCCGGGTTAGGTCGCTTAAGGTCATGAGTAATCAGGGCCTCAGAGAAATGATCATCACTTCTGTCAGGGTAACCGGATGGAAAGACAGAATTCGGCTTACGTCTTACTTGGTCCGAAATGAATACGGGGACACAATGCCTGATCTCCAAATCAGGTACAGTGTCCCCGTTTAATTCTGGTTCTATGCCAGTTCCCTGGCGAGCCTTTCTACGAGATCAGCATATTTCTGCCAGCCGCCGTCTCCGAGTTTTTCTTTCTCGACCAACTCAAATTTCTTTAAAAGTTCTTCCTGAAAAGAGTCCGACAGCATGTTGTCAGCCATCATATAGAGTATGCCGTCTTCCTTTGGGATGTGCTGCGATAAAAGATCCGAATAACTGCGTCCGTTTTCTGCTATTGCCTTCCTTGCTCCGGTGTCGCCTGCTGAATATTTATCAATGGCCTCAGCCAATGCCCTTGTGTAGCCGCGTCCTTCTTCATGTTCCATGAGCATTACCGCGATTGGGCCTCCCTCCCTGGGGAACCCCTTTTCGTTCATTGCCTTGAAAAGCAGGTCTTCTTCCTTGCCATGATGATAATTATCTGCAAAGGTCTTGATGAATCCAGAGGCGTTCTTCAGAGAATCTGCAGGTACATCACCACCCTGGTCCAGTTTTTTCGCTACTTTCTGTAAAATGTCAAGCATCTTTTCGATTAGCCTGTGATCTTTTTTTAGCGCTTCTGTTGCTACCATT
>WBZR01000109.1_pt3 | contig 17502 bp, 12 predicted proteins | sample 5204231 | NCBI WGS metagenome assembly WBZR01 (sample SAMN12412403, study PRJNA552823) | activated sludge metagenome | isolation source: activated sludge from anammox sidestream of wastewater treatment plant... | place: USA: Virginia | collected 2017-08 | reverse complement strand
TGGTACAATACGGTTAGGATTCATACTTCACTAAATGGAAGATCGCCTCTAGATAAACATTTTGAATTAATCAAAAAATTAGCAGCATAATAGCTTATCTTTATGTCTATTCTCATGAGAATGTCCATTGCTTGTTATTAAAATATCTTCCTCCATTTCATCTAATACAATTTCTTCTTTGGCTTCTATGCCATAAAGTTTATTTAACTCTCCAATATCGGTTTTAATATCTCCGGGCTTTTTTCTTTAAATTGTGCCATTCGCTTGACTACTTCATTTTGTGGGTCGGTCCATTTATGGTGGAGCTGCTCGATAACCTGTTCTTTTTGCGAATCCGTTAGCTTTTCAAATTCTCTGCCTTGCATTACTTCTGTTATATCTCGCTCTACAAACTCCAACACATCTATGCCACGCTCTTTCATGTGGTCGGGGAAGTATAATTCACAAACCATTAAATTGAGAACATTTTCTATATATTTGGCTAAATCTTTATTTGTAATTGTTGGAATTATTTGATTTATTTTTTGTGATTGCAAAAAATGTAAAAATTCTACAATTACATCAAATTTCATTTGTATTAAACTTATTGTTGGTTTTATAGGTAATGCTTTCATATGGTTAGGGTAAAAATGAGTACCGTCATAAAACAACTCGTTTACGTAAAATTTAATGAGTTTAGAATTTAGAATTGCTTGTAAATATTTATAACTAAACTGTTTTGAATAATTTATTTTACTTTGATTTATTAATCTTTTTACGGTTTGATAATTTACATTTTCAAATAAATACCAAAGTGTTAAAATAACAACAGCATCATTACAATAAAATCCATTGTTATCATAGATGAATCGAAGCTTATTAATATCACTTAATGTTCTTAAACCAACTAATTTTTCATACTCAAATAATTCTTTAAACATACCATTATACATCACGTTGGGTTGGTAATCTAAGTATGACGAATTTGCAATTTTCCAATATCCCATATCTTTACCTTCAAAATATGGTTTGTATTTATTATTAGGGTTTTCATTATAAATAAATGCTTCTTTTTTTAAGTTTAATTTTTCACTACTTGGACGTAACCCATAATTAACAGAACAAATTTCTTCAACTTTAATACAGTCTTTTTCTATATTTTTTAAAAGAGAGATTTTTTCCTGTGTTAAATTAATTCTAAAATTGTTTTCTTCCGTTTCGTTAAATACATTTTGGTTTAAAATTTCATATCTTCTATATGTGAATTTTTCTATGTCTTTAATTGTATTAACATCTATAATTTTAATTTTATGATTATTTGTAGGTTTTGTTTTCTGTAAATTAAGAATACAAGTCCTTACAGTTGCATTTTCAAATATATCATAGTTGAAATTTACGATTTCAAATATTTTGCTTAATAAGAAAAATTTTCTAAGCAACAATCCATAACCTTGTGAAAGGAATTTATTAGAAGTTATATAAGAAAGAAATCCATTAGTTTTTAAAAAGCTAATCCCTTTTTCATAGAACAAAACATATAAATCGTATTTTTGATATGCAGTTCTAAATAATTTGATACTATCTTTAATGACTTTATCTATTTTTTCAACACTTAAATACGGCGGATTCCCAATCACCACATCAAAGCCATCTTTAATATCAAACATCCATTCAGGGTCAAAGAAAGGAGAAGATGTGTTTTGGTTGTAAGGATCCCATACGGCTAATTTCTCGGCACTTTCCAAAGGTAAACCTTGGCTTTTTAGTGCATCGGCAATTTGGTAGCGCAGTTCTTTGTCTTGTTCTCTGTATTTGAGTTTGGTTTCTTTGGTTCTTGCGCTAAAGAGTTTGCTGCGTACTTTTTTCAGTTGCTTTTCCAATGCTTTTATCTCATCGGTTGAGAATAAATTGTTTTCCTTTTCTATTCCAATCAAGGTATTGGCTGCCACAAACTTGGTTTCAAGGTTAGGCAAAGGTCGTATGCCAAAATTGTCTTTTTCAGGGTTTACTTTTTGCTCTGTTACTAAGGAAATAAAGAATCGCAATTTAGAAATTTGTGTAGCAATCGGTTGTATGTCCACTCCATAAATACAGTTTTCAATCAAAAACAATTTACGGGCATAATCGGGGTCGTTAATGTTTTGGTCAAAGGCATCGTTAATTTCCAAAAGTCGCTGTTCACGCGCATGTTTGTCTTCTAATGTATCAAACGCTTCCAACGTTTGCTCTTCCGCTTTTGCTCTTTGTACTTCTTTCCAAATTTTATTTTCCGGGTCGAGTTTTTGCAAGATGTGTACCATTTTTTGCAAAACACCCATAGGGAAGGCTCCCGAACCACAAGCCGGGCCGAGAATGGTGCAAGAACTTAGTGCTGTGATGATAGCCCTCGTAGTTTCTTCATCATCTTTAAATGGATTGATGTTATCGAAAGATACCAGTTGGTGCAATAATGTATCCAAAGCATCCTTGCTTTGGGAAATCTCGAAGCTGGAAGCTCCGGATACCTTGGGGTTGCTTTGGGAAGTCCCGAAGCTGGAAGCTCCGGGTACATTATTTTTCAGATAAGCAATCAAACTTTCGTCCACCATATAGTTGACGATCTCTCTTGGCGTGTAGAACGAGCCGGTTTGCTTACGAGCCGTTGTTTTGGTTTCGGGATTGTAACTTGCCAACAGATTTTCAAACACTTTACCCAAAAGTTCGGGGTCAAGGGCAACATCTTCTTCTATTGGTGTGTTTTCGGTAATGGTGAACTTGTAGGATTTCAGAATATTTATCAATCCCTTTACCGCAGCGTTATTGTATTTGTTATCGCCAATAATATCGCTTAGGTCGGTTTGTTCTTACAGTCCAAAAAACAAATAATCCGGCACGACTAATTGTTCGCCTTTGGCCATTTGGTCGGAGAAACCGTCAATGTAAACGTTGTTGTATTTGTCATCTAAACATTCAAACAATCCACCGTTTAAGAAAGGGACTACTTGGTTCAGCTTTTCTAAAAACGCATCCGGATTTTTGAAATATTCTTTATAACGCATCAGATAATCAATTCCTCGGTGCGTACCATATCCTTCGCCTCTAAAACTACGTTCTCTTTTGTCAATACCATCTGATTTTATTGGGCAGTTGAGCGTAGCAAAGAACAAGTTTTGTAAAATAGCTTTGTAGTAAATACTGTTTTTGTTTCCGTCTTTGAATAAGCTGTTTTCATCGTGATACGGAGAAATTTCTTTGAGGTAATCTCTTTGCAAAGTTTCCAAGTCAAACAACTCTTCGGGAATCAGTTTTTTCTCTTTGATAAACCATACAAAAGCAATCGAGTGAGCATACGAATGACATTGGTGGCTTTGTGTTCTTGCAATAAGTCTTCTAATTTTGCATTCTTCTGATAAGCTGTTTCGCTTGTTGGCTCACCAGGAAAAACAACGTGTTTAGTAGCCCAGAAATACCAATTGGAAAGCTCCTGGTAGAACTTTTTGTTGAGCAAACTAACGCTAAAAACTTCCTGCCAATACGCATACAATTTGGCAAAAGAATCTACTTTTTTAGTGCCGTTAGTTTGGATTCTGAGTTCATTCAAAATACGTTCGTGTCCGGTGTGAGGCTTTTCAATATTTATATCTCGAAGCAAGCTCACTTTCCCTGCTTTTTCGCCTTCACGCCATTCTTGTTTGTATTTCAAGCGTTCGGTATTGGCAAAAGCCAAATAATTTTGATATTTAAAGACAATCACCACAGGCGTATAATAAAACTCTCGGTTGAAAGCACGAGAAATTTCGGCTAATTGCGAACGAGTGGGCAATAATCCATTCGTTCTATTTTTTAGGGTAATACCAAAAATCAAGATTCCGTCATAATCAGATTTAATTTCCTCAATAGCCAATGAATTATTTTCTTCAAAAGCGGCATCATCTATCATTCCTACAAAATAAACATCGTCTATGAGTTGGAAAGTCTCGTTTTCTTTGTAGGTGTCTTTCAAAATTTCTTTAGCCGAAGTAGGTTCGTCTGCTACATGGTTCATCGGCACATTCAAATCACTAAAGAAATCTTTTAAGGCTTCGATAAAGGTTTTTCTATTAAAGTTTCTGATGCTATTCATTGTTCAGTTTTTTAAGTTCGTTTTCTAATTCTTCGACGGTTGGTAAATTTCGCTGTAAATTTTGAGGTAATTCATTAAAGGAAAATTCACTTATTCCCATAGGTTTGTTCATATCCTGAAGTGCATATTCTACCTCAATACTATTCTTTGATTTGCACAAAATGATACCGATACTTGGGTTTTCTATCTCTGTTTTTAGTTGCTTATCAACTGCTGTAAGATAATAATTCATTTTGCCAACATATTCGGGTTCAAATGTTCCCATTTTTAAGTCAATTACAACATAACAATGCATTTTTAGGTGATAGAAAAGCAAATCAATTTTTCGTTCTCGTTCTCCAATCAGTAATGGATATTGTCTGCCCACAAAAGCGAAACCTTTTCCTAACTCCAGTAAAAATTGTGTGATATTTTCGGTTAATTGTTTTTCTAAATCTAATTCTTGTACGTCTGCTTCTATGGTCAGAAAGTCAAATTTGTATGGGTCTTTAAGCGTTTCTTTAGCTAAATCGCTCTGTGGTTTGGGCAAGGTAATTTCAAAGTTATTGAATGCTTTTCCTTGTCGTTCAATGAGTTTTGATTCTAATTGAATTTCCAATACATTTCTGCTCCAATTGGTGAGAATGGTTTGTTGAATGTAGAAGCTTGCCGATTCAAAATCTTTGCAATGTTGTAAAATAGCTATATGATGTCTCCACGGAATTTTACAAAGAATACTCTCTTTTGATAATTGTCTGGCAGTTTGCTGTACTAATTCACCACTATCAAATTGTCCACCAACTTGGTGGACAATTTGATTTTTCTCGGCATTAGTATCATTTTGAATTAGTCCGCCAACTTGGTGGATAAATTCGCTGTCTTTATAAAACAAATAAAATTGTTTCATGGCAAAGAGATTCGTGCGAGAAAAACCCTTGGTACCGGGTAATTCACGTTTCAAATCTTTCGACATTTGCTCTACAATTTTACTTCCCCAACCCAAGTTTTCTTGTTTATCAGCAATATCTTTTCCAATGCTCCAATAAAGCGTAATCATTTCAGCATTAACAGCTAAACCTGCTTTAATTTGAGAAGAGCTAATGCGATGTTTTAGTTCTTGAATCCACTCAATATATTCTTTATTCACTTATTGCTTTTTTATATTGCACAAAAATAATTTTTACAACAAACTCACAATAAACCAAGTGATTAAATCGAAATTGTCTTTATTAAATTTTTGCGAAGTTGAACCTTCATCTTTTAGTTTTTGGATGGTGGTTTTGCTGCCTGATTTCAGTTTGTTCAACATATCCAATGCAGCTTTTCCCATTTTTTGTTTTACCGTTCCATCTTCCTGAACCTCTTCTTCTGTTGCCTGACTTTTTAACCAAGCAGACAAAGCTGCAGATAAATGTTCAATGGATTTTGGTTCGCCTTGGTCAATGGCTTTTGGAACAAAGCGAATTTCGTCTTTGTGTTTTGCCAATGCATCCAGCACTTCCTTTTGGTTTAAGAAAACCGACTTGCCCGAGTGGTCGATGTATATGAGTTCGTAGCCTTTGTATTCAAAGTTGCTCGACTTGGATGGTTTACTCGGATAACCTAGCAGAGCAATCATTCCTTCTTGTGGGCAAACTTCTTGATTGGCTTTAAAACCAGTGTAAATGCCGTTTGGTAGCGATTTGTAAAACTGCTCGTTCTTTCTTAATTCTTCTAATAATTCCTGGCGGAATGTTTCCAAAGAAAAGTCGTCAAAGCCCAATGATTTTTCGGTGTCTATTTCATCCCAAGATGATTGCATTTGCTCCAACATTCTTGCCTTTTGCTTCTGCTCCAGATTTTCGTCTTCTGCCATTTCTTTGAATGTATCGGAAAAATCTAAATGAACTTCTGAGCCAGCTAATTTCATTGCAGCCATACGTTGTTCAATTCTTCCCTGCAAATTCAAATAGGAATTGATGTTATTGGAAGGCCAAAAGTTGATTCCGAAAATTTTGGAGTTTGGCGAGCCCAAACGGTCAATACGACCCATTCGCTGAATAACACGAACAGGATTCCAATGTATATCATAATTTATAACCAAATCACAATCCTGTAAGTTTTGTCCTTCACTTAATGCATCTGTTGCAATCAAAATATCAATTGGGTTTTGCAATTTGGCGTACGTCTTTTTATCGTTATCGGCAATCCACAATTGCCACTCGTCAAACTGCCTTTTCAAATTAATTTCTTTGTTGCTTGGCTCAAACTGCCATTCTTTCTCTCTGAACAGTTTGGTAAAAGGAGCAAAGCGTTCTAGTATTGGTTCGTAGCGTTTTGTTTCTCCTTCTTCATCCCAAACCATTGACGTGTCGCCACTAATGGCAGCCACCTTGTCAAAACCTCTTGCTTTTAACTGCTCAAAAAGATAAAAGGCAGTGTCTTTGTAAACTGTAAAAATCAGAACTTTTTGGTTTTTGTGATTTTCACATGATAGTCTTTTCTTTTCAATTCGGTTGATTAATGTTTCCAGTTTATCATCCTCACTTGCGTGATTTCGTGGTTTCTTAATCTCTTTGGCAATCTTGCGTTCAAAGTGAATTAAGTTGGATTGCAATAATTGCAAGGCTTCAATATCTGCTTTTAAATCCTTTTTGTAGTTTTCAATATTTCCAGAACGGTCAATGTCAACCAAACGGGTTTTGCGTTTTTTACCTAATGTAAAATCTTCAATTTGTGCCAAGATTTCATCATCATCACCAAACAGAGAAGGTTGTGCTTCATCCCAGCCGGTTTCCTTTTTGGTTTCTTGGTATTTTTTAATTCTGTCGAGTGCATTTTGATGATGTGCCAAAATTTTTTCAACGGTTGATTGAAATGAGAACCAAGATGATTCTAGTCGTTTGACCATCAAAATATACATCATCTTTACCAAGAAATGGTCACGCTGTTTTTCATCGTGTAAAACATCTGCTTCATCAAATTCATCAATGTAGAATGATGGTTGGTAGCCTGAAAGCATTGGTGGGAAATGGTCGAACAATTCTTCAAAGCTTTCAAAGTTTCCTATCTGTTTAGGTGTAACGAAAATATTTTCAGGCTTTGATTTCTTTGGAAACTCCAAACCATCCTGATGTCCTTCAATCATTTTTCGGGTTCGAGCAACAGTCAAAGAATCTGTCAGTTTGAAAAAGTTAGGTGGTAATTTTTTAATGAATTCACCAATTTTGGGGTCTGGTTCTTGTGTCCATTCGTTGAATGCCTTTTGGGCTGCCCTGAAAGTGTAATCAATGTTTTTAATATCTAATGATTCCTCAAAACCTTTTGAGTTACCACTTACAATTAGTTTGAATTGATTTCTAATATCCATCAATGAATTATTGATTGGCGTTGCTGAAAGCATCAGCACTTTTACATCTTCATTTTGTGAAAGAATCTGGTCAACAAGAAATTTGTATCGTTTTGACTTGTCGTTTCGCAAATTGTGGCTTTCATCTATCACAAACAGTTTAGGCTTTTCATTGATGAAAAGTTTGTCCGCCCTGTCGTGGTAATTTTCCATCAAGTCCTCCGTTAAATCGGTATGGAATCTTAGGAAATATTCAAACTGGTCTTTCTCAAATTTTGAGTTTTGATTCTTTTGATAGATTCTCCAATTGTATTGCAATTTCTTTGGGCAAATCAAAATCACTTCACGCCCTTGCAACTGATAGAATTTCATCACTGCCAAGGCAGTCCAAGTTTTACCCAAACCTACTGCATCGGCTAAAATGGCTCCGTTATATTTTTGAAGCATTTTAATCAAACTCAGAACGCCTTTCTGCTGAAATTCATAAAGCGAATTATAAACGACTGTATTTTCAAGTCGTCCGATTTGTCGGTTAAACTCTGGATTGTCTTTTTCAAGCAGGAGTTCGTCACCAAACAATTCAAAAAGAACTTTGAAATAAAGTTGTTTGGGTGAATACTCGGTGAAAATCTTTTTGATTTCGTCAATCAGATATTTTTTAAATGGAATACGATTTACTCCACCGTTGCCGTCAACAACGGTTTTATAGTCGTGGGCTTGTGGTCTTGACCACAAGCTGTCGAACCATTTTATTAACTCGTTGTATTGCGGGTCTGAACCAAAGCTGCCAATGTTCAATTCTACATTATTTGTTGTCTTTAAACCAACGCCCGCCTCTGTCAAATTTGAACTACCTGAAATATAATAGTCCTTTTGAGGGTCTTTGTCGTTGTGCTTGTATAAATACGCTTTTGCGTGACAAAAATTTGGTTCAAGTGTCTTAGCTTTTACTTTGTCAAGTTCCAGAAATGCAACTGCTTCTTGTGCAACCTTGCTTAGTTTTAAAGATGCGTCAATGTTTATTTCTTCATTTAGCAAGTCTAGTGCTCTGTCCTTGTCTGAGTCAAAGTTTACGATGTCGCCAAGTATGAATTTGTATTCATCAATCTTGTCCTTTGTTTCTTTTGAGAAATAAGCCAAAGCCCCAACCGTAAAATATCCCGTTACAATGGAGAGTTTTCCTGTCTTTGTATATTTTGAAATCCATTCGTGGACTTTTAGGTTTCCGTTTTCGTTGTCTAATATCATATGGTTAATTTATTCATTCTGATTGTATGCCCTTATGCGTTGGCAACAAAGGGCTGTTTTCACCTGTCAAAATGGTTTACTTTTTATTGCTTCAGTCAGTTAGTTTCTGTTGGGTCTTTGTCTTTTTACACTTGCACCCAACAATTCACTACAAGTACATTACGCTTGTGGGTTACTTATCATTTTCCTGTACTTTTTCTAGTTCTTGTCTTTCTATTTGTCTATCAGTAGCGTTTCATTATAGATACTGTCTGTCAGCATTTTCAGTAGTTTGATCCTGACAGAACGATATTCTATACCCAAGTTCCAGATGCCGTCCTCGCTCGTTGACCAGTATTGGTCGAGATTGTCATTCCGTAGGATTTCCATTTCTTGCATATACGAGTCACTAAAATAAAACTCCTCTACCTCGGCTATATTTTTGACTGCCTCAGCATATCTCGACAAGAAGGATTCAAAAAATTCAATATCGTTCTGCATTTGATGCATCCTTTCATCCGTTTTTTTGAATTTTTCCTGTATTTCAGCAATGTTGTCCTGCATAGTCTTTAAGCTTTAGTTGAGCAAAGATAAATCACATCTCCGACTATGGCTGATCATTTTCACGTATGTGCCTCATTTTGAGCATGGTTGTATAAAAGTAACGATTCAATTTCATTGCAATACATTTTTTTCAATACCGTGTAAAAGCCATTAGGGTTCGTTCCATTTTGGTTATTTTTATTTTTTTTGAAATTGTCCATTTAAAATTTCTCTTGTCAATGTATATCTTTGGGTGGAATATTAAAAAATATTATGGCTTCAGGCATTTTTGCATTACTTGATGATATTACAGTTTTATTAGATGATATTGCTTCTATGAGCAAGGTTGCAGCAGGAAAAACTTCTGCAATTCTAGGTGATGATCTGGCGGTTAACGCTGAAAAAGCCTCCGGGTTTTCTACATCACGTGAGATTCCGGTATTATGGGCAATCACTAAAGGATCGTTCCTAAACAAAGTCATAATCCTGCCGTTGGCATTTTTGCTGAGTGCATTTTTGCCCTCGGTTATCACCATTGTATTAATTGCGGGTGGATTGTATTTTGCTTATGAAGGTGTAGAGAAAATAGTTCATTTCTTTTTGGGCCATAACCACGAGTCAAGTAAGGAAATAACAGCCGACATGAATGAAGCACAATTACTTGAATATGAAAAGAGTAAAATCAAATCAGCCATTATTACAGATTTTATTTTATCAGTAGAGATTATTGTTATTGCCTTATCAACTGTTATGAATGAACGTTTAGTGGTTCAGATTGGTGTTGTTTCTGTTATTGCAATACTGGCTACAGTAGGGGTTTACGGTGTGGTTGCCTTGATTGTCAGAATGGATGAGGCCGGATTTTATCTTATCCGTAAAAGTAAAAACCAAAATGGGTTGCTCCCAAAAACAGGATGGGCATTGGTAAATTCGCTTCCGTACGTGATACGAGCACTGGCTGTAATCGGAACACTCGCACTCGTATTGGTCGCTGGTGGTATTTTTGCACACAACATCAATGTATTTCATGACTTTTTACCGCAATTGCCTGTATTATTAAGCGAATTTATTCTTGGCCTTTTGATTGGACTTGCCGCAGTTTTATTGTTTCAAACCGGCTCATTTTTATACAAAAAAATCCGCAATTAAAACTGATCATAATACATCCGACTCTCTATCAACAATCCTGGTGTGCATATAATGAACCCATGTTTATAATCTTTGCCTTTCATCCAAACCGGTAAAAATGAATGGGCGAATGCCAATTCTACAATACTTGTTCGGGCAGACGAATGGGTAAAAAACTTATGCGGACTAAGAGTAGAATAAAGGTATAACGATGTAGAAAGTTCGGATATTGGTTTTTGAAGCAATTTTCGGCATTTTCCCGATATTACTTAAAGAATCACATGGCTTTTTATTCTTGCCATTGATGGGTACTGGTCAACCAGTTACTCATACAAAGTTAAACCCAAATTTTATCGCCACTATTGTTGTATATTTTTTATCTGGAATTATTCCTCTCAACAAATTTTATTTCAACATTAACAGAACTTTTTTCACTACTTTTGCCTTTTATATATAAATATTATAACATGGACTTCAATCAGCAAAATTACGGATTCACCAATGAACCCCGCTCGCTTATTTTTCATTCTGAAGAAGAGCAAAACCTGCATGTATCAAAGTACATGACCAAAGTATATGGCTGGATGTTCCTGGCATTGATGGTAACTGCACTGGCAAGCCAATATGTTGCATCAAGTGAAACTTTGCTCAACTTTATCCTGGGCAATAAACTTGGTTTTTGGGTTGTGCTGCTTGGTCAACTCGGCCTCGTTTTCTATATGACAGCCCGTATTGACAAAATCAGTGTTTCTACTGCTACAGCTCTGTTCTTTACATACGCAGCACTCAACGGGCTCGTCTTTGGTGTCATCCTCATGGCTTACACTCCTGCTTCGCTGCTCACCGTGTTTGCCATTACTGCAGGCACTTTTGGTGCCATGAGTGCCATTGGTTATTTTACAAAAGCTGACCTTACCAGCCTCGGACAAATCATGTTTTTCGGACTCATCGGGCTTATTATTGCATCTGTTGTAAATTTTTTCCTAAAAAGCTCCGCACTTTATTGGATCTTATCATACGTTGGTGTTGCCGTATTCATGGGCCTCATAGCTTACGATACTCAGAAAATAAAAGCTTATGCTTTGCACGAAAATGAAGAAATAAGACAAAAAGGTGCTATCATGGGTGCTCTTGCCTTGTACCTTGATTTTATAAATTTGTTTATTTATCTGCTTCGTTTCTTTGGCGACAGAAGATAATCATTCAAATACCTACCATCAGAAAATCAGGCACATCAGATAAAGCATCCGGTGTGCCTGATTTTTTATAGCTTTATAGAAATCATGTACTACTTCTGTTACAATTCGTAAACCGGTCTGTCGGTATCAGGTGCTTTTTTTCTAAACTGGTAGCCCACCATGATATAAACCTGAAACGGAAATCCGGGGCCGACCTTCCAGTTCAGAGAGCTACCGTATTTACCTACATTGTCAACTGTTCCGTTCTTGTACTTGTAATACGGTTGCGATATGTACCGGAATCCAAAATAGGTCTCCACGATAAAATTCCCCGAATCATAATACTTGTGTCCGAAGCCCATCCCATACCCTGAAGCTGTCCAATGCGAGTGTGTTAATCCACCATCAAATGATTCATAATCATATACCTTAAAACTGCCGAAACCTGCTTTGAACTGGCCAAAAAATCCGGTAGAGTTGTCTTTTGGATAAAAACGAATAAAGGGTTCGGCATAGATGCCCTGCCATGTACCGACATACAAGTTCGCTAAAAGTCCGATGCCGCCATGAACGCCGAGGGGAGATTCATACCCAAACCTGAATTTCGGAACCAAGAATCCCACACTGCCGGTAACAGCACCCTGCATTCCCTGTGCTTGTACGACTTCAGCTCCGCTCAAAAACAGGATGACTACCAAGATACGGATAAAAAAAGTTTTCATACCAGTCGATTTTATCTTTCAATAATGTAACCGGGCAAACTCAGATGGGTTTCCAGATTTTTTTCTTTCTTTATTCAAACAAATATAAGAGAGTTTCATTTAGATTCAAAATATTTGGCGATGCTTTTAAATAAAAGAATTTATTTAATAACATTGTTTCTACAGTTTAAAAAACTTCTCCGGCAAAATCCGCACTACATCAATCCTGCCAAAAGCTGTGCAACCATTACACCAAGATAATTGGCTATTGCCAAGCCTATCAGGCTCATAATCATACCGGGCACCAATAACTCTTTATTCTTCAGAATACCTGTGACCTGACCGATGAATGCCGGGCCAAAAATAGTAGCTGTACTGCTTATAACCATATTATCGGCATCTATTTTAAACAAATAACACAGTGTGATATGTACCAGAATAATCATAATCAACATACCACCTGCAAATAACAATATCTCAAGGCTGCCGGTCAATATCTCTCTAAAATCTGCCATAAGTCCAATGCCCACACAAAAGATCAAAAGGAAATACTCACCGGTAGGATAACTGCCGGGTAAACCATTGATACGAGGAAAAAGTGAAGCAATTAAGCTGAGCGTTGAAATGGCAATCATTATAAAAATGGAGTGTTTCAGGTCACCATACAACATTTTGGTAATTAATAAAACCAATGCTGTAAGAGCCAGACTTATGAGGATATTCTTCAATGCGTCCATCAGCTTCACTTTTCCGTGTGGGTCATTAAATATCGGCTCTGCTTCATTTCCTACTTTGTATATGAAATATGGTTTGAGAATCCGCAGAACCACATTGCGAAAACCAGCTGCCAGCAACAGCAGATAAATACCGCCACTTGCTACCTCTGCTGCATTTACTTTAATAAAAAGATTATTGTCGGCCTCCAATGCTATGCTGATAGCCTGCATATTGGGCGTGCCTCCTATATACACACCTGTAAGCATAGCCGACATGAGAGCCACATCTGGCAAATCTCTGAACAACAATGGAAACACAAGCACCGAGATCAATACTGCTATTATTGCGAGTACAAAAGCCAGCAAGGACTTCCCGGCCAGATTCTTCCAGTCTTGTATTTTACTGTTGAACAACAACATCGGTATAGCGAGTATGACGGCCAGTTCGAGGATTTGGGTAACCTGCTTTTCATTGACAGGATATCCGGGGATGTTAGCCAATATTATTCCACAGGCATAACACAATAATACCGGACTGATGGATGCAAGTACCGACACAGATTTCACCAATCTAATAGTGCAAAATGGCAGCACTACCATTAATATAATATTGAAAATATCTAACACCATTGTCCTTACTTAAAGGATAAAAGTAAAAATTACTTTATTAATTCAGGTAAAAATATTTATAAAAAGAAAAAACGCCTCCCGAAAATTATTCCTGAGGCGTTGCTGTATTCAAAATTACTTATTTATCTAATGTTTAGATCGAAGGGCATCCGCATCTGTGGTCCGCGCATTTCATTTAGTTTTTTAAGTTGTCCGTAGTATTCATAATATACTCCGAGATGTGCTCTTATAGCCTTCTCTTGTTGATCGTCTTTCACACCGCTTAGTTCATCAATAATTTGAGTAATCGGGTCTTTTATTTTCGGATATTCTGTGATGCGGTAGTTCTTGAGTTTTGCCATTCGTTTGGCACAGGCAATGGCATCATCAAGTGACCCAAGTTTGTCCACAAGATTGACACCTACAGCATCCTGACCGGTCCATACACGGCCTTGAGCTACTTCGTTAATCTGAGCGGTGGTAGATTTCCTTGCCTTGGCTACTCTTTGCAGAAATACATTATATATCTTATCGGTAAAACGCTGCATAATCCTTGATTCATCCTGATTAAGCAAGAAGAACGGACTGAAAGCATTGGCATACTTGCCCGTAGAAACGGTGTCAAAGTTGATACCAAGTTTTTTATTCATCATCTCCTGTACATTTGGGAAAACCGAGAATACTCCAATAGAACCTGTAAGTGTATTGGGCTCTGCAAATATGCTGTCTGCAGCACATGATATATAGTATCCACCTGAAGCTGCAAAATCACCCATACTTACTACCACAGGTATGCCTTTACTTTTAGCGTTTTGTATTTCATGCAAGATAGTCTCTGAAGCTACCGCACTTCCTCCAGGCGAATTGACCCTCAGTACAATGGCACGTACGTTTTTGTCTTCTGCTATTTTCTTAAAAATACTTGCATAATTCTTAGAACCAATTTCACCATATTCGGTCTTTCCATCTTTGATTTCACCTTCAGCATATACTACGGCTATTTTGTCTTTTGATGAAAAATCTTCAGAACTGCTGTAGGTAGTAACATAATCAGACAATGATGCTATATTGAGCTTTTCTTCAGGTTTCAGGCCAATTTTGGATTTCATTTCTGCTATCATATCAGAATAATAGCCAAGCTTATCAACCAGCTTTTTCTCAAGCGACAAGTCAGGGTCATGACCATCAAAAGCATTGACACTTGCCATAAGCTCTGATAAAGATAATTTTCGAGATTCTGCTATGTCTCTCATCATATTTGTATTCAAATCGCCCAGATATTCCTTTATCTGATAGCGGTTTTCCTCGCTCATTTTCGAAAACCGGAATGGTTCGGTTGCACTTTTAAACTTACCGGCATAGAAAACCTGTGCCTTTACGCCTATTTTGTCAAGAAAATCCTTCATAAAAGGTATCTGTGAGCCAAGACCACGAAGATCAACCATTCCGATAGGATGCAGATAAACCTTTGTGGCAACAGAAGATAAATAATATGAGCCTTGCGAGTAGTAATCACCATAGGTCATTACAAATTTCCCTGCCCCGGCAAAATCCTTCAATGCGTGACGAATGCTGGCAGCTTTGGCAAATCCGCCTTGAAATCCACTGATGTCAAGCATTATTCCCTTAATCTTTTTATCAGTTTTGGCATGTCTGATGGCTTCAAGGATGTCGTTCATTCCCAAAATTTCATTATCTGCCTTAGAAAAGCCGCTGAACTGAAATGGAAGGTTATTGGTCTTTTCAGGAATTGGCTTGTCGAACTTTAGTTGCAATACAGAGTTCTGGGCAAGTTTGAAACTATCACCCGAAGACCCAAGCCCTATGAGCATAAGTATCAAAAAGCATACAATGAAAAACAAAAAAATACCTAAACAAGAAGCAAAAACAAATTTAAAGAACTGTCTCATAACAAACATTTTGAAATCCAAAAGTAATATAGTTGCTACGAATTAACTAAATTATTGGATTAACAGCTACAAATTTTCGTCAAATACATATTATTTTATAAAAAAATAATAATTTCAATTCACAAAACAGTTACTTAGCATATCTGTAGTTAATCAGCAATAATTATTAAAATACAACAACGTTCACTATTTTTGACTTTTATTAAGTTAAGTATGAGGAAATTTTTAAATTTTTTTTACGCCTGCTCACTCATTATTACATCTGTTTTATGGAGTACAAGCCACATTCATGCACAGATAAGTGTCGTTAGTGGCGGGATACCACCGGTCGATTTGATCAAAAACGTCTTTCTGGGTGAAGGTGTCGAAATAACAAGTGTACAATACAACGGAAGCTCAGATGCCGTAGGGTATTTTGGAAATGGCCTGAAAGATGTCCAGATTGACAAAGGTTTGGTTATGTCTTCAGGCAAAGCCATTTCAGCTGCAACAGCCAATACTTCGACAAGTACTTCCGGCCAGACATCCGGCAACAGTGTACCAGACCCGGACCTGGTAGCGCTCACCAACGGTGGTAATGTAAATGATGTATCGCAATACATTATCAAGTTTAAACCCAATGCAGATACACTACGGTTCAAATACGCATTTGCATCAGAAGAATATCCCGAGTTTACATGTACAGGATTTAATGATGTATTCGGATTTTTTATTTCCGGACCAGGTATCAATGGGCCTTTTTCCAATAATGCCATTAACATAGCATTGGTACCCGACCCAATGGACCCAAAAGGTCTAACATTTACCAACATACCAGTGGCCATCAACAATGTACATAACGGCAATCCGTTTAACGCATCCTGTACTCCTCAATACCCGATGTATTATAACGACAAAACAGGCAGCACAACTATTACTTACGATGCAGTACTGAATGTGTTTATTGCACAAGTCATTGTCACACCATGCGAAGAATACACCATCAAACTTGCTATTGCAGACAAAGGTGACAGCAGTTATGATTCGGCTGTGTTTCTTGAAGCAAAAAGTTTTGGTACAGGTGCTGTAAGAGTTACGACCATCACTACAAGTCTTGACGGCGCCATAGCTGAAGGTTGTGATAAAGGTTATTTTAAATTAAAATTGCCCAAAAAAGCTCCTAAAGACACTACCATTAACTATGAGGTAATCGATGACCCCAGCTTAGCTACCAATGGCACAGACTATACTTTTATTGCTCCTAACCAGATAATACCGGCAGGTGACAGTGAGCTTGTATTTATTGTAGAAGCATTCGAAGACGGACTTGCAGAAGCCACAGAACCCATCGCCATTGCCGTTCAACGCGACTTCTGTAATCTTGACACATTTTATCTTTACATAAAAGACAATGTTCTCAAACCACCTGTATTACCACCACTCAGCCAGATATGCGAAACAGACTCCGTACTTGTAGATGGCACTCTGCCCATCCAGTTACCTGCAGAATCTATTTTTGAGAATAACATTGTACTCAATATTCCTGACCCTGACACTCCAGGAGGTCAGGGCATACCCGTTTTTTCGGACATCATGGTCAATGGTGTTATACCTACCACGCTGGGACCTGGGATGATCTCCAAAGTATGTTTAAATGTTATGCATTCATGGATTGATGATATTGACATATTTCTGGTATCACCAGGTGGTCAATTTATGGAACTGACTACCGACAACGGCCGTAACGGCAAAAATTATACAAGCACCTGCTTTGTACCAACAGCCACCCAGCCAATTAACTACGGCGATCCGTTTGGTGCACCTGCCATTTATGCACCTTTCACCGGGAATTTTATGCCTGAAGGTGACTGGAACTATCTGTATCAGGGTGGTGCCAATCCGACCAATGGTGTTTGGAAACTTCTCCTGATCGATGACACATTCGGTATTGGCGGGAAATTGCTCAACTGGAGCATTACTTTCAAACCTATTTATGAAATAAACTATGCCTGGACCCCTGGCAACCTTACCAGCTGTGCCACTTGTGCCGAAACCAACCTCAAACCATCAACATCACAGCAATTTACCCTAAATGTAACTGACAGCTATGGATGTGTAGTGTC
>WBZR01002732.1_pt1 | contig 17533 bp, 14 predicted proteins | sample 5204231 | NCBI WGS metagenome assembly WBZR01 (sample SAMN12412403, study PRJNA552823) | activated sludge metagenome | isolation source: activated sludge from anammox sidestream of wastewater treatment plant... | place: USA: Virginia | collected 2017-08 | reverse complement strand
CAGAGAGCGGAACGCAGCGCCTTGACCCGCTCCGACGGCTTCCTGCGAGTCGGTCCCTTCTCGGTACCCGACCACATACGGCGGGCTGGCTTCATCGGACGTCTGAAGGGCCAGTTCCGACCACACGACGGCAACTCAGCCATCCTGCTCACCGGCCTCATCGGCATGGCAGCGATCATCGTGCTCGACACCGTCCTGCTCATGACGTTCAAGGACAAGCCGTTCCTCGAAGCGGCCCTCGACGCCGTCGCGGTGCTGTCGACGGTCGGTCCCGCCCCGCAGAGCACGAACGCCTGGTACCAGGTCTTCGCCATCATCGCCATGCTCGCGGCCATCATCTTCCTCGCTGTCTTCACCGCTGGAATGGTGGAACACCTGCTGTCCGGGCGCTACATCGGGCTGTTCGGACGCCGCGCCATGCCGCGCTCAGGCCACGTGATCGTCGTGGGCCTCGGCCAGGTGGGCTTCCGGCTGTGCCAAGAACTGCAGCACCTCGGCCTTGCCGTGGTCGGCCTCGAGCGCTCCGAGCACTGCCCGAATCTTCCCATCGCGCGGGCTGCCGACATCCCCGTCTTCATCGGCGACGGCGGGATGCGCCGCACCATGAAGAAGTTGCGGGTGGACCGGAGTCTTGCGGTGGTGGCGGTGGGCAGCAACGAATTGGACAACGTCGCGGTCTCCATCACAGCGCGGGCTCTGGCAGCCGGTGTCCCCGTGGTGATCCGTGCCGGTACACACGACGCCATCGAGGAAACGGCCTCGCTGTTCAGCATCGCGTCAGTGGTCGATGTGGAAGGACTCACGGTCAGCGCGGTCTCCGACTGGTACGCCGGCGACCATCCGGCATACCTGGCCGACGCCGGATCCGACGTGGCCATCGTCGGGTGGGACGGCAGCGTGGTCACCCGACAGAAGACCGTCGGAAGTGCGTGTCCGCATGTCGCATCTCTGACCCAGCAGGACTAGACCCCCCGGACGCGGAGATGCTTCCGCGTACCATCGACTGATTCAATCGGGCATGGCTCGTTCGATCGCACAACTCACGCTCGACGACGTTGTGGAGATCGCCCGTCACCGTGCATCCGTCCAGGTGGACGGTGACACCCTCGGTCGGATCGCTCGCGGACGCGACGTCGTGGATCGTCTGGCCCAGTCATCGATCCCGACCTACGGTGTGTCGACCGGCTTCGGCGCACTGGCGACGGTGTCCATCCCGGCACCACGGCGTGCCGCGCTGCAAACCAGCCTCATCCGAAGTCATGCGGCGGGCACCGGTCCGCTCGTGCCCCCCGACGTCGTCAGGGCGATGATGCTCCTTCGCTTGCGCACGCTCGCCTCAGGGCTGACCGGCGTGCGCCCGGTCGTCGTCGAGACACTGACCGCCATGCTCAATGCGGGGATCACGCCGGCAGTGCGCAGATACGGCTCACTGGGGTGCAGCGGCGATCTCGCTCCGTTGTCGCACGTCGCCCTTGCAGCGATGGGGGAGGGGACCGTCATCAGTGACGCCGGCGACCCCATGCCTGCGGACCAGGCCCTCGCAAGAGCGGGCATCGAGCCGGTCGTGCTCAGCGACAAAGAGGGACTGGCCCTGATCAACGGCACCGACGGAATGCTGGGAATGCTGATCCTCGCGCTGGCCGATCTCGAGGACCTGTTCATGACCGCCGATCTGGCGACAGCCATGTCGGTCGAGTCGCTGCTGGGCACCGACCGTGCGTTCGCCCAAGACCTGGTGGCGCTGCGACCGCATCCGGGCCAGGCGACGTCGGCCGCCGCGCTGCGTGCCTTCCTTGCCGACTCTGACATCGTGGCCAGCCACCGGGAGGACACCGAGCACCTCGTCCAGGACGCGTACTCGCTGCGGTGCAGCCCGCAGGTCACCGGCGCCGCACGGGACACCGCCGACCACGCACGGACGGTGGCCCAGCGGGAGTTGGCGTCAGTGATCGACAATCCGGTGGTCCTGCCCGACGGACGCGTGGAGTCAAACGGGAACTTCCACGGGGCACCTGTGGCCTACGTCCTGGACTTCCTCGCCATCGCGTGCGCGGACGTGGCGTCGATCTCCGAGCGCAGAACGGACCGTCTTCTGGACAAGACCCGCTCACAGGGCCTGCCGCCGTTCCTGGCCCACGAACCCGGAGTGGATTCGGGATACATGATCGCGCAGTACGCGGCCGCAGACGTCGTGTCGTCGCTCAAACGCCTGGCCGTGCCGGCCAGCGTGGACTCGATCCCGAGTTCGGCGATGCAGGAGGACCACGTGTCCATGGGGTGGGCGGCAGGGCTGAAACTGCGGGATGCCGTCGACGGGTTGCGTCGAGTCCTCGCGATCGAGATCCTGGTCGCCTCCCGGGCGCTGGACCTGCGGGCACCGCTCCGCCCGGCCGCCGCCACCGGAGCCGCTCGGGACGTCGTCCGTGGCGTTGTCGGAGGGCCCGGTCCCGACGAATGGGTATCCGCCCAGATGGAAGCCGTGGTCGGGATGCTCGAAGACCGGGCGATCCTCGATGCCGTCGAGTCGGCACTGACGACGCAGGAGAGGTGAGGGACATGGCACATGAGATCGGCGCGCCGATGGCGGTGCGCGCCGCACGCGGCACAACGCGCACAGCGCTCGGCTGGCCGCAGGAGGCCGCCATGCGGATGCTGGCCAACAACCTCGATCCGGAGGTCGCCGAGAATCCCGACGACCTGGTCGTCTACGGTGGCACGGGTCGTGCGGCCCGCGACTGGCCGAGTTTCCACGCCCTCATGCGCACTCTGACCACTCTTCGCGACGACGAGACGATGCTCGTGCAATCCGGTAGGCCAGTCGGCGTGATGCGCACCCACGAGTGGGCGCCGCGGGTCCTCATCGCGAACTCGAATCTGGTGGGGGACTGGGCCACGTGGCCGGAGTTCCGCCGCCTCGAGGCCCTGGGGCTGACGATGTATGGACAGATGACCGCAGGTTCCTGGATCTACATCGGCACGCAAGGGATCCTGCAGGGAACCTACGAGACCTTCGGCGCCGTCGCGCACAAGCGTTTCGGAGACACGCTGGCCGGTACCCTCACCCTCACCGGGGGCTGCGGCGGCATGGGTGGTGCGCAGCCGCTCGCCGTGACCCTCAATGAAGGTGCCTGCCTGATCGTGGATGTCGACGCGACACGACTCGCGCGTCGGGTGAAGGACCGTTACCTCGACGAATGGACCGACGACCTCGACGACGCCGTGGACAAGGCACTCGCCGCCAAACGCGAACGACGCGGGTGGAGTGTGGGCGTGGTGGGCAACGCCGCCCACGTGGTGCCGGAGTTGCTGCGACGTGGGGTGCCCGTCGACATTGTGACCGACCAGACCTCGGCGCATGACCCCTTGTCCTACCTGCCTCTGGGTATCGAATTCGACCAATGGCATGCCGAGGCCGAACGCGATCCGGAGGGGTTCACCGCCAGGGCGAGGGAGTCGATGGCGACCCACGTGGAGGCGATGGTCGGCTTCCAGGACGCCGGCGCCGAGGTGTTCGACTACGGCAACAGCATCCGTGGGGAGGCGCAACTGGCTGGATACGGCCGCGCCTTCGACTTCCCCGGATTCGTCCCCGCCTACATCCGTCCCCTGTTCTGCGAGGGCAAGGGTCCGTTCCGGTGGGCCGCCCTGTCCGGGGACCCCGCAGACATCGCCGCCACTGATCGTGCGGTTCTCGAGCTCTTCCCGGAGAACGAACCCCTAGCAAGGTGGCTTCGTTCCGCGGAGGAGCGCGTGGCCTTTCAGGGACTGCCGGCCCGCATCTGCTGGCTCGGCTACGGCGAACGCGACAAGGCCGGGCTGCGTTTCAACGAACTCGTGGCCGACGGCACAGTGTCTGCGCCCATCGTGATCGGCCGCGATCACCTTGATTGCGGTTCTGTGGCCTCACCCTTCCGGGAGACCGAGGCGATGCTGGACGGCAGCGACGCGATCGCCGACTGGCCCCTGCTCAACGCACTTGTGAACACGGCGTCCGGCGCCTCCTGGGTGTCGATCCACCACGGGGGAGGGGTCGGCATGGGACGGTCGATCCACGCCGGTCAGGTGTCCGTCGCCGACGGCAGCGCCCTGGCCTCCGAGAAGCTCGCCCGCGTGCTCACCAACGATCCGGGCATGGGCGTGATCCGACATGTCGACGCCGGGTACCCGGAGGCCATCGCCGTCGCCGAACGGACAGGTGTCCGGATCCCGATGGGCGAGGCAGAGACGTGACCTCGACACTGATCGACAACATCGGCGAGTTGGTGACGTGCGACGGCCCGCCGGATGATCCCCTCGGAGTCCGGAGTGCTGCCGCCGTGGTCATCCAAGACACTGAGATCGCCTGGATCGGACCCCGCGCCGTGGCCCCGGAGGCCGACGAGCGGATCGACGCCCTGGGAGCGGCGGTCCTTCCCGGCTTCGTCGACAGTCATGCCCATCTCGTGTTCGCAGGCGATCGCGCCGCGGAGTTCGCCGCGAGGATGGCAGGCGAGACCTACTCCGCGGGCGGCATCGGCACCACCGTGCGGGCCACTCGGGAGGCCGACGACCAGGAACTGCGGAGCACTGTGGCCCGACTGGTCGCCGAGTTGATCGGGGCAGGCAGCACCACCTTCGAGATCAAGTCCGGCTACGGACTCACGGTCGACGACGAGCAACGCTCGGTACGCATCGCGGGCGAGTTCACCCCTGAGGTCACGTTCTTGGGCGCCCACGTGACTCCGACGGAGTTCGCCCACGACCGCGCCGCGTACGTGGATCTGGTCACCGGAGCCATGCTCGACGCCTGTGCCCCCCACTCCCGATGGGTCGACGTGTTCTGCGACCGGGGCGCGTTCGACGCCGACGAATCACGCCAGGTCCTGTCCGCGGGCCGGCGTGCCGGGCTGGGACTGCGAGTCCACGCAAATCAACTGCAGGCCGGCCCGGGTGTCTCCCTTGCCGTCGAGCTATCGGCGGCGTCGGCCGATCACTGCACCCACTTGAGCGCCGGGGACGTCGACGCACTCGCCGCGAGTGCGGGACTAGCGGAACCGACAGTGGCCACCCTGCTGCCCGGCGCCGAGTTCTCCACCCGCTCCACCTACCCCGATGCCCGCGCGCTGCTCGACGCAGGCGCGCTCGTCGCCCTTGCCACCGACTGCAATCCTGGCAGCAGCTACACCACATCCATGCCCTTCTGCATCGCCCTGGCAGTCAGGGAGATGCACATGACGGTGGCCGAGGCGGTTCTCGCCGCCACGGTGGGGGGAGCGACGGCGCTACGGCGTCAAGACGTCGGACGCCTCCGGATCGGTGGACGAGCTGACATGGTGATGCTCGACGCGCCCTCCCACATCCATCTGGCGTACCGACCCGGTGTGAACCTCGTGGCCGGCGTGTGGCGGGCCGGACGCCGTGTGATCGGCCGCGTCAGATGACAGAGGACCCGCGATGGCCACGGGCCGGAACCTGGCTCGCTGACAGCACCAGGCATTTGGCGACGACTGGGCAACCACCGGTCTTCGGGCTACTCGGCGTCCCCGCCCACATCACCTCACTGTCTTCGACGAACGCCCACCTCACCCCACGGGCGGTCCGCGATGCCCTGAACCGCTATTCGACCTGGTCCCACTCGCAGCAGGTGGACCTCCGAGGACTCCCGGCGATCGACCTCGGTGACATCGAAGAACCGGACGGCCCCGATGGGGAGGCCCGGACTATGTCCGTGCTGTCCAGTTGGTCCGGCCGACTGCTCATCGCGATCGGGGGCGACAACTCCATCACTTACGCGGTCACCACCGGTCTGCGCGCCACCGGCCTGGTCACGCTCGACGCGCACCACGATCTGCGCGACGGAATGTCCAACGGTTCACCGGTCCAGCGACTGCTCGCCGACGGCTTCGACGGCAGCCGCATCGTCCAGATCGGGATCGGGGACTTCACCAACTCCCGGGATTATGCACGGCGTGCGCAGGAGTACGGAGTCACCATCATCGACCGAGACCAGGTCGAAGACCTCGGGGTCGAGGCCGTCATGGCAAAGGCGATCGAGATCGCGTCGGGTCCCGACCGAGGTCCGGTCCACGTCGATCTCGATGTCGACGTGTGTGACCGTAGCGTGGCCCCCGCGTGCCCGGCGTCGACCCCGGGCGGCCTCAGCGCGCACCAGTTGCGGCGCGCGGCACGCGCTGCAGGCCGGGCTCCGAGTGTGATCGGGATCGACCTCACCGAGGTGGACGCCGCGGCGGACGCCCCCGACGGTCGCACGGTACGACTCGTCGCCCTCTGCGTTCTCGAGGCGGCCGCTGGGATGTCCCGCCGAACCTAATCCCGTGGCGGGGCCTCGGGGTCTTCATCCTCGGCGGGGTCGGCAGCCTCCCGATCGGCTGCCAACTCTTCCTGCTCCTCGCGCAACTCCTCGAGATCCTCCGGCGAGTCGATCTCCGCGCCCGTCTCCAGGTCCAACGCCACGGCGCCCTCGGGGAGGTTGGAGAGGTCCGGCGCGATGATCAGGTCGGGCAGACCGGAATCGGGCAGCCGCAGGGAGGTGCCCTCCTCGGCTGGGATCTCGAGGATGAGATCGCTGGCGCTGCGCTTCGGAAGGGTTTCGCCGCGGAAGAAGGCGGGCGCCATGGCGTTCCAGATCATCATCAGGACCACGCCGAGCAGCAACGACCCGATTCCCAGGACGAACACCCCGCCAATGCCCCACAGCGTTGTGGACCCGTAGTCGGGTTGCGCGTACTGATAGGACGCGATCACGAATGCTGTCAGCAGCATCACACCGCCCAGGAACGGCCACAGGCCCTTCATCAGGAAGTCCCGCAGACTGTTGAACAGGCTGTGCCGGTAGAACCAGACCGCCGCGAATCCGGTCAAGCCGTAGTAGAAGGCGATCATCAGCCCGACCGCGGCGATGGTGTCACCGAGGACGTTCTCGCTCACAAGCGTCATGCCCGCGTAGAAGGCGATCGACACGATCCCCATCCAGATCGTCGACACCGTCGGGGTGAGGAACCGCGGGTGGATGTTGGCGAACGACGAGGGCAGCGCCTTGAAGGCACCCATCGCCAGCGATGTCCTCGCAGTGGGCAGGATCGTCGTCTGGGTGGATGCGGCGGCCGAGGACAGCACCGAGAGGATCAGCAGGATCTCAAGACCCTTGCCCACCGCGGAATCCCCGAACACGGTCGGCCCGAGCGCCCCGAACACATCGTCTGCGTTGTCGGGATTGGCCAGTCCCAGACCGGTATCGCTGGTCCCGGCGAAGGCCACCGTGGCTACGCTGACTGTCGCGTACGTGACAAGCAGCAGGACCGTCGAGATGATCGCGGCGCGACCAGGCGTCTTCTCCGGATTCTCCGTCTCCTCGTTGACGGCAACAGCTGTATCCCAGCCCCAGTAGATGAACACCGCGATCAGAGTCGCGGTCACCAGGGCGCTGACAGTCATCCCGGACGGCCACAGCCACGACAGGCTGGGAGTCAGAGAACCTTCCGGGGCGCTACCGGAGTAGACCTTGAACAGGGCGATGATCGAGAACGCGATAAGCACAATCACCTCGATGCCCAGAAGCGCGTACTGCAGGCGCGCCGACACCTCGATGCCGCGGTAGCAGATGTAGGTCATGATGACGATCCACACCACGCCGGCGAAGGTCGTCCAGAAGGTGGACTCCAGCAGTCCGTCCCACCCGAACAACTGGAACGTGTACGCACCCGCGATCTGCGCGAGGTTCGCCATGACGATGACATCCGCGGCGATGATGCCCCACCCACCGAGCCACCCCACCCGCGGCCCGAACGCCCGAGTGGCCCAGGTGAAGGTCGTGCCGCAGTCCGGTTCCGCGCGGTTCAACTGTTGATACGCAATGGCGATGAGCAGCATCGGGATGAAAGCGAGCAGCATGATCGACGGTGCCTTCTCGCCGACGATCCCATCGCCGTTCGCGGTGGCAACCACAAAACCCAGGCTCGCCGCCAGTGAGTACGCGGGAGCGGTGGAGGCCATACCGATCACCACACTGGAGACCAAGCCCAGGGCGCCCGTCTTGAGACCCTTCTCCTCCGCCACCTCCGGGAATCCGATGGGCGCTGCGTCATCGACGTGAGCCATGTGACCTCCTTGATCATCGAGCCATAGGGGACAGTAGTCCTCTTACGGCCCCAGTGGTGGGACTTCGGCCGACACTGGGCGAACGGGTGACCGGTCGGAGATCGGATCACGAAACGGCCACACGTCCTCGGAGGACTGTGCACTTCACCGCTACAGGCGTAGCGTTGATCCTGGGGTGGTTGTCATGATTCGACACACGACCGTGAGCCTGCTGGGGGCAGGATTGCTGATCGCCACGGGACTGGGGGCACAGCCCGCGTGGGCGGCTCCACCAAGCAACGACAATCGCGTAGATGCGATCCTCGTCGAACCGCCCAAGGAACTGCAGGGCACCTTGGTGGACGCGACACTTGAGACGGGCACCGATACCAGTTACTGCGCCAACACTGACGCATCGGTCTGGTACCGCTTCACCGCGCCCAAGCGGGGGGCGATCATCGTGCAACTCGATGCAGCAGGGGAGATGGACGCCACGATCGACCTCTTCCGCCAGACCCGCTCGAAGTACGAGTACACCGACTGTGACGACACGGACAGCAAAGGTGTGGCAACCATCGACAACGAGTCCCTGGAACCTGGCGCCACCTACGCGATCCGGGTGGGCAAGGAATGGGGGTCTGTGGCCGATACCTTCGCTCTGCGTGTGTTGATCCCGAGTCCCGCTCCCGAACCGCCTGGCAAGGACCTGCCCGCCAAAGGCGAGAAGAACTCGGTGGATCGCCTGGTCAACCCGGGCGACGCGTACCACACGTACATGCGTGAGGGGCGCACGATGCGGTTGAGTCTGCGCGTGAACCAGTGCACCTCACTGCAGGTCTACGGGCCCGGTAGCAGCGGGTTCGGTGGCGAGGGTGTCATGAGCCTCCCCTGTGGTGGGTACAGCCTGTTCACCCCCACCGAGTCCGGGCGTCACTTCTTGGTCGTCCGGGCCGGAAAGAGCCGTGACAAGCAGCCCTACCGGCTGCGGGTCGCCACCGCGAACCGTGACGACACGACTCCCGGCATCTTCATCGGAAACAACTCGAAGGTTCAGGGCAAGGTCAACGGCGGCATCGACTTCCGGGATCTGTACCGCTTCGATGTGGTGCGCCGCAGCACCCTGACGTTGTCGGTGACCGGTGGACCGAGCCTGCGCCTGGTCCGTGAGGATGGCTCTGCCGTCAGTCGCGGCGAGTACATCGAGCGCAATGTGAGTGCGGGCCGCTACTACGCCGCTGTGCAGGGAGATGGCAAGTACACGCTCAAACGGATCTCCCGCACCATCACGTCGTCCAAGGTCCGTGTCAACGGCAAACGCACCGCCACCATGTCGCCAGGCTCCACCGTGCGGCTGAACCTGATCGTCCGTCCAGCTGTGGCGGGCCGCGGGGTCATCGTCCTGTCACGCTTCGACCCGATCGACGGCTGGCAGTTCGCCCGCCGCTACCGGGTCGCGGTCAACAACGGTCGCGCCACGGTCCAGTTCCGGCCGCCGAGCGTGGGACGTTACGCGATCGTCGGTGAGTACAAGGGCACGAGCACTGCCGCCGCCTCCCAGGCCTACGCGTCGGCCCGGTTCAAGGTGCAGGAGCCATTGACAGACTGAAATGTCTCGGGGGGACAGGTGGGGATGGACTCGCGTCCGTCCCCACCTCGCACCCTCAGGAACGGATCAGGTGGTCGAAGGCGCTCAAGGACGCGGTCGCCCCGGCACCGAGTGCGATGACGATCTGCTTGAAGGGCGTCGTCGTGCAGTCCCCGGCAGCGAACACCCCCGGCAATGACGTTCGCCCCGCCTGATCAACCACGATCTCCCCACGATCGGTCAGTTCAACGACGCCGGCAAGCCACTCGGTGTTGGGCAGCAGGCCGATCTGGACGAACACACCATCGAGTGCAACCTCGTGTCCCACCCCTGTCAACCGGTCCTCGTACGCGAGCCCGGTGACCTTCGACCCGTCGCCGAGCACCTGTGTGGTCCGCGCCTGTACCACCACGTCGACGTTCGGCAGGGTGCCCAGGCGGCGCTGCAGCACCTCGTCGGCGCGCAGCGAGTCGTCGAACTCGATGAGCGTCACATGGCCCACAACACCGGCCAGATCGATGGCTGCCTCGACGCCCGAGTTTCCGCCACCGATGACAGCCACACGCTTGCCCTTGAACAAGGGACCATCGCAGTGGGGGCAGAATGTCACTCCCTTGTTGCGGTACTCCGCCTCGCCGGGGACGTCGAGTGTGCGCCATCGGGCGCCGGTCGCCAGGATCACCGTCTCGGCCCGCAGAGTCGCACCGCTGGCCAGCCCGACCTCCACCACGCCGTCCGCGCGATGCAGCGTCTCCACCTGCTGCGCGAGCATCAGATCCACGTCGTACTCCCGAACGTGGAACTCAAGCTCATTGGCCAGTTTCGGTCCCTCCGTGTAGGACACAGAGGCGAAGTTCTCGATCGCCAGCGTGTCCAGCAGCTGCCCGCCGAAGCGCTCGGCCACCAGCCCTGTGCGGATGCCCTTTCGCGCGGCATACATGGCAGCAGTCGCTCCGGCCGGCCCGCCGCCCACGACGAGGACCTCGAACGTGTCCTTCTCGCTGATCTGGGCCACGTGCGCATAGGCGCCCGCGGCATCGAGTTCGGCGAGGATCTCCGCAAGCCCCATGCGCCCGGAGGCGAACAACTCGCCGTCCCGGAACACCGTCGGCACCGCCATCACCCCGCGCTGCTCGATCTCGTGCGGGAAGACCCCGCCGTCGATGGCGACATGGGTGATCCGCGGGTTGAGGATGCTGATCAGGTTGAGGGCCTGCACGACGTCCGGGCAGTTCTGACAGGACAGCGAGAAGTAGGTCTCGAAGTGGTGCCCACCGGGCAGCTCACGGATCCGCGACACAGTCTGCTCGTCGATCCGGGGCGGATGGCCACCGACCTGCAGCAGGGCCAAGACGAAGGATGTGAACTCATGGCCCAGCGGTACCCCCGCGAACCGGACGCCGACATCGGTGCCGACGCGCTCCATGGCGAACGATGGCCGGCGGTCGTCATCGTCCCTGCGCTCGACAGTGATCAAGTCGCTCATCGCGGCGACCTCCGTGAGCAACGACTCGGTCTCCCGCGACTTCGCGCTGTCGTCCAGCGACATCACCAATGAAACTGGCATCGCGAGGTTGCTCAGGTGGCTCCGCAACTGCGCGGCGAGTGCCGGGTCGAGCATGAGGTCACCTCCAAGGACGACGGATGTCGCCGGGCCGCTGCGGCCACTCGGCGACCGGGACTCAGATCTTGCCGACGAGATCCAGTGACGGCGCGAGAGTCTCTTCGCCCTCTTCCCAGTTCGCCGGGCACACCTCGTTCGGGTGCGCAGCCACGTACTGCGCGGCCTTGATCTTGCGCAGCAGTTCGGCGGCGTTGCGGCCGACCCCACCAGCGTTGATCTCGACCAATTGGATCTTCCCTTCCGGGTCGATCACGAAGGTGCCACGGTCCGCGAGGCCGTCCGCCTCGATCATCACGCCGAAGTTCCGGGTGATCGCACCGGTCGGGTCGCCCACCATCGGGAACTCGATCTTGTTGATCGTGTCCGAGGAGGAGTGCCAGGCCTTGTGCGTGAAGTGCGTGTCGGTCGACACCGAGTAGATCTCCACACCCAGACGCTGGAACTTCTCGTAGTTGTCCGCGAGGTCGCCGAGCTCCGTGGGGCACACGAAGGTGAAATCGGCGGGGTAGAAGAACACGACCGACCACTTGCCACGCAGATCGGCATCACTGACCTGCACGAACTCACCCTTGTGGAAGGCGGTCGCGGTGAACGGGAAGACTTCGGTTCCGATGAGGCTCATGACACTCCGTTGTCGAGTTGTGGCTTATCTACTTAGTGTACGGATTCACAAGCGTTCGACTCTCGGGTCAACAGTGTGATCCTGGCCACGAGAGCACCGGTTCAGACCAGGTCCTTCGCGAAGAAGTGCGTCGCATCCGGATTGTCGTTGTACCGCTCGATCGACCGGTATCCGTGGCGAGCGTAGAAGCGCAGCGCAGCCGTCAATGCGCCGTTGGTGTCCAGCACGATCCGCGAATAGCCAAGGGCTGCGGCTCGTTGCTCGGTCTCGTCGAGCAGCTCGACGGCAAGCCCTGCGCCCCGACGGTCCGCCGCGACCCACATCCGCTTGATCTCGGCATCCTGCGCGGTGTGCGGGCGCACCCCGATGCAGCCCACGACCTCATCGGCGCAGGCGGCCACAAGGAAGAATCCTCGCGGGTCCAGGAAACCATCCACATCACGCAACGCTGCGTCCACATCCAGAGCGGCCAGGCCGGCGGCCGCCCGCACCTCGTCCACATAAGCCGTCAATGCCCACTGCGCGCCCGGGTTCCGGGGGTCCACGTCCTCGATCCGCACGTCGTCCACACGCAGACCTTACGCCTCTTGCCATCTACGCGTACCGAAGCAACAAGGCCTCTTCCACGCGCGATTCCGTGGCCGCACCGGCCCCCCATAGACGATTTGGAAAGCGCGATCATGCCGTTGGGGGTGCCGAACCAACCGGATTCTTGCTACCTTCAGGGGAACATTCACCCGTTTCGGAGATGACATGACAGACACCGCCCAGCCCGCAGCGACCTCGTATCCGGCGAACGACCCGGCAACTCGGCGTACCGTTCCCGCGACGTCCACACCGCTGGATCCGCAGCGTATCGAGGCGCTCATGGCCAAGGAGTGGGAGCGGTTCACAGCCTCCACCCCCGGCTCTGCCGCCCACCACGCGCGCGCGTCCGAGCCCCTGCCGCTGGGCGTGGCGTCGTCCTTCCAACACTGGGACCCGCACCCGTTGGCCTTCAAGGCCGCCAAGGGTGCCTGGCTGACCGACGTCGATGACCGCCAGGTCCTCGACCTCTCCATGGGGTTCGGCGCCATGCTCGTCGGCCACCTGAACCCACTGGTGGTCGAGTACGTGTCCAAGGCACTGGAGACCGGGACCCTCTTCGTCACGCCCTCGCCGACGACCACTGACATCGCCGAGCGCTACCAGAAGCGCTTCCACCTCGAGCAGGTGCGATTCGCGAACTCCGGCACCGAAGCCGACATGTACGCGGTGAAGGCCGCGCGTGCGTTCACCGGCAAGCACGGGATCGTGAAGATCGAGGGCGGCTACCACGGCGGCTACGACGCGCTGTCGGTATCGGTGAAGCCCGACGTCGCGGAGGCGGGGCCCGAGGACGCGCCAGTGCCCGTGGTGCCGTTCGAGGTCGAAGCCGGCATCGTCCACGTCGTGCCGTACAACGACCTCGACCGGCTCGAGGCGATCCTCGCCGAGCACAAGGACGAGATCGCGGCGGTCGTGATGGAACCGGTGCTGGAGAACATCGGCATCGTGCTCCCGGACGCCGGGTACCTCGCCGGGGTGCGCGAGGCATGCGATCGCCACGGCGCCCTGCTGGTGTTCGACGAGGTGAAGACCGGTCTCACCGCCGGATACGCCGGCGCGTCCGAGCGCCTCGGTGTCAAAGCCGACCTCGTGACCCTGGCCAAGAGCATCGGTGGCGGGCTTCCGCTGGCCGCCTTCGGTGGTCGCAAGGACATCATGTCCACCATCACCGACGGCCGGATGTGGCACTTCGGCACCTACAACGGCAACCCGTTGACAATGGCCGCCGCCGCCGCCGTGGACGAGATCTGCACGCCGGAGGTGCTTGATCACGCGGAGAACATCAACAACGGCGCCCTCGATGCCATGGACGAGATCATCGCCCGCTACGAGTTGCCGGCCCACACCGTCGGGTTCGGAGTGAAGGGTGCGGTGACCTGGGCGACCACCCCGGTACGCAACTACCGCGACTACAAGCGCACCGACTTCGAGGCCGCAGAACTCAGCTGGCTGTGGGGCATCAACCGCAACATCCTCACCCCGCCAGGTCTGGACGAGCAGTGGCTGGTTTCGGTGGCGCATACCCAGCAGGACATGGGTCTGCTCGTCGATGAGTTCGACGAGTTGGCACAGGCACTGCGGGGCTGATCCTGCATCCGTCGGCACCGTCGCATCTTCCCAGCGGCGGTGCCGACGTCTATCGTGGGCAGATGCTGCCTCGATCGATGCCGGTGATCCTGGCGCTGGGTCTGGCCCTTGTGCCTGCTCAGGGCCACGCCAAGAAGGTCAACCCCGAGAACGACAAGCGGCCGCCGAGCGCGGATGCCGGCAACTTCATGGGGTATCCGAGCCCGACCTACAGCTGGCACGGGTGCACACGGACCGCCACGCGCTCAGTCAAACCTCCGGTGGAGGGCCAGCCCCCCGTGCTGCGCGGCACCAAACAGGGTGCCGTGCGGTTCACTGTCGCGTCGTCTGCCCCCTACGTGACCTGGGAGGTCAAGAAGGGCTGGCGGATCTGCGGCGTGCAGGCGGGGGTAGTGCTCGACAACCCCACTGTCAGCGCTCTGCTGTTGGCGGAGGTGGGCTATACGTCCGGGCCCCGCAAAGGCGCCACCTCCTCGACCGGCACCGAGACCATCCAGGTCACGATCCCCACCAAGGGGATCGGCCGGGAAGGGTTCGAGGAGTACGAGGGCAAGACGTTCTCGATCCGTTCCGTGCAGCACGTCACGGTCTTCGTCAAGAAGGCGTAGGTCAGACCAGTGCGGCGACGGCCACAGTCAACAGCGGCGCGACGATCAGCGCCGGCAGCATGTCACCCACCGGCACCGACTTGAGATTGAGCAGTCGCATCCCGACTCCGAGCAGAAGGACTCCGCCGGTCGCGGTGAGGGCAGCCAACATCGCCGCCGACATCACGTCGCCGACCAGCACCGCGATGACCGTCAACAGTCCCTGCCAGACGCCCACCGACAGCGCGGAGGCTGCCACCCCCCACCCCAAGGAGGCGGCGAAGGCGATCGACGCGAAGCCGTCCAACGTCGCTTTCAGCGCCAACTCGTCGATGCCCTGACCAAGCCCATCGCTGAGCGCCCCCAGCACGGCCAACGGCCCGATGCAGAAGATCAGCGACGAGTCCACGAAGCCTTCGACGAACCGTGCCCGGCCGGAGTCACCGCTGCTGAACCTCGCCTGCAGCCAGCCACCGACGTCCTCGAGTCGCTTCTCCAACTGCAGCAGCGATCCGAGGATTCCCCCGATCAGCAGAGCACCGAGCACGATGAGCAGGGTTGCGCTCCCGCCGACGGCGTCCACAAACGCCTGATCCCGCAGTGCGACGACGTTCAACCCTCCGATGACCAGCGTGACCAGGCCGAGCGCGTCGGTGACAGTCGTGCGGGTCCGTTCGGGTAGCCGATGACCGACAAGAACGCCGATCGTGGCGCCCACCAGGATGGCCACCACGTTGATGATTGTGCCGAGTCCGTACATCTCACACCGTCAGGGCCACGACAGGACCATGTCAGCCTGGGCGGCCGCCTGCCTGGGGGTCACGCCATCGAGGTCGGACATCAGATCGGGATCGGCGCCGTTGTCGAGCAGGTACTGCGCGACATCCCGTTGGCCGGCGAGAATGGCTGCCACTGGCGGGGTGCTGAGGAATTCCGGGTGTGCGTAATTCACGTCCACGCCCATCTGTACGTGGTACCGCACCAACTCGAGGTCACCGTCACGCGCGGCGTAGTACAACTCTTTCCAGTTCCCGCCAGACATACTCACCTCCCAGACGCAGCGTTGAGTGCTGCGCCGTCACCGATTCCAGGCCCCCTGAACCGTAACAACGCAGCACTCAAGCGCGAGCAGTGCTCAGGTGTTCCAGACCTTCTTCAACCGGTAGGCCGTGTACTCGTCGGTCTCCGGGGCGGAGATCTTGAGCCGCACCTTCGCCGGCTGGCCGGACAGCCACACCCGCAGCTTCCCGTTCGCCCGCGAGATGATCGCGAACTGACGCTCACCGCTGGCTGTTGACAGGCGCGGGGTGGCGGTGATCCGAACGACCGCGCGCTGGCCGGCGTTGGTCCTCACCGGCAGTTTCAGCAAGCGCGTCCAGCCGGACGCCTTGACCGTCTTCGGGAGGTTGAGGGAATTGAGCGGCTTCTGCTTCTTCTTCGCCGAGGTGATCGAGTTGCTCGGCGCGCTGTACGGGGAGTCGCCGGCACCGTTTGAGGCCTTCACCCGGAAGACATAGGTGCCCGCGGTGACGGCGACCTCTGCCGTCTGCGCTGTGCCGTCGAGCGATGCAGGCACCGTGACCGAATCGGTCCATGACTTCCCGCCGTCCGTCGACTGCTGGAGGGTCTGCCCTGTCACCACACCGGTCGGAGGTGTCCACGTGACCGTGGCATTCCCGTCGGCGTAGGAGGCACGCACCGCGGTCGGCGCGAGCGGGGGACAGGACTGCTCCGTGGTCGGAGCGGCGTCCTCGTACATGAGCTTCGCGCCAGCGATCTCGACGAACGAACCGCTGCCGAAGGCGCCCGTGTTCCAGAGGTCAAGACGGACGTACCGGGCTGTGGCCGGCGTGAATCCCAACACCGTCGGACAGGTGCCGATCCCGGCGTCCTCGCGGCCGACGTTGACAGGGGACTTGTCGACCACCTCCGTCCAGGAGTCGTCATCGAACATCGGCCAGTTGTCGCCGTACGTACTGCTGGTCGACAGCGCGGCGTCCGTCACCTTGCCGTCACTGAACATCTGGAACAGGCGCAGGGTGTTGAACTGGCGGATGCCTTTGAGATCGATGACGATGAACGCCCGGTTCCCGGTCGGCGCGTTATAGAAGGTCAACCCCGCGCTGGGACTCAGGCGGGTGAGTCGATACGGGTTGTCTTGGGTGTCACCGGGGTCACAGAGGATCTGGTCGAACATCCACGACTTCGAACAGTCGGGGGAGTCGTACACCTGCCCGTCGGTGAACAAGGACCCGTTGTAGATACTGGCGGGGAACCCGGCGCCCTCCATCCTGACCTGCTCACCGGCGAACTTCACCTGGGCCGTCCGGATGAAGTTGGTGTCCTTGACTATGGGTCCGGGGTCCAGAGCCGGCGCACTCAGCGCCTGACCCGGCACCGCCGCGGCGGCCACAAGCACACCCCCCGTCAGCGTGCTCATCAGCATTCGGACAGCATCTCTGCTCACGATTCCCTCCCCATATTCAGCATTTCCGACACCCGGGTTCTGCAATTCGAGGCTAGGGCGAGATGATCTTCCAGGCTGCCTCAGAGGCCGCGGGGGATCTCGCGGGACGTCAGCGCCGCGCCGTAGAAGCGGGCACCATGAGGACGTGAAGTGCCTGATCAGAGGCAATATTCGAGCAGGGAGCAGGGCCCAGAGCCGGCAGGGACGAAGGAGTCGCCGAACCGCGATGTATCACTGTGCGTAACCTGGCCCAGCGCTTGCCTCAGTCCCCCTGTGTCATCGGCGGCACCTGCGCCTCACGTCGACGTCGGCGACGGCGCACGAGCCACAGGACCAACGTCACCACGCCCGCGATCAGCGCCAGTGCACCCACAATGATCACGGTTGTCCACACCGG
>WBZR01002730.1_pt1 | contig 17539 bp, 13 predicted proteins | sample 5204231 | NCBI WGS metagenome assembly WBZR01 (sample SAMN12412403, study PRJNA552823) | activated sludge metagenome | isolation source: activated sludge from anammox sidestream of wastewater treatment plant... | place: USA: Virginia | collected 2017-08 | reverse complement strand
ACTCGTTACTCTCCTGCATCGGCGTACTCCTCTGCCCATCGTGGGCGGCTCGGAACCTCGAACAAGTCCCGAGAGTACGCCGCCTTTTTTTATCCCGCCACCATCAACGAAATTCGGTTATAGCTCGATCGTGCAAGTCTGGACCCACAGGCGGCAATCTCCAAAAAGGGCCCAATCAGGATGGTCTCGCGGAGATGGTGACCCTTTCAAAGCACTATCATATACTTAGGGAACACTCCAGGGAGTCAGAATGGGATCTTCAAAAGTCGCAATTCTTCGTACCACACCCGCCACGGTCTTTGAAGACTATCACCGCCTCATGAACCTGGCCGACTATCAGTCCGTCGTCGCCAAAGACGTCGAGACCGCCCTGAAGATCAATATCAGTTGGCACTTCTTCTTTCCCGGCAGCTCCACCGTCCCCTGGCAGCTCGACGGCGTCATCCGCGCCATGAAGGCCGACGGCTACAAGCCCGAACTCATCCACGGCTGCCACAACCGCACCGTCGTCATCGACGCCCATTTCGGCGAGCGCCAGAACAAGCAGGTCAACGTCACCGAGGCCCACGGCCTGCGGAACATTCACCTGTATGAGGGCGAGCCCTGGGTCAACGTCCGCGACGCCGTCGGCGATCTGGCGGAAAAGTTCCTCGTCCTCAACAAGGTCTATCCCGACGGCTTCGCCATCCCCAGGCGATTCATCGGCGAAAACATCATCCATCTGCCCACCGTCAAGACGCACGTCTTCACCACCGCGACAGGCGCCATGAAGAATGCCTTCGGCGGCCTGCTCAACGAACATCGCCACTGGACCCATGAGGTCATCCACGAAACACTCGTCGATCTGCTGATGATCCAGAAGAAGATTCATCGCGGCGTCTTCGCGGTGATGGACGGCACCTTCGCCGGCGACGGTCCCGGCCCGCGCTGCATGATCCCCCACGTGAAAAACGTCATCCTCGCCAGCAGCGATCAAGTTGCGATCGACGCCGTCGCCGCGAAGCTGATGGGTTTCGACCCGATGGCGATCAAGTTCATCCGCATCGCCCACGACATGGGCCTCGGCTGCGGCGACCCGCGACAAATCGAAATGGTCGGCGACCTCGACGCCGCCGCGGAGAACTGGCACTTCGACGGCCCCTTCAAGAAGATGACCTTCGCCTCGAAGATGCAGCACAAGATCTACTGGGGCAAATTGAAGACCTCCCTGGAGTGGTCGCTCAAGACCTGGCTCGCCCCCTGGGCCTACATCGCCAGCGTCATCTACCACGACAGTTTCTGGTACCCCACCCGCGCCAAGCGCCACATGCGCGACGCCCTGGCCAGCGAGTGGGGCCGGCTCTTCGCCAACTGGGAGCAACTCACCCCCAACGAAAAGGGCTTTCCCTCCGTCGGCGATCTGCCCGCGCCGCTGACCCTCACCGGCGCCTCAGCAATGCTCAAGTCCATCAAAATCCTCGGAACCTGCATCCGCGAGGCGCCCGAGTTCCGCCTCTTCAAGAAGCAGAAGCACGGCCTGGGTTAATGCCCGCTCCAAATCGTTCCGGATCGGCGCAGCATCCATGTTGATTTATCTCGTCCGACACGCCATCGCCGCCGCCAGGAGCCCCGGCATCCTCAACGACGGCGCACGCGAATTGACCCCCGAAGGCATCAAAAAAATGCGCCGCCACGCTGCCGCGCTGGCGATGCTCGGCGCCCAGATCGACGAAATCTGGACCAGCCCGCTCGTCCGTGCCCGCCAGACCGCCGAAATCCTCGCCGCAGGCCTCGAGCCTTCCCCGCCCTTGAAAACGCTTACGTCGCTGGAGCCCTCCGGAGACTTCGAATCGTTGCGCCTTCGCCTGTCTCAAAGCAGACACCTCACCGCCGTCGCCCTCGTCGGCCACGAGCCCTTCATGGGCGAATTCACAGGCTACCTCCTCGGCGCAGGCCGCGGCGTCGCCTTCAGATACAAGAAGGGGGGCATCGGCCTCGTCGAAATCGACGACTTCGCCCCACCCCTGCGCGGCGAACTATGCTGGCTCATGGCCCCCAAGCAGCTCGGCCTGATCGGCAAAGCCTAATCAGGCCCGGCCACTCACTCCGTGAGAATTTCGCAGGAACACGCCCCCATTCCTCATCCCCACACTAATTCTTAACGTGACCACCCCTGTTAATTCTGATATCCTTCGGGTGCGCCACGCATCGGAGTAGCCCTCCAACTACTGCACATAACGGCCTCGGAGGACGAAGCATGAGCGACAGCGTCAAGGCGTCTGTCTGCATCAGCCTGGCCGCCTACGTCGAAAAACAGGCGAAGCGATTCTCTTCCAACCTGGAAAAGGTCGTCGCCTCCGGCGATGTGGATGGCGTGCACGACGTTCGGGTTGCATCCAGAAGGCTGGTCCAGCCCCTCCGCCTCATGAGCGCCTGGCTCGGTGGCAAGCCCATCAAGCGCCCCGCAGGCCTCCTCCGCGCCACTCGCCAGACACTCGCAAAGGTCCGCGATCTCGACGTCCTTCTCGCCTCGCTCTGCGGCAGCGAAGCCACCTGGGCCCACGGCCTCGAACCATCCGACCTCGCCCGGCTGGAGGGCGCCCTGACGCGCCGTCGGCAGCGCCTCGCCAAAAAGGCCATCAATCGCCTCGCCCGCCAAAAGCCCCAGCGCGCCGCCGGTCTCATCTGGCGACTCTCCGACAAAATGCTCGACGTCGTCGACGAAGAAAGCGACCTCGTCCTCGCCCATCAGGTCGAGCGCCTCTTCGAGAAATCGCTGGAGCGCCTCGTCCATCGCGACCCCCGCGGCGATCAAAAGCACGACCTCCACGAAACGCGCATCTGCGTCAAGCGCGCCAGATACGCCGGCGAACTCATGCGCGACGTCGGCCTCCGCCGGGAAACCGACCTGCTCAAAGCCCTCGTCGGCATGCAGGACCGCCTCGGCCGCTGGAACGACCAGCTCATCGCCATCAGCTACGTCACCCGCGAAGCCCGCCGGCCCAAAGTCCTCGCCGAGGATGCCGCCTGGAGTGCAAGAGTCCTGTCCCTCGCCGCCGATTGGGCGAAGGAAGCCGACGCCGGACAGCGGCGAATCCTCGATGTCTGGGCCGAGTTCGACACCGCCCTCAGGGCATGCTTCAATCGATATCGGGACCGTGCGCAGTCCATTCGCGCCCCCGGTAACATTCACGTAAGCTGACGATTCGTAATTTGGATAGTGCTTCGCGATGACAAGGAATTCTGCTTAATGGAGTCGGCTCGGTCACACGAAACGAATTGCGCCGCGCCCGGAGCCGATCCCGGCGATGGCGCCGCCGCCGATGCACATGCCGCATCGGCCGCCACCGACCACTCCGAAGAGAGCTTCCTTAATCGAAAGCCCGGCGTCGTCCGCCGTCCGCCCCCGTCAAAATTCGCCGCCATCGACGTCGGCACCAACAGCATCCACCTCGTTATGGTCGAGATCTCCCCCGAAGGCGACTTCCGAATCGTCGGTCGCGACAAGGAGATGGTCCAGCTCGGCAAGGGCGGCTTCCAGAAGCACATCCTCACCGACCAGGCCGTCGTCGACGGCGTCGCCGCACTCGTCCGCTTCTCCAAGATGGCCCGCCTCAAAGGTATCGGCCGCATCCACGCCTTCGCCACCAGCGCCGTCCGTGAAGCCCGTAACGGCGGCGATTTCGTCGAGCGCGTCCTCAACGAACTCGGCATGGAAGTCCGCATCCTCAGCGTCGAGGAAGAAGCCCGCCTGATCTACCTCGCCGTTCGCCACGCCGTCGGCCTCGGCGAAACAGACGACCTCATCTGCGACATCGGCGGCGGCAGCGTCGAAGTCATCGTCGCCAGTGCCCGCCGCCCCTCCGTCCTCTTCAGCGCCAAATTAGGCGGCCTCCGCCTCGCCGAGCTCTTCATAAAAAACGATCCCCCGTCCGCCCGTGACTTGAAGCCGCTCAAGCGCCACATCGAACAGTGCCTCGCCCCGCTCGCCCGACGCGTCGGCGCCGTATCCTTTTCCCGGTGCATCTGCACCTCCGGCTCCTTCGAGTGCCTGGCCCGCATGTGCCTGCTCCGCCGCGGACAAACGCCCCCCGACGGCTCCGGCCAGATGAAGATCACCCGTGCCGAGTTGAAAGCGCTCCTCAGTGATCTCGTCGCCCGCACCAGCGAGCAGAAGCTCCAGATGCCCGGCATGGACGCCAAGCGCGTCTCCACCCTCGTCCCCGCCGCGACCACGCTCCTGGAAATCGGCAAGATGTTCGACGTCGCAGATTACGAGTTCTGCGACATGGCCCTCCGCGAAGGCATGATCATCGACCACATCGCCCACAGCAGGGCACACCTCCTCGCCCGCGCCACCTGGCCCGACCCCAGAACTCGAAGCGTCATCGAGCTCGCCGAGCGCTGCCAATACCATCGCGCCCACGCCGAACAGGTCCGCCGACTCGCCAACACCCTCTTCGACCAACTCGCCCCGCTTCACGGGCTGGAACACCGCTACAAGCAGCTCCTCGGCTTCGCCTGCGTCCTCCACGACATCGGCTACCTCATCGGCCACTCCGGCCACCACAAGCATTCCTACTACCTCATCCGCAACGGCGGCCTCAAGGGCTTCAACGAAGGCGAAATCGAACTCATCGCCAACCTCGCTCGTTATCATCGAAAGGGACGGCCGCGAAAGGATGACTACAGCTACGCCCATCTCGACCGCGAAAGTCGTCGGGCATTCAAAAAGCTGATCCCCATCCTCCGCCTCGCCAATGCCCTCGATCGAACCCACTACTCCGTCGTGCGCTCGGTGAAGTGCAGCCTGCTGGATGATCGCATCACCCTCGAGGTGCAGGCCGAGCAGGACTCGGAACTGGAAATATGGACCGCGCGTCGTCAGGCCGAACTGTTCGAAAAACAATTCGGCATCGCGCTGGAGGTCAGTCCGCCGCAGGATATCCCCAAGGGAGATGAGAACTCATGATCAACAGTGAGCTGCTCTTGCAGCCGCATAACTACCCCGGCCGGCTCATCATCGTCGAAGGCATCGACGGTTCCGGCAAAAGCACGCAGATCCGCCTCGTCCAGCGCTGGCTGGTCAGCCTCGGCTACAACGTCTTCTTCACCGAGTGGAACTCCGCCGATCTCGTCAAAAAGACCACCAAGAAAGGCAAGAAGAGCCGCAGCCTCACCCCGACTACCTTCAGCCTCCTCCACGCGACCGACTTCGCCCATCGCCTCGTCAGCAACATCCTGCCGCCCCTCAAGGCCGGCATGATCGTCCTCGCCGACCGCTACGTGTACACCGCCTACGCACGCGATCACGTCCGCGGCTGCGATCGCAAATGGATTCGCAAAGTCTATAGCTTCGCACCCAAGCCCGACATCGCGTTTTATTTCAAGGTGCCGATCGAAGTCTCCCTCAAGCGCATCACCATGGCACGTCAGGTCCTCAAGGACTTCGAGGCAGGCATGGATATGAAACTCCACCCGGACCCCATGGAAAGCTTCCGCCTCTTCCAGGGCATGATCCTCGAAGAGTACGACCAAATGAGCGCCGAAAACGACTTCTGCGTCATCAACGCCACTGGGACCATTTCCGAACAGCAAAAGCAGGTCCGCGAGATCGTCGGGGATCGCCTCCAGAGGTATAACAGAAAGCCGAGGATTGCATGAGCCAGTTGACTTTCTTCGGCGAGGGCCTGCCCTACATCGAGGCCTCCGACTATCCGGGCGTGTTGATCACCGTCGAAGGTACCGACGGCGTCGGCCGCACGACACAGATCGTCATGCTCAAGGAGTGGCTCGAGGTCCAGGGATACGGCGTCATCGAAACCGGCTGGACACGAAGCCAGCTCATCGGCCGCACCATCTCCCAGGCCAAGCAGGGCCGCTTGCTCAACCGCCTGACTTATTCGCTCCTTTACGCCGCCGACTTCGCCGACCGGCTCGAAAAGGAAATCATCCCTGCCCTGCGCAGCGGCTTCGTCGTCCTCGCCGACCGCTACGTCTTCACCGCACTCGCCCGCGACGTCGCCCGCGGCGTCGACCGCGCCTGGGTCCGCGACCTCTTCGGCTTCGCCCCCGTCCCGCACCTGGTGCTCTACCTGAAGATCGACGTCGCCTCTCTCATTCGACGCGTCATCCCCCGCGGCGTCATCGACTATTTCGAGTCCGGCATGGACCTCGGCATGGGCGACGATCCCTACGACTCCTTCAAGCGCTATCAGACCACCCTCATCAAGGAATACAACCGCATGTCGCAGGAGTTCGGCTTCCACGAGGTCAACGCCCGCTGGAAGCCCGAAAGGATGCACACCCGCCTGCGCGAAATCGTCACCGAGTTCTTCCGCCAGCGCAAGTTCTACGACTACCGCGGCGCTCCGAAATCCGACGCCGCGATTCTCAACGCCGAATTGCCCGAGCCCATGATCAAAACCAGATAATAGGTAAACGGCGCAGTCATGCACACCATCGCCCTCACCCGTGCCCAGGTACGCGAGGTCGATCGCATCGCCATCCACGAGTTGGGCATCCCCGGCATCGTCCTCATGGAGAACGCCGGCTGCGCAGCCGCTCAGTTGATCCTCGGTAAATCAGCCGACGACGCCCGCGTCGCCATCGTCTGCGGCGGCGGCAACAACGGCGGCGACGGCTTCGTGATCGCCCGCCTCCTCGCCGGCGCCGGTCGCCGCGTGACCATCTTCCTCGCCTGCGATTCCGCGAAACTCTCCGGCGACGCCGCGACGAACTATCACGCCGCGTCCCGCATGGCCCTCGAATTCGTCCCCTTCGATTCCCCCGAGCGCATCCACTCCGCCCAATCTCGCCTCCATCAATCCGAGGTCATCGTCGACGCACTCCTCGGCACAGGCTTCACCGGCCGAGTCCGCCCGCCCATCGACTCAGCCATCCACGCCATCAACGCCGCCACGAAAAGCACAATCGTCGCCATCGACCTGCCCTCCGGCCTCGACTGCGACACCGGCCTCCCATCGTCCCCAACCGTCCGCGCCCACCACACCATCACCTTCGTCGCCATCAAACAGGGTCTGACTCAGGACGTCTCGCGCGAATTTGCCGGCCAGGTTCACGTCGCCGACATCGGCACGCCCCCGGAACTCACCAACCGCGTCCGCCGTTAGAGTTGCTGATCATCCCCGTAGATACTTGCCGAACCACGTCACCGCCTGCGTCACAATGCCCTCGCTCAGCGCCGCCCCGCGCAGCCCGTGATCCTTTGAATCCACCGCCTCAAGCCGCGCCTCCGCCCCCGCGCCGCGAAGCGCGACCTCATACGCCTGCCCGTGCTCGAATGGAACCTGCTGATCCCCCGTCCCATGAAAAATCAGCGCCGGCCGCGCGCTGCCCGCAAGCAGCTTCGACCCGTCCTCGCGCGGCATCGTCACGAAGAACTCCTCGCCCAGCTTCAGCCCGTGATGATCGATCCACCCCTCGCGCCGCAAACCCCCCCACGCCTCCGGCGTCATATCCCGCTCGATCAGCTTGCATGGGTCCGCCACCGGAGCGATGAACACAAGACACTTCAGCCCCGCCATCTCGTGCGCCACCCGCGCCGCCGTAAACGCCCCGAAGCTGCTCGCGTAAATCCCCAGTCGCCCCGTATCCAACTCCGCGATCCCCTTCGCCGCCGCAAGCACCGCCCGCAGATCCTCCGTCAGCGCCGCCGCCGTGACATTCAAAAATCGCCCGTCGCTCTCGCCGCATCCGCGAAAATCAAATCGCAGACACGCGACGCCAAGCTCCTCCAAACCTCGCCCCAGCGACACCGCCCGGTATCCCGAACCGATCCGCGTCCCCGTCAGCCCGTGGCAGCACACCACCAAAGGCCACGGACCGCCCTTCGCTTCGGGAAGGTGCAGACTTGCCGCGATCGCCTGTCCCGCAACCGGTATTTGAAGAAATCGCAGCATCGCACCCTGTTCTCCGATCGGCGGAGAATAGGTCGAACCGCGCCGCCCGACAACCTGGCTCGTGCGATCACCGAGTGGGTGAAACAATAAAAAACCCTGCAAGTTCCACTAGGAAACTTGCAGGGTTGTTGAAAGGGACACGACAGCTACATTTATTGATATGCACCCGCCCGCGCGAAAATCAAATCGTGCGAAAAAAAATCTTTGAATGCCCGATGGTCCGGCAGGGGGGGTCGCATTTGCGGACGCTACGGTGGTAGTGGTGGGGGGGAGGGCCGTCTCCGTGGCCTCGAAAAAAGGACGGCCCCTAGTTCAGAATGCCGACGCCCAGATTGACCACGACGGTGTTACCGTTAACGAGGTCCACCTTGATGTTCTTCTGGCCGCGCACGATGTTCAGACTCTGGAACCGGTTCCCGCTGAATTGCAGGGTATAGGCCCCCGATTCCGCCACCGCGAAGGAATATCCGCCCGCCGAGTTCGTCGAACGCGTCGCGGTTCCGATGCTCACCGGCGCGCTGGGCACACCTTCGCCGAAATCGTATCGCCCGTTGCTGTTCGTATCGTTATAGACGACGCCCAGCACGAACGTCGGCGAATTCGGCGGCGCCCCGAAGTCCTGCGTCTGCATGATCGAGTCGTATCGCGTCCCGTTGTGCGTGAAGGACCCCCGGACGATTCCGATGCCCACCTCGCGAAATGCCTCGTTGAGCATCGTCAGCCGGTGCCCGCGCCCGACGATATCCGTGTCCACAAACAAATCGACGTGCTGCTGCTCGACGAACTGATTCTCGTTCACCGACCCCGTCGTCCCGCGCCATGCCAGGTTCTCGCCCGCCGAAGCGTACAGATACCCCGCGTCGCTCATCCGCTGAAACGGCGTCTTCCCCGTCAGCGAATTATGCTCGAAGTAATTCTGCGCCAGCATGTCCCGGCTGTGCGCCTTGGCCGATTGATTGAGAGATGTATTCAGCGCCACCGGCTGCTTCGGAACCGTATCCAGCTTCCCCGGGGCCCCCTCATCAATCGCAATCCCGTTCATCGACGCCTCCTGCGCCGGCCGCAGTCGCGCCCGATTGATCCGCTCCAGCGATAACTGCTCGAGCTGCGTCGCGCTCACCGAGATCGATGGCCCGGACCCGCCCGCATTGTCGTTGGTCAGGTCGCCCGCCGTCCCGCCGCTCGTCAGGGGATTCGTCGCCGCGCCGGGCACCGCATCGCACCCGGCCCAGCCCATCGGGCCGATGCCGATGGCGCAGATAATGGCAATCGAATAAAAACAACGCTTCAACATCCCCGCTCCCTGACTTATCCGTGCTATCCCCATCGCCGGGTCTTATTGGACACACCCAGTATACGCGATAGACCCCTTCTTCTCCAGCCGATTTTGCGGTAACTCTTGGCGCCGATTGGAGAGAACAATCGCCGCCGGTACGCGTAGTTCCCCATAATCAACAGGCCGGAGTCCCTTATCGACAGCGTGCAGGGTCGAGGTTTCAATGAGCATCTGATGAAGCAGCTTCCCGAACTTTCCATCTTTTTTCCCTGCTATAACGAAGAAGCCAACGTCGAACGCGTCGCGCGCGCCGCCGTCGAGGCCGCCTCCCGCTTCGCCGAGAAATTCGAAATCATCCTCGTCAACGACGGTAGCAAGGATCGCACCGGCGAAATCGCCGAATCGCTCGCCAAGGCTGACGCCCGAATCCGCGCCGTCCACAACAATCCCAACCTCGGCTACGGCGGCGCCGTCGCCCGCGGCCTCCGCGAATCCCGCTACAGTTGGATCTTCTTCACCGACGGCGACGGCCAGTTCGACCTCAACGAAATGGACAAGCTCATCAACCTCCTCGATCGCTGCGACCTCGCCGTCGGATACCGAATCAAGCGCGCCGATTCTTTCATCCGCAGGTCCAACGCCTTCTTCTGGGGCGTCCTCGTCCGCGCCCTCTTTGGCCTCAAGGTCCGCGACATCGACTGCGCCTTCAAGCTCCTCCCCAAGTCGCTCATCGACAAGATCGAGCTGCGCAGCCAGGGCGCCCTCATCAGCACCGAGCTCCTCGCCCGCGCCAAGTACCAGGGCCTCCGCATCGCCGAAGTCGGCGTCAATCACTACCCCCGCGTCGCCGGCCAGCAGACCGGCGCCAACATCAGGGTCATCCTCCGCGCCTTCGCCGAGCTGATCCGCCTGCGCAAGCACATCCGCGCCGAGGGCCTTCGCCACCACTGACACCGCCGCGGCACTGGCTCTATCTGTCCAGGTAAATCCGCGCCCACTGCTCCGTCAGCGCTGCCCGCCATAGCGCAAGCGCCGCCGAATCGTCCCCCTCATCGAATCGCCGCCCAAGCTTCTCCGCGCCCCCCGGCGAAAAGCACCCCCGCTCTCGAAACGTCTTGGAACCAATCGCCTCCCGCCACCACACCCCCAGCGCCCCGCGCATCCACGTGACCGTCGGCGCCGCAAACCCGATCTTGTCGCGCCGATTCAAAACCGCCTCAGGAACATGACCGCTCGCCGCTTCTCGCAGCATCGCCTTGAGTCGCCCGTCGCGCAGCCGCTCCTCCGCCGGAACCGACATCGCCGCCGCCGCGACACGCCGATCCAGATACGGCACCCGCGCCTCAATCGAATGCGCCATCGAGCTGCGATCCTCAAACCGAAGCAGCGACGGCAGACTCTCGTGAAAAATCACCCGCCGGCAAAACGCATCAAAAGACGTCCCGCCCGCTGCCCTTTCCCTCCGCCGATCCTCCAGCCCCAGCCCCTCCACAATCCCCGCCGACTCCTCCGTGTCGAACAACTCTCCCACCAGCCACGGACTGCGCCGCCGTGCAAACTGCGCCCGCAGTCGATCCCGCGTCGAGATCGGCCACAGGTGCGCCGCCGTATGCGCCGCCAGCGCCCGTCGCGTGTAGTGCCCCTCGCGAATCACGCCCGACCATTGACCCGCGAATCGTCCAACGTGCCCGCGCCGCAGCAGACTCGCCAGCAGCGGCGGAAAGTACCCCGGATACCCGCAGAAAAGCTCGTCCGCCCCCTGACCGTCCAGCAGCACAGTCACTCCCGCCGCCCGCGCAGCCCTCATCACTTCCCACTGCATGTAAATCGAAGGCGACCCGAACGGCTGCTCCTGATGCCACAGCAGTTGCGCCATGTCCCCAACGAGTCCCTCACCCGTCGGCTCCACATAGTGAGCGTTAAGCCCCTGGCACTGCCCGACAACCGCCTCGGCATATCGCCGCTCGTCAATGGCCTCGCCAGTCGCGCACGCCGTAAACGTGTGCTGCGACCAGCCGCACGCGCCGCCGTCCCGGCCCATCTCGCTCAGCAGGCCCACAATCAGCGAGCTGTCCAATCCGCCCGACAAACACGATCCCACCGGCACATCGCTGAAAAGATGCGACCGCACCGCCGACCGGATCGACTCGAGAATCTCCTCCGACCCGTTCCCGTTCGAGTGGGGGGGCGCCGTCTCCGACGCATCATCGTAAAGACTCAGCGTCCCCTTCGGTCCGTCGCGCGCCCCGCGCAGATCAAACGTCAGCGCGCACCCCGGCGGCATCGACCAGATGCCCTCGAACATCGTCCGATCGCTGTGATCGACCCACCCATACGCCAGAAAGTCCCGCAGCATCGACCCATCCGCATCCCGCGAAACCCCCGTCAAGAGCGACTTGATCTCCGACCCAAACGCAATCGCATTCCGCGTCCGCGTAAGATGCAGCGGCTTGATCCCAAACCGATCCCTGCTCAGCACCACCCGGCCCGCCGCCGGATCGTAAATCGCCAGCGCCCACATCCCCTCAAATCGCCTGAAGCACTCAACCCCCCAGTGCCGATACGCCGCCAGCACCACCTCCGTGTCGCTCCGCCCGCTAAATGCCATCCCCGCGGCACTCAGCTCTTCCCGCAGCGCCCGATGGTTGTAGATCGCCCCATTGAAAACCAGCCACGGCTGATCCTCGCCCGTCGTCATCGGCTGATGCCCCGCCTCCGTCGTGTCAATCACCGCCAGCCGCCGCGCCCCCAGCGCCACCTGCCCCGACAGATAATCCCACTGCACCTCCGCATCCACCGCCCCCAGCCGCCGATGAACCACAGGCCTGCCCCCCAAGCCGAACACCACCGCGCCGCCGTCGTCCGGCCCCCGATGAAACACCGCCTGCGTCATCGCGGTAATCAATCGGCCCGCCTCAGGGTCGAGCTCCGTCAGAATGAGGCCGGTGATTCCGCACATGACTCGGGATTATGCGTGACAATCGTCATTTAGCCGAGCGAGCACTTCTCACATTCGCACCGTCTTCGTCGAATCCTCCCAACCTCCTCGTCCGCCCGCCGATCTTCGCCCGGTTGCACGAATCGACCCGCCTACCGACAATCCTTCGCCTTGCAGTCTTTGGAGCAGGACCACGATGGCGGATACCCCCAACAACTCGCACCGGCCCGACCCACCCTGGCTCGCCGGCGTGGTCAAAGCCGAGCCCTCGGCCCCGCTCATCGTCCCCTACATGGCCTATCTCGTCCTGCTCGCCTTCAACGACGCCTTCCCCACCAGGCTCCTCCCCGTCGCCATCGTCCTGCACATCATCCTCGGCTTCTGGGCCGCCCTCATCTTCCGCCGTCACTGGCCCGCCATGGGTGACTGGCGCTTTCCCATCGCCCTCGTCGGTGGACTCGCCGCCGCATGGCTCTGGGTCGCCGGCCAGCACGCGCTCGACGGCACGATCATCGGCAGCTACGACCTCGGCGGCAGGCTCCCCCTCTATCCCGGTGTCCCCGAGCCGCACGACCCCCGCGAAGACTTCGGAACCGGCAACCTCTTCTGGATCTACGCCGTTCTCAAAATCACCCGCGCCTGCACCATCGTCCCCCTCGTCGAAGAACTCTTCTGGCGCGGCTTCATCCTCCGCGCCTTCATCCGCTGGCGCCGCCCCGAAGAAGTCCCCTGGGGCACCTTCGCCTGGAAGGCCATGATCGGCTCGGCCCTCCTCTCCACCATTCAGCACCCCGACAACTGGGGCGTCAGCATCGCCTGCTGGCTCCTCTTCAACGCCATGTTCTACTGGACCAAAAGCCTCAAGTGCCTCATCCTCACCCACGCCATAACAAATCTGGCGCTATATTCTTACGTCATTCGGGCAGCCGATTGGCGTTTCTGGTGATCCGGGCCCCCAGGGGCGTTTTAGGCCACTTGCCGACGGGTTGAAGCGACGCGAATTCCACCCTATAGTCACGCCTGATCGGCGCGGTCAAAAACGTTGGCTTTCACGTGGACGCCCACTCCGCCGATTTACTTTGAAGTGATTCGTTAAACGCGATTCTTCAGTCAGCCCGCATTGGGCTGGAAATGTTTCCGGCATCCGCTGCAATTCAGGCATGAGGCCGATTGCACTGACCTGCCGACCCTCGTGAGTAATCCATGGAAAAACAACGCTCGATTCCGCTCTCCGCCATTCCCTTTTTCATGATCCATGCCGCCTGCTTTCTCGTCTTCCTCCCCGGCATCTGGGGCACGACGACGACAAAGACGATCATCCTTGCGATTGCCCTCTTCGTGATCCGCAAGTTCGGCATCACCGGCGGCTACCATCGCTACTTCTCGCACCGCTCCTACAAAACCTCGCGATTCTTCCAGTTCGTCCTCGCCTGGCTCGGCGGAAGCGCCGCCCAAAAGGGCGCCCTCTGGTGGGCTGCCCATCACCGCCACCACCACAAGCATTCCGATCAACCGGAAGACATCCACTCGCCCGCCCGCGACGGCATCTGGTGGTCCCACGTCGGCTGGGTCCTCTCCCCGCAATACAACGTGACCCAGTACGACCAGATCAAGGACATGGCCAAGTTCCCCGAGCTCCGCTGGCTCAACGACTACCACCTCGTCCCGATCTTCGTCATGGGCGGCCTCTGCTATCTCATCGACGGCTGGGCCGGCGTCGTCTGGGGCACCTTCGTCAGCACCGTCGTCCTCTATCACACGACCTTCGCCATTAACTCCTTCTGTCACATCCTCGGCCGCAAGCGCTTCCCCACGACCGACGACAGCAAGAACAGTCTCATCCTCGCACTCGTTACCCTCGGCGAAGGCTGGCACAACAACCACCACTTCTTCCAGGGCTCCGTCAACCAGGGCTTCTACTGGTGGCAGATCGACATCACCTATTACATGCTTCGCGCCCTCTCCTGGGTCGGCCTCGTCTGGGACCTGAAGAAACCCCCGCAGCGCGTCCTGGCCCTCGGCCGGCAGAAGAACATTACCGACGCCATGGTCGAGCGCTTCACCGCCGCCTCCGACAAACTCGGCAAGACCCTCGCCAAGGGCCCCGAAGCCGTCACCGCCATCGGCGACATGGTCATGCGCCCAACCTCCCCCGACCCGACGGCCTAAGCGCAGCGCGTGTAGTTTCACGCGGCACATTCAATAACCCCCAAAGCCCCAGGCCCGTCCGCCTGGGGCTTTTTTTGTTTCGCGCGCCAAACTCCTAATCCTAATCCTGCTCCTACTCCTAATCTTTCCCCTCGCCCCCCCTCGCCCCCGCGCGCCCCCGTAGGGTGGGCTCTGCCCACCATCGATCGTGCGAGATTCCCTTCTCGCACACACCCGCGAGTGGGAATCCCTTCCCATGTCCGCCACCGTTCGCCCCCGCGAGCAATTCTTACCGCGACCAACTCCTGCTTCTGATGTCCCCCGCGCGCTCCGCGCGCCGCCCCATCCCGGCCCGCAGGGCCAAAAGTAAGTAGCCAGGGGCATCGCCCCTGTTAAGCAAATCCATCATGAATCCCCGACCCCGACGGGGTCGCATTTCTCCCTCTTCGTCATAATCTCCGCGCTGATCCGAAATTCCCATCTCGCCCCCGCCGCGATTGGGATTCCCTTCCCATGCCTCCCCCGCGCACCGCGCGCCATCCCCCGCGTAACCATCAGCGCGAAAAACTCCTATTCCTGATCCTCCCCGCCCAATCAGGCCGCTTAAGCGGCCTTCCCCGCAAGGGCCCTTAGGCCAGGGCTTGAGCCCTGGTCCATCGAAGCCACGCCCCCTCCCGATTCTCTCCCACCCCCTGACTGTGCCCCTCGTTGAGCAATTTGAATCATCCGGCACGCGGCACAGTCAGGGGGTGGGAGCAAGTGGCAACCCCGCGGCTCATCCCGCCCACGCGTTCACCGGCCCGAAAGTCATCCTTGGGAATCTATGGATTCACGATTTGGTTGATTCCTCGACGATTCGGATTTCTTCGTCGGTGAGGCCGTAGAGCTGATAGACGAGTTGGTCGATCTGGTGGTCGATGGCGTCAATTTGGCGTTGAAGCGTTGTTTTCTCATGGGCGGTTTTTTGTTCCAAGAGCAACTGAGTCAGTGACAGCACTTTAGTCACCAAAGCGGATAGCGCTTTATCTGACCTTGTGGCAAGGGGGGCTTGTCGGAGGTATACGGGCTTTATCTCATAGTCAAAATACCGAGTGGAGAAGAGCCAATTGAACAGACGTGAGTTCAAGATTCCTAATAAGGATTCGAGACTACTTCCTTCCTTTGCAATGATGTTAGATAGCCGATTAAGGTTATATGCTTTTGTTCGGTCGATGGTAGCAATAATCCGTCGAGGAATGGATAGATTCCTGGTTCTAACGACCAGAATTTTTGGTTCGTCCATTAATCTCTTGGCGGGAAGCGTACGACCAAGTTTCCCGCGGCTCTTGACGAACGCGGCATCGTACATGATCCAGCCCTTTGTTCGAGCAGGGCCATATCTAGATAGGCCATCGCCTGGGACCATTCGGTGATACCTGGAATCGACGCGGTGATCCGAGCAAAGTTCCGACTTGATGTAACCGGTATTGATTCCGACTCCGAATTCGAACTCGGTCTCGATCGAGGGAAAGTCTCGAAGCAGGCGATTGACCATTTCGAAAGCTAGAGGCGATAGGCGATAATCGAATACATGATTCTCGTTGGCCGCAAATCTCGATTGCGGTACAGAGAATCGCGGCGCATGCGGGAGCTCTTCAGGGGACTCCGGCGAGATAATTGAAACCTCTGAGGTTTCGCAAGAGTCGTGTCGGGATGCGACAATGACCGCCGTATCGACTGTGGCACCTAGAAATACACGGGGCCCTAGCGGTGCCAGAATCTCAAATCTATAGGCGTCGAGCAGGACTCTGCGCAACCTGGTGAAGCTGGGCTGAATGAGAAATGTCGCCGACACAATCATTCCAAGCCTGCCGGATGTGCGCAGCAAACAAGTAGATCTCTCTAAGAAAAACTTGTACGTATCATAATTTCCTTCGGCACAGGAATAGTGCTCAAGGTAGTACGGTCGCAATGATTCCTCCGTTGCATTCCGATACGCATAAGGTGGATTGCCAATTACCGCGTCAAATCCGCCAGACTTTATGATCTCGGAAAACTCCGCCTTCCAATCGAACACATTAACTCGCAGCCGTTCTTCCTCGTCGATAAGGGATAACTGCTTATTCGCGTAAAAGTCCGGCCCGATCAGGCTGTTCCCGCACTTGATGTTGTCGCCGAGGTCGGGCAGGGCTCGCTCATGAAAGAGCTTCCACTGGGCGCTGACGCTTTCGGCGGATTCACCCTCCAGCACCTTAAGCAGCAGCGAGAGCTTTGTAACCTCAACCGCCTGGGGGTCGATGTCGACGCCGAAGATATTGTTCAGCAGGATGCGCTTGCGCTCGGCCGTGGTCAGCCGCCATGCGCCGCCCTTGCCTCTGAAAACCTCCGCCTTCTTGCCGGTGGCATGCTTTTCGGGATCGTCGGCGACGTACCAGCGGAGGTGCCACTCTAGCAGGTATTGATACGCGGCAATCAGAAACGAGCCGGAGCCGCAGGCAGGGTCGAGAATGCGGAGCTTGGCGGCGTCTTTCGGCGTCTTCGAGGGCGGCGCAGTTGTTCGGTCTCCACGGGCGGCGGGCTCGCTAGCAGCTGCGATCGTGTCAGGCTCATCGCCAAGAAGGCGACCTACCGTGTGGCGCACGATGTAGTCGACAATGTAAGTCGGAGTGTAATAGACCCCGCCCGCCTTGCGGACTTCGGGCTTGGGCTCGACCTTGGCCTGACGGCCCTTGAGAACGATGACTTCGCCGAGGAATTGTTCGTAGACCTGTCCGAGGATGTCGGCGGAGAGAACTGAGAATTCGTAGGGACTCTCAGGATAGTAAAGGCGCTTCAGGATGTCCTTAAGGACTTTGTCGTCGATCTCCAGCGAGAGCGTGAGTTCGTCCGGGGACTCGTGGCGATTCTTTTCCTTGCGGAAATGGAAGATGCCGGAGTTGTACTTGTCGTCGGCACTGCGGAAAAACTCGCAAAGCCGGGCATAGACAGCGCTGCCGTTTTGCAAGGATTGGAGGCGGCCATAGGGCTCGATGCCGCGATCCTCGCAGATGCGCAGGAAGATGATACGGTCGATGGTGCGCTGGACGGCAAAATTAAGCTCTCGCTGAGAAACCTGGGGATTTCGCAGAGCGACGTTTTTGGCGACGGATTTTCGCCAGTCGGCGATTTCCTCCAGGAAAGCGGTGTCGACTTCGGCTGTGCCGCGCTTTTTCCGGGCTGAGACGGCGTATTTGTCGAAGGAGCCCTTGAGCAGCGATTCGCGGGAGAAGATGCCCGCGATTTCGTCCCATTTGTCGG
>WBZR01002724.1_pt1 | contig 17555 bp, 12 predicted proteins | sample 5204231 | NCBI WGS metagenome assembly WBZR01 (sample SAMN12412403, study PRJNA552823) | activated sludge metagenome | isolation source: activated sludge from anammox sidestream of wastewater treatment plant... | place: USA: Virginia | collected 2017-08 | reverse complement strand
CAAACTTTATCACACAGACGAAGAAATAAACCAATCTCCACTTACTTCGCTTAAATTTGATGACCTCGGAAATCTGATAAAGTTTAAAGGTACTCATCCTGAAGTAATGAAAACCCGAATTGAAATGGCTAACTGGGAATTTGATGCAAAGCTCGATCAGCAGCGTCCTGATTGGATCAGGAGAATCCTGGTTTTTCTTTACCCACTCACGAAGAGACTTAAAAAAATATTAAACTTTCAAAAGTAGTTATTTATCTGCCAGTAGTGGCATCGTTACAAGACCGCATCCCTGTCTGGGTTTAATAATATCTATAACTTTATTTTTATCCAGATTGAAAATGTTTATCACAGAACTGTTATCAAACCCATCATCAAAGATCAGCAAATCATTCAGGCTGATAAAGTTCTTAAGCCCTGCCCCGCTGAATACACCAATTAATGAATCTGCTTCCATCGAGTAGATAAATAATTCTGAGGTTTCGGGATTTTTAGTTTTAACCGTTTCATTTTGCAGATCAAGTGTTGAGATGAATAAATACTTTTCATCCTCGCTCCAGTTGAGTTTATTCAGTTTGTGCTTCATCACTGAGATAAATTCAAGTGAATCGCTGTCCGCTTTTTTTAAAAATACAGTGTCTTGTTTGAATGAAACTCCAAATTTCCCGGACGGAGATAAACTTGAATTTCCTGGTGGTAATATTTGAGGGAAACCGTTTTTAAGAATGTCAATTGTCCTGATCTCACTGTCAACCAGCTTGCCGTAATGGTCAAAAACTTTTGTGTATTGATTAACATAATTTGCGATTGTTTTATCCACAGCAGTAAATATTAACTCCAGGTTTTCATCATCATTCCATCGTGCTGTGAACTGAACGCCATCTCCGATATCATCAATTTGTTTTATCTCGGAAAGATCGTTTGAAATTATGAACAGCTTTAATCCGCTGAACGAAGGAATATTTTCAGTATTTATAATTTTATCTGCAGTAAGAAAATATGCCGGGAAATTCCCGGGTTTATAAGTCAGCATAACCACATTTTCACGAGGGTGCCACCAAACAGGTTTGTATTTTTTCTTTCTCAAATCATATTGATTAACACCAACTTTATCGAACCACTCAGTTAAAAATAGAAAATTTTTATGGTCGTTTGAAGTTAAAGTATCTGAAATTCCAGTTGTGCCGGTTTGCTGTTCCGTTTTGCCTGCGTCTTTACAGGAAGTAATAAGAATAAGTAAAAGAACTGTCAACAATATTTTTATATAGAATAAAGCCATCAGATTATTAGCTCAATTTCTGGTTTAAGTATATTAAAAATAATAAAAGTGCTGTTTAAAGAATTGATGTGTTATATTTTTTGAACAAATTATTTTCTGCGAGACTAATAAAAAAGGTCGGGTTGTTTTGCCCGACCGCTTGTCACTGCTAAAGGAAAATACTCTTTTAGTGGTACTATCTTCGAAGAATTATCTTAGCAGGATCATCTTCTTTGTGTCAATAAAATTATTTGCTTTCACTTGATAAAAGTATATACCGCTCGATAGATGACTGGCATTAAAATTTATTGTATATGTGCCTTCTTGTTTTTCTTCATTAACAAGCACTTCAACTTCCCTTCCAAGAATATCATATATTTTCATTGCAACAAAACCATTATTAGCAATAGAATATTTGATTTGAGTGCTAGGATTAAAAGGATTTGGGTAATTCTGCTCCAATTTATAATCAGTCAAAGGACTAATATTATTTTTCGTTTTGTTTTCCTTACCTAAATACTCACTACAAGATAAATATGTATTCACCAGATTTATGTTTTCAGTTTGATTGAAATATTCTTCAGCAACACCTTCAAGTATCAATTTAACACTTAAATCGTACCGCTGATTTAACCTATTAAATGGGATTGTCAGGTTACCTGATATTGTTCTTTTTATTGAATCCAATGGAAGTGTATAAGAATCAGAAGTATATAAAGTATTTCCTGTTGTTCTGTCAATTAATTTTAATTTTAAGGAAACATCGTTTGTATTGATTGCTTTTATTTTAGACAAGTTCTTTATTACAGCTTCGTACTCAAATGCGATTTTTTTATACAAATTTGACCGCGGAATAGAATCACTGAATAAAACGTTAAGCACATCACTAAAATTCTGAAAAGTAAAGTTTGCATCAAGTTCTTCTGGTTCCAGAGGATAACTGTTATTGTTAATGTCTTTTAATTGAAAATTACCGAGCTGCAAAGAGAGAATGGCGTCAAGTGCTGAGTTACTGAATTCTGCTCGCCTGAACGTCTCAAGTGAATCGGCGTCTCCAAAATCATCCTGATTTTCTTCACAACCGATACAAGTATTACAATCGTATGGTGCATCACCCGCAGAAGTCCAGAAATAAGCAAAATCATATGGTAAATCTTTATCAATGGAGTTAACAAATCTTGCATTTGTCTGTATAGAAGGAATAAACTCAGTAGACGAATGATCCCACCGTGTGCCGTCATTAATAACTTTCTTAATATCCAGGTCATCACCAGTATACCAATAAAGTGTAACACCTCCGTTTGTATCAAGGTGTCCAAATGTTGACGGCTGAAAACTCATATACTGATTATTTCTGAATTCTGTAATTGGTGTTCCAATCCCACCGGATGTTGATATTCTTTTATGAAGTATTGAGTTTGTTTGATATACCCAATTCTCTCCTTGCCAGGAGATATGAAAGTAATTCAATGCATCGCTTGTAACAGAACTTTTCGTACTGCTTGAAATATATGCAGACTGAAAAATTGAAGATGAGATAGCAGACCAACTTCCTCCTGCCGTTAAAAAAGCATAAATGTTGCCCATATAATCACACGTAAGCAATATCTCCCCAAGCCCGTTTACAGTTATGCTCGAGTTCCTGTACCCTGTCGAAGTATTAGGTATTTTATGAACTGAACCCTGTTGACTATAATAATAAATTTGAGAATCAGGTGTCCAGGCGAATAAGTTTATATGATATATTCCATCGGAGTTTCTATAGGCGATCATAACTTCAGGTAAACCATCAGTGCTTGAATAATTATTATCAATATTTTCAGCAGCAACTATTACTGGCAGAGGATCTGTTGGAGAAGAAAAATATACTTCATCATCATTAATTGTCATTGGAGACCAGCCTGTCATTGACGTATACATTCCTTTAATTTTGTATTTATGCTGACTCCCGTCTAAACCTAAGTATTGCTGCCAGGTTATGTATAAATAGTTATCCATTGTGGTTATACTTGGAAATTTATTTTCACCGGTGCCATCGCTTAAACGAACAGGTGCCTGCCAGCTATTTCCGTTATTAGTACTTTTACGATAAAAAATTTCTCCACCTGAAGTAAATACGATGTGATAATTTCCAGCATTGTCTTTCACTAATTTTCTTTGACCGTTTAAAGATGTTGCGGTATGATCTAGTGATTTATTTTCATAAGCAAATCTTAAATCACTTTCATATTTTGCAATGTAAACTTCTGGATTATTATCTCTATAATCAGTCCAAATTGGGAACACTCTGTTTCCTACACTAGATGTAATACCTAAATAATCATTATTACTGCAAAGATTACAATTTCTTGGGTCACTTATGGAATTGGTAAAATTAGTAATTTTATAATCATGTAAATAAAATGAATTTTCATCTTTAAATAATTCTGATACATAGACATTTAATTCCCAATCTTCAAGGTTGTAATAAGCCAAGTGAATGTTCCCATTAGAATCTGTACTTAACCATGGAAAAAGCTGATGTCCCGAAGTCAACTCAGTAGCAATTTCAGGGCTAGTCCAATTTTCTCCATCATCTTCAGAAATAATATAATAGATGTTTAAATCTTCACCAATATCTTTTTGAACAAAAACTATGCATATGTCTCCATCTGGTTTAAATGCAATGGTCGGATTACTATAATTTCTAAGTGCTCCAAATTTTTGATTGGTGGAGACTCTAATATTTGGTGCTGCAATAATTAAAGGTTCAAAACTTATCCCATTATCAGTTGATCTTCGGATTCTTATTGAACTACCGGAATCATTATACTGTTCACCTTGAAGCCATACTACATAAACATCGCCATTGGGGGAAACAGCAGGTACTGTCCCAGCAAAATATGAGAACGATGTATATTCATTAATAAATTCCGGTAATAAATAATTATCTAAAACTTCATCAAGTTTTTGTAAACCTTGCCAATTTGAAGCATTGTCTGAGTAGGTAAAATAAACTTCATTTGACTCACCTGTTAATAATATGTATGCTAAATAAAATCTATTAATTTCAGGATCAAAAGATATATACGGTTTATCAATATAAGAGTGATTACTAACCTCTATGTTATTCCAATCAATACCGTTGTTTGTTGAATTTGCAACATAAGGGAATCTACTTGGAATATAAGCCATATAAGAATAATACAAGTTGTTATTTAAGTCAAATATACATGAAGGATCAGCCCCTCTTGTTAAACCTGTAGGAAGAGGTATTAAATTATTGGACCAAGTTATTCCTCCATCTGTTGAGATCCCATACCCTGGTTTATTATTAACACCATCGCTAAAATCCATCCACGTAGCAAACAAATGATTTGGGTTGTTCGGATTGACTGCGATAGCAGTTTCGTATTGTTCCTCAGAATTGTTTGTAATATTAATATTGTCAACCTTATAAGTTTGACAAAAATTATTAAAGGAAATAAATAACATAATTAAAAAGATAATTTTTTTCATTTTTTCCTCCTGTTATTGAAGTGATTAAAATTTAATTACCTTTATTACTTACTTCGTTAATATAATTTTTTTATTAATTACACCCATTTCAGTGCTCAATTGTAAGAAATAAACTCCTGAAGCTAATTTTGGGGAGTTGAATTGTATTTCTCTTCTCCCTTCAAATTGATATTCATCAACCAAAGTTTCTATTTCCCTGCCAAGTATATCAAAAACTTTTAATGTAACAGTTCCTGATTGAGGCAAATAATAGGAGATATTTGTACTGCTGTTAAATGGATTTGGATAGTTCTGGAAAAAAGTTAATTCCGATAGTGATGTAAAAATTTCATTTTCAATCGAAGTTATAAAATCTGCCTTATACACAATTATTCCTCTGCTTCTGTTTCCCACAAAAACCAGATTGCCAGATGCGGCTACAGCAGAGACATCAACTTCTCTTATATATCCTTCTAAGTATGGATCAGTTGAATCAGAAATATTTATTGCTTCTAAATTCCTGCTTAATCCTAAAAATAAAAAATCATTTATTATGGTTATGTCAGCTGACCCAATTCCCGAACTGAAAGGGAAATAATTTTTTATTAATAATGGTGATGATGGATTTTCTATATTATATATATAAAGTCCACCCATAAAACAAAATAACAGATTGTTTTTTATTAATAGAGAAAGTGATAATCCTTCTGTAAGAGAAGTAATATTAATAGGTGGCTTAGTTTTTAAATCATAAAGTTGTGTCCCCATATGTTTTTCAGAACTAAATAAAATTCCATCCTTAAATCCTAAATCCATAATAAATCCTATTGCTGAAAAGCTGTCAATTAAGGCAGGTACATAGGGATCTTCAATATTAATAATACCAAAATAATCTTTATCCATTGAAGCTATTAGAATTGTATCAATTAAAAGCAATGCTCCCGCATCCCTAAATGATTTATTAAACTCTAACTCCGAGATAAAAAATGGATTTAAAGGATTTTTTGTATTTATAATAACTAAGGAATGATCGGTTAGAACGTAGGTTATACTATCACTTACTTCTAAATCTTTATAAGCTGATTTATCCTGATATTGTCCAATGACTTTCAATTTTACAGGGTTAGAATAGTCAATAATTTTTAATCCGCCATAATAAGAAGCGCTATATAATAAATTATTTATTTTATCAATCCTTGTGATAAAATCTGATGTAAAAAATGACCCCAAATAAAATGTTGAGTCAATATTCTCAATATTTACAATATCAAAACCTGAATAGAAAGAAATTAGAAGATTATTTTCACCAACTGAATGATTAAAAGTAAATGGAGAATAATTTGTATTTATATGCTCAATCTCTACAGGATTATTATTTGTTATATTAATTATAGAAAACCCTTTAGTATACAAAGAAGCAAATGCAATTGTATCTTTAACTGATATTTCAATGGGCACATCCTCAAACTTCAAACCTGTTAATAAATTTGGGTTTAAAGGGTTAGAAATATTATAAATTCTAAATTGGGGTTGAGAAAGGCAGCCTGCATATAACAGTGTATCTTTAACGAATAAACCTCCTCCAACATATCCAATAAATTTACCATTAACCCAGACAGGGTTGTTTTTATCAGTAATATCAAAAATATCAATCACTAAACCATCGTATGTTGTTGCATATAAATAGTTATCATAAATGGCAATTGAATTTACCATCTCCCCCGATGTTCCAGCGTAACCTAACACATCAGGATTGTGGGGGTCTTCAATATCCACTATACTAATCGATGAGAATCCTCCCAGGTAAGCATGATTTCCTTGAATATAAATTTCATCCAAACCACCACTAATTAATTCAAAAAAAATAATTTCTGGGTTATATGGATCTGTAATATCAATAACTGTAAATGGTGCAAGGAGGTAAGCATAACTTCCATTAATTTCGATATCATAAACAATTCCTTCAGGCAATAAGACTTCACCCAACACTATTGGTTCAGAAGGATTACTTATATTTATAACCTGAAAGTATCCTCCATTGCCAGCGTAAGCCAAATTACCTTCAACTACTACATCCATACAGGGCCCGATTGCAAAATGGCTTAGTTGTGTTAAGTTGCTGTCAACTGATTGATTTAAGTTAAACTCAGAATACAAATTCTTGTAGTAACTAAAATCTCTTTCAGGAGTAACTCCTTCATTCATTGGTGTTGTAATATTTTGCGGTTGAGAAAGGAGGAATGATGAATTAGATAAGATTAAAATCAACCAAATACGTAGCGTTCTTTTCCTAATTTTCAAAATTTCCGGTATCATTTGTTTTACCTTATTTCACATAAATAAACATTAGGTTTTCATTAAAATAAATTTCAGATGAAACATAATAAATAGATTTTAGAATGTAAAAATTGGACAGTGTTAATTTTTTTCGAATTCTTGTTTTCACAGATTTTCTATAAAATAATTTTAACCCCTCGGATGATAATCTTTGTGAACCTGTTTTATATAATCTCTGTCAATATGAGTATAAATCTGCGTTGTGGAAATATCAACGTGACCAAGCATTTCCTGAACAGCACGCAGATCAGCACCACCTTCAAGCAAGTGAGTTGCAAATGAATGTCTGAACGTATGCGGATGAACTTCTTTTTTTATTCCCGCTAACTTTGCATTGCTGTCAACAATTTTCCAGACCCCCATTCGTGATAGTTTCGTTCCCCTGCTGTTCAAAAATAAAACGTGCTGACTTTTTGCTTTCTTCTCAAGCAATGGTCTGCTGTTTTTCAGATATTCGGTAATCCAGTTAATAGCAGAAGAGCCAATCGGTACAAACCTTTCCTTCGAGCCTTTGCCAAAAACTCTTATCATCTCTTCATTCAAAAAAAGATCTGATATTTTAAGATTAATAAGCTCGGAAACACGAAGTCCGCAGGCATAAAATGTTTCGAGAAGTGCTTTATCTCTCAATCCAAGTTTTTTACTCGTATCCGGCTGGGAAAGTATCGCTTCAATTTCATTGATGTTTAGAACGTTCGGTAATCCTTTACTCACTTTCGGTGCGGATATTTTTTCCATCGGATTTGCTTCAATGTAACTGCTTGCAATTAGATAGCCGAAGAAACCTTTCAACGATGAATAATATCTTGCAGATGACCTGCTGCTCAATCCGAGTTTAGTCAATAAAATAAAAAAGTCATTCAGCATTTTTGAATTTATCTGCGAAGGATCATCAACTCCTGAATCATTCAAAAAGTTCAGTAACGACGTGAGGTCATTTTTATAGGATGCGATTGTATTTTCGGAAAGATTTCTTTCTAGTTTCAGTGATGCCAGGTATTCTCTTAAAAAAACATCCATTATTTGTTTTCAGTTTGAATTCCTTTTTCTGCTTCTTCCTGCTTCGGGTATTTTATTCTCCGGTGATGCTGTCCGAGAAGTATATTAAGGAATTCTTCTTTCATAATTTTTATATCTCTGAAATTGACAGGAGAATCTTCAAGCTGCCTATCATCAATCCTCGATTTAAATATACTATCAATAACATTCTCGACTTTTGTTGGATCCGGATTCTCGATTGACCTGACAGCGGATTCACATCCGTCTGCAAGCATAACAATAGCGGTTTCTTTTGTGTTCGGTTTCGGACCTGGATATCGGAAGTCATCAACTTTTACTTTTTCCTCACCATAAATCTTTTTAGCGCGTTCATAGAAATAACTCATAACCATCCGCCCGTGGTGCATCGGGATAAAATCAATTATCTCCTTTGGAAGTTTATTCTCTTTTGCAAGTTCAATTCCTTCATTAACGTGTTGAACTATCATACTTACACTTTCTTCGGGTGTCAGATTTTCATGAACGTTCTGGTTATTCAATTGGTTCTCCACAAAATTCTGAGGTGAAATTGTTTTTCCTACATCATGATAGTACGCACCAATTCTTGCAAGTAATGGGTTTGCCCCGATTTTTTCTGCAGCAGCTTCTGCCAGGGTTCCCATCGTCATAGAATGATTGAAAGTTCCGGGTGCCTTTCGGGCAAGTTCTTTTAATAATGGTCTGTCAAAATTCGATAACTCGAGCAATGTAAGGTCTGTTGTTATTTTGAAAAATCTTTCAAAGAAAATTAATAAACCATAAGTGAGAACAGGACTAATCAAAGCATTTGTAGCAGCAAACGCTGATTCAATAAGCATATTATCTACAGTAGCAAACCTCTCAAACCCGAATGCAAAGATTGAAAGTATGTATCCAAGTAAAATGAAAAGAAACGATCTGAATATTTGTGATCGGTTTTTAATATCACGAACCGAATAAACTGCTATACCGCCTGCTATCAGATTCATAGTCATAAAAGTATAATCATTTCCCCTTAAAGCACCCGTTATTAAAGTCATAATTACAGTGGAATAAAACCCGATTCTTGAATCAAACATAATTGTAAGCAGCATCGACGCAGCGGGGATAAAAATCATATATTGAAGTGGTGCCTGAACTTTTACCTGGTTGATAAGGAATGTAACGAACGAAACAAATAGAATTATTATGACAAACATCAGCAGCTTTTGATTATCATAAAATATTTTTTTCCTGAACAGATATAAATAGGTAACTAGCAGCGATAGAATTAATCCAATATGAAAAAATTTTCCAACTGACTGGAGTATCGACGCACCCTGACCAATCAGATCACCCTTGGCTTCTTTATAAGATTCAATTTTTAGTTTAATGTCTTTTGTAATACGATCATGCTTTGCTATTATTCTTTCATTTTCATTCACAATTCCGGAATACCGGGAAACGTTGTTTTGAGCCTGGGTTGTTTCCTCATCGGTCAGCTCGCTGCTGAACACGATGGTCGGCAGCAGAAAGTGTGTTGTGTATTCCAGCAACGCGGTTTTTATTTCTTCAGTAAATTCTGTTCTTTCAACTCTCTCAGCGATTTCTTTCTTTACCTGATCAAGAAATAAATATTCGCTGATAGGTTCAATCGTATCAAAGTTTCCCTTTCTCAGAGCAATGCTGTCTCTTAATTGAGTGCCTGTATCTATGCTAAGTACTCCTGTTACATAGATCGAAGAGAGTGCGTCAACAGCAGCATTAAAAAAATTTTTCAATTGATTACCTGACCGGATCAGATTTCTTTCTTTTATTCTCAGATTTTGAAGAATTAAAAATGAAGGGGTGCTGAGGAACGTTGGATTTGTAACAACTGTTGATTTGGTTTCTATGCTTTCATCTATTGCTTTTATCAAATAAGCATTGTAATTCTTTAACGTTTCTATACTTTTTTGTTTGTTTGTGCTTTCATCCAGGAACACCGGATAAACACTTCTTTTTGCAGCATTGACTTCTTTGCTATAAACTTCATCACTTTTTTTTATCGGAAAGCTGAATGGTGCAATCAGATCATCATACAACCAGATAGCACCTTCGGAGACTTCAAATTCGATAGACTCACCTTTGGGAAACATAATTACGATTAAAATTATTGTTACAAAACCCAATAAGAATTTTGTGAACAACCCTTTTCCACTTTTTTTATTTCCGGGATTATCCATTTTTATCTCTCTTCGATTTTAAAACCATCTCAAAAAACTCAGCAGTTCCATCATCATTATTTGACCTGGTTGTTATGAAATCTGCAGCACTAATTAATTCAGGGATTGCATTTGCAACTGCTGCTTTAATTCCATTTGTTTGAAACATCGGCAGATCATTGTACCAATCACCTAAAACTGCTGCCTGTTGATGCTTCAGCGATAAATGCCTCAACAATCTGCGAAACGCTTTTCCTTTTGAACAGCCTGCTTTTCTGATCTCAAGATAAAAAATATTTTCATTTTTCTTACTTCGAAAATATGAAGTGCTGCAGCCAATTGTATTCGGAAATCTGAATTTATCTTCCATTCTTTTAATTGAATTTTTTATATCGCTTGAACAGACAATTTCAAGCGTATCTGCAATGTAATCTGAATAAGAACCTACTTTCGTATAGATCGCACCATACTTGCTGAGCAGTGAAGGTAATATAGAATTATTTTCCGTATAATAAATAGTGTCTCCATGACAAAGTGCAATATTAATAAGCAATTCTTCCGATAGCTTGATGGCTTTTTGTAAGTGTCGTTCTTTAAGGAATGATTCAAATATTCTTTTATCACTGACATAACTTTTTATCAGAGCACCATCAAGTGATATAATATATCCGTTCAGCGAAAGTTGTTTTGCAATCTCTATCGTTGCAGAATGAAGTCTGCCTGTTGCCAGTGAGATAATTACATTTTCCTTCATCAGCTCCCGGATTAATTTTTTACTTTCAGATCCTATTTCCCCATTATCGTTCAAAAGAGTTCCGTCAATGTCTGATACGATAAGCTTTAAATTTTTCAGAGATGTAATGTCAATTTCTTTCAACAATAACCGAACCCTTTTTCAATAGCGTCTGTAATAAACGACCAGGAAAATTTTTCTCTCAAATAAAATTCGAATTACTCTTCAAAATACCACTATTACTTATAGTTAGAGATAATCAACCCTTATTGCGCTATGTTTATTAAAGCACGCTGAGATTATCAGAACTTTTAACTATTCTTTAATGAAAAAATATGGATTTTTGTCTAAATTTGTTGTAGAATATTTTATACTAAATACAAATAGTTCAAGGAATAGATCAATAATGGTAAACTTAGTATGCTGTATCTGATTGGCGCAATAGCGTTACTCATAATTGTTTATGGATTAATACTTTTCTTTAAAAGAGGAAATAAAGAATTCGAGGCAAAATTATCTTTGCGCGAAAAAACCGAACTTGAAAAAATACTTGAAAAGCAGGTTAATGAAGAACAGGCAGTGGATAAAAAAGTTCCTGAAAAGGAAATTCCTGTAGAAGTTCAGAAATCAGAGGATCTCTTTCCAAAGGAAGAACTTATTTTTCCATCAAAAGATATTAATGCTGAAATAAACAGGTATGCTTCATATATTGATTTTAATAACTTGAAAGTGCAGAATTCAATAAGGAACGGCGTAGAAAATTTTAATAATCTGGATTACAAGAAAGCTTTAGAAGAATTCAGTCTTGCTATTGAGACTAATCCGCACGAAATTACCGGATTTTACTGCCGTGGGCTAACAAAGTTTCAACTAAAAAATCACGAGAGTGCACTTAGTGATTTTACAGAATGTATAAACTTAAAAATGAAAGAACCAAATGCATTCTATTACAAAGGATTGTCCTACTTTTTTCTCGACGATATGGATAATGCGATTCTTAATCTCAAAAGTTATATAAATTCTGTTAGCGATTCTCCGGAAGCTTATTTTGATCTTGCGCTCTGTTTGAAACAAAAGGAAAATACTTCAGAAGCAATCAATTACCTTTCGAAGGCAATAGAAATTAATCCAAAGTATGAAGTTGCATACCTTGAAAGAGGACTTTTAAAACACAAAATGAACGATGTTGATGGTGGGTGCGCAGATTTGAAAAAGGCTCTTGATTTGGGTTACCTTGGTGCTTTTTATTATGTAAATGAATTGTGTAAGAAAGAAGATTCGTAAAAATTAATTGTATTTAATCTACTTTTTTCAAATCCTGAAACGCTTCATCAACTGTCTGACAAACCGGAAGCACCCTGTCTAACTGAGTAATTTTAATAAGTGCATACACTTTTTCTGATGGCGACGCAATTCGCATTTGCCCATTTGTAGAATTGAGAATTCTATTAGCAACAAGAATAGCGCTGAGACCTGAGCTGTCGCAGCTTTCAACGGAAGATAAATCAAGAATAAATTTTTTTGCACCTTCAACCTTTAAGAGCATAGTAAACTCACCTTTGAGCAAACCTGATATGTTCGTATCGAGTCTTGCTTCGTTCAATTTAAAAATTGTTATCCCTGTTTCTTTTTTTACTTCAAAATTCATCTCAATGTCCTTGAAACATTTTTAAACAATCGATGAGATTTTTGTATGATGTTTCCGGATCATTCTGCTTATTGACAACCTGCAAGTTAAAATATTTATCCGAGTCTGATCTGGAAAAACCAATTTTTACCTGTGAATTAAGCGATCGGGCAATGTAATTATAAAAAAGAACTTCTTCCCTGTTAGCATCTATAATTACATCAAAACGTATATTCGTCAACTTATCAAGTAATTTTTTTGATGGGAGATTTAGTTTAGTTTCATCCTTTACACCATGTTCAACTGCATTTGTTTTAAAATACGGCTGAAGCAAACTAACTCTGTAATCATAAGTCATCACAACAATATTTTTTCGTTGTTCTCTAAGATATTCAAGAATCGGAAAAACAAATCTGAAGTCACTCTCTTTTGCTGGCATCATTACCAGGAAGGAATAGGTCCTAGATAAAATAGAAGCAAAATTCCGTTGACTAAATTCAACAACCGGAGTTTTTTTCCGAACTACAAATCTCGCTGCCTGTTCTTTTAATGCTGCAATCATTTCAATTCTGCTTCGCTTACTTTTTCTATAAATTCAAATTCATTTATAATTTTAATACCCAATGATTTTGCTTTCTCCAGTTTTGATCCGGCTTTTTCACCTGCTAAAACATAATCTGTATTTTTACTAACACTCGAAGACGTACTCCCGCCAAGATTTGATATTTTTTCTTCCGCCGCTTCCCGTGTGAGAGTAGTTAAAGTGCCCGTTAAAACAAATTTTTTATCCTTAAAGAAGTTATCTCCAACAAAAGTAGTTTTAGCATCAGTAAATGTAAACTTTAAGCCAGCCTTTTTCAATTCCTCAATAATTTTTTTGTTATGATTATCACTAAAAAACTTACGTATGCTTTTGCTAATACTTTCACCTATTTCGTGAACACTTGTTATTTCTACTTCATTTGCTGACATTAATTCATCAAGTGATTTAAAATGGGAGACCAGTTTTTTAGCAGCTCCAGAACCAACGTAACGAATTCCTAATGCAAATAGTACTTTATCAAATGGTTTTTCTTTACTTTTTTCAATTGCTTCCAGAAGGTTTGAAACACTTTTTTCTCCAAGCCGATCAATGGCTATCAAGTCATTTTTAAAGTTTTTCAGTTTGTAGATGTCACTATATGTCTTTAAGAATCCTTTTTCAACAAACAAATCGATTAGTGATTCTCCCAAACCCTCGATATCCATAGCACCACGAGATGCAAAATGTTCCAATCTTCCTTTAACCTGATCAGGACACTCTGTGTTTTCACAATAGAATGCGACTTCACCTTCAGGCTTGAATAATCTGGAGCCACAGGCAGGACATTTTTCTGGTGGTTTGGTTTTTTTGGTTCCTGACTTTCTTTTACTCAAATCTACCTGAACTACTTTCGGAATTACATCTCCACCTTTTTCAATTACAACAATATCTCCAACACGAATATCTTTTCTTATTATCTCATCAAAATTGTGAAGAGTTGCACGGCTTATAGTTGAGCCTGCAAGAAATTTCGGTTCAAGTTCTGCAACCGGAGTTACTGCACCTGTTCGACCAACCTGCCAGACAATATCTTTTATTTTTGTTACTGCCTGTTTCGATTTAAACTTAAAAGCAACAGCCCATCGTGGAGCTTTGGCTATGTTTCCTAATTCGTTCTGCTGTTTGACTGAATCAACCTTTATTACTGCACCATCAATTTCATATTTCAAATCTTCCCGCAGAAGTTCAAATTCTTCACAAACTTTAATAACTTCCTCGATATTTTTACACTTCTTGTAATGTTCATTCACTTTAAAACCAAGTTTTTTTAGTATCGAAAGGTTTTCTCCTTGTGATTTGAATTCTTCCTCAAGACTGATCAAACTATAAGTAAAAATATTTAAAGGTCTTTGTGCAACTATTTTGGGATCCTGTAATTTTAAAGTGCCCGCTGTGGAATTTCGTGGATTCGCAAAAGTTTTTTCACCTTTCTGTTCCCGTTCTTTATTCAACTTTTCAAATTCTTCGATCTTCATAAATATTTCACCACGTACTTCGAAGTCATTAAGTTTGAACGGGATTGAACTGTCTTTTTTAATTTTCAAAGGAACTGCTTTTATTGTGCGAACATTAGCTGTGATTTCCTCACCAACAGTACCATCGCCGCGTGTAGAAGCAGTTTGCAACTTTCCATTTACATAATTTATGCTTACAGAAGCACCGTCTATTTTCAGCTCTACAATGTATTCTACCTTTTCTCCGGCAGTAAACGATTCTCTTACTCTTCTGTCAAAATCATACAATTCTTCCTCTGAGTAAGTGTTTGAAAGACTAAGCATTGGAATTTTATGTTCAACTGGTTTGAATTCTTTGGTAAGATCACTGCTTACCCGTTGAGTTGGCGAATCAGTAGTAATTAATTCCGGATGTTGTTTCTCCAGAATTTCTAGCTCTTTGATGAGTTTGTCATATTCGAAATCTGAGATAGTTGGCTGAGCAAGAATGTAGTAGTTATGATCATGTTTCCTGATCACTTCACGGAGTGCTTCGATTCTTTTTTCAATTGAGGTTGACATTTTGCTCAACCTTAATTACGGGGGGTGAATTTAATCTTTGAATACCTTTCCTCGTCACTTCGTAATGTCTTACCGATCCTTTTCTGCCTTCAAAATTCAACTGCTGATTATCCAATTTAAGAAAAATCACACCAGAGTTACCCAAAGTAAATTTCAGATTCTCCCTTGCACGAACTGTTTTTGAGTTTCCAGGATAAAGCAGGAAATCTTCTTTTGTCAAATCATCATGAATAACCATGACCCAGGCAGAGTCCACAGAATCAGTATTAACAAATTGCAAAACAAGACTATCCGTACTTAAAGGAACAAATTCTGAATCAATCTTTTCCTCTTTTGTCTCGTAACGGTTTCTGGTTTCTTCAAGAATCTTTTCATATGGTGCTTCTTCAACAATTATCGTGGATGTTCGATTCACCAACGCAAAGTAAATGATGACGCCAACAAATACTGCTCCTGAGATATAAATTAATATTCTGAGTTTTTTATTAAGATCATCTGGTTTTAATGATGGTTTATTTTCCGGAGGCGCACTATTAAAAACGATTGTTGGCTTTTCGTCAGCAGTTTTGGGCTCAGGTCTGTTTATTTCTATTTTTTGTTCAAGGAGAGATTTAGGTTCGTCATCGTCAATAATTTTGCCTGCAAGTGCATCTTCATATTTCTTGATCGTTTCATTCTCATCAAGATCCACTGACTTAGCAAATTGTTTAATGAATGCTTTTACATATAAGTCGGGTAAAAAACCAAAATTCCCGTTATCTATTGCTTCAAGAAACTTTATATCTATCCTGGTTTTAGCAGCTATTTGCTGAAGAGAAAGTCCTTTTTTCAGCCGCGCCTTTTTTAATTGTTCTGCAAATCTATCAAGCATTTAAATAACTAATTATAATTTCATGAAATCCTTACAAACCTTGCTGCAAAGGCTCCATCTGTTTTATGAATATGAGGCAAAGTTTGGATGCAGCCATTCTCGTCGATTACTTCATCAGGTACTTTTCCCCGCGCACTTTCAAATTTGAAATTTGGATTTTCATTCAGAAACTTTTTTACGATTTCAAAATTTTCTTCAGGTTCAATCGAGCATGTACTATAAACTATTACCCCATTAACTTTCACTAAGGATGTAGCTTTTGCAAGGAGTTTTGACTGCAAAACATTCAGATCACGTATATCAAACAAATTCTTCTTCCATTTGATATCTGGTTTTTTAGAAAAAGTTCCGCTGCCGGAACAAGGTGCATCAACAAGCACTCTGTCGAACGGCAGACTTTTATACTCCAGAGCATCAACTTCAATAATTCTGACACAATCAACACTTAACCTTGTCATATTTTTTTGCAGCAGTTTCAACCGGCTTTCAAACCGGTCAATTGCAACAACTTCACCTCTTGAGTGCATCAATGCAGATATATATGCAGTTTTACCGCCAGGTGCCGCACACATATCAAGAACACGTTGACCTTCATTAACATCAAGAAGCCTGCACGCTAATCCCGCACTCTCATCCTGAATATTGAAATATCCTTTTATATAATATTCCCAGGCAGTTATGTTTGTAAGATTATGCAGCTTGAAAAACTCAGGCAAATAATTTCCCTGATGATATTTTAAGTTCACTTTTTCAAGAAGTGTTTTAAATTCTTCCGGTTTTGTTTTTAAAGCATTGATTCTTAAAGTTAAATATGGTTTTTCATTATTAGCAGCTAACAGTTTTTCTGTTTCTTCCCTGCCGAATCTTGCCACGTATCTTTTGACCATCCAGGATGGATGCGAATAGTATGCAGCAAGATAACCAACGAGGTCTTCTTCCGGATCAGGATATCTTATTGTGTTTTTGCTTCTGATAATATTTCTGAGGACTGCGTTTACAAGATCAGCAGGTTTCTGCCCCTGAAGTTTTTTTACGAACTCAACAACTTCATTTACAGCAGCGTAATCCGGTACTCTATCTAAAAATAATATCTGGTAAAGAGCAACACGAAGAGCATTTTTCAAATTTGGGATTGCTTTTGAAAATGTTCCTTTATAAAAGCCATTTAAAATCCAATCAAGTCTGCCCTGCCATCTGACAACACCATGAACAATTTCGTAGAGCAAGGCTTTATCAGGTCCGCTCATATCCGTGCTTTTCATCTCGTTGTCGAGAAGTCTTTCCAGATAAGCATCCGTCCTGTCAATTCTATTTAAAATTTTGATTGCTAATCCGCGAACTCCCTGATATAAATCTGTTATTGAGTGCGTTTCAATTTTTATTTCTGAATTATTCGTTTCCTGATCCACTAATATCCTCTTTTCGTTCTGTCTTCTTTTGTTAGGTTAAATATTGTT
>WBZR01002723.1_pt1 | contig 17558 bp, 19 predicted proteins | sample 5204231 | NCBI WGS metagenome assembly WBZR01 (sample SAMN12412403, study PRJNA552823) | activated sludge metagenome | isolation source: activated sludge from anammox sidestream of wastewater treatment plant... | place: USA: Virginia | collected 2017-08 | reverse complement strand
ATATAGGCCATGTGAAACAGGGAGGCGAATATTTCTTTTGAGCTGGTTTCCGGGTTAAAGGCAAGTTTGGAAACTTCGCAGAGCGTGCGCCCTTGCTGACGAAACTGATCCAGCTCTGTTTTGTATAACGTATCGGCAAGCAATCCTTTGCCAGTATCAATGGTCAGTGTCAGCGTGCCGATCAGCCGCCCGGATTGCCGTGCTTCGAAGGTGTATTGATTGGGTTTTGTTCCAAAAACGGAGGTCTGCTCTGTCTGATAGCCGCGTGAGGCATACATGCGTTTGATGAGTGTGCTGGCTTTGATGCGCTGTTTAAGGGAGTTGACCAGGTGAATGCTGTAGCCATTGCGCTGCAAAAGGCAGCTTGGATCGGCTGTGTGTTGCGGGGTGTTGTCGGGATTTTTTACACTTTTGTATTGCTGTTGTAGGGGTGCCTGCGGGTTGGTATAACTGGGTGAGCAAGAATCAGGATAAAGGATATTTGAAACAAGATTTGCTAATCGGGTATTTTTGGCCACGGCTTGCATGGGATGAAGCGCGATTTGCATAGACTGTATTCCTTATAGATTATTTCTCAAATTCAATATGTGCAATTCAGAAAATCATGGATTAAAAGTGATTGTGTTAAGAAAAGCAAAATTCATGCCAATAACAATTATTGTTGTAAATCAGTAGATTAACTTTTTACCACTTCTGAATTCAGGGAGTATTGTCGCCATGATCTGTGACAAAACTCACAAATCAATTTATGCCATTGTTTTTAATGGATTTTATTTGTCTCTAATAAGAGACTTTTATAGGGAACTTCTATAGTCTTGGCGCAAGGTAGTCATGCGAAGACAAACCTGCGCACCTCACGAAGCAGCAATGCAGAAAGTAAAATCGTTTGCGAAGAAGGTTGCAGCAGGGAACGGGAAGTGGTTAAGGAGATGCTGATTTATTCCATTACAAGGAACGAAGCAACGTGGCGATCCATAAGGCATGGATAAAATCGCTCCCTGCTTCATTGCTTACGCAGTCACAATGAATTTACAACTAAATCAGCGCTTCCTTAATCCACCAGATGATGCAGCAGGGCGTAGCGGATAAGTTCGTTGTTGTTAGTCAGTTTGAGTTTTTCCAGTAACCGGGCACGGTAAACGCTGACGGTTTTCGGGCTCAGACACATTTCCTCGGAAATCTCTGTCAACCCCTTGCCTGCAGCGATCAGGCACAACGTTTGGTATTCCCGATCCGATAAGGAAGTATGCAGCGGCCGGTCGGTATCGGTGGTAATGGCATTTGCCAGCTCCATTGCCAGTGCGGGGGTAATGTACTTTTGGCCGGAAGCCACCTGGCGAATGGCGGTAACGAGCTGTGCCGGGGCACTCTGTTTGTTGAGGTACCCCGCCGCTCCCGCCTTTAGTGCGCGGATGGCAAATTCGTTTTCATTGTGCATGCTCAGCATCAGCACAACCAGTTCCGGCTTTTCTTTCCTGATTTGCTTGAGCACTTCGATGCCGTTACGATCCGGCAAGGAAATATCCAGCAACATTACGTCAAATTCTTCCTGGCGCACGATCCGGACAGCCTGAATGCCGTTTTCCGCTTCGCCAGTGACGCGGATGTCTCCGGTTTCGCTCAGAATCTGTTTGAGTCCCTGGCGCACAATCGCATGATCGTCTGTAATCATCACCCTTATCACGTCTTTACTCCCACGCAATCCGGTTCAATTCCGGTATCTGATCGGATGCAGACAAACCGCCAGCCGGAATCCGGATTTGCACCTCCGCTCCTGCCAAAGGCCCGCCGCTCTGGATATGGAACCATCCGCCGAGCTGCTGGCAACGCTCGCGCATGCTGCGTATGCCAAAAGAATTTATTTTCTCCATATCTGTATCAGTAATGCCGCAGCCATTATCTGCCACCTGCAGGTATATCTGATCATCCGTTTCGGCCAGCTTCACCTGTACTTCCGATGCATTGGCATGTTTGGCGATATTGGTTAGCGCTTCCTGAAAAACCCGGAAAATGGCCACGGCCAGATCGCCATCCAGCGCGATTTCTTCGCTGCCACACGCCACGTTGCAGGCAATGCCGGTGCGCTGGTTGAATTCCCGCGCCTGCCATTGCACGGCTGCGACGATTCCGCAATCGAGCACTCCCGGCCGCAGATCAAGTGCAATCCGGCGCGTGCTGTCGATCACCATATCGATCAACGATTCCACGGCCGCAGCCTTGTTGCGATAAAACTCCGGGGTACGGCTGGAATGATCCAGACAGGGCACCAATTCACACTTGATCGCTGTCAAGGTTCCGCCAATATCATCATGAATCTCCCGGGCAATGCGGGTGCGCTCCAGCTCCTTTGCTTTTTGTGAATAGGCCGATAGCTCTTCCAGTTGCGCGCGTGAACGGGCGATCTCCAGCTCGATCTGCTTGTTGCGTGTGATATTCAGCATAATTCCATCCCACAGCACCGCTCCGCGTGGCGTCCGGCGTGGCGTGGCCCGCAGACTGATCCACTTGGTATCCTCGTCCCCTCTCGCCCGGATACGCCCTTCCCAGTTCCACGCCGAAAGCTGTTCGCATGAATCTTGTAACGATTGATCGTAACCTGCGACATCTTCAGCCAAAATCAACTGCAAAAATGCCTCTGGCTGCTCTTGCAGAGAATCGGGAGAGAGCCCGAGCAGCGATCTGGAACTCTCACTGACATAAGGAAAAAATACACGGCCATCTGGCTCCAGCACAAACTGGAACACCAGCCCCGGCAAATTGGATGCGATGGCCCGGAAACGGGCTTCGCTTCTTTCTAGCGCTTGTTGCGCCTCGCACAAATCCTGCAAATGTCCGGTATAGCGCTGGCATCCACGTATGGCCGCCATCAGCCGGATCGTATCGGATTTCAGCAACACATCCTGCGCCCCGGCTGCAAACAAACGTTCAGCCAGGTCTTCATCCAGATGGGGAACCAGTGCAATCAGCGGAATATCCTGCCCCAGCCCGGTCAACATATTCAAAACTCGGGAAACGTCGAAATCTGGCCGATGCTCTGCCAGCACCAGATCCCAAGTCTGTTGTTGCCATAGATCCGGCAGTGCTTCTATTGTTGCCACACACGCCACCCCAGCCGGCAAATTTGCCTGCTCCAGCAAGCCACGCAACCACCCGGCCTCTGTCGCTGTACATCCCACCATCAAAATTGCAAGAGCTCGCCTCATAGCCTGTTTATTCCTCACCAACCGGTTTGGTCAACAATCAAATTGCCACGCCTGCATGAATTAAATTTGCTTTACCCGGCAAAAGAATCATGTGCAAGCACACACCGCAAAGATCCTTACTTATAACTGAAAACCTCAGGAATGTGGTACCTCAAAAGTCAAATATATCCCATTTGCATCCAGGACAGATATAGCGCCAGCTTGCCAAAAAACGGGGAAACATGGCCTCGCTTGAAATCAGGCAGGAAGGCGGTGCAGTAGAACACCTGCCGGAAACTGATCAGCTAGAAGAAACAGAACGAGAGGGATTGATTCTGGCCGCATCAAACGACCAGATCAAGGAAACAGGGTGTGAATCAAAGCCGCTCAGGGCTCAGTCAGCAGTTTTTTGATATTTTCCGGCGGGCGCCCCAGCACGGCGCTATCGCCACGAACCACGATCGGGCGTTGAATCAGATCAGGGTTGGCTGCCATCAACCTGAGCAGCTCCTCATCATCAACCGATTCCGTTCCCTTCGCCAGCGGTTCATCTGCACGCAGCAGATGCCTCACCGGAATACCGAGCTTGCGTACCAGCTCGCGCAAGCTTTCAACTGTCAGGCGGTCATCATAATAGTTGATGCTGTCGAAGGGCTTGCCACTCTCATCGAGAATGGCCAGCGCTGCACGACACTTGCTGCAGGTGGGTTTCTGATAAATGGTGATTTTATCGCCCATGATTCCGCCTTATTTAATGCCGCATTCCTTGGAAATAGCCGTGTAAGCTGCAGTTGAGCCCTTCAGGCCAAAGGTATCGGTTGTGGCTGTACCCTGCGAGGAAGTACCGTTCACCACCATCTGGCTACCACTGCGTATCGCTGCAATTAACTTGTTATCCGTAGCCGAATCAGGCGCCCAGGCAGTCTCACTCTCGGTAAACAGTTTGAAACGCTGGCTGCCGATACTGACGGTGACTTCACTGTTTTGCTTGTAAGGATAGCCCGCTACAAAACTGAATACATTCTTGCTTTTATCAGCGGGCCGGTGGGTGATCAATGCATAGACGGCGCCACGCTTGGTGTAGTTACCTTCCTCTTTTTGAGGCTTGCCAGCCATGTAACACACCTTGTTACCGCCTTCCGTGTATACATAGGCAATCCAGTCACCAAATTCCCCAATTGCCTTGGGATCGGCTGCCTGAGCCACATTACCCGCCATCAGGGAAACGGCTGAGAGCATCAGTGCCTTTGCAAATATCCGCTTCATTGCATCAAACTCCATAGTTATCGGCATAGACTGGCTCACACCAATGGGGTGAGCCATTTACCCGTGATTGATCAGTTACACCCTTCCATCTTGTAAATGAAATAGCCGTTTTGTTTAATCGCTTCAATCACGTTATCCGGTGCTTTCTGGCTATGGCAGAAACGGCATTCCTCACTGGTTACAGTTGACCCTTCCTCGCCAATCGAGGCCAGCCATTCCTTGGCAAATTCAACTGCTTTTTTGTCATCCCGCACGTCGGTAAACACATCAAAATGCATGATATGTCCGTCTTTAGCCTTGACATAGGTATCGTATACGTGGATTTGCATGAAAATTCTCCGTGGTAACAAATGGTAAAAACAGAAACAGCAGAAAAATCGGCCTTATTATGCCATCTTTCTACGAGCCACGATAACGCCATCGCGAGTGGGATTGATGAAAGCATCGAACTCCGGATCGGTTGAAATCAGCCGGTTATGCTCCCTGATTGCTTTTGTCGAACCTGGTTTAGGATCAGCAGGATCTTCCCCGGCCACTTTGCCATGCCACAATACATTGTCGGCAATATAGAGGCCACCCGGACGAATCCGCTCTCGCGCCATCAGCCAGATATCGGGATAACTGCCCTTGTCCGCATCGTTGTAGCAAATATCAAAATTTCCATCAATCTGCTGAAAAACATCCTGAGCAAGGCCAGTACAGAATGTCACCCTTTCCCATAGCTCCACAGCTGATAAACATTGCTCCGCCTTTTCCCGGTTAAGCGGATTGCTGTCTGTGCAGATCACCTGCCCGCCCGGCCCCACCGCCCGGCCAAACCAATAGGCAGAATAGCCATACCCGCTGCCAAACTCGAATACCCGGCGTGCTCCGATCATTTTGGCGTAAATCTCCAGCGAGATGCCAACCAGCCTACCGACAATCGGGAAATTTTTTTCCTGCGCAAATGCTTCCATTTCATCCAGAACCGGATGTGCAAACTGCTCCGCAAGGTCGCGCATGTAATGTTCAATCACCGGATGAACGGGCGTTATTAACTCTGAATTATCAGCACCCACTTTTCTTACCCTTGTTTCAGATCAACTGTATCAGAGGTATTTTGGTATTTTTGCCAGCCAATGGTGATCGCTGTCACTGCAAGTAAAAAAGACGGGATTCTGCTGTATAACAAAAACGTGTCCGTCCACCCGGCCATGAAAACAAAACACACGATCGCACTCCCTGGCAAAAGCAGATTGTGCCGCTTGAATGACTGAAACCAGCTCCACAATAAAAATCCGAAAGCCAGTACCCCCAAGATGCCGAGATTCATCCCGATTTCGATCAACTCGTTATGATAGTGCGCAGTATTTTGAAATTCCGGCAAATCCCGGTAAATCCCCTGCTTATAGGTCGCGATCGTATCTTCAAAATATTTTTCTGCCATACCGGAGCCATGCCCCAGCAACGGTTTTTCAGCGATGCCATGCAGACCGACATCCCACATTGCCAGACGATAGCCCGCACTGGTCGCATACACCCCCTGCTGGAAGGATTGCAAATCTACATGCACTTGCTGCAATCTCTCCTGAAAAACATCACTGTTGGCAGCAAACAATCCAACAGCCAGCATGATAAATGTCAGGCCGCCCGCCAACCTTTTCCATTCCCTCCGGTAACGCAAAACAATCATGAGCAATAGTGCCGCCAGTGTAGCAATCAGCAACCCTCTTGCACTTTGATTCAACTGGAGAAACAACAACAATAGCGCTGCGAACCATAACAAAACTGACTGAATTTTTTTTCCTGCCGATAAAGCCTCCCAACCCAGAAAAACAGCCAGAATAACGCCTGTTCCCAAGGTTGCCGAATAGGATAAATACGACATATCAAGCAAAGGAATCCCCTGCATTCCCTGCGCAACCCATTGATAACCCCCCAAAACCACCATTCCCAGATACCCGGAAAGAAGTGCCCCGGCAGCCCAAGGCAAACGCTCCCTGTTCAAGAGTGAGAACAACGGGATGAATGCCAGCAGGAGGAAATACTTTCTCCATTTCCCCTGGGTAATGGCAGCAAAATCGCCCCACAACAAGCCAAGCAGCCATATTGCGCAAAAAACCAGAATACCGGCAATCAAAGGCTCTTTAAGCAACCCGGAACATCTGGACATCCCTCCATCCACCAGCCAGGCGAAGGTCAGCATGCCAACGCCCAAATAAATCCCACCCTTGGGCCAGAGCGCAAGACAAAAAAACACCAGTGCAAACCGCACTAACAATTCACGCCAGTTCAAGGCAATCCAGTTGTTCAAAAAATTCTTCTAAAATCAAATTTATCGCCGTGATCTCACGAATCATTTTTGTCCCGGCAGCATTACATTTCAGCCATGTTCTTGATATTGCTCTTCAGAAGAAAATGGAGACTCAACACATAACAATTTTTTTATTTCCAGTTTGAATATACGACTCCAAATAACAAGAAAGCCACGCAATAAAAACGGCGTGTCATCCATCATCCAGATCGCCGAGATTCGTCTATCCGCGCGTCGCCAGTTTTTAAGCGTTGTCCAGATTATCTCTATTAAGCGTAGCGGCTGACTATACATCTGCAAGCATAGCAATGCAGGCGATGGAGCCGGGGTAAACCAGTACACATAACCTCCTTTACGAAACACATTTTCAATTGCCATCCGAACATGCGAAGGAAAGCTTTCCAGTTCACCATGGGTCGAAAACAACAGAATATTTTGTCGCGCATCAGGGTAGCGCGAAAGATAAAAAGCGCGGTTACGCAGTGCAAGTTGTTTCTGTGATCGCCCTGTACCAAACGAACCGCCTCTCTCATGATAAATACTGGCGCCAGGGTGTATGCCGAAGCGCCATCCGTGCAAATCAAGCCGGCGGCCAAGGTCAATATCTTCGTAATACCCTCGCCCAAATGCCGGATCAAAGCCTCCGATTTCCTGAAACACATCCCGGCGGATCAGGATGGCGTGTCCGCGCAGGTAGTAATTGGGGATATATCCCCCTTCCCGCAATCCATAGCGGGCAAGGTCGTACCGGGAATAGCTGTTACCGGCAGGGACAATAGCTGCCAGCTTAGGATCAACATCAAAAGTTGAACATAACAATGGCAAGAAATCCTGGTTGACCACGGTATCCGAATTCAGGATAAATACGTAGAAGGCGTCAGATCGGTTCACCGCTTCATTCACTGAAAGGCCAAATCCCTGGTTTTTCTCCGCATGGTAAACATCAACACAATCATACGGCAGGCTCTCCAGCATCTCCCTCGTCTCACGGCCTGATGCATCATCCTGAATGATAATGCGCCGGATGGATTGACCAAGATGGGTGACGATGGAATCAATACAACGCCGGGTCAAATCAGGAGCGTTATAAACTGGGATAATGACGTCTATTGTTTTATCAATGGAAATTCCAGTTTTATCGTTATTTATCAATTCACTATACCTAATAGTTATACGTCACGGAAAAACCGGATCCGGAGGATTTTTTGTCATCATGTCTTGCGCAGTCCAACAACATTTCAAACCGGGCAACCGGTGAAAAAGCCGACAAATAAACCTGTGTTATGATGCAAAAACACTGACAAAGCGGGATCAGGATTGCCTGCAAAGGTAGCAGCATTATACAGAGCGCAAACGCAACCATGATCCATCAAACCAGCAGAAACACATACTGCAAAACATTCGATTTCCTACATCAGATTCCATAAATTCAGTCATCACCCCAATAATTCACCATCATGAAAACTATTGCCATCATTCCGGCTCGCATGGGATCTTCACGCTTTCCCGGCAAGCCACTGGCCCCGTTACTGGGGTGCTCCATGCTGGAGCATGTATATCAGCGTGTCGCCATGAGCCAGTCGCTGAACGCAACTTATATCGCCACTTGTGATGAAGAAATCCGGCAGGCTGCAACCGCCTTCGGCGCTCCTGTCATCATGACTTCCGATAGCCACGAGCGAGCCAGTGACCGCATTGCGGAAGCCGTTGCACATACCGATGCTGATCTGATCGTCATGGTGCAGGGTGATGAACCAATGGTGCTTCCTTCCATGGTCGATGCCGCTGTTGCACCTTTTCACCATGATCCGGAACTGGAATGTGTCAATCTGACGCGGCGTATTGATGATGAAGCCGACTTTCGCAGCCCCAACACCATCAAAGTTGTCATGGATCAGCAGGGAAATGCGCTGTACATGACCCGCCAGCCCATCCCGACACTGGCTGCTGGCGGTTTTGGTGCGACCGCAGCTTACAAGCAGGTATGCATCATCCCGTTCACACGCGCTTGCCTGATCGAATACAGCCAGCTGCCGCCAACACCACTGGAAAAACTGGAATCGATCGACATGCTGCGCCTGCTGGAACACGGACGCCGCGTCAGAATGGTGGAAACCAGCCATGACACGCAGGCAGTCGATACCAAAGCGGACCTGGCCCGTGTCGCAGAACTGATGACGAACGACCCGCTGCTGGCCCATTATCGGAAACCCTGAATCCTCCATCAAAACTGTTATGTCACTAAAAACCCGACTCGCCCGACAGGAATTGACCATCGGTTCCTGGATTACCCTTGGACACCCCTCGATTGCCGAGATCATGGCCAGAGCCAGTTTCGACTGGCTGGTCCTCGATACTGAACACAGCGTGCTGGAGCTCGGCGAAGTACAAGCCCTTATCCAGGTGCTGGATGGCCAGCAATGCCCCGCCATCGTGCGGCTGACCTCCAATCATCCTGACCAGATCAAACGCGTGATGGACGCCGGCTCAAGCGGAATCATGGTGCCCATGATCAAATCTGCTGACGACGCCCGGGCAGCGGTTGATGCGGTCTACTACCCGCCCGAAGGGACGCGTGGTGTGGGGCTGGCCCGCGCCCAGGGTTATGGTTCCGGTTTTCAGGCATACCGGCAATGGTTGCGTGACAACGCAGTCATTATCGCGATGATCGAGCATATTCAGGCCATTGAAAACATCGATGCCATTCTTTCCACCCCTGGTATTGATGCCTACATCATCGGCCCCTATGATTTATCAGGGTCGATGGGGCGACCGGGCGAACTGGAGCACCCCGATGTGCAGGCAGCCATCCAGCAGATTTTGCAAGCAGGAATCCGTCATCGCAAAGCAGGGGGCGTGCATGTCATCGAACCTGATCCGGCCATGCTGCAACAACGCATCGAACAGGGTTTCACTTTTCTGGGATACAGCCTGGATATCCGCATGCTCGATTCCCTTTGTCGCAATCATCTGAACATCATCCGGTCATCCTTATGAGCAAAATCGTCGTTTCCACTTCATCCTTCGGCTTCGATCACAACCCGGTCATACAGCAACTGCGGGCGCGTGGTTTCACCATCACCGGCAACCCCCATCAACGCAAACTCACCGAAGATGAAATCATTGCCTTGCTGGGTAACGATACGGTTGCTCTGCTGGCGGGTATCGAACCCCTTACCGAGCGTGTACTGACCAGCGCCAGCGCCTTGCGTGTCATCGCGCGCTGCGGCACCGGTCTGGACAGCGTCGATCTGGAAGCTGCACGACGGCTGAATATCGCCGTATCCAATACACCTGAGGCTCCGGCCCAGGCGGTTGCGGAACTGACACTGGGGCTGATGCTCGACTGCCTGCGCCAGATCAACCAGATTGATCGCTCCGTGCGCCAGGGAGAATGGCCACGGTCACAGGGCAAACTGCTGGCTGCGCGCACTGTCGGCATTGTTGGACTGGGTCATATCGGCCGACGCGTTGCCGGATTGTGCCAGGCATTCGGAGCCAGGGTCATCGCGCATGATCCTCATCTGCAGCAGGCGCCCGAAGGCATTGCGCTCGTTACGCTGCCGACCCTGCTCGAACAGGCCGATCTGATTACCCTCCATTTACCCTATTCCCAGGTGGTTCACCATTTAATCAATGCGCAAGCCATTGCCCGCATGCAGCCTGGAACCATCCTCATCAACGCTGCCCGTGGCGGTCTGGTTGATGAAACGGCATTGTGCGCTGCTCTGGAGAGCGGCCATATCGAAGCCGCCGCACTGGACAGTTTTGAGCAGGAACCCTATCAGGGCCCGCTATGCGGAAATCACCAGGCCGTACTGACTTCCCATGTTGGATCGCTCGCGCGGGAAACCCGGCAGCGCATGGAAATCGAAGCAGCTGAAAATTTATGGCAGGGAATGATCAAGGCAGGTTTGATCAATGAGTGAAGCCATACAACCCGGAGAAGTCGCTGTTGTACTGGGTGCGGGCGGCTTTCTGGGCAGCCATGTGGCCGATGCCTTATCCAGTGCGGGTTATCGGGTGCGCCTGTTTGATCGCAACCCTTCACCATTCCAGCGACCCGATCAGGAAATGATCGTGGGCGATCTGATGGATCTCGATCAGGTATCCGGAGCGATCCGGGGTGCAGCCGCCGTCTACAATTTTGCCGCCATCGCCGATATTGATGAAGCGCAGGACAATCCCCTCGGCACAGCCAGCATCAACGTGCTTGGCAACATGCATGCGCTGGAGGCTTCCCGGCTTGCGGGTGTACGCCGCTTCATCTTTGCCAGCAGCGTTTATGTCTATTCGGAAGCCGGTTCCTTCTATCGCGCCAGCAAACAGGCAGCCGAGCGCTTCACCGAAACCTATCACGAACGCTACGGACTGGATTACACCATCCTGCGCTACGGATCACTGTACGGCCGCCGCTCGGACCAACGAAACGGCATCTACCGCATGTTGCACGAAGCCATACAAAACCGCTCCATCACCTACCACGGCAGCGGTGAATCCATCCGAGAATACATTCACGTTGAGGATGCTGCACGGATGAGCGTACAGATACTCGCCCCGGATTTTGCCAATCGCCACCTGATCCTGACCGGGCAGGAAAAACTGCGCATACGCGACGTCATGACCATGATTTCCGAAATACTTCCCTGGGAAGTCAGCCTGCATTTCGATCAGGACAGGCCGGGGCATCATTACCAGATTACGCCGTATGCATTCCAGCCACGGGTCGGTCGCAAACTGGTGCTGAACGAGCATGTTGATCTCGGTCAAGGGTTGCTCGACTGCATCCAGGAAATTCACCAGCATGTCAGCCATGACCGTGAAGAAAACGATGTTTCTCCCTCACCAATGGATAATCAGGCATGAGTATAACCAACCACCCTGCTGACTACTGGCAGGCCATCATCTTTGATTTCGATGGTGTCGTCGTAGAATCCGGAGACATCAAGTCACAAGCTTTCGCAGAGCTGTACCGCCACCATGGCGAAACCATTTCGCAAGCGGCGGTTGAATATCATCGCGCCAATGGCGGCATGTCACGCTACCTCAAATTTCATTATTTCCAGCAAAATCTGCTGAACCAGCCTCCACTCACCAAAGAGGAAGAACAGGAACTGGACCAGCGTTTCTCCGAGCTGGTCATGAACGCAGTCATCTCCTGCCAGCCGGTGGCGGGTGCGGAAGGCTTGCTGAACAGAATGGCTGAACAGATTCCTCTGTTCGTCGCCTCCGGCACGCCGGAAAATGAATTGCGTGTGATTGTCGAACGACGCGGGCTCGCCCGTTATTTCACCGAGGTACGCGGCTCCCCAAGGCTCAAGGAATTGCTGGTGGCCGATATTCTGTCCGCTTACCCACTTGCACCCGAACGCGTGCTGATGATCGGGGATGCGCTGGTGGATTATGAAAGTGCCCACCAGAACGGTATTCCGTTCCTTGGCCGGGTCCGCCCGGGGGATACCAATCCTTTTCCGGAATCTGTCGAAATCGTGCCGGATTTATGCCAGGTAACCATGTAATCGAGCGCCACAGCTTCAGTGATCTGACCACGCTGTCAGAGGCATTGGCACAAACCGCCGCCACCACGCTGCGCGACGCAATCAGACAACGCGGCCAGGCCAGTCTGATCGTTCCCGGCGGGCATACCCCCGCTGTTTACCTTCCCCGGCTGGCACAAATGGATCTGCCCTGGCAGCATGTATTCATCACATTGAGCGATGAACGCTGGGTGGAACCATCCAGCGCGCTTTCCAATGAACGGCTGATACGCGAGTGTTTCCTGCCATTGATACCATGCCAGCCGCATTTTATTCCGCTCAAGACATCCCACGCGCATCCGGATCAGGCTATGGCCGACATCAACGAACGTCTGGCCGGGTTACCCTCGCCGTTCAGTCTGGTTATCCTGGGAATGGGTAAGGATGGACACATTGCCTCCCTGTTCCCGGGCATGAATCCTGATCCTGACAGCGATAGCCTATGCCGGACGGCCACCCCTCCGGCAGCGCCTTCATTGCGTATCAGCCTGAGCCTGCGAGCACTTATCAACAGCGATCGCATTATTCTGGTGATTACCGGAAAAGAAAAAAGGCAGCTGGTTGATCGGCTCGTCGCATCACCCGACCAAAGCATACCGTTTTCCCGGCTCATACAAGCCAGATCGGTAGAATTATTTGAAACGGATTAACAAAGTACCAAGCGAACTGAATGTTGAAAAAATTTCTTTTTCGCCAGCTGTATAAAGCGCCTGTCCGGAAACTTGCTGCACAAATCAGGTCAGCTGTTGATTCCCTGGAAGGTGCTTTGCCAATCATGGTTGTGTCCTATAACAATGGTATTTATGTCGACCACTGTGTACGGCAACTCAATGCACGATCCATCAAACCGATTATTATTGATAATGCCTCCGGGGATACTGAAACACTCGCTATCCTTTCCGGAATCGCCACTACAGAACAAGCCTTTGTCGTACGGTCTGCAGTCAACATGGGCGCACGCACCGGGTTTCAGGGGCCGATTTATGATGTTTTTCCAGATATTTTCGGCTATACCGATCCGGACTTGCTGTTTAACCGGCAGTTGCCTGCAGATTTCATTCAACAGCTGATCGGTGTTTGTGATCACTTCAAATGCTTCAAGGCAGGTTTCGCCCTGCCCTACCAGACCGGATATGAGCTGACTGGCCGCCGCATGAAATCTTCCAGCCTGGGTAAAATCGTTCCTTACGAAAAATTTATGACCGTACCACAATGGGAATCGCGATTCTGGAACAAACCGCTTAAACATGACTGGCTGGAAGTGTACGCCGCACCAATCGACACTACTTTTGCGATCTATCATAAAAAATATTATCAGGGAGACTTTTTCGATGCAGTCAGGGTAGCCGGTCATTTCTCCGCACTGCACATGCCGTGGTTTCCCGAGCTGGATCTCATGTCATCCGGCCAGCGATCCGCCTACCTGAAAGGCAACAAATCATCGACCTGGATCTAAAACCAGTTTCACTTTTGCCATTCCACTGTCTCTGTTCTGATGGAACGAAATGCAGCTACTAACCAAATACCGGATACACCATGCGCGAGATCGGACTTACCATCGGACTGCTGTCAATCAGCAACATTTTCATGACATTTGCCTGGTATGCGCACCTGAAGGATCTGGGCAGCAAGCCATGGCTGGTGGCTGCCTTGATCAGCTGGGGAATCGCCTTCTTTGAATACATGCTGCAAGTGCCGGCCAACCGCATCGGCTTCAGTGTGTTATCTCTTGGCCAGCTCAAAATCCTGCAGGAAGTAATTACCCTGTCGGTATTCGTGCCTTTCAGCCTGTTCTATATGAAGGAACCGCTTAAACTGGATTATCTCTGGGCGGGATTATGCATCCTTGGCGCGGTGTACTTCATTTTCCGCGGCGAGATGACAAACGCGGGAAGTTAGGAAATCTCTGAAAAACGTCAGCGAGGCAGTCAGTTCAAGGCAAAAATCGGAGAAAAAGCGGAGTTTATACGTAATAAATGAGCATTTTGATGCCGATTTTTAACGCAGAAATGACAACACAGGTAGTTTTTCAGAGGTTCTTTAGCTTCTCGATACCAACTTCGCCTGTAAAGGCTATTTTCCTTCCTGCCCGGAACCTTCACTGGCAGATGGCTGCGATGAGGTCATTTTCAGGAATCGCGCCATTTTCATCAGTAATCCCTTGATCAGCTTCCACAATTTAGGCAGCAGCCAGATCGACAGGCCGATAAATATCAGAAACAGCACGATAAACAGGATTGGGTGATGCAACGCTGTCCACAATCCGCCAATCACCATCAGATCTTCACTGATCGAGGCCGTCCAGTTGGATACGGGCTCGGGTGAAGTGTTGATCATCAGGCGCGTGCCGGTTTTGGTGGCATGACTGGTCGCCGCCACGCCTCCGCCGAGGATACCCGCCGCAATTTCCAGCGCGGGTGATACATCTCCCACCGCACCCGCCGCCAGCATGGCACCGGCCGGGATACGTACAAAGGTATGTATTGCATCCCAGGCACTGTCCACACCCGGTATCTTATCGGCAAAAAATTGGATCAGGTACATGACAGCTGCCGATCCGATTACAAACGGGTTTTCCAGCATAGCCAGCTCATTTGGCAAAGTGATGTTGCCGGTAGCGCCCCCCAGACCCAGTATAAACAGCGCGGCATATAAATTGATTCCGCTTGCCCAGGAACTCCCCATGGTCAAAGCCAGTGTTGCAATCAGGGTTTCATAACCGTTCACTCTGTCCCTCCTCCTGCTATTCCTCTGTTTTTACAGCAGATTCATGCCTGATTGCCGCCGGATGTAGTCTGCTGCTGCAACATGCGTTGCGCGAGCAATCCGGCACCCAGCAGGCCGGCCTTCGGATTCATCACCACATACACCGGGATCTCGCTCACCAGCGCGCTATATCGTCCCTTGTTGCAGAAGGCTTCGATGAAACTGGGCTGCTGCAGAATCCGGATGATGCGCGGGGCAATCCCTCCAGCAATGTAGACGCCGCCCCGGCATAACCCTGCCAGCGCGAGGTTGCCTGCGTAGGTGCCGTAAATCTCCGCAAACAGATTCAGTGCTTGCAGGGCAATCGGGTACTGATGCTCGAATGCCAGGCGGGTTACGGTGGCACCATCATCGGTGTTCAATCCGATACTTTGCAGGTGATCACCTTCAGTAGCCTTGCTTTGCAAAAAATTGAAGATATGAGTCAACCCCTGGCCGGAAAGCAGCCGCTCGATCGAGACCCGGTGATAGCGCGTCATCAGGTAGCGGAGCAATTCGATCTGAATAGCACTGGTTGGTGCAAAATCAATGTGCCCTGCCTCGGTTGCAAGTGGTTCGTAGTATTGCCCGCGTTTCACCAGCCAGGCAACCCCCATACCCGTACCCGCTCCCAGCACGACACGCATTGGCGAGGAAGAAGGGGTACCGGTTTGCAGGGTAATCAGATCATCCACTGGCAGAATTTCAATGGAAGCAGCCGTGCCTTCGAAATCATTAACGATTTTCACCGCCGGAATCGAGAATTTTTCCGCGATGGCCTGTGCGTTAATTACCCAGGGCAGATTGGTCAGATGCACCTGCTGTTCCACGATCGGCCCGGCAATCGCCAGGCAGGCAGCAACCGGCCGACAGCCGGATCGTTCCAGAAAATCCTTCAGAATGGCGTCAAGACCATCATATTGATGGCTGTCGTAGAGATGCTCGTGATGGAATTCAATTCCTCCATCTCTTGCCACGACCGAGCGCAATAATGTTTTGGTTCCACCGATATCGCCTGACAGCAAGTACTGATCCATTTGTTATTTTTCTCCCCGGTTCAGCAAACATATCTTTCGATTGGTACAATAGGCCGCCTGTTTTTCCAGTATTGCCGTCATCAGGCCGGATCCATCATCTCCAGCAAGGTCGGCAGATTCACTCCGGACATGGTTTCCGGGCATTCTTTCATCATAAAAAGAAACGGGGGTATTGTGACAGATATCAGTGTTGCAGGCGATTTGCTGTTAAAAAGCACGCATTTGCATATCGACGAAGTTGTGGCGGAATTGCATGATGTTCGCACCACTGCACTTCTCAACCGGCAAGGCCACCTCAGACCACCCCGGCTGCCTTCCCGCAAGATTCTGGCCGGCATTATCGAAGGCCTGCGCACGGCTTTGTTTCCCAACCGGCTGGGGCCGTCCGATCTGGCCGCAGAAGGGGTTGATCACTATGTTGGCCATATTCTGAATTCGACGTTGCGTGCCCTGCTGGTCCAGATTCAGCACGAGCTGCACTTCAATTCCGGAGCCGGGGAGCTTGATCAGGAAACCTATGAAAAAGCAGCTGAAATCACCCAGGCATTTGCCAAAAGATTGCCGGCAATACGCCGCCTGCTTGATGAAGATGTCCTCGCTGCCTATGAAGGCGATCCTGCTGCCCGAGGAATGGATGAAGTGCTGGTCTGCTACCCTGGCGTGGCTGCCGTTACCTGGCATCGCCTGGCACACGAACTATATCAATTGGGGATGCCGCTGATCGCCCGCATGATTTCGGAAATTGCCCACTCGCAAACCGGCATCGAAATCCACCCTGGTGCGCAGATCGGCAAGCGTTTTTTCATCGACCACGGTACTGGAGTCGTGATTGGCGAAACCTCCATCATCGGTAACAATGTGCGTCTGTATCAGGCTGTCACTCTGGGTGCCAAGCATTTTCCGGTGGATGAAAGCGGTGCACTGGTCAAGGGAATCGCACGTCATCCCATTGTCGAGGACGATGTCGTCATTTATGCCGGAGCAACCATACTCGGGCGCATTACCATCGGACGCGGCTCCACCATCGGCGGCAATGTCTGGCTGACCCGTAGCGTGCCACCCGGCAGCCGGATCACCCAGGCACAAACCCATAGCGATTAGAACACGCAAGCCTTGCTGCTGTGCCCGCCGGTCATGTTCCGGAGCCTCTGCAAAACTATCTGCGTTGTCATTTTTTTCGCAGATTTTCGCCTTGAACTGACTGCCTCGCTGACGTTTTTCGGAGGTTCCTTCCGTTTTTTGCCCGCCGGTGAGAACCGGTTTGCAGTCGCATGAGATTACGCGGATGAAGACAACACTCTCTGGCAACTGGTTTGCCCGGTTTCTCCCGGGGGAAACCAAAGCCTATGCCCACCAGTGGTTTTTTACGGCAGCATGCATTTACGCGGTACTCATCATCCCACTGGCCATGCTGGCAAGATATGGCTCCGGCCCTGCTGCACTGGCCATACCCACCGGGCATGCTTTTGAAATGCTGTTCGGCCTGACTCCGGCACTG
>WBZR01002721.1_pt1 | contig 17586 bp, 23 predicted proteins | sample 5204231 | NCBI WGS metagenome assembly WBZR01 (sample SAMN12412403, study PRJNA552823) | activated sludge metagenome | isolation source: activated sludge from anammox sidestream of wastewater treatment plant... | place: USA: Virginia | collected 2017-08 | reverse complement strand
CGTCGACATCTGAAGGTGCCGGGGCGAAAGACCTCGATACGGGCGGTGAGCTGGTTCATGGGCGGGTCCGGTCCGGGATATCCCGGCCACCATGGCGCCCCTCGCGGCCCCTTGGGCCCGGACCTTGTCCACGCGCGCCCGCGCCCCCGTCAGGGCCGGTCGCGCCCCCATCATGGCGCGGCGCGGGGGCCCGATCAACGGCCATGGCGGGGTCGGACACGGGGTCGGGCCGCAATACCCCCGCAGCGCGATCCTGACAGGGGTCTGACAGGGGTCGCGCCTCGTTCGCGGCCATCCGGTCATCCGGCGCCCCAAGGCCCGCCAGCGGCGATTTCCGGGGGGGTCAGAAAATTCCGGCAAGCTCGTCCTGCGCGGCGGCCAGGATCGCGGCCTCGTCCTCGGCCGAGGCCCCCAGATAGGGCCGCGCCGGGATGGTGATCGCATGGGCGCGGATGGCCTTCTCGGCTCCATCCGGGTGGCGGTCCCGCCGCGCGAACCGCCGGCCCGCCATCCAGCGCGCCGATGCGGTCCGTTCGATCGTGCCCCCGAACTGGTGGATCGCGGCGTAGGGGGTCGAGGCGCCGATCTCGACCCGGTTGCCGGTCACCTCATGCCGGATCGTGCCGGCCAGCGTTCCGGTTTCGCTCAGGATGCGGATCTGCGACCGGCCGCGCCGGGCGCGGGCCCGGATCGTCGCCGGCCGCAGCGGCGTCCAGGCATTGCCGTCCGGGTCGGTTTCGGAACGGAACCGCGCCCGCGTCGAATCCGCAAGGATCTGGCCGATGGACGCCAGCAGCGGGCCCGGATTCTCGAGGCCGTCGAGGATGGATTGCAGGCGCAGGCGGGCCTCTTCATTCCGCAGTTCAAGCCTGAATTCGATGCCGGCCATGTTGACTCCCCTCGTCGTCCTGCCCAGATTCGTCGTGTCGAAGCGGCGTGGCGGTGTGTGCCCTGATAGCCGCGAGACGCGGCAGCCCGAGCACCCGGGCTGCTATCCCCTTTGCCAGATCAGCTTCCCGACCCGCAGCCTGTCGATGTGGCTGAACCCCGGATTGCTGCGGTTCAGCGCGGCATAACCGGTGACCTCCTGCCAGTGGGTCCGGCCCATCTCGAACAGCACGAAGATGCCGTTCGCGCGATCGACCCGGATATAGCGGCGCGTCAGCACGAGTTCGGGGCGCCCTCCGGGGACCGATGACGGAACCTCGCGCAGGTTCAGCCAGATCTCGTCAGGGGCGATCAGGGTCTGCGCAATGAAGGGCGCGTAGACGGCATGTCCTCGCTTGCCGCCTTTCCATCTGCCAGCACCGTCCAGCCACATGTCTCCCGAAATGACCAACCGGTGTCCGGTCACATCCGTCCACAGCGCCGCGCGATCCTCTGCGCCGCCCAACGGGGCCAGAAGCGCGGCCAGATACGCCTGCGCGGGCAACCCGGGATCCATCGGCGCCCCGTCGAACGGCCGCGATCTTTCGAGCAGGTCCGCCATGGGCGACGCCTCGTCGCGCAGGACGAGGTGGGAGCGTAGGCGCGGTCCTTGCATCTCGTCGACCGCCGGATCGCGCAACAGCGACGATGGCACGAGCCCATCTGCCCATGCCCGCCCCGGCATGTAATCCCAGCCGAACCCGGCGCCCTCGGGCTGCATGACCGCCTGGCCCGAGGCCTTGTGCAGATAGGGCCTGCGCACGATCTCTGGCGCCGCATCCGGGCCGGTCCGCCCCATGGCCCTCAGGTCGCTTCGCGACAGCGTCCTGACCCCGCAACTGCATTTCCAGTCGTTCGGCGGGAAATAGACATCCCACCAGGGATCGTCCCAGTTCAGGACAAGGCCGTCCCAGGACAGGTGCAGCGGGCGCGGCTCGAGCGGGATCCGCGTCTCGCCGTGGACATACATCCAGTAGGGGCGCCGCCTGACCATCTCGGGGTCGCGCATCTGCTTCAGCCGGCCGGCCATGTGGCTGGTGCGCAGGTTGGTGTCGAAGATCGTGCGGATCCGCCATTCGCGGCCGCCGTTGTAGGACCAGCCGTATTGCTCGACGATCCGGTCGAAATCCGCGGCGAAGGCCCGGAAGTCGTGACCGGTTCCGGCGCGGATGATGGCTTCGGCAAAATCCTCGATCATCGCCTGGTCGGTGACGCCGGCGACCACCAGTGCCCTGTCATGCTGGCCACGCATGAAGTCGGTCCAGACCCGGCTGACCGTCGGCTGCTTCTGACGGAGGAAGTCGATCTGTTCGCGAAACGCCCCCGCCGGCAGGTCTTCCTCCGCGCCCGCAAAGGCCCTGCCGCTGGCCGCCTCGTCGAACACCGCGCCCCGCCCCTCCAGCGCCGCCAGTTCCATGGCATCGCGCATCAGCGCCGCCAGCGCATCCGGCGTCCAGCGCGCGGCAAGGTCCAGAAGTCCCGCCAGGGCAGCGGTCCATGGATCGTCGGCCGCTGCGGAATCGGCCACGGCCTTGCGGATCGCGGCCAGGCGGCGCTCGAAATGCCGACGCGCCGCCGTGACCGCCTGGTCGGTGATGCGCTCTACCGGCCCGTCGGTTCCGGCAAAGCAGACGTGCCTGTCAGCCGCAGTTTTTTTTTGAGCCTGCCGGCCGCGAAACCCGGATCGGCCGGATCGGCTGTCAGGAACGGATCGGGCCCGGCGCCATCCTTGCCAAAGGCGGCGCGCCCGGCGACCAGGGCGTCGATGGTCCGCTCCGACATCCGGTCGGTGATGTCGAAGCTGACGATATAGTCGCGCGCGACCGCATCGTCCTCGAACCCGGCGGCCGCCGCGACGATGGCGCGCAGGGCCATGTCGTGGCGCTCGGCCGCGATGGCCTTCTTCTCGCGCACGGCGGCGTCGGAAACCTCGTTCTTCGGCCGCAGACGCCAGACCGACGGCACGGCCGCACCGGGCAGGTTGTAATCGACGATCCAGCGGCAGAGCTGATCGCGCAAGGTGTCGGTCAGCAGATCGGCATCGCTGTCCACCAGCTGGTCCAGCATCTCCTGGTGGACCTCGCCCAGTGCGCGGTTGCCGCCGCCTTCGGTCACCTGCGAGGTGAGCGTCTCGCCGGTGACGCGCAGGGAGATCTGCTTGTCCCAATAGGCCAGAAACTGTTCGTATGTCACCGACCCGGACCGGCTCGCCTCGAGAAACTCGACCTCGGTGCCGATCGGCACGAGGATCGCGCTCGATGTCCGGGTCGAGGCGAGGTTGTTCAGCAGCCGCACCTGGTCTTCGCTCGGCATGCCGTAGGGGATCTTGCCGACCACGGTGGGCCCGGCGAACTTCTCGAGGAAATGCAGCCAGAAGGCGATCCCCTCGCGCTTGAACAGCACCGGCCAGAACAGCGACGACCCGAGGCCCAGCCCGTAGGGATTGTTGCCCTTCGCGCCATGGCGATGGACCATGAACTTGCGCTCGGGCAGGGCGAGGCCGTCGCGGGCGGATTCGCGCGTCAGCAGGCGCGGCTGCCAGTCGGGGCCGAAGGCAAAACGGCGCGGGTCGTGGACCACGACCTGACGGGCGACGATTTCGGGCCCGTCGCGGTCCCAGACCACCTCGCCGACGGCAAAGCCCTTCAGCGTGGCATCGAGCAACTCGCCGCAGATGCGGTCGAAGGGCAGGGCGCGCAACTGGCGCTCGACCAGATCGGCCGCCTCCTTGTCTGCGGGACGGTCGCCGCCCGGCTGCACCTCCCAGGCACGCTGGATCAGCGCGATGCGCCGCTTGGCCAGCATGGCCCCGGCGTGGGTGTCGCGCTCGATCTCGTCATAGATCGCGAGGCCCTTGCCCCCGCCCTGAGCGATCAGCGTGTCATCGGCATGGATCATCGCCCCCGAGAACCACGGGATGGTGATGTCGTTGTGCGCGGTCGCGATCAGGCCCCGCGCCTCGGCCGGCAGGTTCCTGCGGGCGGGATCGGCGGCGAAAGCGGCGGGTCGATTGTGCTTGCGGCGGGTCATCTCGTCAGCCCTTCTGGTCCGGTTCCGGCGGCTTTGGCAGGATGCGGCCCCCGGACTTGTCCGGGGGGCTGGGCCGATGCCGCCTCGCGCCCCGCTTGCCGGTCCAATAGAGCCACCCGCCAACGGCCAGCACGGCGGCGCCAAGATCCCGCAGGATGAGGAACAGGATCATGCGCATCACCGCCTCCCCATCCGGAATCCGCCCAGGCGATCCGGCCCGGTCGCGGCGCCGGCGGTCATCACGCCCCCCGCCGCTGCGCCGCCGCCGGCATAGGTCAGCGTGTTCTGCCACAGCATGTCGAGGCAGTCCGGCCCGTCGTCATGATCGCCGTTCGGCCATTGCTGCAACTGCTCCAGCAGCGTGGTGTGGGCGGGCGAGAAGCGGATCAGCCCGGCCTTGACCGGCGGTTGCAGGCGCTCGATGCGCAGGTTCTTGTCGGCCACCGGGATGACCGGCACCGCCGACAGGCCGACGCCCTGCCGGGCAGCCTCGGCCATCATCGTGGTGCGCAGGAACTCCTGGAACTGGACCGTCTCGATGAACCACAGCAGCGCACGGTATTCGCGCTGAAGCGCGATGGCATCGGCGATGATCAGGTCGGGCAGCCGCTTGCGGATCGAGGCCTCGACCACGTCCATGGTCCCTGACAGCCGGTCGAAGCCGCCGATCAGGATCGCCGACGGGTCGCGGCCGCGGCCGTTCCTGCCCAGCGACGGGTCGATGGCCCCGAAGAACACCCAGTCGCGGTTGCGCTGCGTCCAGAAGGTGACCCTGGCAAAGGGACTGCCCTCGCTCAGCGGCTGGTTCTGGTATTCGGTGGCGAAGGCATCGTGACTGCCGGCGCGTTCCAGCATCAGCCAGACCAGCGGCTGCAGCGCCGGCCAGTTGACCACGGCGCCCTTGTCCATGTCGGCCTTGCGCGCGGCGTAGAAGGCCCGCGCCGCATCCGCGCCGTCGTTGTGGTAGACTTCCTCGAAGGCCTCCCACAGGTCCATCCGGTCCGGCCAGGCCATGATCGCCTGGAACTTCGTCACGTTCCACGCGGGCTTCTTCGACTCGCGCACCAGCACCGCATCGTAATGCAGCACGGTGCCGACCCAGATCACCTTCATCGACCCGTCGGGCGGACCGACCTTCAGGGCGGCCTTGTTGAGCCAGCCCTGCAGCTTGTCGCGCTGCTCGGGGCTGCGCACGGCCTCGTCGTTCTCGATGTCGTCGAGGAACATCATGTCGGGGCGATGCGGGCCATGCCGCCGGCCGCGCAGTTTCTGGAGCGCGCCCAGACCTTCGACGCGGATGTTCTGGCGGGTGACGATCTCGCCCTCGCGCCAGACCCGGCCCTGGCCGCAGGCCTCGGGAAAATCGTTCCGAAGGCGCGGATTGGTGGTCAGCTCGGCCTTGATCGCCTCGATCAGCAGCGCGGCCTGGGCATAGACGTCGCAGACCTCCATCAGGTAGCGCGTCTTGCGCAGCACGATGCAGTAAAGCGCCATGCCCAGCGACAGATGGGTGGACTTCGACGAACCGCGCGGGGCGATGAACTGTTCGCGGACACCGACCCCTGGCGCCAGCATCGCCGGCGCCTTGTCGAAGATGGCGCGGTGGAACAGGCTGTCCTCGCCGCGGACGTAATGCGGCAGGTAGGTCTTCAGGAAGAACTCGAACCCGTCCGCCGCCGCGACCCGGCGCAGCCGTTCCGCCCTGGCCTCGGGATCGGCGGGGAAATCCTCGACCGTCAGCTCGATATGGCGCGCGAAGGTGGCCGCCATTTCCGCGATCCTGTCGCGGAAATCACGGCGGCTGAGCGCGGCCCTGAGCTGCGGTCGAAGCGTCATGTGGTGTAGATCTCGGCCAGCCGTTCCCCGAACGGCTCGATGATCTCGAGGATGGTGGCGGAATGCTGCGGGAACTGCTCGCGCACGAATTCCAGCAGCCTGGCCATGACATCCTGCGCCACGCCCAGCTCGCTGACCTTGGGCGCGAACCGCTTGGCACTGGCGGCCATCTTGGTCATGGCATCCGACAGCGACACCAGCATCGCGACCTTTTCGGTCGTGCTGTGATCGCCGTCCTTGATCTCGTCCAGGATCGCCTGCGCCTGGATCATGAAGTCCTCGACCACCGAAGACACCACGACCTCGACACCCTCGCCGGCGATGACATGGGCGCTGCGGGCCTTGTCCCAATCGTCCCCTGCCGCCTTGGCGGATTTCTTCCAGCGCCCGACCGTCGCCTCGGACACGCCATAGGCCGCGGCGATCGTGGACTGCATCATCCGGCGGTAGATATAGTCCGACCGCGCCTTGCGCTTCACATCGTCACGGCCCGACATTCAGCCCCCCGGCGATGACGAAGGCGATCATGCCCATGACGATGCCGCCGATCACCAGCTGGATGATCCAGCGGATCCCGGTCTGGATCTCGGTCAGGCGGCTGTCGATATGGGCGATCTGCACCGCCTGCGTGGCCTGACGCATCTCGATCGAGCCGATGCGCTCACCGTGATCCCTGATCCGGTGACCGTGTTCGTCGAGGCGCTGGTGGATCAGGCCGATGGCGCGATCGGCGTTGGGCATGTCAGTCACGGCGCGCCGCTCCGGTCCCGGTCCGCGCCCACGGCCAGACCAGCCGGAAGTTCGGAGCGCGCCGCTCGACCCACGCCCAGACCGACAGGGCGATGGGGGCGATCATCTGCCATGCGGCGACCACGCGGTTGCCGGCGGCCACCACTTCCTCGGGGGTGCTGCCGATGCCCATGTCGCCCAGCAGGCCCAGCAGGTCGAAACCGACCATGTTGCAGATCTGGATCGCGGCCGCGATCAGGATCAGCCAGGTCGATCTGGCGGCCAGCCCGTTCAGGACCGGCAGGGCGGTGTTGTTCGACAGGTGCATCACGCGGCCTCCCTGAGCCAGGCGGGAACATTGAACCCCGGGCAGGCCTTGGCGGCCCATTCGTTGTGCCCGCTGATTCGCCCGATCCGGGCCCTGACTTCGATCCCGCTGATCAACTGGCGCAGGTTGATGTCCTGCGCGGCGGTGAAGTTCCCCGTGAACGGATCGGTCGCCGCCGATCCGTGACCGCCGATCAGGCAGATGTGGATCACGCCCCGGTTATGGCCCTCGACCCCGGCGCCGATCTCGGTCTCGGGCCGGCCGGGGGCGATCTGGCCGTCGCGGTCGATCAGCCAGTGATAACCGATGTCGCGCCAGCCGCGCGCCAGATGCCAGCGGCGGATTTCGGTGCGCTTGAACTGCAGGGGCGCGGTGGTCAGCCATTCGGGCCGGGTGGCGCTGCAATGCACCACGATCTCGCCGACCGGATGGCGCGCGGCCCCCTGATACAGCGCAAGCCGCCCCGACGGGGCCGCAGGCGGTGGGGGCGCCAGCCGGGCGCCGCCGGCGGCAAGCAGGGCTTCGATCGCGCGGCGGGTGCGGGGGCCGAAGACGCCGTCGATGGCGCCGGGATCATGGCCAAGGGCGCGCAGACCCTGCTGGATGGTGCGGATTTCAGGGGACATGATGACCTCGCTGTCTGCCCCATCCATGCCTGCCAAAGGCGACCGGCGGGCCCGGACAAGGTCCGGCGGCGGTCAGTCGAACAGCGATCCCTGCGCGGGGGGGCGGTCCAGCAGGCGCGGCCCGCCATTGGTCAGGCGTCGCACATGCCGCTGCGACAGGCCGAGGGCGCGGGCGATTTCGCCGCGCGTCATTCCCTTGTCGGCCAGATCGCGCGCCTGACGCCAGCGGCCGCCCTGACCGCCGCGGGGGATGTAGACCATGGCCCCGCCGAGGAACCGGCAGACCGCGCGGCCATCGGCCTCGCCAAGCGCCTTGAGGATCGGGTGATCCGGGCCCGGCGATTTCGGGATGCGCAGGTCAAGCCCCCCGAAATGCTGGATCAGCGCCAGCGCCACCCGCAGGCCCAGCGTCTCCGCCAGATCGACCAGCGATCCGGGCAGCAACTCGAACTTATCTGGGGGGGGCTGGATCATGGCGCCGGTTTATCAGACCAGGACCGCATCGGGCAAATGTCAGGATTTGCCGGGGTCATGCGGGGCCGGAGGGCCCCGCATGGTGCTCAACTGCGCCCAGGGCCCGCATCGGCTCCGGTGCGGGCTTCGTCGATCCGGGTGCGCACGAGTTCGAGCAGGGCATGGAGATTGCCCGGATCGACCTGATGCAGGTTGCCGGAGGTGACGGACGCCAGCAGGTCGTTGATGCCGCCCAGTGCATCCACCGCCCGGTCCAGCCGGTCGCAGACGGCTCCGGTCATCGCTCAGTCCTCCCCGAACATGTCCGACTGCCCGGCAGGAGCAGACACTGCCACGCGCGAACCGGAGGCCATCTCCAGCTTCCACTCCAGATCGCGGATGCGGTCCAGCATGCTCTCGGGGCGTTGCGGGTCCGCGGCCCAGCCCGCGCCGATCATGCCGCAGTTCTCCATATACTGCCGCGCCTGATCCACATGCGTCGCGCGCGATTGCAGCATCTCGGCCATTTCCTTGCTGTTCATGTGACCGTCGCGCCAGAGCGGGAGGATCGCCGCCCATTTCGGGTTCCGCGCCATCAGATGCAGGTGGGAGTGGTAGAGTTGCGACCGCAGCTCCTTGATAACCTGATCCTGTTCCGACCGCTGCCGCCGGAAGAAGCGGTCGAGAACCGCATCCGCCTCGTCCTGATAAAGCGCCAGCCGCTCGCGCAGCTCCGGCTTCACCCGGCTGACGGTGATGTTCGCCAGCCAGCCGAACACCTTCGAGGCGGGAATGCAGGTCATTTCCTGCATCCCGCCGGGCGAAGGTATCACCATATTGGTGACACCCCAGCGTGGATTTGTCGTCAGTTTGCGATGTTGCGGCTGCCAGGCAAGGCCGAAGCGCTCGCAGATCGGCTTCACCACGACAAACTCGCCGCTCGGCGCGTCGATCACCGTGATCGTGTCCCCGTGAAAGGGCACGGATATGACGATGGGGTTGTCCGCCTCGGTCATCGCTCAGCCCTCCCCGAACATGGCGAGCTGGCGCGGGTCGGGGGCGTCTTCGGCCGGCGCGGGCGCGTCGGGGTTCAGCGCCGCCTGCCAGATCGGCAGGAAGCGGCGCTCAGGCGTCCCCTGCAAGGGCTCGGGATAGCCGCAGTTGATCATCACCGTGGCCATTCTCTCCATGATCTCGCGCTGCGAACGGCGGGTTTCGTCCTTCACCTCCTGAAAGCTGCGCCCCTCGCGGAAGGCGTCGCGGACATGGCTGTAAAGGCTGCGTCGCCCGGTGAGCTGCGAGTGCAGCGCCAGCAGTTCCTTCTGCGCCTGCGCCGCTGCGGCGGCTTCCATCGCCGCGAAGGCGCGATGGACCGCGACATGCATCTTGCTTGCCGTCGCACTCTTGATGACGGCGGACAGGCCGTAGGCACCCGGGTGGATGAATACCAGTTGACGCAGATCGGTGCGCTTGCCCTGGGAGGTTGCCGAATTTTTCGGCAACATCTCCCCTTCCTCGATCGTCAAATAGAACGCAAAGTCCTCGGGGAAGATGTCCGGGTTTCGTTTCAGCGCCTCCGTCACTCGGCGATATTCGGTCCCGTAGACCTCCGCAATATCGCCCGCCAGCATGAACGGCGGCCGGCCCGGCAGGGTGTGGATGCGCGCCTGGATGCCTGCGATATCGAACAGGGTCTGCGGACGCGCCGTCGTGGTGTCGAACTCCGACATGGTTTCGTTTTCCTTTGGTTACGCGGGGACGAGGCCCCCGGGTGTTGAACAGTCTGCCAAAGGTCAGACCCCATGCGTCTTTAGGCCGAAGCCCTGGACATGCGCGCATGGCACCCGGAGTAGGATCGCATCTGGATGATGCGCCGTCTCGGGGCGTAACCGCCTTTGGTAGACCGTCAGGGCGCTGTTCAAGGCGCTTACTGACAGGCCGAGAATGCGGCGGTTCGCCGGAAATGTCAAAGGGTCTTCGGCCGGGCCGGGGAATGCGCGCAGCACTCGACCCGGCCCGTCGAAGGGAATTTTCACGATGTCAAATCTCGGGGGGGCGAGGCGGTCTTCTGCCCCACCCCATCCTTGCCCCGTTTCTCCATCTTCTTCAACGCTTCGATGATGGGTCTGGCCTGTTCGTAATCGAGCAGGTCCGGATCGACCGCCACGGCATCGTTCCCATGGGCCACGAACCGCTTGCAGAAGGCGCGCAGCGCCTGCCGCGACCCGTTCTCGATGACGCCGGTCCGGGCGCATTTCTTCCACAGGGCATGGATCATCCGGACATAGGGCCGGGTGGACGGGGCCAGGGTGGCCTTGCGGCCCCTGACCTTGAAGCCAAGCCGCTTCATCTCGTCGATCACCTTGCGCTGCTCGGCCGGGGTCATCGCGCGCAGGGAGTCCTTGCCGGTCACGCGGGCCAGCAGGGCGCGGTAGGTGTCCTCGTCAAGGCCCAACTGGCCCCTGGCGATGTTGATGATCTGGGTGGCCGACATCACGACACCCGTTCGAGACGGTCCACGAGCACCCCGCCCGCGCGGCCTGTGATCCTGATCACGATGGCGCCGTGGCCCAGCGCCCAGGGTCCGGAGCGGACATGCGCCCGCACGAATGACGCCTCGCCGGCGACGGGGTAATACCTGACCGCCGCTCCCATCGGGAAGGTCGCCGTCGCGGTCCCCAGCGTGTGGCGGCGCTCACCCGGCATGGCTGCACCGGGCGCAGGTGTCGGGATTGCTGACCGAAGGCGTGAAGAGCCTGGCGCAGAGCTTGCAGGTCTCCTGCCCGCCGCTGGCGTAGAAGCGCTGAAGCTCGCGCCTGTGCCGCGCCCAGATGCCGCGCAACTGGCTGACCGACACGCCGAGATCGAGGGCCACCGCGGCCGGTTCCTCGCCTGCGGTCAGGCGCTTCAGGGCGGTCTCGCGCCGCTCCTGCGGCAGGGTGACGGGTTCGGCCCGCACGAACACCGGCGCAAGCGGCGCCTCGTCGCCCGGCTCTTCGGCCTTGTCAGCGATCGCGGCCGGGACGGTGGCCCCGGCCTGCGGCGCCGCGTTGAGCAGATCGACGATCCGGCAGGCGACGGCGGGATCCGCGATGATGCCGATCCGCACCGGGGTGATTTCCATGATTTCGGCCTGCCCGTCCGGCCGGGACTGCACCATGTATTTCATCTCTCACCTCGGCTGCATCATCAGGACCGGGCCACCACACCCGGCCGACCGCCCCGGAGGGGGGCGGTTTCGCTGTCAGGAGCTGCGCTTCGACACCCGGAAGCTGACAGTGGTCTTTGCGGCGATGGCGATTTCCTCGCCGGTGCGGGGGTTGCGGCCCAGCCGGGCGGGGCGGTGCCTGGGCACGAACCGGCCCCAGCCGGTGGTCACGGTGGTGCCTTCGGCGGTGGCACTGCCGATCGCGGCACCCAGCCGGTCGATCACCTCGCCGACCTGCTTCTGGGGCAGGCCGATTTCGGCGGCGATGGCGCGGATCAGTTCCGATTTTGCAAGGATGGTGGTCATGATGGGCCTTTCAGGCGCTGGGGGTGTCAGGTAGGCTGGCCGGGGTTCCGGCCGGTGGTCCCGGGGGCGGCCGCAACCGCCCCTCGGCAGCAAGCGCATGGGCGCGCTCGATCCAGGCATCGCGCACATGCCACCAGGCGATGCGCGGCAGCGCTTCGATGGTGGTCAGGGCGCGGTCCGCCAACCGCAGTTCCTCCGGGGTCAGACCGGCCAGCGGCACGCCGAAGAACACCGACATCTCGACCTGCAGCGCGATCCAGTCGGCCTGCTTCAGCGCCAGGGACTGCGACCGGTTCGCGGTGCACCAGGCGCGGGCGATCGCGAAATCCAGCCGGTTGCGGGCACGATCGACCGCGATCTGGATCACGGTCTCGTCGTCGGCACCCAGACACAGCAGTTCGAGTGCCGGGGTGGTGATATCGCCCAGGAACGCCTCGTGGGCATCATGCAGAAGCCCCCATGCCCGCAGGTCTGGCGGGCAGATCGCCTCGACCAGCAGCGAATGCGCCGCGACCGACCACGGGATCGGGGTGCGGCCGTTGTAGCGCGGCAGCCTGGACAGGGCCTCGCCGATGGCCTCGGCGGTCATGTCCCGGTCGCGCAGGTTGGCCAGGTCGATGGGGCCGCCGGCGGTATGGAACGGGATGGCGATGGGCGTGAACATGCCGGCCTCAGGCGTTCGACATGTCGATGGTGACGGCCACGCGGGGCGCATCGAAGCTGGCCCGGGTCCAGAACCGGATGTAGCTCTTCGATCCGGTGATCCGCATCGCATCGCGGACGGCGCGCATCGCCTCCTGCCAGCGCCCATCGTCGATCTCCAGCCGCAGCAGCATGAAGATTTCGGCGCGGTTGATGCGGCCCTCCTTGTCGGTGTTGAAGGCGCGGGTGACGATGGCGCGGATCTCGGGACGCGCGTCGGTTGCCCATTCGTTCAGGCATTCATCGACCAGCGTCTTGGCAATCTGCAGTTCGGGGCCGAATTCGATCTGGTCCTGAACGCGGATTTCGACCTCGAACAGGCCGTCATGGGTCTTGTAGCTGCGGTTGCCCTTCGGCCCGCCCTTGCGCAGGTTGTATTCCTGCGCCAGCAGCGCGTCGAACTCGCCCAGATCGGTCATGGTGTGCCCCCTGAAGCGGGACACCTGGGAGGACAGCGCCATGGCAAAGCCCATGATCTTGCGGACCAGCCCGTCCTCGAGCTGGACCTGCGGCTTGATCAGCTCGACCGGCACCAGCGCGCCCTTGGCATCGGCCATGTAGCGCTTGCCGCCCACTGCGGTGATCCCGTCGGGGATCGGATGCGGTTCGAACCGCGAATTCTGGCTGGACATCAGCGGATTCCTTTCGTGACAGGGTTCAGGTCGCACCGGCGGCAGGCCCGCCAATGCGCGAGTTTCTGGGGAGAAGACGTAGACATCGGCGCCGAGGCATGGCTCAGGCATTCGTCGGCCCCGATGCCGCGCTGCAGGTGCGGGCACAGCACCTGGGCGCGGTAAAGCCTGGTCACCCGGGTGCCGTGCTTGCGGGTGGCGAGGTCCAGGCTGTCGGCCGGGTAGACATCGCGCAAGAGCATCGACAGCGACGATCGGGCGATGCCGCACTCGCGCGCGATCTCCGAAACCGACCGCCCCTTCGCAGCTTCGGCCTTCAGCAACGCGACCCATTCCGGATCCGGCAGCCCGGGGTTCAGCACGGCACTTCCTCCCCGGTGTTCGGGTCATGGACGGCCCCCACCGCCTCGCGCCAGACCGGGGCGCGCGGGCCCGTGTCACGGACCAGCATGTAGCGCTTGAACCCGTTGCTGCCGGCGACGATGCCGGGCAGGCGGCGGGGCAGCTCCCGCACATAGCCCGCCCGGGCCAGCCTGCTCAGGTAACGGGCCAGATTGTCGCGCGGCTGGCCTTCTTCGGAGATGGCCGCATCGGCGACCAGTTCGCCGATGGTGAAGACCCGGCGCACGCGCATGGCGCGCCAGGCCCGTTCGCGCAGCGTGTCGCGCACCACCTTGACCCGGCCATGCGCCCCTCCGGCGATGATCTCGCCCCGGGCCGCGGCCTCGTGGCCGCTGCCGGTCAACCGGATGCCGCTGTCATCGGCCACGGCATAGCCGCGGATCTGCAGGCGGCGGATCGCGTCGGTCAACTGACGCCGGTTCAGGCCGAGACTGCCCATCAGCGACTCGTCGTCGCGTGCGCCTGTCTGGCCCAGTTCGTGCAGCACCGCCGTCGGCGCCGCACCGATCTTGCGGGTCTCCCCCATCATGCCGCCTCCGGCACGACGATTTCCTTGCCGGTGTCGCGGTTGCGCATGATGACGAGGCCCGCCATGTCGGCCATGGTCACGCCCTCGGGACCGGGGTCCATGCGGCGACCGAACCGCTCGATGTTGGCGATCGCGTCCAGAACCTCGCGGTTGTAGCCCTTGGACAGCCGGTGAACGAACCCGACGAGGTCCGGGGCCACCGGCACCTCGCAGCGGCCCCGGATCAGCGCCTGCACGTCCTCGACGCTGGCGGGCAGGAACTCGACCTTGTTCGGGGCCCGGGATTCGATCTGGGGGAACCGGCGCAGGTTGTCGCGCAGCCGGCCCATGCCCACAAGAATGGTCGGCATGAACTGGATGTCGCTGATGCCCCGGATCGCCTCCATGATCTCGGCCCGGTTCGACACCAGATCGCATTCGTCGATGACAAGGCCGAACACCTTGTCCTCGAGCGCGGCCTGTTCGGCGCGGATCTGCAGCTCCTGCAGGACGCGGGCGAAGCGTTCGCGCTTCCCGCGGATCTGCTGGTAGCTGACCGACAGTTCGGTCAGCAGATCCTGCACGAACCACGAGTAGTCCCAGCCCTTCTGCGCCCGCAGATAGACGCTGCCGGTCTGCGCGACCCAGCGGCTCAGCGTCGTGGTCTTGCCCAGCCCGGGCTTGCCATCGACCACGACCATGCAGGCCTCGACGGCGCCGCGTTCGTCGAGGGTCTTCAGGGCCCCCATGAACCGCCGGACGTTGCCCGTCTCGACAAACACATCCCTCATTTCTATGCTCTCCTCGTTCCTCATGTGGTCAGGCAACGGCGCGGAGGAGGGTTCGAAGCGCCTCCACGTCGATGCCTGACATCCTGAAAAGTTCGCGCGCGGCAGGGCGCGACAGGCAGTCCCGCAGCACGGCAATCTGGTTCGCTGTCACCTCGGCCGGATGCTGCAACGCCCAGGCCGCCAGTTCCTCGTCCGATGCGAACACCCGGCGCCGCGGCAAGGCGGCAACCGCTGGCACCTCTTCGATCACGTCAGGCTCTGGCGCGATGAAGGTGGCGGGCATGACCGGCCTGGCCTCGATCGAGCGGGCGGCATCGCGCTCGGCCTCGATCGCGGCGCGCTTCCGGTCGATCCGCTTCAAGGCCGCATTCGTGCGCTTTTCCTGCGCCTGCTCTTCAAAGCTGACGGGCACATAGCGTTCGGCATGGGCGTTGAAGCGGGCAACGCAGATCAGCCGTCCCGGCTGGCCGCTGTCCATGTCGAATTCGCGCACCCAGACCTTGTCGGCCCGGGCATAGTCATATCCGACCATGACGCGCTGTTCATGGAAGGCCTCGAGCGCCTCGTCGAAATAGTGGTTGTTGTTCCACTGGACCAGGCCACGGCGGACCACCCGGAATTCGTAGGGGCGGAACAGGTCGTCGGCCTCATCGGCGTCAACCGGCACCGGCTCGAACCCGGCCGCGACATGCGCCGCCCAGGCCTCGTCCGGGCTCATGTGGCGCGTCCTGCCGGTGACCGGATCCTCGAACTTCGGCAGGCCGCGATGCGGGCTGGCGTTGTAGTCGGCGACCATCTCCAGCGCCTTCGCCACGAACTCTTCCCAGGGCGGCAGATGCCGCGACTGGCCGAACTCCCTGATCTCGCGGCGGGTGGTCTTGTGGATATTCTGGCCGGCCTCCTTGTCCATGTCGGCGCCGATGTAGGTCGGGAATCGCCTGGCCAACCTGTCCCAGACCGTGGCGTTCGGCCGTTCGATCCGGCCCTTGGCCTGCGATCCATAGGGAGCGGCATGCATCTTGGTGATGCCGAGCCGGCCCATCAGGCCGGCGACATCGGCATCGAGCGCCTCGTTCCGGTAGCCGGGCCCCCGGTCTACATAGAAGATTGCAGGGATCCCGTGCGCGACACAGGCGTTGCGCAGGGCTTCGGCCACCGAGCGCTGGTTTTCCGCGCGGCCAAAGGACGTGCCGACGAACTTGCGGGTGACCACGTCGATGACGGTGGTGATTTCAGGGCGGATCGGCAGCTTCGTGACCGGATCGGCCACCTCGGCGTCGAAGGTCTTGCCGTCGGCCGAATAGATCGTGGTCGGCAACATGCCGTCAGTGGTGCGCGCGACATAGGGCAGGCGCGACCGCAGGGTCAGCAGGCCCTCGCGTCCGACATTGCGTTCGATGCTGTTCAGCCGGTCCCGCAGGATGCGGCGCACCTGGTCAAGGCTGAGCGTCATCGCCTGCGCCCCCTCAGCCGCCTGCGCGGCGCGCAGGTATTCGGCATGGGCATCGGCCACCGTCGGCTTTGTCGGCCGCGCATAATGGCGCAGGAAGTCGGAAAATCCTGCCGGGATCGGCTGGGCTTCGCGCGGCGGCACCGGGGCCAGGGCCACGACGCCGGATTCGGCCCTGGCCTTGAACCAGCCATAAAGGGTGGCGCGACTGACGGCGCCGCGGCGGCGGTCATTCGCCTGCGCCAGTACCTCGGGCCGGATATGAAACCACGTTTTCAGCGCCAGCGGATGGGCCAGGTCCTCGGCCTCGCGCGCTGTCAGGACATGCCCCCGATCGCGGCGACCTTCGGAGGCCTGACGCGCGCGCGCCTCGTCCTGCGCCTCGAGAAAGCGCGCGATGGCCCAGCTGCGGGCCTCGCCCTGGGCGGCGGCATGGCCGTCGATCGCCGTGAGGATCGCCGCGCGCGCCTCCATGACCGACCGGGGCCGGGCGGCAAGGGCCGTCATGCGGATGGCGTCGATGCGGCGCCGGTCGGCCAAGGCCGTCGTCTCCAGCGCGGTCGCGGCACTGGCCCGCGCCGCATCGGCTGCCAGCGCCGCTTGCAGCCGCTCGGGCAGGATCGAGAAATGGTATTCCGTCGCACCGCCGCGACCGGGACGCTTCCGGCAGAAGCGGTCCGGGAGGGGCCCGAAACGGCGGAAGAACTTCAACATCCCACGCTCTGTTGTTGGAAAACCGGTCATCCCCCGCGCACTGACCAGCTCTACCAGTTCGCGCGCGGTGAACCACTCCCGGGGGGCTGGCGCGGGCGACATCAGATGCGCCCCCGACGACGCAGGGAGGCGATCACGCGGTCCTCGTTGGCCATCACGACCCGGTCGAACAGATCGTCCCCAAGCGCGGCAAACCCGCGCGAGAAGGTTGTGAACCGCTTCTCCACCGAATTCGGCGCCACGCCGTTCTCCAGCAGGTCCAGCGCCTGCGCGACATTGTCGGCCGGGCTGTCGCCCAGGATCAGGTCGAGGATCTTCGCCTGCACCGCCGGCTTCTGTTCGGACAGCGCCTTCAGCTCTGTCTGCTTGCGCGCCAGTTCGGTGCCGGTCAGCCGCGCCTTGGATTCGGGCGACAGGTGGAGCCAGATGCGCACGGCGGTGTTGATCGCGCGCTTCGATAGGCCGATCTTTTCCGCCGTGGCCTCGGCGAAATTGAAGATTTCGGGCTCGTTGGTGGAAAAGGGCAAACTTTGCCCTTTTCCACCCATGTGCTGGTTGCCCCTGTTTTCGTGAGCACCCCGCTTCGCCTGCGGATACATCTTCAGCCACAGCGCCTTCAGCTCGTGCAGGTGCTGGCAGCGGTCCAGCGCGATCAGGTCGTAACGGCCAAGGTTCTCCATGACCTCTGCCAGCCGCGCGGCATCGTCGCTGTCCGCCTCAGACAGCGTGACGGGGATCGCCCCCCGGCCCAGCAGGCCCCACGCCCGCAGCCGGTGCAGCCCGGCGATCAGCATGTAACGCCCGCCCTCCTGCGGCCGCACGAGGATCGGCTGCAACAGGCCCTGCACCTCGATCATGCGGGCCAGCGCCTCGGCCCAGACCGGGTCAAAGGCACGGGCGCGCCCTTCGGGCACGTCGATCAGCGCAACGGAAACGGTGGGATG
>WBZR01002719.1_pt1 | contig 17588 bp, 18 predicted proteins | sample 5204231 | NCBI WGS metagenome assembly WBZR01 (sample SAMN12412403, study PRJNA552823) | activated sludge metagenome | isolation source: activated sludge from anammox sidestream of wastewater treatment plant... | place: USA: Virginia | collected 2017-08 | reverse complement strand
TGCGCCCTCTCCTTTCCTCCTTCCTCTTTCTTTGCCTCGCGATCCTCCTCAGCCTGGCCATTGGCTCTGTTTTCATTTCACCGCGCGAGTTATGGCAAACCATTCTCGGCGACGGCACAGAGATCAACGGTTCGATCTTATGGAAGATACGCCTGCCGCGCACGATCCTCATCGCGCTCACTGGCGCGGCATTGGGCGGGAGCGGAGCGGCATATCAAGGATTATTCCGCAACCCACTGGCTGACCCATTCCTCATCGGCGTCGCATCAGGCGCGGGGCTGGGCGCGGTGATCGCCATGTCGGTCCAGTGGCCCTATTCATTCTGGGGGCTGATGGCGATTCCACTCTCGGCGTTCGTTGCCGCGCTGATCACAGTCTTCATCGTATATTCCCTGGCGCGGGTTGGTCGAACCATACCGACAACCAGCCTCATCCTTGCCGGCGTTGCCGTTTCATCGTTCGCCACCTCGCTCACCTCATTCCTCATGATCCGCTCCACGAGCGAAGTTCGCCGCGCGTTAGGCTGGCTTCTCGGCGGCGCGAGCCAAAACGGGTGGGCGGCGATCCTTGCGATCATGCCATACCTCGTCATCGGTCTGGGCATTCTGGCTTTCTGTGGTCACGCGCTGAATCTCCTGCAATTCGGCGACGATCAGGCGCAACAACTCGGGCTGAACGTCTCGCGCGCCAAGCGGATCATTTTGACTGCCTCCTCCCTGGCGACTGCCGCGGCGGTATCGTTTTCCGGCATTATCGGATTCGTCGGACTGATCGTCCCGCATCTCACCCGATTGTGGTTTGGTCCCGATTACCGGCGTTTACTCCCCCTCAGCATTCTCGGCGGCGCGATCGCCCTGCTTCTCTCCGACATCCTCGCCAGAATCGTCATCGCGCCGCAAGAGATTCCCGTCGGCATCGTCACCGCGCTGGCAGGCGCGCCGTTCTTCTTATGGGTGTTGAAGACCGCCAAGAATCAAGGATATTGGTAAACATGGACATCTCCATCCGCGCAATCGACAAAGAGAACGATCAAGACTATCGTCAATTTGACGATTCCTTCCTGGTAACTTCCAAATTGGTTCTGCGCGCCGAACGGGGAAAGATTTCTTATACGGTTATGGATGTGCCTCCCTATACAAAAAAATACGGCGGCCGGCGCGTGACCGATTTCATGGCGTACGACAGCGACCCGGACCGCAGCCTCTTTTTTGCGTATGCAGACAATGAACTCGCAGGGCAGATTGAAGCGCGGAAACACTGGAATAATTATGCATATCTATGCGATCTCGGAGTGGACACAAAATTTCGACGGCGAGGGATTGGGCGCGCATTAATGGCTCGCGCGCTCGATTGGGCAAGAACAAAAGGTTTCCCCGGCGTGTTCCTTGAAACACAGGATATCAATGTGAACGCCTGCCGGCTCTATGAAAGTTGCGGTTTCGAACTGCGCGGGTTCGACATGGAATTATATAAAGCCCTAAACCCGCCCTTGGACGAGATCGCGTTATATTGGTATTTGATTTTTTAATCCATTGCAGCGCGGCAACATTCATGTTGCCGCGCCCGTCTGTTTCTGCCATGTTGAAAATCCAAAACATCTCTGCCTATTACGGCTCCCGCCAAATCTTGCGCGATATTTCCCTCGCTGTGCAAAGCGGCGAGGTCCTCGCGCTGATCGGACCGAACGGCGCGGGCAAATCCACGCTCATCCGCGCCGCAAGCGGGGTGATTCCCTATTCGGGTCACGTTCGCGCGAACGGAGACGATTTCGCATCGCTGGATCCCATGCAACGAGCGAAGTATATTGCCACCGTTCCGCAGGCGGTTTCACTACCTCCGGCGTTTACCGCTTGGGAAACCGTATTACTCGGGCGCGCGCCTTATCTTGGGTTTTTAGGTCAGCCATCGAGAGGCGACGAAGAGATCGCGCGGCAAGCGCTTCAGCGCGTGGGCGCGCTTCACTTTGCCGAACGCCGCGTGGGCGAACTCTCCGGTGGAGAACAACAACGGGTTTTACTCGCGCGCGCCTTGTGCCAATCCACGCCGATCCTGTTGCTCGATGAACCCACCGCGCATTTGGATATACAGTATCAAGTTGGCTTGTTGGAGTTGGTGAGCGACCTTGCTCACAAAGATAACCTTGCCGTGTTGATCGCCTTGCACGATTTGAATCTCGCGGCGCATTATGCGGATCGAATCGCGTTAATGGTCGCGGGAAACATCACGGCGATGGGGAAGCCCGGGGAAGTATTGCAACCCGAACGAATTGCTGAAGCGTATTGTTTGCCCGTGCGGGTGGTCAAGCATCCGTTTTTGGATATTCCGCTGGTCCTGCCGGAAATACAATAAGCCGCGCACACTGCGAACTTGAGAATTGACCTCTTGCATAAGTATCTCTTGTTTAACCACAGAGACCTTTGAGAAACACTCTTTTTCTCTGTGGCAAAAACGACTTTCGCAAGAAGTCTAGTAAACGTTAAGCGGAATCTGCCCGATACGTTTTCCTTTTCACCCCGTCAAGTAAGAAAAGGAAGGCAGACATGAAGACGCCTGTATTCGTTCTCCTCATCACGGTTGTGCTCTTTGCGGTGTTTGCGATGATCTCGTCCGCTGGCTCATCGGGGATCATGGGAGCCGCCGCGGTTGCGAGCCTGTTTTGCGGATTATTCGCGCTGGTGTTGCCAAAGATTATCGAGCGCGTGAACCCCAAGGTGTGGATATTCACGGGGCTGATCCTTCTAGCGCTTTTGCTCATTCCTACTTCCCTGCTATTCTCAAACCTAACGACAGCCGCGTTTTTCCTGATCCCTCTTGCGCTGGTCAATGCGGCGTTCTTGCTCTATTCGGGTTTGAGTTTGCGCTCGTCTGAACCGCAAGCGCGAATTATCATTCCCATCTTCTTCGTTGGCATCCTTCTTATCCTTGGAACGCTCTTCAAAATCTACGATCTAACGGTTTGGGATACTACCTACGATCCCCTCAAGTACATTCTGCTGTTTGCTCCGATGCTTGCCATCCTGCTTTCCGCGCTGACTTTGCTCATTGCTTTGCCGTCCAAAACAAAACTGGCGGGCATTGCATATCTTCTACTCGTCCCCGTTTTGATGATCTGGGTTTCGACTTTGGCGCAACAAGTTGATTTTCGAGTATTGACCTCGCAACGGGCGGAACGAGTCGTTCAAGCCATCGAATCGTTTTACGCGCGCGAGGGACATTACCCCGCGTCTCTTTCGGAATTGACTCCCCGATACATTCTCGCGCTTCCCGAACCGGTCATTATCTACGGGCAGACTTGGTGCTACGAAAGCGGAGACGGTTACTACCGCCTCGGCTACGTGGACCGCGAACACTGGAGCGATCCGCGCATGATCGGTCGAATCTATAAAGCGGAGGGACAGACTTCCGAGCAATCCCTGATGTGCGAAGCGGAGATTACTGCGATTCAACAGAGCAACCCAGATTACCCATATTCCTATTGGATGGAAAGCCAGTAGACGGCTCGTTGGGGTTAAATTTTCGAGGCGGGGTTATTTTTTGCCGCGAGATACTCGATCACGAGTACGCCAACTGCCAGCAGGATGTAGAGCCAGAGTCCCCACAGGCGGATGATGGGGTCATTGGTCTGGCCGATGAAAATCACCAATGCGAGAATCAAAGCCAACACCCATGCGATAAGGTGGATAGTTCGCAATCGACGCGCGTCTTTCTTCCAGAGCAGGAATAGCGTGGTGAAAAACGGTATCAGGGGCAGAATCGAAAGTCCGACGAGTAATTCGAGTGCCCGTCCTGCGAGCGCTCCCGTTATCAATGTGAAGATCATATAGAAAAAACCGCCGGCCCATAGCCAAAAAAATTGAAACCCCGACATGGCAATCCCGCAGAAATCACCGTTCAAACGGATAAAAGGCGCTGAACATTCGTATTCCGCTGGCACGTTAATGACGTCAAATGTCCACGGTCCCAGCAGGGCGACGACAAATAAAATCAACGCGCCCGCTCGGAGGATTGATATGTGCTGGGTAATCATTCGACCTCTCCTGCCTGGTTCTAACGCGAGACCTTTGCATTATCCCGAATAATTTATTGCTTTAACCCTCAACCAAAAATTATAAACCTGAAACAAAAACAAGCCGCATCCTCGCGGTGCATTTTGTTGAATCAAACAAAATATTTACGGCACAGTGATCGAAATGTAAGAGATATTGTCAACCGACAATCCACCCTGGGCATTTGCATCACTAGATAGCGTGAACTTATTTGGATAATCTCCCTGAAAAACAACGCCAATGAAGCCGGGTCTTCCAGCCGATATTATTACAGTGGTGTCGTTTACAGTTAAATTCCATTCTTCCGATGGCCGATACTCAAAACCGAATGCAGACACTGTTGAATCGTTGGGGAAAAAGAACGTAAGCCCGCATCCAAAATCGCGAAAGTGCAATATATTCCCGGTTGGTAACAGAGTTGCCTCTTCGATGATTTGTGCGGGGCAACTGCCGCCTTCGAGCAAGAGACCGTTTCCGGTTAGGTATGGATTGGTTAACTCGCCGTAATCAGCCACATCTTTCTCGAAATCTTCGACTAGAACATCTCCGATGCTAATTTCACTTCCCCAAAGGTCGCGTTGCCGGTATATGGTAAAAGATTCGTATTCATTTATAAACATGGTCAAAAACACTGCCGGAAATGGCGATGGGGTCGCGGTCGGTGTCGTTATTGGCAACGGAGACGGTGTTACAGTGGGAGTGGTCGTGGGTGTGGGCGTACTTGTTGGGACAAATGATTGTGTCAACCTACAACTTAAGATGAAAAGCGATAACACAATAGAAAACAATGGAATATAAATTTTACTCTTCATAGAAAATTGTTCCCTATTAATGAATCTATTGAAACAAACAATTTTTCAATCCATGTTCCAATTACTTTGTAGTCTTGATGCGGTCTCGGCGATCACCTCGACCACCATCAATCTCGAGTCTCCAATCTCCAATCTCCAATTACTACTTACCAATTACCTGTGGTCTTGATACGCCCTTCGCACAACCACCATCAATTCTCCAATCCTCTAATTCTCTCAATCAAGATTCCCCGTCACCATCGCCATCTTCAACTCGCCGATCGCCTTCGTGATATGAATATCGCGCGGACAGGCATTGGTGCAGTTATACGCGGTGTGACATCGCACCGTGCCGTTTGTTTCACTCAAAATGTGCAAACGTTCCGATGCGCCTTCGTCGCGGCTGTCAAATATGAAGCGATGCGCCGCCATCAACGCGGCTGGACCGTAGTATTCCTCGCTCGCCCAGAACGACGGACATGACGTGGTGCAAGCCGCGCACAAAATACATTTGGTGGTTTCATCGAAACGCGCGCGCTGTTCGGGAGATTGCAGGCGCTCCTTTCCGTCGGCGGGCAATGGCGACTCGTTGATGAAATACGGAAGCATCTTCTTGTAATTGTCGAAGAACGGCTCCATATCCACGATCATATCTTTTACCACTTTCAAGCCAAGCAACGGCTCGATCGTGATGTTCGCGCCCACGTCGCGCACCAGCGTTTTACACGCCAGCATGTTGCGCCCATTGATGCGCATCGCATCCGATCCGCATACGCCATGCGCGCACGAGCGACGGAACGCCAGCGAGCCATCTTTATGTCCTTTGATCAACTCCAACACATCGAGGATGCGTTCGTTCTCGTGCGCCTCCACGGTGTAAGTCTCGTAATGTCCGCGCGCGTCTTTCTCGGGGTTGTAGCGAAAAATTTTTACGGTAACTTCCATAATCTCTAATCTCCAGTCTCAAAAACATTTACCACGAAGGCTTGCACTGAGTTCATCGAAGTGGCACAAAGAACACAAAGGTTGTTCATTGGTCGACATAAAAGGTTTGGTTTGATTTTCTTTGAGGATGAGCAAGGTCAAAGTAAAGGCTTAATGACACAACTTGAAAACTACAAACGGTATCAGAGACGCCAAACTCGTATCCTTAAATCCTTCGTGCACTTCGTGTCCTTTGTGGTTAATAGACTCTGGGTTTAGGCTGAAACTTCGTGATCACTACAGGCTTGTAACTAATTTCCAACTTGCCATTCTTCTTTGTGATCAACGTGTGTTTCAACCAATTCGCATCGTCGCGTTCGGGATAATCCTCGCGCGCATGTCCGCCGCGCGATTCTTTGCGGTTCAATGCGGATGCCGCCACCGCCTCTGCCACCGCGAGCATGTTGCCGAGTTCCCACGCGTTCAACAATTCGGTATTGAACACATGGCCCGTGTCGCCCACGCGAATGTCTTTGTACCGCGCTTGCATATCGCGCACTTTTTCCAACGCCGACGCCATATCTTTTTCGTTTCGATAAATACCGACTTCCTCGAACATGACCTTCTTCATCTCATTGGATAGATCGTACGCATTCGTTTTACCCGACCCATTCCGCAACGCTTCAAATTCGGACCTCGCGCCTGCTTCGGCATCGTCGGGCAGTTTCGCCCAGTCAGCGGATTTGGCGTACTCCGCGGCTGTTTGTCCCGCGTGTTTGCCGAACACAACGAGGTCGAGCAGTGAGTTCGTGCCGAGTCGATTCGCTCCATGCACAGACACGCACGCGCACTCGCCTGCCGCGAATAAGCCAGGGATTTTCGTGCCTTTGTCGTCAATCACCACTTCGCCATATTTGCTGGTGGGGATTCCGCCCATCGTGTAATGCGCGGTCGGTTGAGTCGGCATCATTTGTGTGACAGGATCAACTCCGAGGTAGACGCGGCAGAAATCCACGATGTCTGGAATCTTTTGCAGGATCGTGTCACCAGTGATTCGGTAGGGAGAGCCGTCGGGGTTTGTGCGTCCATCCTCCGCCGCGAATTTGTTCACCGTCTCAGGGCGGATATCCAGATAGACATAATTTTTACCGTCAATGCCGCGACCTTCTTTGATCTCGGTGTAGATCGCGCGGCTGACCACATCGCGCGACGCCAAATCTTTTACGGTGTGCGCGTACTTCGGCATGAAGCGCTCGCCCTTGCCGTTGATCAGCACCGCGCCTTCGCCGCGCGCGCCCTCAGTGATGAGGATGCCAAGTTTGTAAATGCCCGTGGGATGGAACTGAAAGAACTCCATGTCTTCGAGCGGAATGCCGCGACGGAAGAGGATCGCCGCGCCGTCGCCGCTGTAGGCGTAGGCGTTGGACGTCACCTCAAAAATGCGACCATGCCCGCCCGTCGCGAAGATGATCGCTTTTCCGTGAAAGATGTGAAATTCGCCAGTGGCTAATTCGATCGCGACAACCGCCGTCGCTTTTCCATCCACCATAATGAAATCAATGACTTGATATTCATCGAAGAATGTGACGTTGTTCTTGATGCACTGCTGGTACAGCGTTTGCAGGATCATGTGACCCGTGCGGTCTGCCGCGTGCGCCGCGCGTCGGACGGGTTTGCCTGTTTCATTATTCGTATGCCCGCCAAACGGACGTTGCGAGATGCGTCCCTCAGGCGTTCTGTCAAACGGCAAGCCCATGTGTTCGAGTTCAAGCACCGCATGGATGGCTTCGCTCGTCATAAATTCAATCGCGTCTTGATCGCCCAAATAATCCGACCCTTTGACGGTGTCGTACATGTGCCATTCGGGTCTGTCTTCCTCGTAATTTCCCAACGCCGCGCTGATCCCGCCCTGCGCCGCGCCTGTATGCGAACGCGTCGGATACAACTTACTGATGACCGCCGTCTTCGCGCCGCGAGAAGCGTAGAGTCCCGCCATGAGCCCCGCTCCGCCCGCGCCGACTACGATCACTTCAAATTGATGAACATTTGCCATGAATACTCCATTTTTTACCACAAAGGACACGAAGGGCACTAAGGATTTAAGGCTGATGGGTTTGGTGACCTTGATGCCTTTAGTGATTGAAAGATTTTGTTATTTTTCTTTTACTTCAAACTCGCTCGTCCTCAAACAAACTCCAAACCAATTCATCTCGCTCTACCAACTAACCAACCTTCGTGTTCTTTGTGCCCTTCGTGTTTAATTTCTTTACACCACGATTCGTTTGATACCGTCTTTGAGATGAGGCACATTGAAGTTGATGAGAAAACCGAGCCTCACTTTACTCAAACGAAGGTAGGTTATCAACTGCGCTTCAAACACTGGATGCATTTTCTCAACCGACTTCAACTCTGCGATCACACACTTTTCAACGAGCAGGTCAATCTTCAATGCCGATTCGAGTTCCACGCCTTCAAACATGATCGGGAGTTTTACTTCCGTCTCTGCAAGCGCTCCGCCTGTCGTCAGCACATGTTTTGTGGCTGTTTGGTAAACCGACTCAAGCAAACCAGGTCCTAAAATCGTATGAACTTTATACGCCGCATCGAGAACCAACTTTCCGATTCTTTCTGTCTCCGCTGGCACAGGCAGATAAATTTTCTTCGGCGGATTTGGCATGAATGCGGTTCCTTCTGACTAACTCATCCTCAAACAAACTCCAAGTCAATTCCTCTCGTTCCACCAACGACCAATCTTCGTGCTCTTTGTGCCCTTCGTGTTTAAAAAACTACGCAGTTAAAATCACATAAATCGCAACAATGCTTGCCACGACCGCATACGTGATGACAATATTCCGCGCCCAACGCCTTGCGCTTTCATTTGTCACGTAATCATCCCAAATTTCCAACACGCCGTGAACGCCGTGCCCGCAGGCGACCAAAACAAACGCGATGACCATCAACTTGGCGAGGATGGTCATCCAGATCACGCCGATTGGATTCTCCGCCAGGTTGGGGAAGAACGCCCAGTAAAACACGTTGCCGAGGTTCGCGCCTGTCTGCGCGCTGACGATCAAGCCGCCGAGGATGCCCGCGAGGATCAAGCCGTACATGGCGATCACCGTGAAGCGCGTGAACGCCCACATGAAGGTCTCGAAGTTGAAGCCGCGCTTGTTGAGGGGAAGGGTTCTTGCCGCCATGTCTAGCCTCCGAACGCGTTGCGGAACACAACGAATAATGCGAATCCCGCCACGATAATATACGCCACCCATTCGATGTTGATGGCGGCGCGGTAATGCTCGATGAGTTTGGGCGAGAGGTCAAGGATGGTGATGCGGAGTCCGTTGATGGCGTGGAACAGCCCGAAGGTCAGAAAGACCGTTTGGAAGATCCAGTTGCCCATCAGCGCCTGCATGGAGTCCAATCCCAGCAATGAAAGAATGTAAACCGTGAAGAAGATGAACAACGCGCTTCCCCCGATGCGATGCAGGATGTAGGTCAGGTACGGAGCGCCTCCCTTGTATCCCAGCCCTGCCGAAAGACTGACGTTTCGATTCAATCCCATAGATGCCTCCAAAAAATATTGAACGGGGCTTATTGTACACCCTCACGCGCAAACTGAAAACAAATGTCAATTTTGTAAAACAACAGTTACAATTGCCGAAAAGATTCTTGAATTGGAGAACCCATGAAAACATCAAGCGGATTGGAATACATCGAGGTGCAGGCAGGCGCGGGCGCGCAAGCCGAGGCGGGAAAAACGGTCAGCGTGCATTACACAGGTAAATTTCAAGATGGAGGCGTGTTCGATAGTTCGGTCTCTCGCGGCGAGCCGATCACCTTCCCGCTTGGGCAGGGACGCGTCATCAAAGGCTGGGACGAAGGCATCGCGCTGATGAAGGTCGGTGGCAAGGCGCAACTCATCATCCCGCCCGATCTTGCCTACGGCGAACGCGGCGCGGGCGGAGTCATCCCGCCGAATGCGACTCTGGTGTTCGATGTTGAGTTGGTGGATGTGAAGTAGATCGTCAAGACCTTGCCGATCGGCGATAGAAACTTACTCAAATTCGATAAAAAAAGCGCTTCGTTACTCGACGAAGCGCTTTTTTTGTTTGACTACCAGACCATCAAACTAGCCGACTATCTGACTACCCCAAATGCATCGGCATGATCACATGCAAGAACTGATCGTCGCCCACAGGCTTGACTACGCCAGGCGCGTTCGGTGCGGATGTTTCCAGCGCGACGTTGGGAGTGCGAATGACTTCCAGCGCTTCGCGCAGGAATTTCACGTTGAATGCGATGAGCAATCCACCGCCGTCAACTGTGGCTTCGACGATGGTTTCGTTTTTGCCAGTCTCTTCGGAGGTGGCGGAAATTTCCACTTCGCTGGGTTGCATATCGCTTTGCGCGGACTTGATGTTGAAACGCGCCACGTTCGAACCTTCGCGCGCGAAAATTTCCGCTTGCTTGCAGGCTTTCAACAACGATGAAGTTGAAACCAACGTGCGCGATTTATACGAACGCGGGATGATCTGTTGAAAATCGGGGAACGTGCCGTCGATCAATTGCGAGACAACTTCCACATCTTTCACGCGGAAGACGACCTGTCCGCGTCCTTTGGGTAACACCATGTAGATCGGCTCTTCACCATCGGATGCGACGCGCGCCAACTCCTTCAAGGCTTGGGCGGGGACGATGGCGGAAACTGAAGCAGGCGCGGGGGCGGAAAGAACCGCTTTGCGGACGGAGAGTCGGAATCCATCTGCCGCCGCCATCGTCAGCTTGTCTTTATCCACTTGCATCAAAACACCCATCAACACAGGACGCGCTTCATCGGAGGACGCCGCGAAAACCACCTGATGGATCATCTCGCGGAAATCGCCGCCGTTGATCTGCACCGCGCCTTCGAGATCGGGCGTGGGCAACGGCGGGAACTCTTGCGCGTCGATGCACTTGATATCGTTCGTGGATGTTCCGCCGCGCACATTGAGCGTTTGCGTTTGCGCATCGAGTTTCAACATCACCTGGTCGCTCGGCAAGGTGCTCACCAGATCGGAGAACGTGCGCGCTGGCACGGTGGTCGAGCCTTCTTCTTCGATGCGCGCGGGAATCCAACACGTGATGCCCATCTCCAAATTTGTGGCGGAGAGTCGCAAGCGTCCCTCATCCGACGCGATCAACACATTCGCAAGCACAGGCAATGTACTGCGCGGCGAAACCGCTTTCGATACGATACTTAATCCACGCGCAAGGTTTTCTTGAAGGATGGTTACTTTCATGGCACGGCTCCTCGTTGTTGAGTGCGCTTATTTTACTGCATAACGCTCTTTATACAACAGAGTATACTTGGGTTTGAAGGTTTTATTATTGATGTGTAGTTGGCGTTCTCTAACGCCAACGGGCGTGTAAGAGAACGCGCCCTACACGAGATACGAAATTAATTCCAAGGAGAGTTTCCATGACCATCTCTGCCCCTCGCTGGGATATGACCAACGTCTATCCCTCGCTCGAATCGAAAGAGTTCAAGAACGCCGTGAAGGAATACTCAGCGCTTCTGGATAAGTTCGAGAAATTCTACAAGAGCAAATTGACCAAAGCCAGCGCAAAAACAAAATCGAAGGAGCTCGGCGCCCTGCTCGGCAAGGCGGTGGATCAGTTCAACGCCATCTACGAACTCGGCGGGACGCTCGGCGCGTACATCGAAGCCTTCGTCACCACCGACTCGCGGAATAAAACCGCCAACCGCCTGCTCTCCGAACTCGAGCAAGTGCAGGTGCGCCAGCGCAACCTCGGCACGCAATTCAGCGCGTGGGTTGGAACGCTCGGTAAAAAACTGGATGAAGCCGTCGCCACGAATCCCTCGGCGAAGGCGCACGCGTTCGGACTCAAAGAGACGCGCGACCAGGCAAAATATCTGATGAGCGAAGCGGAGGAAATGCTCGCCGCGGAAATGTCGCTCAGCGGAGGCAACGCCTTCGGCAAACTACAGGGGACGGTCACCTCGCAACTTTCTGTGGACTTCGAGTTGGACGGCAAACTTCAAAAGTTACCCATGCCCGCGCTGATCAACCTCCGCTCGCATCCCGATGAAGCGACTCGTCACCGCGCGTACGACGCGGAGAATCAGGCGTGGGAGGGAGTCAAAGAAACGTTAGCCGCGACCCTCAACGGGGTCAAAGGCGAATCGAACATCCTGTGGAAAAGACGCGGACGCAAAGACGCGCTCCACGCCGCGATTGATTTCGCGCGCATGGATCGCAAGACCCTCGACGCGATGATGGGCGCGATGAAAGATTCGTTCCCGATGTTCCGCAAGTATTTCAAACACAAGGCGAAGAAACTGGGCAAAGAAAAACTGGCGTGGTGGGATATCTTCGCCCCGCTCGGTAAAACGGACAAAGTCTATTCGTACGATGAAGCGCGCGATTTCATCCTCAAACATTTCGGCGAATTTTCATCCGATCTTCATGATATGACTGCGACTGCGTTCAAGAACAATTGGATCGACGCCGAGCAACGCGATGGAAAACGCGGCGGCGCGTTCTGCATGGGAGTGCCTGCCGTGAAGGAAAGCCGCGTCCTTGCCAATTTCGACGGCTCGTTCAATCAGGTCAGCACGCTGGCGCACGAGTTGGGTCACGCCTTCCATAATTATTGCGCGTACAAAGCAGGCAAGACCGAACTGCAACAGAACACGCCGATGACTCTCGCAGAGACCGCTTCCATCATGTGCGAGACCATCGTCACCGAAGCCGTGTTGTCCACTTCAAAAGACCCGCAAGAGATTCTGGCTGTGCTTGAATCGCAAATTGAAAATGCGGGTCAAGTGATCGTGGATATTTACTCGCGCTTCCTCTTCGAAAAGGAAGTGATGGAACGCCGCGAAAAATCCGAACTCTCTGCCGACGATTTCTGCGAGATCATGGAGCGCGCCCAAAAAGCGACCTACGGCGACGGACTCGATGAACGCTATTTGCAAAAATTCATGTGGACGTGGAAGCCGCATTACTATTCGCCAAACTTCTCGTTCTACAACTTCCCCTATGCGTTCGGTCTGCTGTTTGCCACAGGCTTGTATGCCATCTACCGAAAACGCGGCGCGGACTTTGTCCCCGATTACATGAACCTGCTCGCCTCCACCGGCGAAGCGTCTGCGGCGAAACTCGCCAAGCGTTTCGGCATCGACATCACGCAGAAAAAATTCTGGCAAGACAGCCTCGCCATCATCGGGAAGCAAATCGATCGGTTTTGTGAGTTGTAAGAAAGTGTTTCTTAAGTCTTTTTTTGGACACGGATCACACGGATTTCACGGAGAAAGCCATTTAAAAATCCGTGTTTGACCGTGTAATCCGTCAAATCCGTGTTCGTAAGAAACAGTGTCTAAGATAAGGTAAACAGGTAGACACGTGTGTACGTCCCTGGAGGACCCATGCCCAAAACAAGAATCTTCCTCGCCATTTCGATTCTCATCCTCGCAACGCTTGCATGCAACGCGTTATCCCCGACCGCCCAGCCGACGCCAGTCATAATTCTTGAGCCGGGGAATCCATCCACGCCTTCCAACCTGCCTGCCACCGAAGCGGATGTCCCGCGCATTTCGTTGGAAGAAGCGTACACTGCTTACACTGCCGGCGCGGCGATCATCGTGGATGTGCGAAATAGAGAGTCGTTTGCAGAGCGCCACGTGGTCGGAGCATTGTCCATTCCGTTGGACGAATTTGAGATCAACATCGGTGGCGTCAACCTCGATAAATCGCAATGGATCATCACCTACTGCACCTGACCGAACGAACACACGAGCGCCCGTGCGGCGTTCCTCATGTTGCATAATGGATACACACAAGTCGAAGCCTTGCTCGGCGGTTTGGAAGCGTGGATCAATGCGGGGTATCCGGTTGAGCCGTAAGACAAGGTTAACCTTGTCCTACAAATCATGACCATCCTCTCCATCCACCACGTCCAACTAGCAATGCCCGCGAATCAGGAAGATTCAGCGCGGGCATTTTATGTTCACATTCTCGGACTCACTGAAATTCCCAAGCCCGCCGAACTTGCAAAGCGCGGCGGCGCGTGGTTTGAATCGGATCAGGTACAACTTCATCTTGGCGTCGAAAATGACTTTCGTCCTGCACGCAAGGCACATCCCGCGTTTATGGTAGATGATTTGGATGCGCTTCTCGAAAAGATTCAAATTGCTGGATATGAATGGGATCAATCACAACCGCCGCTGGAGGGATTCAAGCGCGCGCATGTGTTTGATCCGTTTGGGAATCGCATCGAGTTGATGGAGAAAACGTAGGACGATGAACGCGCGGTACCGATTGGAGACCTGTGATACTGATGCAAAGACAACCAAACGATTTCTGCAAGAAGGATAAAAGCACAAACCCGCATTTCAATTGAGGAATGCAGGTTCGTTTCTTGAAAGTGCTGGATGATATGGGGCCGGCTCACGGATATTTGATTTTCAAAACGATGGCAGGTGCGTAATTTCTGGCAATGAAGATTGTGCTACCATCTGATGACCATTGCAGAGCAGATGAACCCCGCCCAACAGCGATATTGCTCGAATCAATTGAAGAAAGGCGAAAGAGTTCCGTGCTTTTTTTCGTGCGCCAATCTACTAAAACTAGAACTGTATCGGTCACTGTGCTGGTATCATATTTTCCACTAACATACTCACCGTAGTGCTCCCATATTGCAAACAGCACAAATCTGCCAGTTGGGTCGAAAATGTATGAGACTACTTCCTGGGGAGGTTCGATTTCCAGAATGGGCGCAATAGTTGCATGTTCGCGATCTTTGTGTAAGGGAAACCTTCCTTCGTCATAAGAGAGCGAAACTATGCATTGGGTACTTGAGGTATTGTTGCCCTCATCATCGCATGGATAGATTTCCGCTACCGGAATACGCTTGTCCATATCCCATAAAAATATGTAATCACCACTTACATTACGAAGATTCCGAAAGTCCTCATTTCTGCTCCACTCTTCTACCACCTTATTTTCGGGCATTTCTACTAACTCGAATTGAAAGAATTCCAAGCAACGCGTGCTGTCGCCCGACCAACTATTACACATATGACTTTCTTCCCGATAGGTTTTCTCTGTAATGTCCAGTAAATATTTGTAGTAATTTCCCATACTTCCGGTTTGCGCAGTTAAATAACGCCCGTTTGGCGACAGGTCCATGATAGACCATGCTGGGTAAATATCAAAACGAAAATCAAAACCGTTGTATGTTTGTAAGCCGTCCTGTACGTCTACTTTCGTATGAGTACTGGTGTAGATAAAACTTCCATCAGGAGATAAAGCGCCATGTTCTTCCACAGGCATGACAAAAGCTGATTCAACCAATGGAAATACCTGTTCCCTAAAGAAATACCAATAACCCGCTGATATGACAGCAATGAGAGTGATGGCAAGTATGGTGAAAGATTTTCTTATTGTTGTGTTCATATGCTAATTGCCTCCTTTGTAATTCTTTGCGTTCTTTGCGGGCTTAGCGGTGCAAATGTACGGTAGAGAGATTAAAATTACTTGTGGGCTAAGGCGCAGGGCATTTTATTTCGCCTACTTGCTACTTAATCTCCGGCAACTCCTGAAAAGAGTTTAGTAAGCCTCAGGACTTACGCAGAATGAGTATTTTGTCCGCTAATCTACGCCAATCCCCGCGAATTTTCAAAGGATTAGCGAAAATTCGCGAAGAGTAATGGATAAATCTTGGGTTTTGCGTAAGTCCTAAGCCTGTAAAAGCCTGGAAAATAACCGTGAAAGTACTTTTTCACCGTTGACTCGCCAATAACTTTGGCGAAGGTATTGCTTTCGGAGGGTTCATTCCCTCAGTTTACTCACTCTCTTTCAACTGCGTAAGTCCTAATTTTATTACTTCTGCCGATTTCTTCTGTTTATTCATAGGTTACGGCTCCGGTGTTTGATTAGGGATACCCTGGGGTGTGTTGGTTGGCGATGACGGCATAGGAGTTGTTAATGCGCGCTCAGGAGTTTACTGACCCATGTTGTTGCATGCAGAAATATGTCGAATTTAGGGTATAGAAATTAAACGCCAATCCATCATGTAAAGAGTCACTCTTTCTGGCAGACCTAACATTTGATTGTTCAAGAGAATTTTGCTTTCGCCCGTTGATAAGTCGAGCAGATTTATGACGCCAAGCGCGTTTATATTGTCAATTGCTACTACATTTGATATCGGAGACCATAGAAAAGTTCCAGATGTGTATTGAACCGGCCAGATAACATCTGTTTTCCCGGTCTCCGTGTTACTAACACAAAACAAAGATTTTTCCTCCCGGTAGCCATAATAACCAATGAATTTACCATCAGGCGACCAGCGCACGTCACCACCAAATTGCGTATTACAATCTTTCGAGTCAATTAGCAAGCGAGTGTTCGTTAGTCCATCTTTTGAAATATTACCAATCCATAATTCTGCGTTTGCTGGATAATTTGCTTGTACGGGGTATGTAAGTTTCGTGCCATCAGGCGAGAATCGGTAGGAGGAGCCACTAAGGAAAATAGGGAGCCCGCTATAATTCGATAATTCTTGAATTAGTTTTTGTGTGCCGTCTAAAGTGACAAGATAAACGTTTTTATTTTGCGTTAGCCAATAAGAACCCTCAGGTGATGTTAATAATGCGCCTCCCGAAGGGGAGATTTCTGTAACCACGCCAGACTGAAGGTCAATGCTATAAAGTGAACTATTCCCATATTTGATCCTAGATTCAACTAAAACAATTCTGTCTGTTAGCCAAACAGCATCAGGGAAACCATTATTCAATTGAGGATGTTCAACAGCATCAAGAATCTTTATTGGGTTATCACCATCATACCTACTAACCCAAAGCCCTTCCTCATTCTTGTATAGAAGTTGTTTACCAGATGGTGACCAGCCATAGGCAAATTGCGCATTTGGGATCAGTGAAATCTTATTCCTATCTATATCATAGATAAACGCTTTAGACGATCCATTGATAAGAATTTGTGATGTGCGACTGTCCGCGGGAGATTGTTTATAAAACATCGCAAAAACAATTATTAATGAGCCCAACAAGAGTAGGATAAATAAAAACTTTTTGTTTTTCATAGTAATACCTTATTTGCAATCATGATGAGTTCCATCGTTAAAGTAATATTGAGTACTATATTGTCCGTACTCTATATATACTGGAGTCCCCTCATCCATAGGAAGCGATACACCTGTTGGTGTCGCACAGTATGATGTAACGCTAAAGGCTATCTCTGGATGACCTTCGAAAGGTAATACTGGCAGATTGTTGGGCCAAACCCAAAGCCCTGTTGACGGATCGTAAGCGGGAGATTCCATAAGCATAGTGGCTACCTGTAAAGTTTGATCCCAATTGGTTTCTATCGCATCAGAGTTTTGGTGAGGGTAGGGCGCATTAAAAGCATTAAACGCTGGTTCTTGCCCGCTTTGGCCGTCTTCAGTTTCATAGTCGTAAGGCTGAGAAATGACGTATAAAATCAGGCTCTGATATTGTTCTAACGACAGACTTTCTACTCTTATTCCTCTGTTCCGAAGAATGGAATTAATGCGGTTTATCGCCACCTGCATTACGTTTGCAGAGGTAAGAGCATTAATACTCGATCCACCTTCGCCATATAGAGTGTGAGCCAGCATAACTGATGGAGAATCATTTGGCGATAGGCATACTGATTTTATTCGTAACTACTCAGCGAGAAAAGAGTAGTGGGTTGTCAAAAAGATAAAGGTCTGCGAAAATAAGTTCAATGAGCGTAATCCAACTGCCCAGCGAAAAAGAAATTCGTACCGCCTGTCGGGAAGGGGA
>WBZR01000892.1_pt1 | contig 17594 bp, 19 predicted proteins | sample 5204231 | NCBI WGS metagenome assembly WBZR01 (sample SAMN12412403, study PRJNA552823) | activated sludge metagenome | isolation source: activated sludge from anammox sidestream of wastewater treatment plant... | place: USA: Virginia | collected 2017-08 | reverse complement strand
TACGCCATCCTGCTCGCACTCTGGCACCGCGCCAGGACGGGTGAGGGCCAGCATGTCGAAGCATCGCTGCTTGGTGGCCAGGTAATGCTCCAGTCATTCAATATCACGTCGACGCTCTTCACCGATCGAGTTCCTCCTCGCCGCCCCCGCGAAGATGCCGAACCACTGTGGAACGTGTACCGGTGCAGGGATGACCGCTACATCGCCGTGAGTATGTCGCTTGTCGGCCGTTGGTGGGGACCATTTTGCGAGTCGGTCGGACGGCCAGACCTGCTGGCAGATGAGCGCTTCGCCACCTCGGCCGACCAGCATAACCACCGGGTTGAACTCATCCGGATCCTCGATGAACTCTTCGCAAAGCGTGACCAGTGGGAATGGGTGAACGACCTGTGTGGCAAGGGGCTCGCGGTGGCCCCGGTACAGGACTACGGCCAGATCATCGATGATCCCCAGGTCATCGCAAACCGGTACATCGTGCCATTCACCCTGCCCGATGGGACGGAGACGCGCATCGTGGGGCCCGCGGTCCAACTCGAAAAGAGCCCCGGCCACATTCGCCACCGCGCACCCGAGTTTGGCGAGCACACGGAAGAGGTCTTACTCGAGAACGGCTTCGACTGGGAGCAGATCGCCGGACTCAAGGATGCGGGGGCGATCGGCCCACGGTAGGGCATCCAACATCCGCCTGATCTCCGCCAGAAGTCCTGCTTGCATTTTCTCAGATTATTAGTAGGATAGGGGGGTACCCTATTCAGGAGACGGGTCCCATGACCCCTGAGACGCAAAGACAGGCATTACGGCGGATGAAAATCATCGCCGGCCAGGTGCAGGCCCTGGAGAAGCAGCTCGAAGACGACCGCTATTGCATGGACGTCCTCGACCTCTCGCTCTCTATCCAGAAGGCCCTGCGCAGCCTCGATCTCGTGGTCATCGAGGGGCACCTCCGCACACACGTCATCGAACAGATGACCGGTGGCGAGGTTGACCGCGCCGTCAGTGAGCTCTTGCGCCTCTACAAGGTCCAGGGACCGGCCGAATCCTGACCATTCCAAAGTACGCCCTGCGAGGGCACGAAAGGACCCGACCCCAAATGGCACAGACGATCCAATTCAATATCGAAGGCATGACCTGCGACCATTGCGTCCGCGCAGTCACCACCGCACTGAAGGATACACCCGGCGTCACGGCGGCTACGGTTTCGCTCGAAAGCAAGTCCGCGGTGGTGGAGGGCGACAACATCGACATTCAGAAGGCAATCGAGGCCGTGGCCGAAGAGGGCTACACCGCCTCGGTGAAGTAGGCACCCGGCTACAGGTCCCAGGGAGGGAACAAAATGGCGACGAAGGAACGGGCGGTCACGCTCGACATCAACGGAATGACGTGCGCTTCCTGCGTACGCCGGGTCGAACGTGCCCTGAGCAAGGTAGAAGGCGTCGAGACGGCGAGTGTGAACTTCGCGGCCGAGACCGCCCGGGTCACCTTCGCGGGTGATATCCCTGTCGAGCAACTCGTCTCGGCAGTAGAGAAGGCCGGTTATGAGGCCAGTGAATCGCAACCGGACAAAGACCGCGAGGCAGAACGTGCAAGCCACGCGCGAACGACGCTCCTCACGCTCATTGCCGGCGCGCTGTTGGCTGTGCCCACCGTCATCCTCGCGATGGCGATGGACATTGCGGGGCTCGCGCTCTTCGACGATCACGTTTTCACAGGCCGCCTGCTCCTCGTCCTCGCCACACCGGTGCAGATCGGTCTCGGCTGGCGGTTCTACAAGGGTAGCTACACCAGCCTCCGCCACCTCAACCCGAACATGGATGTACTCGTTGCCCTGGGCACCTCGGTTGCGTACCTCTTCAGTGCCTGGGTTGTCCTCTGGGACCGGCCGTACCACATGTTTTTCGATGTTTCTGCCTCGGTGCTCGTCTTCATTACCATGGGCAAGTACTTCGAGGAGGTGTCGAAGGGTGCTGCGTCGAGTGCCATTCGCTCGCTTCTCGGGCTTTCGGCGAAGACAGCGACTGTCATCCGGGATGGCACCGAGGCCGAACTCGCCGTTGAGCAGGTGAGACTCGGCGACATCTTCGTGGTCCGCCCCGGCCAACGGGTAGCGGTCGATGGAATCGTGCGCGAGGGCAGCGGCTCGGTTGATGAATCGATGATCACGGGGGAGTCCATCCCCGTGGATCGCAAACCCGGTGATCACGTCATCGGTGGAACCATCAACCAGAACGGCGTTATCCGCGTTGAGGCCACCGCTGTCGGCGAGCAGACCGCGCTCCGCCGCATGGCTCGCATGGTCGAAGACGCGCAGGGCTCGAAGGCCCCTATCCAGAAGCTTGTCGACCAGGTTGCTGCTGTCTTCGTACCAATTGTCATCGCCATCGCTACCGTCGTCTTCCTCGCCTGGGGTCTCTTTGGGCCGACACCGGGCGCCGGTGGGGATAGTGAATGGATCAAGGCCATGATCTACGCCGTCGCTGTACTCGTAATCGCCTGCCCGTGCGCCCTCGGCCTGGCCACGCCGACGGCTATCATGGTCGGTACCGGTATGGGCGCCGAGCGCGGCATCCTCATCAAGAACGCCGAGATCCTCCAGCGCACGAAGTCGCTCAACGCCGTGATTCTCGACAAGACCGGCACCCTCACCGAAGGGCGCCCGCAGGTCACGGAAACCATCCCCCTGGGTGACTGGACTGCTGAACGCCTCCTGGCAATTGCGGCTGCTGCCGAATCGGGGAGTGAACATCCCCTCAGCCGCGCAGTAGTCGACTCCGCGGTCGACGCTGGCTACGAAGTCCCGGAGTTCTCGGAGTTCGAAGCACTGACCGCCCGCGGCGTCTCGGCGACCGTTGAACGGCGGAGGGTGCTCGCCGGTAACCGTGCGCTCTTCGACGAGCGTGGTATCGCTCTCCCGGAGCATGCGCTCACCGAAGCCAGGACGCTCGAGGAACTCGGCCGCACCGTGATCTTCGTCGCCATCGATGGTGAGCCGGCAGGTATCCTCGGTATGGCCGACGAGGTGAAGCAGAACGCTCCGCGCGCCATCAGTGCCCTCCACGACCTCGGCCTCCGCGTCATCATGATGACGGGTGACAATGAGCGGGCCGCGGCGACGGTCGCAGCACGCACAGGGGTCACCGAGTTTCGTGCCAACGCGAAGCCCGAGGACAAGCTGGCACTCGTTCGTGAACTCCAGGCCCAGGGGTTGCAGGTCGCGATGGTCGGCGACGGTGTGAATGACGCACCGGCCCTCGCCCAGGCCGATATCGGTATCGCCATGAGCACCGGTACGGACGTCGCGATCGAGGCCGGCGACATCACCCTCCTCAACGGTGACGTCTCGAAGATCGCCGAGGCGATCGCACTCAGCCGGGCGACGCTCGGCGCCATCAAGCAGAACCTCACGTGGGCGTTCGGCTATAACGTCGTTGCCATCCCAATCGCGGCGGCCGGTTTGCTCAACCCGATCATCGCCGGTGCGACCATGGCCATGAGCTCGGTGAGCGTAATGGCGAACAGCCTCCGGCTGCGCACGAAGGCGAAGGCCATTGCCGAGGCCAGTGGCAATCCGTACGGTGGCGCGAAGCGCAGCTTCCTTGCGGCAAACCGCGGCCCGATATTTTCGATGAGCGCCGCCGCGGCCATCCTCGTCGTCCCGCTCCTGCTCTTCACTGGCATCGACCGCGGCTGGTTCAGCAGCGACGGCCTCGGCCCGCGTGACGTCGGCGTCGGGCTCACCATGTGGAACATCAACCTTTCAACCGACCATATCAGTGCGGGACCTGTGACCTTCAAAGTTGGCCACAACGAGGGGCATGAGCATGGTTCTGCAATTGGCCAGGTGCACAATGTTGTCGTGCTTCGGAAGAATGCCGACGGTTCTCTCGACCAGGTGGGTAAGACCCGGGATCTCACTTCCGGCGAATCGCAGGACCTTGAACTGAACCTGAAGAAGGGTGATTACGAGCTCGTTTGCTCGATCGTTGAAGAATCCAACGGCAAGGCGATAAGCCACGCCGTCGAAGGTATGCGGGTGACATTCCGGGTGGAATGAGGCCCCGCGAACGTACCGGCCGCGGCTGGTCTCCCTGGTCCGAGCCCTCGCAGCAGGAGTGGATCAGGGGGGCCGCCCGCGCGGCCGGATAGGGTCAAACCGAGAAAGAGCCGCCGCCCGTCCGCATCTCCATCAGCCATGCATCTCGCGGTTTCCCCTCATGGAACTCATGCTGCGGGAGCACCCGGACCTTCTGGAACCCGGCCTTTTCGTAGGCACGGATCGCTCGCGGATTGTCCACCCGGGGATCGATCACGAGCCGGTGTACGTCGTTGCGTGCCCACAGGTAGTCGACGACCAAACGAAGAGCCTGTGGTCCGAGCCCCCGGCCCCACCAGGCCGGGTCGCCGATCCACATGTCAATTCCCCAGGCATCAACGTCCTGGCTCAGTCCGTAGCCCGCGAGATGGTCCGAGTCCTGGATCGGGTAGTACTGGATCAGCCCGACGGGCACTCCACGATGCTCGACCAGGCAGACCCGGACTTCCGACTCACGGCGAACGCGCGGACGATACTTCGGGAGAAGCCGTTCGAGCGGCCATGCGTTATCACGGCCATAGACCCACTCCAACACCCGGTCATCGGTGAGCCACTGGGCGACAAGCTGATATTCCGCCAGTTCATCCCGCATCGGGCGAACCAGCACGTCGCCCCCGGCATCGGTCGGAGAATCGAATTCGATATCCACAGTCAGTGTCTCTCCCACGGAAATGCCGTGGCCTCGCACTCATATGCAACGGCGAGCCGCGAGCGCCATCAGAACAGGTACGTCGTCCCGACCGCATTGTGGACATACGAATCGGGCATCGCGGCGGCGATCGCCTGCTGCGCCTTGTAGCCGGTGCAGTGCGCGGGGACGATCACATCCGGGCCAAAGTCACGGAGGGCGTCGATAGTGAGCGGGATGAGCGGTTCGAAATAGGCGCCGGGCATGTGAAAGCCACCGAGCACACCGTGGATACGGTCGATCCCCGTCACCTGTCTCGCTGCAGTCACGATATTGACGATCCCCGCATGCCCACAGCCAGTGAGTACCACGAGTCCCTTGCCCTTCACGTTCGCGACGAGTGCCTGGTCGTCGAGGAGATGTGGTTCGGGTTCCCAGCCGTGCCCGGTGTCCTTCTGGAAGAACGGGAACCCCTGCTCGAAGTCCGTGACACGTGGTACCTCACCGGTCAGCAGTAAGGCCCCCTGGAAGAGGAGCGAGGGGTCATCGCTTTCCACGATCTCGAACCCGGCTCCTTCAATGGCAGAGCGCGACGGTGGCGGCAGGATTCGCGGTTCGCCAACCGGCGGAGCCATCCGCCGCCGGGTGAAAGCCAGGCGGTGAACGAGCATGGGCATGTTCGCGGATCCCAACCGATCGACCAGCCCGGCAAGCCCCGCGGTGTGGTCGGCGTGACCGTGTGAGAGGGCCACTGCCTCGACGTCTTTCGGGTCGATCTCCAGCTGTGCCATGTTTTCTACCATGCCGTTCGCCGAGACGCCGGTGTCGAAGAGGATCGTGTGGCGGCCACCCCCGACCGTGACCGTGACAAGTGCTGAGAAGCCGTGTTCCGCGTGAAGCGTTTCGAGTCCCTCACCTGCCTCGAGAAACGGGTTGCGCGGGGCCTTCGCGCCTGGATGGCGGCGAACTCCCTCCTCTCCAGGGAGCAACCCGTCGACCTGGTTGTCGACGAGGATGGTGATCTCGAGGGCATCGGCTTCGAGCAGCGGAATCGGCACGAGCGGCTCCTTTGAGTTGCTTCGAAACCGATTCTACGGTGGGCGTGCACCCCACGGTGTTGCCTGGCCAACTGCTACACTGCCAGACATGAAGCGCGCAAATACCCGTCCCGTCCGCGCCGGTTCCGTCACTATCGGTGGCGGCAACCCCATCGTCGTCCAGTCCATGTGCGCAACTCGCACGCAGGATGTCGAGGCCACCGTCAACCAGGCACGCATGCTCCATGAAGCGGGGGCCGGACTGGTTCGCATTGCGATCGATAGCCACAAGGATGTCGAAGCCCTCCGGGAAGTCCGTGCTCGCGTCCCGGAGGTGAATATCGTCATCGACCTCCAGGAGAACTACCGGCTCATCTCTGAGGTGGCGCCGATCGTCAACAAGGTGCGCTACAACCCGGGTCATCTCTACCACCATGAGAAGCAGAAAGCCGTGCGTGACAAGGTGGCGTTCATCGCCGACGTGGCCGCCCGGAATGACATCGCCCTGCGCGTTGGCGTGAACTGCGGCTCGGTTGACCCCGAAATGGCAGCACGATTCGAAGGTGCTGACGAGCCGAAGCTCGAGGGTGTAACGGCCATGGTCGAAAGTGCGCTCGAACACTGCCGTTACCTCGACGATGGTGGCTTCACACGCTACGTCGTCTCCATGAAGGACAGCGACCCGCGCAAAGTGATCGAAGGAAACGTGCGGTTCGCCGCGGCCCGGCCCGATGTCCCGCTTCATCTCGGTGTCACCGAGGCCGGAATGCTCCCCGACGGAGTTATCAAGACGCGGATCGCGTTCGAACAACTCCTCAGCCGGGGTATCGGCGATACCCTCCGTGTTTCGCTCACCCTCCCCTTCGCGGAGAAGTGGAAGGAAGTCGAGGCGGGAAGGCAGATCATCGCCGATGTCGAAGCCGGGCGGTTCCGCTCGGTTCCCGTCTTCCAGGAACATGGGCTGAACATCATCAGCTGCCCGAGTTGCAGCCGTGTCGAGAATGAAGCGTTCATCGATCTCGCCATGAAGGTGAAGGAGATGAGCGTCTATGCCAAGGATTACGACATAACCATTGCAGTCATGGGCTGCCGGGTGAATGGACCGGGTGAGACCGACGACGCGGACCTTGGCCTCTGGTGCGCACCCAACTTCGTGAACCTGAAGCGTGGTGAGGAAGAACTTGGGGCCTTCCCCTACGACACTGTTCTCGATCGTCTCCGGGTCGAACTGGATGCGATCATCGAGCAGAAGAAGCTCGCCAGGGTCTAGGCCCCCCTGCTTCCAGAAGCGATGCCCGCTTCGGCGTATGCTTCCGGCATGACAGCTATTGGGACCGTCGTCGCCATTACTCGCTACCCCGTGAAATCGATGCAAGGGGAGTCGCTCGAGTCTACGGACATTGGTTTCCAGGGTATTGCCGGAGACCGGATGTACGCATTTGTCCAGGACGGGGTTCATTCGCCGTTCCCCTGGCTCACGGGCCGCGAATGCCCGGCACTCCTGGAGTGCCAGCCTGTGTGGGAGCCGGTTGAAGGTGGCAGACCCCGACTTGCGGTTACCGTACCGGGTGGCGAGCGGCTGCATGTCGACGCCGAGGGATTACGTGGGCGCATCGAGATGCTCGCCGGACGCCCGGTCCGCCTTCACAGCGATCACCGAGGCAACCACGATATCGCCTACATCTCACTCATCACCACGGCAACGGTTCGAAAGCTTTGCCAGGCGGCAGGAGTACCAATTGACTACCGCCGGTTCCGTATGAACCTCGTGATTGACGCGGGCGATGAGCCATTCAGTGAGCTGCACTGGGTCGGACGGTCGCTGGCGATCGGAGGGGTTGGCCTGGCAGTAACCGAGCAGGACCGCCGCTGCCAGATGATCACACTCGACCCCGAGGGTGGCGATGCGACACCTGCCATGCTCAAGGCTGCCGGTGAACTCAATGATGCATTCGCCGGTGTCTACGCCTCGGTGCTTGCCAGAGGGAGAGTCGCCGTCGGCGATGCGCTGATGCTCGCCGGCTGAGCTACCAGCAACCCCGTGTGCGCAGTGCCATTACATGGTCGACTCCGCCGCTCATGTCGATGAACTCCTGGAGGGCACACCGCAGGCTCTGGGCCATTGACGGCCCAACTCTGTCCGCCAACTCCTCTTCGATTTCGCGGCCCGCAAGGCAAATCTCGGACAGGAGGGTACGAGCCCGTGGAGTCAGTGCGATGATTTTCACTCGCCGGTCAGTGGCCAGGGGCTCGCGCACGGCCAGCCCAGCCTCCTCGAGTTCATCAACCAGTGCGACCGCAGCCTGCTTGCTGGTGCCCAGCCGCCGGGCGAGCGCAGTGATCGTCGTGTCATTCTGAGCGAGCATGCGGATAACAAAGAGGTGGGCGGGACGAACCTCACCCAGGCCGGCGCTGGCGATTCGCCTGCCAAGCCGCTCGGCGTACGCGCGGTGTACTGCAGAAAAGAGGATCCCTATATCCGGCCGTTCATCACCCATAATTGGATCCTACTTAGCCTCTGGCTAATGATCATCACGCGCGGCGGACCGGCGGCCCGGGGATGCGTTGTCTATGTACCGGGCTGGGTCATACGACTGGTGCGACCTAAGTCACGGCCCGTTCGCTGTGGAGAGCTACCCTTGGGCTGTATGAGTCGCTTCGCCGGCCTATGGCGAGCGGCGGGAGGGGGTCGGCTGTGACCACTTTTGCTATTGCGGAAACACTCGAACACGACCACCGGGCCATCGACGAGGAACTCGAGCGCGTCAAGGCGGGTTTGAAGCGAGGTGAGTGGCACCGTGAGCTATTTGAGCACGCGGCTGATGAACTTCGGCACCATATCTACGTGGAGGAGGAGACGCTCTTCCCATCGTTGCGGCAGGCCGGGATGGTCGCACCCGTATTCGTCATGATCCGTGAACACGGTGAGATCTGGCGGGCACTCGATGTGGTGCGGTCGGAGGATGGCCGTGACATGGATCGCGCCATCGCAGCGTTCGAGAGCATGGAAGCCGTTCTCTCGGCGCATAACTTCAAGGAAGAACAGATCCTCTACCCGGCCAGCGATTCGACGCTGGACCCCGAGCATATCGAGGCAGTCCGGGCTGCATTCGAGGACAGCAAACGTCCGGAGGAGTGGTTGCCGCAGGCGCTGCGGGGATAAGCTTCACCACGACGAAAGGTACCCGAACGTAGAAGGGGGCCCGCATGTAAGCGGGCCCCCTTCGGGTTGTCGATGGTGGAGACGCGGGAGAGTTGAACTCCCGGTCCAGCAAAGTTCAGCTCCGGATTATCCTACAGGCTTTCCCACCGATTTGGGTCTCGCGGCCCGGGTACAGTGGTGGTCCCCATCCCGTGCGGCCAGCCGACAAGTCTTTCGCGAACTGCATCGGCGTCGATTCGCGGCACCCTGGCATTGCAGCGCCTCAGGCAACCCCACCAGGGCGAGGGTCGCGAGAGACGTCGTCACTTATTAAGCGGCGAGAGCGAGTTGACGGTTGCCAACTATTTTTGGACGCCTGATTTACGAGGGTGACATCCAACCTCGGCCTGCTACCCGGCTACCTAGCTCCCTGTCGAATCCTTTCGTCCCCAGATAGACCGATTCTAGCACAGGTGTTCGTCCACCTTCAATGGACTACAGGCCAAGCGACTCCCAGAGTGGCGATCCTTCGAGCAACTCGGTCATCCGCTCGACTTTGCGCTCGCCGTGAAACCGCGTGTGGTCGAAGATACCTTCGAGCGCAATGACCGTGTTCTCCGTATCGGTGCGTGAGAGCAGCACTGGTACTCCGTTTGCGGATGCGGCGTCGAAGAGATACCCCATTGGCATGCGGCCGCCGGTCAGGATGAGGAACTCGGGGTCGCCGCGCATCGCTGCGAGGTGCTGATCTGTCTTGTCAAAACGTACAACCACCGCTTTGGTGTCGAACCGGCGGAAATATGGCTGGCCCGCGTCGGATGCGATGGGGGCGATCACCAGGTGATCGCACGTCCGCGTGTTCTCCCAGTCACCCGGGACGAGGATCTCGGCGTTGAGGGCCGCCTTCGCATCATCGACGCTGAAGCCAGCGAGTGTCCTGTCCTCGCCGAGTTCGACAATGTTGCCGTTCGTGCGAACGCCCTTCAGGCCGCTAACATCGGTAACCACGGTCGCGATAGGCGAAAGGCCGGCGGGCGCGGCTTTCGGCGCCGAGTGGCGGGCTGCCAAAACGATGCTCGCACCGGCTATCGATGCCGCGCTGGCACTGTCCGCTTCAACGACGGCGATGCGGTCGCCCCCGGGATCGCTCACGTCGCCCGGCGCGGCGACACCGACCGGGCCGCCAGGCACGAAGGAAAGGGATGCGAAGTAGCTTGCATCGAGGCCAGCATTCGACCCTTCCCCGGCGATACGTGTGAGCGTGACCGGTCGGCCAAGGTAGGCAAAATGCCGGGCGATAGCTACGGCGACGCCGGTCTTGCCTTCGCCGGGCTGCTGCGAGGTAACGACAACGATGGGCACGGGCACACTCCCACGCGGGTTACGCGGCTGCCCCGATTGTGACGAAATGCGCGAATCCCGGCAAGGAAAAGGGGTGCTGCAGAACTCGGGAAATCTCCTCCGAGGGCTGTCTGCGAGTGTCCGTTGGGTCTGCCCACCTCATAATGGCCTGCACACAGACCTCGTTCGAAAGGGACCAACTCGCGCATGGCCCGAGATTTCGCAGCCGATATCCTCGATCCCATCGCCCAGGAGATCGTCACCAACGTTGGCATCTGGGTGGATAAGGAGGTGAAGCCAAACGCCAGCGAGTTCGAACATGCCGACCAGTTCCCCGAGCCGATGCTCAAGGGCATGTCGGATATGGGCCTCTTCGGGATCAAGATCCCCGAGCGGTACGGTGGTCTCGATCTCTCGTTCGAGTGCTATGCCGGCGTCTGCATGGAACTCGCTCGTGGCTGGATGAGCCTCGCAGGCATTATCAATACCCATGTCCTCGTGGGTTACGCCATCAGTGAATACGGGACCGAGGAGCAGAAGAGCCACTATCTACCGAAGCTCGTCGAGCCGGAGATCCGCTGTGCGCTGAGTATCACAGAGCCCGATGCCGGCTCGGACGCACAGGCTATCAAGACGACGGCCCGCCGTGACGGCGACGAATACATTATCAACGGTCAGAAGATGTGGGTGACGAACGGGCACCGCGCGGGCGTCTACCTGGTGATGACCAAGACGGATGTGAATGCGCAGCCTCGGCACAAGGGAATCACCGCGTTCCTTGTGCCGCACGATACACCTGGCTTCATCAAGGGGAAGAAGTTCGACAAGCTCGGTTACAAGGGCGTCGAGACAACGGAGCTCGCCTTCGATGACGCACGCGTTTCTGCAAGCGCGGTGCTTGGTGGCAAAGAAGGTTCTGGCTTCCAGCACATCATGTCCGCGCTCGAAGTCGGGCGGATAAACGTTGCGGCACGCGGTGTCGGTGTCGCCCAGGGCGCCTTCGACGATGCGATTCGCTACGCGCAGGTGCGAGAAGCGTTTGGGAAGCCGATCTTCGAACACCAGGCGCAGCAGATCCGCCTCGCTGAGATGGCAACGAAGATCCGCGCTGCCCGCCTGCTCACGTTCGATGCTGCCCGGAAAAAAGACTCTGGTGTGCGCAGCGACCTCGACGCGGGGATGGCCAAGCTGTTTTCGACCGAAATCGCCCAGGAGGTGGTCCTCGACGCGATGCGCATCCACGGGGGCGTCGCCTACAGCAAGGAGCTCCCGCTCGAGCGCTACTACCGCGATGCGCCACTCATGATCATCGCCGAAGGCACCAGCGACATCCAGAAGATCGTGATCGCGCGCAATCTCGTTCGCGACTACCCGGTCTAGCCATTCACGATTCCCCGATCTCGAGAAGAGGAGGCTTTATATGGCGATATATGATGGCCGCGACAAGTTTGGCCGCTACTACGAGGAGTTTGAGCCCGGTGATGTGTACAAGCACTGGCCTGGCAAGACGATTACGGAGGAGATGGATCATCTCTTCTGTGACATGACCATGAACCACCATCCTCTTCACTCGGATGCCTGGTACGCCGAGGAAGAGACCCAGTTCAAGAAGAACGTGGTCGTTGGCAACCTCGTCTACTCGCTGGTTCTCGGGATGAGCGTCCCGGACGTCTCAGGCAAGGCAATTGCCAACCTCGAGATCGAGACCCTCAAGCACTCCAGGCCGACGTTCCATGGCGACACGATTCGTGCCGAGACGGTGGTGCTCGACAAGGTCGAGTCTTCGTCGAAGCCTGACCGCGGCATCGTCACGGTCGAGACGCGTGGCTTCAACCAGCGGGGCGAGGAGGTCTGCTACTTCCGCCGCAAGGTCATGGTACCGAAGCGCCCATCGTAGGACCGGTCCCGCGCCAACTCGAGGCGAAACGGGCATCTCGGCCGGCGAAGTCTCGAGCGTCGCCAGCGAGTAGCGGTCAGGAGCCGGCGGCTGACTCACCCTCAAACCGCAATTCCATCCGTTCCGCGTCGAATCGGCGCTTGAGCCGCCGCCGGTACTCGGATTCCACTTTCCACCGGCTTGCTTCACGCGCGTCACCGGTTATCACCAGCCGGACGTCTCCTGCACCGACAACGCGCTGACCCTGAACCCGGGGTGCGGACAGTACTTCGGGCCCGAGGTCGCGGCCGGTCTCTGCTCCCACCGTGTTCGCGAAATCGATCGCTCGGTCGCTGTCGCGGAACGGTACCTCAACTTCTACACGGAACCGGTTGAGGGAACCCGTTCGATTGACCGCGACCGAGATCGCGCTGTTCGGGATGATATGCACGTTCCCATCGCTGTCACGGACCACCGTGCGGCGCGGGTTGATCTCAATCACCTCACCTGTCGCCCCCGCAACAGTCACCGTATCTCCAATCGAATACTGGTCCTCGATAAGGATGAACATCCCATTGATAACGTCCTTCACAAGCGTCTGGGCGCCGAGTCCGAGTGCGATACCCACCACGCCGACGCCGGCAATGAGGGCCGACACGTTCAGCCCGATCTCCCCGAGGATGAAGCCCGCCGCAAGGAACACGAGGATGATGCTGAACACCCAGTTGAGGGTGTTCAGCAGTGTGTTCGCCCGGCGGCGCACGACAACGAGGTCCTCCCCACGCCTCCGAGCCGCCCGCTCAATCGCCCGGTTGAGGATGCCCGTCACGACCCGCCGGAAAAGGAACTGGACCACGCCCAGGAGGACGAGAACCACGACCACTCGTGCCAGGTGTTCGCCCGCCGTTGCCCTCTGGTCGTCGAGCCAGCCCCGCCAGCCATTCCACTGCGTGATAGTGAACAAGATAGGGTGTGAACCGCTCACGCAGGGACCAGCTTTGCGTAGGTCTGTAGCAGCCGGCGCACCCCTGCGGTCTCGAAGTCGACCTGGTACTCGACGTCCCCGCCATTCTTGCTGGCACTCACAACGCGGCCGATACCGAACTTCACGTGCCGCACCTTGTCACCGGGCCCAAATTCCGCGTCGGGAGCGGGCACGTCGTCATACTTCGCTGAGGGTGCTTCAATGACGGACTGGATGTACGAGCTCGCACCGCCACCCCCCAATGGGCGCAGGAGTTCAGATGGGATGTCGGCCAGGAACCGTGACGGGGGATTTGTGCTTGCCCCGCCCATCTGGAACCGCCGGAATGCGCGCAGGAGGTAGAGGCAATCCATCGCCCGCGTAATACCGACATACGCGAGCCTTCGCTCTTCCTCCATCTGCCGCGGGTCGTCGAATGAGCGAATGTGCGGCAGAACGCCTTCCTCCATTCCGATGATGAAGACAACCGGGAACTCGAGCCCCTTCGCGGCGTGGAGGGTGATGAGCGTGACCGCTTCGCTCCCTTCGCGAAGCTCGTCAACGTCCGCAACAAGAGCGGCATCCTGGAGAAAGAGTGCGAGACCATCTCGCTCGCTACCCTCATCCTGGAACTCGGCGAGGACGCGCCGCAGTTCGAGGACGTTCTCGATCCGGTCGTCGGCATCGGCATCGCCGCTCTGCAGGTACTTCCCGTACCCGGTCTCACGCATCAATGCATCGAAGAGACCCTCGAGCGAGCCACTCGCCTGGCCTCGTAGGCGCTGAATCATGAGCACGAAATCGCGGATGGCAGCGGCCGAGCGCCCCGTAATTCCCGAGGCTGAGACGCCCTGCGCGATCATCTCGCACACGGTCCACATCGTGGTCCCGTTGGCGTCTGCATACTCACGGAGCCGCTCAACCGACTTACTCCCGATGCCCCGCGGGGGGACGTTCACGATGCGCAGGAAGCCGGCTTCGTCATTGGGATTGTGGATGAGCCGCAGGTAGGCAACGAGATCCTTCACCTCGCGGCGCTGGTAGAACCTCGTCCCGCCGATGAGCCGGTAGGGGATGCGATGGCGTACCATCGCCTCTTCGACTGCCCGGGATTGTGCATTGGTACGATACATAACGGCGATGTCACCGTACTGCCGGTTCGTCAACACGAGCCGTGCTGTTTCCGAGGCGACCGTCTCGCCCTCTTCCTCGTCGTTATAGGCGGCGTAGGTGGCGATGAGTTCACCACCCTCGCGCTCGGTCCACAGCCGCCGCGGCTTTCGGCCGTGGTTTCCGGCAATCACCGCTTCGGCTGCGGCAAGGATCGCTGGCGTGGACCGGTAATTCTGTTCGAGAAGGTAGGTCGTACAGCCGGGAAAGTCGCGTTCGAAATACCCGACGTTGCGCACATCGGCTGATCGCCACGAATAGATGCCCTGGTCGGGGTCGCCAACAACCGTGATATTCCCATGGGTGGACGCGAGCAGGCGTGCGAGCGTGTACTGCACCGGGTTCGTGTCCTGGAACTCATCGACGAGTACATGGAGGTAGCGCCCGGCGTACTTCTCGAGCATCCCCGGACCTTCCTGCAAGAGGCGGACCGCTTCGCTCAGGAGATCATCGAAGTCGAGTGCCGACGCCGCCTTCATTCGTTCCGCATAGCGTGCCCATGCCCGCGAAACGACCTCCTCGAAGTAACTGCTCACGTGTCCGGCAAAATCGGCGGGAACCTGGAGGTCGCTCTTGGCGTTGGAGATAGCAGATAGCACGCTACGAGGCGAAAACCGGCGAGGATCGACGTTCAGTTCTTCGAGCACGCGCTTCATGAGTGCCACCTGGTCGGCGTCGTCATAAATGATGAAGTTCGGGTCGAGGCCGATGGCTCCGCCGTCGATACGGAGCCATCGGGCGCACTGTGAATGAAAGGTGCCGAGATGCAGGCTGGCAGCATCCTCGCCAAGCAACCGGGCTGCCCGCTCACGCATCTCACGCGCGGCCTTATTCGTGAAGGTCACGGCAAGGATGCGCCATGGCGGTGTCCGCCTTTCGCGCACGAGGAACGCGATGCGGTGAGTGATGACGCGTGTCTTACCGCTCCCCGGTCCCGCGAGAATCAGTACTGCCCCGTTACCGTGAGTCACGGCGCGGTACTGTTCGGGGTTCAATCCATCGAGGATCGGGGGGAGCTGGTCGGTGCCGTGCGTCACCCGGATAGTCTACATCTGCTCAGTCTGCCTAGCCATTTCGTCGTTGAGAGGGGAGTGGGTGCTATAGTTGAATGCGGCAGCGGGTGCTGCAGTCTCCCCGGGAGAACGCGATGACGCTCGTTTCGTGGCCAGGCGGCGAATGGCAGGCAACAGCGAAGATGGCCGGTGCCATCCTCGCGATCTATCTCGCCGCAATCTGGATCACCCTCGTCTTCTGGACCTATCGGGATATCCGCCAACGCTCACGCGACCCGATCCTTCAGACGGTCTCGGTTCTCCTCGTCCTCCTTTTCTTCCTGCCGGGCCACTGGATCTACCTCATTCTGCGCCCACGCTACACCCTCACCGAACTCTACGAACGTTCACTGGAGGAGGAAGCGCTGCTGCAGGAACTCGAAGATCAGAAGGCATGCCCAACCTGCAAGCGGCGGGTGCTCGATGACTTCCTCATCTGTCCGTCGTGCCGCACGCAGCTCAAAGAGCCGTGCCGTAGTTGCCAGAGGCCACTGAGCTATGCCTGGGTCGCCTGCCCGTTCTGTGGCCTCGAAAAGCCACCGCGCGAGGGCTATGGGGCCAGGCCAGTGCGAGGTCTTCGTCGCGAGGCGATACCCGCTGGCGGAGCGCGTCAGCCGAACCCGCGCCCCGCACCGGCCCCGGTAGCCGAAGCTGCCCCTGTCCAGGCTGCTGCGCCTCGCGTCACGCGGCCCAACGCCTCCCGCGATCCCTTCTCAGTCCGGCCACAGAGCAGCAGTAGCGACGACACCCCCATGATTGGCGGGTAGCCCCACCGACAAGGGTGTCACCAGGCAGATTGCGATTCGCTGATCAGTCTCCGAGCAGCGTCCCGTACCCGAGACCGATGACGTCTTCGACGTACTGACTGCGCCAACCGGGGTCCGGGATGGGTGCGTTGTGCTCACGGAACCAGCGATGAAGCTGGAGATACTCCTCCTCGAGCCGCATGCGCCACGAATCCTCTTCCTTGAACAGGTCGGGATCCACCTCGTCGAGCCGCTTGTCCATATCCTCGAACTCGACTTCCGCGTCCTCTTTCCAATAGCCAGCGAGGTAGTCGATGGATTCCTCGAGGTTGTGGCGGCATTCGTCGAGGAGGACTGACATCATGCCAACTTCATCCATCATCTGGCCGTTGACACGGTAGGTGCGTGCGCAGGCCGGGCAGACGACCACGAGCTTGCGCGCGTCGCAATCGGTCTTGTCGGTGCAATCACGGCAGCGCGCCGCGAACTCGGCGGCTGCCGGGTTGCGCGTATAGCCGACGATCATCTGATCACCGAGCGCCCCGCAGGCCTGGCATGCCATCTTTTCTGCGAGGATCTCGTTGATGGCCTTGTCCCAATCCAACTGCATCAACCGTCCTCCCTGGAGGCAGCGGTTAGCCCGCGCTTCCTATTTCGACAGTATACCAGCCAGCCTGTCCCGGCATCTCTTCCACGCCAACCGTCAGCTTGCGAATTGCTTTTCCGCCGCTTGCCTGGAGGCCCGCCAGCAACCGTTCGCCGAACCATTCCGCCAGGCGTTCGGCCATCGTGTTGTCGATGGGCAGCACGGCGACATCGCTCCTTGGGAAGACGTAACGCCGCCCTTCGAATGCGACCTCCCATGAGTCGGCGTGCTCGGTGATGGTGAGGACCCGGCTCTCGCGCTGGAGCAGGAACTTGTGGTCGAGTTCGTCGGCGAGCGCTTTCGTACGGCGCTTCAGGTCGCCAAAGTCCCAGACCCAGGAGTCCTCGGTTAGGTCGCCCTCGACCTCGACGATGAGCTCGTAGTTGTGGCCGTGGAGCGGCTCGCACTGCCCCCCGAAGGTGGCCATGTGGGCGGCCGCAAACCGCAACCTGTTCCGTTCGACCGAGACCCGGCGGGTGACATGCATGGGGAGGATTGAACCACGGGGCGGCGAGTTTGGGCCACTGCGGGACCGGATAGTTCCCACTCTCGGGACCCGTTGGGCCATAGTCCGAAGCGTTGTGGTGTGTGCTACGGTGCCCGCAACCACGGGAGCGCATGATGTACCAGGATGAACCAGGTCGAGCCCTCTCCGCCGCTGAAGAACAGGTTCTCGAGTTCCTCGCAGACGACTTGACGAACGCGGAGATCGCGGAGCGACTCGTATGCTCGCCCGAGACGGTGAAGACTCACGTGTCCCACATCCTGTCGAAGCTGGGACTCGCCAACCGGCGCGAAAGAGCGCGGTGGTGGCGGGAGAAGATCACCCGTGGCGGGTGATGGCCGAACGTGCCTCTGTCGACCACCATGGTGGAACTGAGGTGATGAATATGAGTCATCTG
>WBZR01000898.1_pt2 | contig 17625 bp, 13 predicted proteins | sample 5204231 | NCBI WGS metagenome assembly WBZR01 (sample SAMN12412403, study PRJNA552823) | activated sludge metagenome | isolation source: activated sludge from anammox sidestream of wastewater treatment plant... | place: USA: Virginia | collected 2017-08 | reverse complement strand
CTCAGATGCCGGCTTATGGATTCGTCTATGACAATGAATCCACGGCGGAGTTTCTGGCCGCGCGAGCCGCGGCGCGGGGCGAACCGGCTTCACAAGCCGTTATAAAAGACGACCCCCTTGCACCGCCGACGCTCTCCCTGCTTCTTCCTCATCTGTCGGATTATCGCGATGCAGGTCGGCTCCTGCTTCTGGCCGCGAGAAATGAGCTTTATCACGGTGACTTCGTTGAATGCTGGACGGCGCTGGATTCGGTTCATCGACTCGGGGCACAGTTGCTCACCGGACAGACCCTCATCGAGCAGCTCGTCGGGCGGGCGATGATGGGCATGGCAGCTCAGGAGATGCGCCGTGTGCTTTACGACCTGCGAGACACCATCAGGCCGGAACAATTGGCGACGGTCAGCGAAAGCCGGTTCATGACCATGCCGCTTGATGCGATGAAGCCCAACTACGAAGGCGAAAAGCTTTTCTTCAGCGATGTCGTGCAATACATCTTTACCGATGACGGAAATGGGAATGGACGGCTGATCCCCAGCCAGTTCGAGAAGATTGAATGGCTGGGCCGCGACCCGTCGACGTCGCAGGAAGATAGTTTCCACCGCGAGGGCCGGTACCTCCACATTGCCGCCGTCCACGCTGATCGCGTCACTACGGTCGAGAAATACACCGAGCTATGGAACACGATGCATGAACGATTGCAGCTCCCGCTGCACGACCCACGCCGCGAAGATGCCGGCAGGATTGTTGACGCGGCCTTCAAGGACGAACCGCTGGGCCGATTCGCCGTCATCAGCACGCTCCTGCCGAATTTCTCCAACGCCGACGCATCCCTGCGCGAAAGTGTCATTGAGACGAAGGCCCTCCGAACCATTGTCGCCTTGTTGAGATACCGTCTCGACCATGCGGCATTTCCCACGACGCTCGGCGATTTGGTCCCGACCTATATCGCAGAGGTCCCGATGGACGCCTACAGCGGATCGGAACTTCGGTACGATTCCGCCGCCCCCTATGGCCCTCGCCTGTACAGCGTCGGACGCAACATGAAGGATGACAACGGCGTGTCGAAAACACCCCTCGGACAATCCGACGCGGACCGTACGACGCTCGACCTGGTCTTTTGGCCGGAAGATCACCTGAAATAATCCGTCGATGACCCCTCCCGGCCAAGTAAACGCGCCCGTGACATCGACTCTCGATGTCACGGGCGTCTTTATGTCTGAACAGAATTTCCCGGGGGATGCTTTGAAGATTATCGCGACTCAGGAGACCGCAATGCTGCGTCTTCGCCCTGTCGCGGAATCTTCACCAGAAATGACCAGTTCGGCATCTTGACCTGCTTGCCGTTCTCGTCCGTTGCGATTCGCTGAACGATATGGCCGTTCTCCAGGTTGTACTTGAGTTCCTCTTTACCGCGAAGTGCTTTAACGGCCGGACTGTAACCGGTGCGACCATCTCCCGTATCAACCAGGGCGTCCTCGCCGAACGTGCCGACGCATATCGAAGTCTCAGCCTTGTCAGGATCGTGATAGTAATAGGCTTCGTGGCCGCGATCGCGAAGATCCTTAACCCACTCAACCGCCGCGGCTTTGTAGTCATGCAATGAAGGCGTCGGATATGTAACGCCGACATGCAAAGTGTAGAACCCTCGTGCGTTTCTCAGGTCCCACTCCGTCGGGCCGACGTCGGGGCGCGGCTGTGGGATAGGCCGAGCCGAGAAGAACGGGTATTGGTCCCCGATCGCAAGCTTGCGAATGAAATCCAAGTCCGTTTTTACTTCGCTGGAGATGTCAACAATGACATCGCCCTGGGCGTAGCGTTCGCCGTCAACTTTTGCCTCAACATACTTTAATTCATAGCTTCCGTAGAAAACGCGGCTGCGATCCTTGTCGTGCTGAACAGTGACCAAGTCCGGCCGAAGACCCGATACGCGCTTCAGGGAACTTGCCAGGGCATCAGCGGTTTCAGCGTGGCGCTCTCCTCGGTACTCATTGCACTCAATGGTCCATGTCTCCACGTCGCCGGCCCTATGCCCACCGCCGATTCCGACTAGCGATCCCTTCTGCCAGAAGTCATCCCACTTCTGCTTTTCCTGCTCACCGCAGCCGATAATCGACAACGAAAAGGCGATGACAATCGACCATTTGTACTTCAACATCCCAGATCTCTTCCGCATCATTCGTCTTAAGCTATTTGCCACGGGCCCCCAGTGAATGAGACTGTATCGACTTCAATTGACGGATTCCCTTCTCCGCCAGGGCCAGCATTTTGTTCATCTGAAGTCGGCCAAACGGCTTTCCTTCCGCGGTGCCCTGTACCTCGATGAATCGGCCGCTTCCCGTCTGCACGACGTTGAAATCCACCTCCGCATCCCTGTCTTCAACGTAATTCAAGTCGAGCAGGATTCGGCCCTCGACGATGCCGACGCTGACGGCCGCAACCGAATCAACGATTGGATTAACCGCCAACACCTTGTCCTTTCTCAAACGCCGCACGGCATCGACCAATGCAAGATATGCCCCCGTAATGCTTGCCGTTCGCGTGCCCCCGTCCGCCTGAATCACGTCGCAGTCAATCCAGATCGTCCGCGGCCCCAGCTTCGCCATGTCCACAATCGCCCGCATCGATCGCCCGATGAGTCGCTGAATTTCCTGTGTTCGACCGTCTACCTTTGTTCGATTGCGCGGACGACGGCTGTCTGTGCTGGCGGGAAGCATGTCGTACTCCGCTGTCACCCAACCCAGCCCGGCCGCCTCTCGCCACTTCGGCACGGATTCCTCAATCGACGCGGTACACAGCACATGAGTATCACCGGCCTTGATCAACACCGACCCAGCCGCGCTCTTGGTAAAGCCTCGGTGGACCGTAACTTTACGCAGCACATCGGGCATGCGACCGTCGGCCCGGGATTTCTTCGATATCGACTTGGACATGGCTGCGTACGTTACCCGGCCGCGCCGAGCTTTGCCAGCCGCGCTTCTGCTTCCGTGCCGGTCGTGATCACTGAAAGTCGACGGTCCGTCTCTCCTTCAATCTCAATCGCGATCCAAATCGTGTGCGAAGGCATCGCTGCTGCAACTCGATCGGCCCACTCGACGATCACCACGCCCCCGTCCGTCATCTCCTCAAAGCCCAACGCATCAAACTCCGTCGGGCTGCCAAGGCGATAGGCATCGATGTGACTAACTGGATGGCGGCCCGCGTACTCATTGATCAACACAAACGTCGGGCTGCTCACCAGGCGCGCGTCCGACACACCCAGTCCCAGCGCCAAGCCCTTGGTCAATTGTGTCTTTCCTGCCCCAAGCCCGCCCGCCAAGGCAACGACATCGCCGGGCGCCAGCATTTCGCCGATCGCTCGACCGATCTCAATGGTCTCATCCGGGCTGCCGGAAACGATTTCTAACGTCGTAGTCATGATTGATCCGTAAAATGCTGCCAACCACGCGGCTCGATCGGCGTCCTCGATCCATCGGCGTTCAAGAAACTGACGCCGCAACCGGACTCCGCCGACCCGATCATTCGAAATCCGGCATTCGCGCCGGCCTCTGCATGATCTGCGGATTCCGACCATGCGGACCAGGCTGCCGGGTCAACCGCGCATAGCAGCTCAAAATCTTCGCCGTCGTTTAGAACATGGTCGAGCACCGTCCGCCCATCTTTGTTCGCCAACTCAATAGCGGCCTCCGACGCCAGACTCTCAACAACCTGCGGCAGACATACAATGCCGCACCGCGAGGCATCCGCCAGTCGATGGGCATCCATGGAGAAACCGTCCGAAAGGTCCATCATGGCGTGGAGCGCCGGACCCAGCTTCTCCGCGAGAAGTCTTGCCTCCCGAACTCGCGGCTCAAAATCAAGATGGTGCCCCATGATGCTCCCGCCGAGCTTTCCGCTCACGACCAACAAATCCCCGGGCAACATGCCGGATCGTCGCACCGGCTCAATACGCGAAGCCGTTGCAGAGCCTTGAGCCCCCCATGGCTCCGCGATCACAGTCACGTCGATCACCAGCGGCTTGTCCCAACTATTCGTGTCCCCGCCGATCAGCGTCACCTCGAACTGCCGCGCGAGCCGATCGATCCCTTCGTGAAGCTCCCTGGCCTGCGTCATCGTCCAGGCATTAGGAAGGGCCACGCTCACCATCGCCCATCTCGGTCGAACCGCCATGGCCGCGCAATCTGACAAGCTTACGGCCAACGCCTTTCGCCCGATTCGATCCGGCGAATGGACCGAGGCGTCGAAATCCACGCCGTCCATGAGCATGTCACTGGTGACGAGAATCCCCCCCGGTCCCCCGCGAACCATCGCCATGTCGTCGCCGATCCCAATGGGCACTTCCGTCCCGCCGGCGGAACATTTTGACCGAATCCAGGCGATCAGTTCATCTTCAGACTTCTTGGGAGGCTTCACGCCGGAAATTGTAATCTCCCCGCCAGTCCCTTGCCTGCAAACTCGATCGATCGTAGATAGAATGAACAGGATAGCCGGGGCGTGCGAAGCGGATAAACAGGGGAACCTGATCGGTCGGCTCGCCGGTATGCAACCGGCCCACGGAGGCAGCCATGGACAAGATGAGTGTCATCGTCGTCGCGGCAGGCAGCGGAGAACGCTTCGGAGGCGGCGAGAATAAGATTTTCGCCAAGATCGGCGATCAACCCGTCTTCCTCATGGCGCTTCAACTCTTCGTCAATCGCGAGGATGTGTGCCAGACCATCCTCGTCGTTTCTCCCTCCGACATCGACCAGATGAAGTCCAAGTTCGGCCCCAATATCGGCTTCATGGGCGTCAAGCTCGTTGAGGGTGGCAAGGAACGATATGAATCGGTCGCCAAGGGTCTTGCCGTTGTCTCGGATGAGGCCAAGTTGGTCTGCGTTCACGATGCCGTTCGGGTTTGCGTCGCGGCAGACTGGATCGATCAGATTTATCATGCCGCCCTTAAGCACGGCGCGGCCATCCCCGCCTGCCCAGTTACTTCGACGCTCAAACGCGTAAGTCCAGAGGGAGTCATTACTGAAACCGTCGCCCGCGATGGCCTCTTTATGGCCCAGACCCCGCAGGTTTTCCGTCGCGACATCCTTCAGGAGTCGTACGATGCGTTGGCAGCAGGAAAGCTGCAACTGCCCGATGCCGTGCCGCTTACGGACGATGCCCAGTTGGTGGCCGCCGCGGGCCACCCGGTCTATGTCCTCGACGGCGACCCACGAAACATCAAAATCACAACCAAGGGCGACCTGACGCTGGCGGCTCAGCTATCGAAATCCCTGCCCCAAAAGCCCGCCACCCGGCGCGGTATTTTTGAGGAGGCGCAGTGGTAAGAAGCAGCGGCGCCGACGCTTGATCATCTCCTGCCGAACTTGACCAATACACCGGAAATCGTTGAAATACGGGCCGGTTTCAGGACGAAACGCCCTCTGGACGGACCGCGCGGCCGAGCCGCGACATGAGCCCAAGGATAGCTCCCATGAAAACTACGAAGATCTCACACACTGGCTTCGTCTGCTCACTCGTGGCCCTGGTCGGCATGCTCGCCGGCTGTGAAGGCTGGAACCGAAAGCACGATTACTCTGTGGCGGATGTCAAACCGCCCGCCGAGGACGCCGAACCAACGCGCGGCGTAACTGGCCAAACAGCGAACTTCGCCGACATGGTCGAGGACATGATGGCCACTCGCCAGGAGTTCCTCGCCCAGGTCAAGTCGCTTCAGTCGGCCTATCTCGCCGCCGGCGACAGCGTCAAGGCAAACTGGTGCCGACGCCTTTCGTGGCAGCTCGATGAAGTGCTCAACTATCCGTTTCTCTCTGCAGCGCCGGCCGAGCACCGCGTGGACGTCTCTCCCGTGGAATCAATTCAGGAAGCAGACCGCCTCTATGACGAGGCACTGGGGATCTACAAGCAAGTCGCCCTCGTTCCGCTCGCAGGCGCTTTAGAGGCCAACAAAGAAAAAGCTCGAAACGCCCTGGTCATGTTCAAGCGCATCCTGAAGGAATACCCTCGCTCTGACAAAGTCGACGACGCCGCCTTCTATTGCGGGGAGATTTACAAAGAGTACCTCCGCGAGGAAGACCCGGACGATGAACTGTCTGTTCGGTACTACCAGTGGGCCGCCGCCCTCGACGCCGATACGCCGCATCCCGCGAGGTTTCAGTGTGCCGTCGTCTACGACTTTCGCCGCCATGATCGGGCAAAGGCGATCGAAATGTATCACCAGGTCATGGAGTTGAACGAGGCAAACAACCAGTCGAATGCTCGCTTCTCCGCCACGCGCATCGAACAGCTTACCGACGAAGAATACAGCCACCTCAAGCCCGAGGACCGCCCCAAGCCCAAAGCCGTCGCCGGTGAACCACGCTCGGGTGACAACCCGGATGACACGTCAGGCGGCGTTAAGCGCACGAGCAATCGGGAAAGCCCGCTAGAGCCGACCCCGACTCCCTGACCGCTTTTCCTAGAATACAGATTCCCACTTGGTCGCATTGACCTGCAAGGCAGGATGCGACACAAGCAGGTGCCACACCACGGCTTGAAGCGCCTCGGTGTGCGGCGTCACGCGCTGCTCGCTCACCGTCGGCACGATCACGCACGAGTCCGCGACCTTCGCCGTATATCCCCCGTCGCGGCCGACCACGCCGAAGACTCTCGCTCCAACCTGTTTGGCATACTCAAGCGCTCGAACGAGATTGACGCTGATCTGCTTTTCCTGGTGCCCTCCACCGACCGAAAACACAAACAACCCGTCCCGGTCGCACAGCCGGCTCCCCTTAAGCCACGCAGCGAATGATTCATCCCAGCCTTCGTCGTTGATCCTTGCGGTAAGCTCCGACACGTTGTCCGTCGGGGCATAGCTCTCAAAACCCGCCAGCTTGCGAAAGTCATTGACCGCGTGGCTCGCGTGACCCGCCCCGCCGCCTACACCGAGGAAAAAGAGTCGCCCGCGAAGCTCGCGCAGCGAGGCCAGCTTCTGCGCCATGACCTCAATCTGCGCCGCGTCCAGTTGCTTGATGATGTTCCCGGCCTCTTCGAGATAGGTTGCCGCGAAGGACATAATAAAGATTTCCTTGTGCTATCGTTCCCTGGCGGGCTCGCCGCCATTCTCCATGACCGTAAACAGTACAGGCGCCGATTCGCCGTGCGCATTGCGCAGGCGAATTGTATGCGCTCCGACCTTCGCCAGAAACCTCGCCGGCACATTCGCCGACATCCAGCGATCGTCGCCCAGAAACGCGGGAATCGACACCCCGTCGAAGAGAACCTCGGTACCCGAAATCGCCCGCTCACATTCGATCGAGATCGCCGACGATCCATCCGGCTGGACATTGAAAGACACCCCTGAAGGAGTCGATGCGGGGCTAACACTTTTCAAGATAGGCGGGTCAACCGGAGCAATATCCGGCCTCGCCTTCTCTGCAAACGTCCGCCGCTGGGCGGGGCCGATCACCCGGTACCCGGGAAGGATAATCTCCTCGATGGTCGCCTGCTGCATTTCCATGAACGGTACGCGCTGCCGGTGAATCGTGACCGTCAGTGACGACAGCGTCACCGGCAACCATCTCGCATCGATAACGGCAAACCGATCGAGACGATCGCCCGTCCAAAGGCATCGCGATTTCCCGGCTGCGTCGACGCCGTCAATTCTCATTTCGACAATTCGTGAGTTCGATTTGTCCGTCGGCGGCAGGACAACCTGCATCCACGAGAGGTCCGCTGGTTGAACCAACTCGAATCGCAGCCAGTGGTCGCCCGGCGATATTGCCGACTTCCACGCAGTCGCGCCGTCGGGCGACGCATCGTGATCGAAAACATTGGCCGGTTCTACGGCGTCGTTATCGACGCTATCTGCCGTAACCGATTGCACGGGAAGCGGGACTCCGTCCATCGCCTTGAGGACCGAGCCCAACTCCAAGACGCGAACGTCCGCCATCAGCGGGCTGCCGCGAAAATCGTTGTAGGCAAACGCCTTCAGCTCGGCCCACATCGTGTCCGTCGTATAAAGCGAGGGCAAACAGAAGACCGGATCGATCTGCTGTACATAGGCCTGAAAACTCGGATGGTCCCGATCAAAACTCCACGGGTAGTAGGAGATGATCCACGTCTCAGGCGGCAACTGCCGCAGCTCGTCCATCGACAAAATCGCGGGAGAACTCGGAAACCAGGCAATCGGCAGCCACGCGACTGGACGTTCGCCCTTGTTGCTCTCCACCCAGTCGAGCGTCTTGCCAAGGCTCAGATGTGCCGCGAAGACCTGTCGCGCCTGCGCAAACGGGATCCAACCGACCACGATCACACCGGCTGCGACAATCGCAAGGCGGATGTTGGTTCGACGCACGACGGTTCGGGCGATCCCCACGATGGCCATCGCGGCAAAGAGAAACAAAAAGGGCTGCAGGACCGAACTCTGTCGGAAGAACGCCATACTCTTCGTGAGCGTGGTCACATACAGCAGGCACAGCGGAAGGCCCCCGACAAAGGCAAACCGTGTCGCCGGGCGATCCGCCATCGCCGCCTGCGCATAGCCCAGGCTGACGAACCAACCGGCAACACAGGCAAGTATGAGCGGAATGCCGAATTGACTGACAAAAGACTCTCCCCACTGGCCGAGACTGCCCAGCGTGCCCCAGTGAGCCGCGTGTAGTTTGCGTAGTTCAATGAGCGTCGCGAAGGGCCCTTTTTCCCATGGAATCCCGACTGCGTAGTGGCTCATCAGTTCGAGCACGATTTGCAACCACACGGACCCGACGACGAACACAACGACCTTGCCCCAGAACGCGCCAAGCCGCCACTCGCGCCACAACCTGAATACCCAGTACAAGAAGCAGACCGGCCCCACAAGATAAAAGGCGGTGTAGTGAACATTCTGCGCCAGCCAAAGAAACGAACCAGCCAAGAATAGACGCGTTGCACCGGAAAATCGCCTTGAGCCGTGGTTCATCTCATCGCGCATCAACAACCAGAACGCGACCATCGCAAAGGGCAGGCCGAGGATTCTCGACTCCGGCTGAGGCGTCCACAGAACAAAGGTTGGAGACGTAGCCAATAGGAGAAGCGAAATCAGTGCCGCCGTCCGATGGCGAATCAGCGCCGCCGCGAACCACGCCCAGGCCAGCAGGATCAGCCCATGCAGTATCGTCGTCCAAAGTAAAAAAAATCGAAACGCGCCGGTCTGCTCACCAAAGGTCGGCAGCGGATAAGAGCGAAGGCTAATCCCCAGCTTGAGCGGCAGATAGGAGACAAGGTAGAAGTACGGTTGCAGCGCGTTATAGTAACTGAACGCCCCCTTCCAATCCCGAACCGTATCCATGCCCTTGATGAACAAAACACGATCATCCATCACCCAGCCGTACACATATCGGAAGTTTATGAGCCAGACCGATAGGTAGGCGAAACACACGGCAGCCACGGCGAACCAGTATTGACGGGCCGACACATTGTCTGACGATGAGATTGACGTGATGCTCGCTTGCCTTTCGGTCGGCCAGGATCGAGCCGATGGCGGGTCCATTGACTGATGCTGGGACTGCGCTGTTGGCATTCGTCGGATTCTCTACGGCCGGACGACGAATTCAAGCGATTCGGACCGTCCACAAGGATTCTCAAGCCAGATTGAATAGGAACCGGGGCCAAGAACTTGATTCGGCGGCAGATTTGCGGTGACCCAATGGTCGTTTCCAAAGGCCGTCTTCAGAGAATGGCCGGCAAACAACACACGCGTTCCGCGGACGACATCGGCACAGTCAATTGACAGGGCATACGTTCCATCCGGTTGTACGTTGAACGTCTGGCCAGCCTTCATTTCACTCGGGTGAATCGCCATGAGGCGAGGAACCATGGCCCGCAACGAAAGCAAGCCGGACTCTCGGAAGTCGTCTTTCAACCGTACCACAACCTCGCCAGGCCCCTCAAATCTTCGGCAATCCCCGACTCCTTCGAGTTGGTCGGGGTATTCAGTCCGGCGCGTCGAGACGTCTTCGCCGTTTAGCTGCATTACAACATGTGCCCCGTGGCCTGAGACAGTGGCAAGTACGCCGGCGTGACCCCAGCACACGTCGATCAGATTGAGCGGCGCGAATGCGCGCCGGGGCCGCGGCCTGACCAGTTGGTACCCGGGAAAGACGATCTCCTCGATTTCAGCAATGGGAGTGGACGTCCACTCATCGACGGTCTGACTGCGAATGACGAATCTCATTTGTTGGACCGGCCGTTTCTTCCACGATGCCTCGACGATCGACAGGTAGCCCAGTTTGTCGCCTTGCCAGACAGATTCCTGACGTCCCGTGCCGTCGTCAACGAAAATCTCAAGCGCATCAATCTTCGAAGTGATCGCATTGGCATCCATCGATGGGCAAATGATCTGCACCCGATCAAGACGCGGGAGTGACGTGAATCGGATTTCAAGGTAGTGACTTCCCGGCGAGGACGCGGATTTCCATGATGTATGTCCGTCGGGCGAGCCTCCATCGTCGAATACGTTTACAGCCTCATGTTCAATCGATGCTTCTGAGTCCGCCTCAAGCGAGGCGATTTCGAGTGGCTGCCGGTCGACGACAACGTAATCGGAAATGCCCAATACGCACGCTTTGTTCATAAGCGAGTCGTTGCGCCAGTCGTTATTCGGCCAATACGGAGAGACCTCGGCATACACCGCATCCGTGCTCCAGAGCGTCGGGAACGACGCCTCCGGAATTAGTTCCCTCAATCGCGCGGCGCTCGCCGGTCGGCCCCAGACAAAGCCCGCAGGAAAGTAGGTGACCAGAACTGAATCCGGGGGCGTATCTCGAAAGTCGGGTGGATTGAAGAGGCCGTAAGTGCCGCCGTACCATGCGACCGAGAGCCACTTCACCTGTTGAGTCGCACGATGCGCATGAGCGAACTGCAATGCTCTGCCCAGGCCCAGGTGTCCTTTATAAACTGAGGCCGCTTGTCGGGCTTCATGGCCGCCCACGGCGAGGAAAAGCGCGACCGCCAATGCCGATTGGAACAATCGTTTCCTGGATGCACGGTTCACGATTGCCATAATCGCCGTTGATGCGGACAGGTATAGAAACGGCTGCAAGACGGTTGTCATTCGGAAGAACGGCATCTTTCCCGAAACGAGCAGCAGAACGACCGCCAGCGGGATTGCCAAAGCGACGGTCCGCTGTGCCGGGCTGATTGACCCGCGGATGATCTGCACGGTTTGGATAGTCCAACCCGCAAGGATGAGAATAAGGAGCAGCGGCCCCATTTGGCTCAAGGCGGACCGCAGCCAGAGTTCGAGATTGTGTTGCAATGAAAACCTGGATGTGTGCTGCGATCCGGAACGAACGGCGAACATCGCAGGTCCCTTGTCCCAGGGAAGTCCCGCCGCGAAATGACTAACGAGTTCGACACCGACAATGGGAATCACAAAGGCGAGGACGAACAAAGCGAATTCACCAATCACCGCGCGGCGACGATGTGTCTCAGTCAACGCGCCCAGCCAATGACAAATCGCAAGAGGCCCCAATAGATATGCGGAGGTGTAATGAATTGACAGGGCGATGGAGCAAAGAAGACCGGCGCAGAACTGACGCCGCCCATTTCCGCGGGTACCTGGAGCGCTCGACATCATCAGCCATATCCCCGGAAGCCCCGCCAGCAGACCGAAATACCGCGAGTCGGGCTGAGGCGTCCAAAGGAACAGCGAAGGAGACGCAATCAGCAGGGCAAGGGAACCCAAGGCCACGGTGCGATTGCGACAGATCTTGCAGGCGAAGGATGTCCAGAGCAGCAGAAGAAGTGCGTGGAGGAAAACGGAATAGAGCAGCAGGAAGCGAAAGTGGCCGGTCCGGTCTCCGAATAACGGAATGGCGAATGAATCAAGCTCTATTGGCAAGGCGGCCGGCAGCAGCGAAATCAGATAGAAGTAGAAGTGAAGTGCATTGCGGTCATCCGCCCTAAAGGGGGCAAGCAAGTCCGCGGCAGTCTTGCACGCCTTCTCATAGACCAGGCGATCATCCATCATCCAGCCGTAAACGTATCGAAAGTTGATGAGCCAGATGAACAGGTAAGCCGCGATCAGCGAGACCGCCAGAACCCAATAGGCGCGCCGCGAAATGTCATTACTAGTTTCGCTCACGGCTCGCTTGCGCCACTGATCGAGAAACTCAACTCGTTGGACTCAGACCGGCCATATCGTAATAACACGCGATACTCGCCCGAACGCGCCAACATCACTGGCGGCACAACCGCGGTCAACATCGATTCCCCGCCATACGAAGTCGCTAGCGGTTTGCCGTCGAAGACAATCACCGTTCCCGCCAGGGCATTTTCACACTCAATACCGATTGCCGATCCACCGTCAGACTGCAGATTGAATCCGACGCCCTCCTGTGTTTGCGCCGGATGCAGCCGAATCAGCCGTAGTGGCTTGTCCCTCGGCTGAACTCGCTCCGCGGCTCGCCGCTCTCTCTCCTCTGCTGTCCCCACGACCCACTCAAGCCTTCCGGACTCACCCGTCCAGCTCGAAAGGTAAGCGGAGTGTACGCCCGGCGAACTGACCAGCTCCATGGGCACAAGCGCCGTAAGATAGGTCTCGCTCGCTCGCGCCGTCACCAGCCGTCGATCGCCCAACACAAGCACCGTATCCGGCGCGGCATGCTCGGCCCGAATGGCAATGGCCGACTCACCACCCGCCTGCACGTTACAGCCCACGCCGACCAAAACAAAATCCGGCTCCAGGGCCACAAGCCTCGGCGGCGGCGCCTTGTCGGCGGGATCATATCCGGCCATGCCGTTGTCGATATCGATCACGACATTTCGGTCATCCACTTCGCCTTCCAGCGTCGCCGCGGACTCGTACCCGACGAATCGCACAACGAGCCCCGGCTGGCGCAACAACTCCGGCACCATCGGCCCGATGCCGCCCGCCGCCAGCGCCCACCGCCAATGCTCGGGATTGGCGGTCAGAAACGTCATCGACTCCAGCGGATGATCCCGAAACACCTTAATGACCGGCCGCTCAATCTGCCGCGTTCCTCGCGCAGCAAACTGCCAATGATAATTTGAATTCTGATTGCTCAAATTCCCGTTGAGCATGATCAAGACCAGCGCAGGCGCCCAAAGGAATCGCACCAGCCAACCCGCGCGATCGAGGCTGATCGCCAGAAGCACTGCCGCGCCCGCCAGCGGTTCATACATGTAATACATCTGCAGGTTTCTAGTCAGGAGCGTCGGGCCGAAGTACGCCGCGATCCACATGCCCCCGATCAGCAGCCGCCATTTCGCCCGACGACCCGAGACCAGCGTAGCCCCCAAGAGCAGAAGAAAAGCCGCGTATTGCCCACACTCAAGATGCCTGATGGTCCTCGCCTGGTTAGGTCCCTGGTGTGCGAACCATGCGCTCAGGCCTCGTGCACCACTCATCGCGAAGTCCGTCCGAAATGTGTCAACTGACAGATTAGCAATCGCGGAAAGGAAAACGGTCGTCTTATGCAGCGTCTGATCCACGAGCAGCTTGGGCGAATAGACGGCGCTTGAAGACGGCATCGTCGTCACGATGATTAACCGCATCATCAGGTATCCACCGATCAAGAGAACAAGTGGAATCAGTCGTATCACCCACCGCCGACCCTGGTTGCGCCATTGTCCCGACGGAACTACATGACAGAATACGATGGCGCCGACGACAGAGATGATGACCAGTCCATAATCCTTGGTGAAGATTGCCAGCCCTGTGAATAAGAGTGCGGCAAGATAATCCCTTCGAGCCTGCGATTCGCCGTATCTCAACCAGCACAAGAATCCCATGAGTATCAGCATCAGGCTGACGACGGAGTCATTGCAGTTGATGTAGCCGATGTTTGTCATGTGAATCTTAGACAAGGCAAAGAGCGCCACACCTGCCGATCTGGCGTAGCGCGACGAGGTCAGTCGACACAACACCCGATGAAGCAGAAGCACGACAACCACCGAGCCAATGAAATTACGCCCGTGATGGACCCATGGATCCAGCGGAAGTATGAACATCCAAAAGAGATTGACGGCACAAAATACGGGGCGGAAAAAGATATTATCCGTTGCACTCCACACGCCGCCCCAGAAGCTGTCGCCCGCCGCCCGATACTGACCGAAGTAAATGAAGTCCTCGCCCAGAAAATAGCTGTCAAACGCGGGCCGCGTCATCCACAACATGATCGCCCCGCAGACGAGCGTGACGACGGCCGATTCAATCCAGCTTCCCGGTATTTTGCCGGAAACCGGTCCCGCGCCTGAGTCGCGCGCTGGCTCGGCCGACGAGGCGCCGCGCGATTCGGACGCCGTCGCTTTCCACGACCGACTCGACGGATCGGCTTTCGAATTCAGAACAAGAATCCTCGTTTGGCGACTCTCAGTCGGCGATTTTTTCTTGTGCCCTGACGATGGGCTGATCTTCCGGGGGTGCACGGTAGAGGTCAAGCGGATTGCGTCTCCGCCGGGGCATCGCTACGCTCCGAATTGCGCCGATCTCATTCGTGCCGACCCATGCAGGCGATGGGCGCAACGGGTCATCGAGGGCGCCAGTGTTTCAAGAGGTCTCATGAATCCAACGGCCAAAAAATGGACACTCCGCCTCATCAAGCTCTCCGTTTGTGCGGGCGCGCTATGGTACCTCTCCGGCAAGGTAACGTTTCGCGACTACGCAAGGCTCGCGGAATCCCCGAAGCTCAAACAACGCATCATTTCCGAGACCGGCGACTCGCTCGTCATTCTCAACGCCGCCACCGATCAGCCTCGGACAATCTCCGCCCATGCACTCGCCGTTCAGGATTCGCTGAAGCCCGGCCAGCGTCCGATTGAGCGAGGCCTTTTCTATATCATCCGCTCCGCAAACTGGTCGTGGACCGGCTGGGCCATCGCCACCATGGCCCCCATCCCCTGCATCCTCGCATGGCGCCTGAGGTACCTCCTCGCCATACAGCAAATTCACATCAATTTTCGCGACGCTATCCTGCTCACCTACGCCGGCAACTTCTTTAACTTCGCCATGCCCGGCACGACCGGCGGCGATGTCTACAAGGCCTATCACGTGGCCAAGCGAACCACCAGGCGCGTCGAGGCCGTCACCATCATCATTCTCGATCGTGCCATCGGCATGATCAGCTTTCTGATTCTCTCCGTGGGCGCGCTGCTTATTGCCCGAAAAGAGGAATTGCTCGGCGAGTACGGAATATGGGTCACTTACCTGATGCTCGCGTTCTTCCTCGGATGCCTGCTGTTCTTCTCGCGCCGCGTCCGCGATTTGTTGCGATTCGAGAAATTGCTTGCCAGGCTGCCCTTCGGCGACAAGATTCGCCGCATCGACGAGACCGCCTACCAGTTCCGTCATCACCCCGTTCGGGCAATGAACGCTCTCGTCGCCACGTTTGCTAGTCACTTCCTCGGCGTAACCGTGATTTATTTTCTCGCCCGCGGGTTTGGTATTCACCCGAAGGCCGACGAGTCGATTCGCGATTTCTACCTCGCGTGCCTGCTCTCCACCGTGGTCGGTCAGTTGTTCTCCGCCGTACCCATCAGCGTGCAGGGCTTCGGCCTGATGGAGGCCGTTTTCTATCGCGTACTCGTCGTCGGAGGATGGGCGACGGCCTCGCAGATGCTCGCCCTCACGCTGTCGTTCCGAATCGTACAGATTTTCTGGGCCTTGCCCGGCCTCGTCGTTCCCTGGCTCGGCTTCGAAGCGCCGCCAACCGAGGGACCCACTCCAGGCACGACCGGTCCAAACCTTCCCTTGCCAGAGGCCTAATCGAAGCCCCCCGTCGTCGGAATCACTTCCACTCCAGAGCCCGCCGGTGCCGCCGTGTCGGGATTCAGCAAGCAAAGAAGTGCATTCGCTTCCGCCAGCCCGAATGGATCGCTCGAGCCCGACCACTTCGTCGGCGCTGCGAGCAAACCCCTTGCCTCGTCGCTCCACACCTTCGCGGGAACGTAGGCCGGCCGCGAATCGCGATGCGCCTTGATCTCCTCCGCCAGCGTCACGCGCACCGTCCTCGGAGGCAGTGGCTCAAAACCTTGCAGGCCGCGAATCGCCATCCGCACGAACAACCACGCGCACACGAATGCGCTCACCGGATTGCCCGGCAGGCCGAACACCTGCTGGCCGTCCGGCCCGACGCCGTACGCCATCGGCTTGCCCGGCCGCATGGACACCCCGTGAAACCGCCACTTTACACCGAGAGACTCGAACGCCTGCGGCACCAAATCATGCGTGCCCATCGACATCCCGCCCACAGTCAGCACGATCGGGCACTCCATCGCATTTCGAAGCGTGGCAATGAGCGCCTCCAACTCGTCCGGCGCGGAACTCGGCGGCCGCGGAGATGCCCCAAACTCCCGCATCATGGCCGAAAGCATCGGCCCGTTACTGTCGTAGATTTGTCCGAATCGACGCGTTTCCCCGGCCCTCACCAGTTCATCGCCCGTCGACACGAGCGCAACTTGAACCTGATTTGCGACTTCGAGCGTCGCCGCGCCGGCCGTCGCGGCCGCGGCGATTTGCGCCGCCCCAATTCGCAGGGGCGGCGTCAGGACTACGTCACCCCTGCGACGATCGCTGCCCTGACGCGAGGCATTCTTCCCCTGCGCAACTGCAACACGCAGAACCACACTATCTGCGTCGACTTCGCAATCTTCAATGCGAACGACGGCATCCGCCCCCGACGGAATCGCAGCGCCAGTGTTAATCTGCATGGCCTCGCCGCAACCGATCGTCGTGTTCGTCGTCCGCCCAGCGACTATAAGACCGCAAATCTTCAGCCTCGACCCGGCAGCGGCGCAGTCCGCCGACCGCACCGCAAATCCGTCCATCATTGACTTGTCAAAAGCGGGGTAGTCGTCGTCGGTGATGACCGGACAAGCCAGAACACGACCGATACACTCCCCGATCGGAACCGTCTCGATCCCCACCTTCGGCGTGCCGTGGAATCCGCCCATGGCGCTCTCAAGAACCCCATTGCGAACGACCTCCCAGGCCTCGCCCATCGCCAGCAGCCGATGGGGGCGCTTACCCCACGATGGCGAAGTTGTTGACACGATAGTGATTCATCCTGCCGCGCAGAATCGTCAACGCGCGTTCATCGAAACGGTATCCTTCTTTTTTCCACCCTGCTTGGAATCGTCATCGCCTGCTTTCGGAATGACGACCAGCCGGATCGCGCGATCATCCGTCATATACTTGGCCGCGACTTCCTTCAGTTGTTTGGCTGTGAATGTATTAAACACCTCGGGAAGCTGCTTCATCTCCTCAAGCGAATGCTTGCGATAGACCATCTCCCTGATCTGGGTAAACCAGAACTCCGGCTCCTTCATCCTGGTATCCAGGTCGATGATCACCTGCTTCTTTGCAGTCTCAACTTCTTCATCCGTCGGTCCATCCGCGGCAAATGCTCGCATCATCTCCAGGACCGTGTCCGCAAGCTTTTCCGCATTCTTCGGGTCAGTCGGCGCCGCCCCAAAGATCATCCCCAATCCGGGAATCGTCCGCGCCGGCTGGCTCTGACAGCCGATGCCATAGACCAACTGCTCTTCCTCGCGAATCCGCTTGGTAAATCGATCCGTGAGAATTCTCGTCGCCACGGTTAGCGCTCGGCGATCCATCGTGTCGCGCTCCTCGCAGCCGACGAAACCCGCCAGCACGAT
>WBZR01002709.1_pt1 | contig 17633 bp, 13 predicted proteins | sample 5204231 | NCBI WGS metagenome assembly WBZR01 (sample SAMN12412403, study PRJNA552823) | activated sludge metagenome | isolation source: activated sludge from anammox sidestream of wastewater treatment plant... | place: USA: Virginia | collected 2017-08 | reverse complement strand
CCGTGGCCCATGTCCACGCCGCTCGCCGTGCCGCCGCCTTCGTTGACGCCTTTGGCGATGGGCGTTTTCTCGCCACCGTTGCCCATTGCGTTCGCCATGGCCTCCACCTTGAGCGGCACCGACAGCTTGTCGCCGTCGGTGAAAGTCAGGGTCATTTCGACGCTGCCGCCGGCCGTGACCGGTGGCGCCAGGCCGAAGATCATCACGATCAATCCCAGATGAATCGGCAACAGCGTCGCCCATCGCGGGATGTTCCGGCGGCAGATGGCGATCAGCGCGGTTGAGTAAATGAGGTACGCGAGCGTGAGCCGGTCTGCGGCGTTGATCGTCGCAATCGCGTCAGCCAGCAGCTTTGTTGATCGCGGATGCGAAAGAACGCATGGCGCCGCCAGAGCATCTCGATCAAACTCGACCATAAATTCTCTCCTGTAAATTCCGCCTCCTGCCTCCGGCGAAATCTTCAATCATCCAGCCTCTGTTTTCCGCGATCCTGCGCAAACGCGCGTCAGCATTGGCCGCCACCGGACTGCCCACCATCGCCAGCACGTGGCGATCTGCGAAACTGTCTGCGTAAGCGAATGACCGTTTCAGGTCGAAGCCCGTAGCGCGATTAATCGTCCTCAGGCATTCGACCTTCACCTCACCAAACGGATGCGCGCCCGCGATTCGTCCCGTGAAGCGTTTGTTTTCGACCTCAAGTTCCGAGCCAACACGCGCGTAAACGCCAAGATGTTCGGCCAGCGGTTCCAGCAGCAGGTCAAGCGTGCCCGAAAGTAGAATCACGAAATGGCCCGCGCTCTGATGCCAGCGCAGCCGGTTGATGGCTTCTGACGAAAGACGCGGCTCGATTTCGTTCTCGAAACATTCTCGCGCCAGACGCCGAACGCGTGCGGCGTCTTTGCCGCGCAGGTAAGTTTTTACCGCCTTCAATCGCGGGCGACCCAGGAAGGCGGCTTTCGCCAACGAGCCGATCCAGTTGATCATCTCTCGCCAGCCCAATTCGCCGCGCCGCCAGAGAAATCTGATGAAGATTCGTTCGAGCGTCGTGTCAGTGATGAGTGTGCCGTCAACGTCGAAGATTGCGGCGATCCGTTGGTCGTTCATTTCTCAAAATCGTTTTGGCCGGATTTTAAAGCTACCAAAGTTTCGGCAGCGCCAGGTCTTCGCGGAAAAATCTGAGGCCTTCGATGATCACAGGGACTCCGCGCGCCACGCAGAAAACGACGGTGGAGACGGCCAGCGCAATCGCGCCGATGCGCACGCCGCTCATCAAAACAGCAGCCTGGCCTGTAATCAGCGCCTGCCATTCTGGAACGTTCGCAAGCGTCAGCCACAGACCGAGCGCGAAGAACGCCGCGCATTTGATCACGCCGTAAGCGGCGCGGCTGGCGCGCGAACCCACCAGCAATTTGCCCCACCACGTTCGCATCATCGTCTTTTCGCCGAAGGCGGTCTGGCCCTGCGCCAGCGCGATGGCGCGCAGAAAGTCGGTGAACCCGCCTCGCGCGATGACGATCACCGGAATCCAGAACGTGACCAGCCCCGCCGAGGCGAAATAAATCCAGAAGACGCTCTCGACAATTCGATCCGCCGCAATGTCGAAAGCCGCCCCGGCGTCGCTCGCGCAGTCTTCGCGCCGCGCGATGTAACCGTCAACCGCGTCGAGCGCGAGTGCGACAACCAGTAAAATCAAGCCGGCTGCGCTCGCATACGAACCGGCGCGGAATAGCGCGATTGAGACGAAAGCCAGACAGACGCGGATTAACGTGATCAGATTCGGCGACATAAGGCCTCCTTAAATTGTTTGCGCGCTCTTCGTTTTTCAATCGGCGTGCCTGCGCCGCCTGTTTGCGAAAATCTCTGACAGCGTTGCGTTTAGTCTTTCCGGGTTGATTAATGGCGACGCCGGGCGGATCATTTGGCGCCGGATTTTTCCGACGGCTGGTATTTTTCTTTTGAAATGTTTTGTCCGGCGGGACGGTTCCGTCGTATTGAGGTGTATGCCAAAAAAGCTACGCAAACAGCATAAAGAGTCCATCGGGTTTCTGGTCGGCGCGACGATACTGTCCATCGTGGTTTCATATGCGCCGTTTGGGTTTGTGGTGGTCTATCCGCTGCGCCTGTTCGTGACTTTCATTCACGAAGGCGGACACGCGCTCGCGGCGTTGCTGACGTTCGGGGAGGTACAGAAGCTGATCATTTACGCCAACGCCAGCGGCGAGACATACACCGTCGGAGGCCTGTCGCTGTTGATCGCCAGCGCGGGTTATCTGGCCAGCACTGCTTACGGAGCCGGTCTGCTGATGCTGCTTCACGACGGCGGCAGGGCGAAAGCCGTGCTGACGGTCACCGCCGCGTTGATCCTGGCTCTGACTGGTTTTTTCGCCGCCGACAGGTTCAGCCTTTTCATCGGCATCGTGCTCACCGGCTTGTTGATCTGGGTTGCAATCGCGTGGAGCGCGCGCTGGGCGCATTTCTTCCTGAGCTTCCTTGCAGTGCAATGCTGTTTGAACGCGTTTTATGATTTGAAGACGCTGTTCCTGATTTCGGCGACGACCAACCTGCACAGCGACGCGGTCAATATGCAGGAGGCGACGATGATCCCCGCGACCATCTGGGCGTTGTTCTGGATAGTTCTTTCGGCCATGGCCCTGATAATGGCGCTCAAGATTTACGCTCAACATCTGGGGTTAATTTCCACGCCGGGCAAAGTGAGCCGCGTGGATTAGCCTGCGCCTGCCGCCTATGACGGCTTTCTCACGCCGCCGCACGTGTAGTAATATTTGGAACCTGCTCGATAGTCCGTCGTTTCAAAAAGGCGATTAACTACCCTGAAGACCCTCAAACGTTTGACCCAAGGAAGGAGTTTGAAAGAGTTATGAAGAGGAAGAATTCTTCCCGCCGCGCGCAGGCGGGCTTCTCGCTTATCGAATTGCTGATCGTGGTTGCGATCGTCGGGATTCTGGCCGCCGTGGCTGTGCCTAAATTGCTCAAGAATCTGGAAACCGGTCGTGAATCCGCCGCGATTCAGACCCTCAGAACGGTTCACAACAACCAGGCTCAATACAACGCGACAAAGGGCAGGTTCGGCACGCTGAAAGAACTCAGCGAAGCGGGCTACATTGATTCAAATTACGCCGGCGGCGGCGCGGTGAGTGGCTATATTTATAATTCCTCGGCGGAAACCACTCAGGATCAATATTGCGTCCAGGCGACTCGACAAGCCGCGTCCACCGCTTCGAGAGATTTCAACGTGATCGAAGATGGCACCATCCGCTGGGTTGAAACGAAAACGCCCAGCCCGGTCGCCCACGGTGAAGGCACACCGCTTTCGGGCGTTGGCTCAGGCCCCGCCGCCCCCGCTGCGGGAACAGGCGCTCAACCTCCTGCAAAGTGACCGAGCTTTTATCACTCACTCTCGCCGAAAATCAGGCAGGCCGCGCTACCGAAGAACGTAAGCCGTTGGCGCGCCTGCCTGAAATCATTCACTCCTAAATCCACATTACATCGCCAGCCGTGACGCCTGATCAGTAATCTGCTTGACGTTTAAACAGCTTCACTCTGTGCTACTCTCTCACCGGCATGGAGGCAGCGCAAAGTTTACAACTCGACATTCTCGCAATCGCCGCGCACCCGGACGATGTCGAACTCTCCGTCGGTGGGACGCTCATCAAGCTTGGGCGGCTGGGCTACAAGACCGGCGTGCTCGATTTGACTCGCGGCGAAGCGGGCACACGCGGAACGCCTGAGATTCGCGCTGCGGAAGCGGAACGCGCGGCGGAATTGCTTGGCTTGTCCGTCCGCGAAAATCTCGATCTGGGCGACGCTCGCATCTGGGCGAATGAAGAATCGCGCGTGAAGCTGGTTCGAGTGTTGCGGCGGCTGCGGCCTCGCCTCGTTTTCACTCAATTCTGGGAAGACCCGCACCCAGACCACGCGCATACCTCGCAACTCGTGCGCGAAGCCTGCCACGTCTCCGGTCTGGCGAAATACGACGGGGAAGCGGGACAGGAGCGATGGCGGCCTTCGTGCATCGCGTACTTTCTTTTCCCGCGCACAGTCGCGCCGAGCTTCATCGTTGACATCAGCGAAACTTCCCAGCCGAAGTGGGAAGCGATCCGCGCGCACGCCTCGCAATTTTTCAACCCGCAAGCCACGGAGCCGCAATCGCGCGTCAGCACGCAGGCGTTCCTGCGGGAGATAGAATCGCGCGACCGATACTTCGGCGCGATGATCGGCGTCGAAAACGGCGAAGCGTTCTTCGTACGCGAAGCGTTGAACGTCGAAGACCCCGTCGCGCTATTGACCAGACGAATGAATATGTACTCTTGAGGGAGCGGGGAGTAGAGAGTGGGGAATCAGTCCTGTTCCCCATTCCCCACTCCCTACTCCCCACTCCCTACTCTTTATGAACATCGGCATCACAGTCTTCCCCACCTACGGCGGCAGCGGAATTGTCGGCTCCGAATTGGGCCGCGAACTGGCCGAACGCGGCCACAATGTCCATTTCATCAGCTACGCGCTGCCGACGCGGCTGTGCAGGCTGGACGAGCGGATGCGATTCCATCAGGTTGATCTGTTCGATTATCCGCTGTTTGAATTTCCGCCTTACGATCTGGCGCTGGCGTCGAAGATCGTTGAGGTCGCCGGGAATGAAAAGCTGGACGTGCTGCACATGCATTACGCGATCCCGCACGCGACCGCCGGATTTCTGGCGCGCGAGATGTACAAATCAACGCGCTACCTGCCGTTCGTCACGACGCTGCACGGCACGGACATCACGCTGGTCGGGTCGCGCAAAAGCTTCCTGCCGATCACGCGGTTTTCGATTGCGCAATCCGACGCGTTGACGGCAATCTCGCGGTATCTGGCGGGCGAAACCTGCCGGACGTTCGGCAATTGCGCGGTCGAGGTGATCCCGAACTTCATCAACGCGAAAGAATACGCGCGGCGCGAAAACCAGGCGCTGCGCAGCAGGCTCACGCCCAACGGCGAAAAGCTGCTGATCCACGTCTCGAATTTCCGTCCGGTCAAACGCATCAACGATTGCATTCACACGCTGGCCAGATTGCGCGAACGCTTGAGCGCGCGGCTGGTGATGTGCGGCGACGGGCCGGAGCGAGAGGGCGCAGAGAAACTGGCGCGGGATTACGGCATCGCCGATGACGTGGTCTTTGCAGGACAGGTTCCGAATATCGCCGACTATCTTTCGGCCTCCGACCTGTTGTTGATGCCGAGCGACACTGAATCGTTCGGGCTGGCCGCGTTGGAAGCGATGGCCTGCGAAACGCCGGTGATCGCCACTCGCGCGGGTGGATTGCCGGAAGTCGTGCTCGACGGCGAAACGGGTTATCTGGTCGAAGTCGGAGACACGCAGGCGATGGCCGAGCGCGCCGTCGAAATTCTGTCGGACGAAAACAAATGGCGGCGGATGGGCGCGCGAGGCCGCGCGTGGGCGGTCGAACGATTCAACACCGAGATTGTGATTCCGCAATACGAGAAACTTTATGAACGCGTGATTGATTGGGCCGGCAAAAACAGATGACGAATCAAAACCACAAGTCGGAATGGGCGTCCTGGTGATGCGGCGCGGGCGAGTGTTGCTGGGCCGCCGCCGCGGCTCGCATGGCGAGGGCTATTACGCCGCGCCGGGCGGCCACATCGAATTCGGCGAGAGTTTTGAACAGACCGCGCGCCGCGAAGTCCGCGAAGAGACCGGACTGGAGATTGCGGATTTGAGATTGCTGTCGGTCGGCAATTACATCTTTCATCGTGATGACGGCGCGCGGCATTACGTTGACGTTGATTTCGTTTGTGAAGCGCTGGCGGGCGAACCGCAATTGATGGAGCCGGAAAAGTGCGACGGCTGGGCGTGGTACGACCTCGATGATTTGCCGCAGCCGCTGTTCATCGTCACTCAGCGAATGATCGAGAGTCTGCGTTCAGGCGTCACGCTCAACAGCCTTTCAGAGATCGAGCGTCAGTAAATACAGGTTGAATCAACTCGCCTCAACAATTACACTTTCGTCACCCCTATGGCAGTAACAAACAATCAGACAATCAAGGCGGTAGTGTTGACTATCAGCGATTCGGCTTCGCGCGGTGAGCGCGAAGATTTGTCAGGCCCGGCGGTTGTGGCCGAGTTGCAATCGCTCAAAGCCGAGATCGTCGCGGCCGAAATTCTACCCGATGAGCGCGAACAGATTGCGGCGCGGTTGCGGCAATACTCCGACGCAGGCGCGGCGAACTTGATCGTGACGACGGGCGGGACGGGGTTGGCTCCGCGCGACGTGACACCCGAAGCCACTCGCGATGTGATCGAACGCGAAGCTCCGGGGCTGGCTGAATTGATGCGGGCTGAAAGCCTGAAGATCACGCCGCTGGCTGCGTTGTCGCGCTCGGTGTGCGGCGCTCGTGGCCGGACGTTGATTGTCAATTTGCCGGGCAGCGTGCGCGGCGCGCGCGAAAACCTGCAGGCGATTGCCCGCACATTGCCGCATGCAATTTCACTGCTCACGGAATAAATGGCGCCGCTCCGGCGCTTGAACGAAGGGAGAATGAAAAATGAATAGAATATCTGGCCTGCCCAGAATGCTAGCTGTCGCGATTATCGGCGCTCTTTCCATCACTGCTCTTGCTCAATCGAATCCTTACGACAAATTCCGCAATCGCGAATACTCGAACAAGGGCTATCTGTCCGAAGCCGACGAACTGAAACTGGCCGAACAGGTTCACCAGGAGCTTCTCAAACAGTTTCGCCTGGTCGAAGACCGCTCGCTCAACAATTACATCAACTCGCTCGGCCAGCGCATCGCCCGCCGTTCTCAGAGGCCGAACCTTCCCTGGCGTTTTTACGTCGTTGACGACAAATCAATCAACGCTTTTGCGACGCTCGGCGGGCGCGTATACGTGCATACGGGGTTGCTTGCCGCGACCAGGAGTGAGGCGCAACTGGCCAGCGTGCTTGGCCATGAAATCGGCCACATCGTCGGGCGTCACGGATTGGAGAACGTCAAACGCTCGCAGAAATACGGCACGCTGGCCGGAATTGCGACGGTCGCGGGCGCGATTCTCGGCGGGCAGACTGGCGCGGGCATCGGCGAACTTGCGGGCAACATGATCGCTGGCGGTTATCTGATGAAACACAGCCGCGACGCTGAACGTGAAGCTGATTTCCTGGGCCTCTACAATCTCAGAGACGCCGGTTACAACACTGGCGGAATGGTCGAGATGTTCGAGATTTTACAGCGGGTCAGTCAAAGCTCGCCCAACGCGCTCGGCTCGATTCTGGCCAGCCACCCGCCCGCCAGCGAGCGCGCCGCGAATACTCGACGTGAAATCAGCGAACACTTGCGCGGTTCCGACCAGAGAGGCGAGCGCGACTCCAGCGAATTTGAGCGCGTGAAACCGAGCGCGCCCGCAAGCTCGAAGCCGCCGCGCAAAGTGAGGCCCAGGAACTGAAAGGCTGAAGATGATGGTTGAAGGCGGGGCGACACGGCGGTTCAAGCGCGCGGCGAAGAAAATTCATTCGCCATCCAGCCGCGTTTTCGCCCGGTCCCGCCTTTTCATTCCGCTTTTGATTCTGGCGCTCGCCGCTCTTCCCATCGCCTCATCATTCGCTCAACGCCATCGCCCGCTTTTGCGACCAGCCGCGCGGGATTACTTCGCCGGGAAAATCATTCTGATCCCGCGCGATGACCGTCCGCCGTCATTGCGACAGCCGCGAATGGTCGCGCAAGTCGCTGACCACGATCTGATCGCGCCTCCGGCGAGCGCGATGGGCGACGCCGAAAAACTGACCGCATGGGGCAAGGGACTTGATTATTCCGGAGTGAAGGGCGTGATCGCATCGCCTGGCTCAACTGGCGATTCAATCGGCGATTCAACCGGGCAGCGGGTTGAATTGATCGAATGGATTCGCAAAACGCATCCCGGCGTTCCGATCTACAGTTTCAACTCTTCCGAATCGGAGCCTGACGCGGAGAGCGTTACGCTGGTGGCGCGTTTGCTCAATCAACAATTCGGATTCACGCCCAAATTTCTGCCGCTCTATTCATCCGCTTCCGGACGGGATGAGATTCACAAAACGATCAGCGACAGAATCAAACTTGTCGGCGGCGACGAATTGTCTTCGATCAACGAAGCCGCGCGCGCAGTAAGCATTCTGGTCTTCATCCACGCGCCGCAGACGAATGATCAACAACGCGCCACGCTCGTCGAATCGCTTGACGCCGCCATCAACAAAAACTATCGCGTCGCGCTGCTCGATCTATCCGAATCGAAAACGGGCAAGCAGGCGTTGCTGGCGGAGTTGCGCATCCGCAACCTGCTCGATCAAATCATCGCTTATGCCTCGTCGGATGTGGCGGCGGACGTTTCCGATAAAGCGCAGGCGACCGCTCGCGCGCTGGCGCATAGTTCGGCGCTGCTGACGGCGATCAGATTTCTGCGTGACGACGTTGACCGCGTCAAGCGCATTGACCGCGCGCACATCAATTTGCTTTTGGCCAGTTATCTGAGCGACTGGGCCTATGCGCTCGATGTTCGCCCGAAGCTGGAGACGTTCGTCCGAGATCAGTTGAAAGCCGATCCGAATAAACTCGGAGGCGACACCGAGCGCGCCGAAGATTTCGCGCAGAGCGAGGTCAGAGTTATCGCTAACGAACTTTTCAGGGATCAATTTAAAGATCACCTTCACGCGATTTTGTTGAAGAGCGGTGAGCGCGCTCAATTTGAACTGCGTTTTTTGCAGACCTTGCGATTGCGCCTGCCCTCGCAAAAGATTTCGGAGGCCGAAATCAGCCCCGCCGCTTACCTGGTTTACATTGGCAATGCACAGCAATGATCTGGGAGCGATTTGCTCCCAGGAATTTTCAAGGAGAAACGATCAGAATTTATGTCTTTGATGCTGGATGAAATTCACCAACAGCCCGCCGCGATTGAACGAACGATCAAACGCGAATCGAAAAAAATCGAAAGCTTCGCGGCGAAATTGAAAGCCAATCGCCCGCGCCTGATCGTGCTTGTTGCGCGCGGCAGTTCCGACAACGCCGCGCTGTTCGGGCGTTACCTGATCGAAATGACGACGGGCATTCCGGTTTCGCTGGCGGCGCCGGCGATTCACACGCTTTACAAAACGAAGATGGATTTGCGCGATGCGCTGGTCATCGGCATTTCGCAATCCGGCGAGGGCGTTGACATCAACCTGACGCTGGAAAATGCCAAACGCTGCGGCGCGACGACGCTGGCGATTACGAACGAAGCCGAATCCTCGATGGCGAAACTCGCCGACGAAACTTTTCTGATTCACGCCGGGCGCGAACGCAGCGTGGCCGCGACGAAAACCTACACCGGCCAGTTGCTGATCTTTCATCTGCTGGCGAGCGCGATCAGCGGAAACGGGCATCGGCCTGAGATCGAGCGATTGCCCGAACTGGCCGCAAGCGCGCTCACGCTTCAGCCGCGCGTCGCCGAGATGGTCGAACGATACGCCTTCATGGAGCAATGCGTCGTCGTCGGGCGGAGTTTGAATTACGCCAACGCTTTTGAATTTGCGATCAAGCTGATGGAAACCTGTTACGTGGTGGCCGAGAGATTTTCTGGCGCCGACTTCCTGCACGGGCCGATTGCGATGGTTGACGGTGGGTTTCCCGTGTTTGTCTTCGCGCCGCCGGGGCCGACTCTGAAAGGGACGAAAGAACTGCTGGAAAAGTTGAAAGGCTTAGGCGCGGAGACGATTGCAATCTCAAGCGAATCAGCCGCGCTCAAACTCGCCTCGCGCAAAATAGCGATCCCCCAACCGATCAGCGAACTGCTGTCGCCGATTCCATACATCATTCCCGCCCAACTCTTCGCGGCGTTGCTGGCCGAAGCGAAAGGCTTGAGTCCCGACCAGCCGAGATCGTTGTCTAAGGTGACGAAGACGGTGTGAAGAGGGCAAGGGGACAAGGGGAAGAGGGGGCAAGGGATTTTTCTGTATCCCGGTTTCCTTGTCCCCTCTTCTCCTTGTCCCCTTGTCTTCTTATTTGCCTGGTTGCGGGACGACTCTCAGATACGGCTTGAGTGTCTTCCATCCGCCGGGGAATTTCTCTTTGGCGGCCTCGTCCGAAACCGATGTGAGAATGATGCAATCGTCGCCCTGGTTCCAGTTGACTGGCGTCGCCACGCTGTATTTGGCGGTCAGTTGGCACGAATCAACCAGGCGCAGAATTTCGACGAAGTTGCGCCCGCTGCTCGCCGGGTACGTCAACATCGCTTTGACTTTCTTGTCCGGCCCGATGACGAAGACTGAACGGACGGTGAAGATGTCGCTCACTTCCGGGTGGATCATGTCGTAAAGTTTGGCGACCTTCTGATCCTTGTCCGCGATGACGGGGAAGTTGAGCGCGTGACCTTGAGTTTCCTTGATGTCCTCGGCCCATTTCTTGTGCGAATCAACCGGGTCAACGCTCAGACCCAGAATCTTCACGCCGCGTTTATCAAATTCGGGTTTCAGCCGCGCGGCCTCGCCCAGTTCGGTCGTGCAAACAGGCGTGAAATCCTTCGGATGTGAAAACAGAACGGTCCAGTTATCGCCAATCCATTCGTGGAAACTATTGATCGGACCTTCGGTCGTCTCCGCGCTGAAATCAGGAACTACCTCACCAATACGCAATGCCATGACTTTCTCCTTCCAAGTTGTTTAGTTAATAAATTGTCGTCGGGGTAGGGAACGACAGGATAACGATGATAGCCGACACAGATAACGACTAAGAGGCGTAGCCTATGCCGCTGGATTGTGGCCGTCAAGCCTCCGGTCAAGATTACTCCGATCCGCTTCGGCTTTTGCTGCAAGCGCCGTGAAGGTCGCCGTTCTACCCAGCAGCAGGCCGCCAACGATCACGGATACTCATCGTCAAACTTAGCGACGGCGCGGCCTTTCGCTCATTGTCTCCGGGCGAACGCTGGGAATCGAACAATCAACAATCAGGAGAGTTCCACCATGCGTTACCGTCTGATCGGCCTGGCATCGGTCTGCCTTTTTTCCGCTTCAATCTTCGCCGCGAAGTTTTCGGCGAACGTCGCTGGCTTCCGCGTCAACGAATCCGCTACGAAATTTTCAATCAGGAAAGAAGGAGCGGTTGTCGCGCTCGCGTTCGAAAACCCGCGCGCCACAGCCTCGCTCGCGCGGATCAATTTGGAATTGATAAACCCGGGTGACGTGGTTCGCGCTACAGCGATGCGCGAAATCTCTGTTCCCCCCGGCTCCAGCGTCTTCACAACTCCGCTGATCAAATTGGGGAGCGGCGATTACGACGACAAGGAATTGCTCTGGTACCGGCTGCGTTACCAGATCGTGGCGGCTGATCCGTCCGGCGAAGAATCCAGCCCCGTCTCCGGCGTCATCTCGCTCTCCGAAATCACTCCTGACATTTTCAGATTGCTCGTTTCAGCGCCGCAGGAAGCAGGGAAGGAGCCGAAGTACACAATTCGCGTCCGCACGCTGCATCCGCTGACCGGCCATCCAATCGCTGGCGTGAATGTGGAAGCATGGATGTCTTACGAAGAAGGCGACGACGAGCGCAAATTCAGAACGTCCGGTGTGACGAACTCCATCGGTGAATCGCTGCTGGAATTTAAATTGCCGGGGCCGCTCAAAGCCGAAGACGCCGAGATCAAAGTCGTCGCGCGGCGCGATGGTTTTTACCAGGAGGCCGAAGAGGAGATCAGCCTTCTCTATCCGAATCAGGTTCTGGTCAGCGCGGACAAACCGCTTTATCAACCGGGGCAGGTGTTGCACGCGCGCATTCTCGGTTTTGATCGTGACCGGAAAGCGTGGGCGAACGTTGAAGGAACGCTGAAAATCCGCGATCCTGAAGGCAGCTACATCTTCCGCGCCGGATTCAAGACCTCACGCTTCGGCGCCGCCAGCGTTGATTGGCCCATCGCTGACAACGCGCGACTCGGCGAATATTACATCGAAGCCTGGCTGGGCGAAGAAAGCCCGCGCAATGCGCCCGGCGGAGTGTCATTCAAAATCAGCCGCTACGACCTGCCCAATTTTGTTGTCAACGTCAAACCTGATCGCGGCTATTACCTGCCGGGCCAGAACGCCGAAGTCGAGGTTCGCGCCGATTATCTTTTCGGCCAGCCTGTCAAACGAGGCCGCGCGCGCGTCGTCCGCGAAACCGAACGCCGCTGGAATTACCGCGAGCAGAAATGGGAGACCGAAGAAGGCGCCAGGTACGAAGGCGCGCTCGATGACGAAGGCCGTTTCATCGCCCGCGTCAATCTCGCGGAAGAACACGAAGATTTCAAACCCGATTCGTATTCGCGTTTCCGCGATTTGCGTTTTGCGGCCTACCTGACCGACTTGACAACGGGCCGTACCGAACAGCGCCGCTTCGACCTGCGCATCACCGCAGAGCCGATTCACGTCTACCTGATCGAACGCGGTAGAAACAGTGAGGGATTGCCGCTTCAGTTTTACGTTTCGACTTTTTACGCCGATGGCTCTCCGGCGCAATGCGAAGTGGCGATCAGTCAAACTTTCGATGACGAGGATGACAGCAAGGCGAAGCGCGATGGCGCTGAGCGGGCGCTGGCGACTGTCAAAACCAACCGATACGGCGTCGCCAAAGTCGCTTCGCTCGATGTCGGCAAAACCGAAAGAAACGACGACCTGCGTGTGAAACTCACCGCGCGCGACGCTCAGGGCAGATCAGGGCGCGATGTTCATGAACACTGGGATCGGCATTCAGCCGCGATGCGCGTCGAGACTGACAAGACACTCTATCGGATGAGCGAACCGATTAAAGCGCGCCTGACTTCCAATTCGCCGCGCGTAAACTGGATCGTTGATCTGATGCGCGGCTCCCGGCTGCTCGTCACTCGCGCGGTTCAATTGAAAGATGGCCGCGCTGAAATCGCCTTCCCGTTTAATCGGGAGTTCAGCGGCGAGTTGATGATCATCGCTTACCCGGCTTTCAGCGACGATTACGATAGCTACAACTCGTCAGGCGCGGCAAGAATTCTCTATCCGCGCGATCGTGAACTGAAGCTGGACGTGAAGTTCGATCAGGCTTCGTACCGTCCGGGCGAAGAGGCTCGCGCCGATCTGCGTGTCTTGACGCCGCAAGGCCGCGCGGCGGAAAGCGCGCTCGGCGCGGTGATCTTCGACAAGGCTATCGAAGAGCGGGCGCGAACCGATCAGGAATTCGGCGGACGCGGCTTCGGCTTTTATGATTCTTTTCGCGGCCTGCTCGGTTTGGGACAAAGCCTCGCTGGCGTCACTCGGCGTGATCTCGACCATCTCGATCTGACAAAACCTCTGCCGGACGGATTGGAACTGGTCGCGGAGATTTTGCTCAATCAAAATGATGGTTACTACCGTCCGGAGTTTTTCGGCGGCGATGAATTCATCACCGACGCTGAAGAAGTCTTCAGCCGCGCGATCACAGCGCAACTCAAACCCATCGAGGACGCGCTCGATTCGCAATACGGATTGAAGTCAATCTATCCGATTGACGATGCGACGTTGCAGAGACAAATGCTGCGGGCCGGAATCGAGCTTGATGAACTGCGCGATCCGTGGGACGCGACTTACCGCGCGAAATTTTCAATCGAGACGATCAACGATGTGTTTGAACTGATCTCAGCCGGGCCGGACAAACGCTTCGACACGGACGACGATTTCATCGCGCTAAGAAAATCGTGGCAGTACTTTCGCCACACGGCTGCGGCGATTGCGCGAACCGTCGAAAATTTCCACGCGCGAACCGGCGGCTTCATCCGCGACCGCGAAACGTTGAAGCGTGAGTTGATGTCGCGCGAAGCCGTTGACGTTGACTCACTGCGCGACCGCTGGGGCAATCCGTATCGGATCGAGTTCGGCATCGAGCAACGCAGCTTTTCCATCCGTGTCAGAAGCGGCGGGCCGAACGGACGATTTGAAGATGAGCAGGAGAGATGGCGGCACACGATTTCAGATGATTTCACGGTTTCGACTTGCCTGATTGATTATGCTGCTGAAACCGGAGCGAAAATCAATCGCGCGCTGATGGCGCATTTCAAAAAGACGAACCTGATCCCGCGAAACGACGGCGAGTTGCGCGAGGCTTTGAAATCGTCAGGGATTGATTTCGACGAGATGCGCGACGGTTGGGACAATCGCTACTACGCGACTTTCAAAGTCACCTCGTACTTTTCTGACCGCGTGACGCAACTCGATCAGGCGCGGCATGGCGAGCAACCGAAGCCGAAGACTGAAATCACCCCGGTCACGCGGCAAATCGCGCGCGTCACCATCCGCAGCATCGGAGCAGATGGCAAGGAAGGCACATATGACGATTTCGACGTGACCGACTTTTCGCAGATCGTCGCCGAAGAGTCGGCCAAACAAATCGCCGAGAAGGCCGTCGCGCAGACGAAGCCCAAGACCATCAGCTTTTTAGGCGAAGGCGGCGTAATCGCCGGAACGGTCACTGACGCTCAAGGCGCGATCATCACAAACGTGACTGTGACGGCGAAACACACGAGCAGCGGATCGGTCTGGACGGCGAAGACCAACAACGATGGCGCTTATCTGTTGAGCAATCTCGCGCCTGGAATTTACGAAGTCCGTTTCGATGCGATGGGGTTTAAATCTCTGGTCATCACGGATGCGGCGGTTTATTCGTCGAAGCTGACCAGGGTTGATGCGACGCTCGATGTCGGAACGGTGTCGGAAGTCGTCGCAGTCACAGCGGGCGCGGCGAATCTGGTTCAAACGCAAAACGCTTCCATCAGTGTCGCCACCCGCTCAGGCGCGACGATGCCAGGCGCGCCGCAGATCGCCACTCCCCGCCTGCGCGAATACTTCCCCGAAACGCTGCTCTGGCAACCACAGATCGAAACCGACAAACAGGGCCGCGCGCAGTTGAAATTCAAGCTCGCCGACAACATCACGACGTGGAAGATGTCGGTTGTTGGTTCGACTGCTGACGGCGAGATCGGGATTGCCGAAAAAGAGTTCCGCGCCTTCCAACCGTTCTTCGCCGAACACGATCCGCCGAAGGTTTTGACCGAAGGCGACGAGATCGCGCTGCCGGTCACGCTGCGCAACTACCTCGACAAAACTCAAACCGTCAACGCCGAGATCAAACCTGAAAGCTGGTTTGAACTGCTCAGCGCGGCGCGCAAACGCGTTGAAGTCAAAGCCGGAGACGCCGGTCAGGTGATCTTCGACTTTCGCGCCGTCGCTTCGGTCAAAGACGGCAGGCAGCGCGTCACGGCTTTCGGCTCCGACGCGAGCGATGCGGTTGAAAAGCCAGTCATCGTCCATCCCGATGGGGAAGAGATCGCCGCAACCACGAGCGGCGTTTTCACCAGCGCGGGATCGCTCGACATCAACGTGCCGATGGATGTCATTAAAGGCTCGATGCGCGCTGAGTTGAAGATTTATCCGAACCTGATGGCGCACGCGCTGGAAGGCGTCGAAGGCATCCTGCAACGGCCTTACGGTTGCGGCGAACAGACGATCTCTTCGACCTATCCGAACGTGATGATCCTGCGCTACCTCGAACCTCAGAGCGAAAAACTCTCCGCGCCGATGCGCAAGGTCGCCGAGAAAGCGCGTCGCTACGCGCAAGCCGGTTACGAGCGGTTGCGCGGTTATCGCGCTGAGAGCGGAGGCTTCAGCTACTGGGGACGCGGCGAGGCGGATCTGGCGTTGACGGCTTACGCGCTGCGCTTCCTGAACGACGTCCGCGATTTCACCGCAGTTGACGAAGAAGTGATGGCCGGCGCGCGCAAATTTATTCTCAGCCGGCAACAATTCGATGGGCGCTGGATCGCGCGCTCCTGGGGCGGCAAAGAAGATGCGAAGCGCACGGCTCTCAACACCGCCTTTATCGCGCGCGTGTTGGCGGCGGAGAAGAAAGCGATGGCCAATGACAAAATCTTCGCCGCCGCATTGAGCCGCGCGCTCGATTATCTGGCTAAACGCAGCGAAGAAATTGACGAGCCTTACCTGATCGCCTCTTACGCGCTGGCCGCGCTGGACGCGGGCGAGAACGCGCGAGCCGGGAAGGCCGTCGCGACATTGCGAACGCTGGCGCGCGAAGACGCCGGAACAAGCTACTGGCATCTGGAATCGAATACGCCATTTTACGGTTGGGGGTTGGCGGGGAGGATTGAGACGACGGCGCTGGCGGTCAATGCGCTGAAGCGCGACGGGGCGAAGAATGAAGAACTCGTCAATCGCGGACTGCTCTTTTTGCTGCGCAACAAGGATCGTTACGGCGTGTGGCTTTCGACTCAGGCGACGATCAATGTGCTCGACACGCTGATCAGCTTGAACGAGGCGGATGTCGTCGAACCTGACGCGGCAGGCGACGCTGAAATTATTGTCAACGGCAAACGGGCGGCTTCGGTCACGATGCCGCCGGGTGGTCAGTTGGGCAATCCCATCACAGTTGATCTTTCATCGTTCCTCAGCCGGGGAACCAACCGCGTCGAAATCCGGCGTCCGGGCAATGCGGCTCGGGCGTCGGCGCAGTTGGTCGAGACGCATTACGAACTGTGGGAGCAAGGCGCGGCGGGGCGGCGCGAAAACTTCAGGCTGCGCAATTCGAGCGCGCTGCGGCTGGCGGTGAGTTACGACAAGCCACAGGCGCAGATCGGCGAAGAAGTGACGTGTAACGTCGCCGCTGAACGCATTGGTCATCAAGGGGACGGCCAAATGTTCGGAATGATGTTGGCGGAAATCGGCCTGCCGCCGGGCGCGGATGTTGACCGCGCGTCGCTCGAAGCGGCGGCGAAAGCCTCCGGTTGGGCTTTGAATCATTTCGACATATTGCCCGACCGCGTGATCGTTTATCTGTGGCCGCGCGCGGGCGGTGTGAAGTTCTCGTTCAAATTCAAAACGCGTTACGGCGTCAAGGCGCAGACATCATCTTCGGCGCTTTACGATTATTACAACCCGGAAGCGCGAGTGACGATTGCGCCGACGAGGTTTGTGGTCAGGTAATCAATAACCCTGGGAGCGTCCGCATTCTTTGACACAACGCCAATCGCGTCTGGCTTTCGACTCTTCAATAATCATTCTGCTATCATCGCGGGCGTTTAATCGTTGCGAAGATCGAAAAGTAAGAGAGGAGAAAAACAATGCGGCTCGGATTGAACCTGGGTTATTGGGGCGCGAACCCGGAAGACAATGTGGCGTTGGCGCAGGAGGCTGATCGTTTGGGCTTTCACTCGGTCTGGACGGCGGAAGCTTACGGTTCGGACGCGGTGACGACTTTGACGTGGCTGGCGGCGAAAACCGAAAGGATCAACGTCGGCACAGCGATTATGCAGATGACTGCGCGCGTTCCCGCGATGACGGCGATGACGGCGGCGACGCTCGATCTGCTCACAGGCGGGCGGATGTTGCTCGGCATCGGCGCGTCGGGGCCGCAGGTGGTCGAAGGATGGCACGGCGTGCCTTACGGAAAGCCCGTCACTCGCGCGCGCGAATACGTCGAGATCATCCGCAAAATTCTGAAGCGCGAGAAACCGCTGGAACATCACGGCGAACATTACGACATCCCGACCAGATCCGGATCGGGACTCGGCAAACCGCTCAAGCTGATCATTCATCCGCTGCGGTCGAACATTCCGATTTACCTGGCCGC
>WBZR01002708.1_pt1 | contig 17636 bp, 13 predicted proteins | sample 5204231 | NCBI WGS metagenome assembly WBZR01 (sample SAMN12412403, study PRJNA552823) | activated sludge metagenome | isolation source: activated sludge from anammox sidestream of wastewater treatment plant... | place: USA: Virginia | collected 2017-08 | reverse complement strand
GATCTCGCACAGTCCGGCGTGCTCCATCACCGGCGGCCACGTGTATCGCGGCCCGGTCACCGAGTTGCAGGGCAAGTACCTGTTTTCCGACTACTGCGACGGCAAGATCCGCGTCGCGACCGTCGATCCGGGCGGATCGAACTGGAGCTTCACCACCCTGGCAGGCACGCCCTCGATGAATGTCTTCAGCTTCGGCGAGGACGACCTCGGCCATGTCTACGTGATCACTGGCGGCGGCACGATCTATCGCTTCGATGGTCCCGCCACCATCACCCATGTGGTCACGCCCGTCGCCGGAACCGGCGGCACCCTCGTCCCCGGCACGCCCCAGACGGTGGTCGAAAACCAGACCGCCAGCTTCGGCGTGAACCCGAACCCCGGCTATCAGACCCGCAGCGTGACCGGCTGCGGCGGCACCCTCGCCGGCGCCACCTACACCACCGCGCCGGTGACTGCGGATTGCTCAGTGGTGGCCCACTTCGAGCTGATCCACATCTACGACAACGGCTTCGAGGGCTGATCCCGCCCTCTGTGCGTCACCCCTCATTCGACATCACCCGGAAACCTCCCATGGCACGACGTCCCGTCCCCACCCTGCTCGCCACCGCGCTCGCCATCACCCTGGGCGGCAGTTTCTTCGAGGCGCACGCGATCCAGTCGATACCGGCGACGCGCCCGGCACCGGATGCGATCGAGACGGCACGCCGCAACCCCGACGTCCTGATCCTGCAGGCCGGCATCTTCGATCCGGGCATGCAGCGGCTGGATCCGGACTCGGTCGGGGTGCAGGCGCGCACGCCCGACGCCTTCCACGCGATCGTGCAGTTCGAGTCCGGGAAGCTGAAGGCAGGGCGCGAGGCGCTGCGCGCACTCGGCGCCGAGTTTCTCGGCTACGTCCCGAACAACGCCTACTACGTTCGCCTCAATGGCGTCTCGGCCGACACCCTGCGCAAGCAGGCCGGGGTGCGCTGGATCGGCCCGATCGAGCCGGCGATGAAGCTCGACTCCAGCCTCTGGCGCGCGCGCCGGCTGCAATCGACAACGCGCCAGCGCGACGGGCAGCACGAGATCATCGTGCATGCCTTCGCCGGCATCTCCTCGGAGGCCATCGCTGCCAGGATCCTCGCGCAGGTTCCCGGCGCCCGGGTCACGATGCGCAGCCAACGCGCCGACCAGCAGCCCTACGTGCGCCTGAGCGGCAGCATGCTTTCGATCAATGCCTTGATCGAGGCCGCCGTCGCGATCGAGGGCGTCTACCTCGTGGCGCCGTGGATCGAGTCCGAAACCACCAACTCCGCCAGCATCTCGGCGATCCAGGCCAACAACACCGGCGATTGCAGCGGCAGCGGCTCGATCTGCGGGCCGACGCCACTGTTCGACCACGGTCTGACCGGCACCGGCCAGATCGTTGCCGTCGCCGATTCGGGCACCACGCCCAATGCGGCCTGGTTCACCACCCTGGACACGGGTCGCGGGCAGAACACGGCCATCACCTTTGCCCAGAACCCGCCACCCATCCCGCCCGCACTCGGCACGCTGTATCCGAACAACAAGATCATCGCCTACTGGACCCAGCCGGGTGGCCCGGTCGACTACGATTTCACTTCCGGTCACGGCACCCACGTCACCGGCACCGTGCTCGGCGACGCCGCCGGCACCTTCGGCGCCAACACCTACACGCCTTCGACCCCGAGTGCGCCCAACCACGACCTCGCCGACGGCATGGCACCCAACGCCCAGCTCCTGATGCAGGATGCCGGCCCGACCAGCGCGACTTCGATCATCATCCAGGACTTCGAAGCCACCCTGATCCAGGCGCACGACGCCGGCGCACGCATCCACAACAACAGTTGGGGTGCCAAGACCGCCGGGCAGTACAGCGGCAACGATTCCAGCCTCGACCGCGCAACCTTCGACCACGAGGCCATGCTGGTCGTGGTCGCGGCCGGCAACGATGTCGCCGGAGCCAATGCCACCGGCTCCCCCGGCAATGCCAAGAACGCCCTCACCGTCGCCGCGCTCGGTCACGGCGGAAGCCTGTCCAAGGCCAGCTACTCGAATGCCGGCCCGGCCGCCGACGGACGCCAGAAGCCCGACCTCGCCGCACCCGGCAGCAGCATCATCTCGGCCAGGAACGGCAGCAGCGTCAACGGCACGATCACGGCACCGGTCACGATCGGCAATTCCGGTACCTCGATGGCCACCCCGACGGTCAGTGGACAGGCCACATTGGTGCGCCAGTACTTTGCCGACGGCCTGTATCCACGGGGTTATCGCCATCTCGCCCCGCTCGGCAACGAGATCTTCGCCGACGGCTTCGAAGCCCAGTCACTCCCGCGCAGTGGCAGCTACGCCGTCGACGCCTACGAACCTGGTGGCGCGCTGTTGAAAGCGGTGCTGCTCAATTCCACCGTGCCGACCACCAGCCCCTCGACCATGCCCAATTCCGGCACCGGCTGGGGCCGGCCCTGGCTCGATGGCAACCTCTGGTTCAACCAGACCCTGGCTGGTGGCAACGACGATCGTCGCCTGCGCATTTTCGAGCGCAACAACGTCGCCGGGCTCGAAACCGGCGACGTGAACGAATTCGTCATCGGCAACGTCGGTTCGGGTCAGGAGTTCCGCGCCACCCTCGCCTGGTTCGACGCCGAGGCCCTCGCCGGTGCCGCATCGGCCCTGGTCAACAATCTCGATCTCGAAGTGGTCGCACCCAACGGCACCACCTACCGCGGCAACGTCTTCAGCGGCAGCGTCTCGGTTGCGGGCGGCAGCGCCGATACCCGGGACACGGTGGAACAAGTGCGTTTCACCGCGCCACTGGCCGGCAGCTACACCATTCGCGTCAAGGCCACCGCGGTTCCGGGCAACGGCCGCCCGGGCACCGACCGACAGGGTTACGGCCTTGCGGTCTCCGGACGCTTCGGCCTGCCCGACCCAATCCCGTTCCCGGCCCCGACCGCACCGAGTGTGGCCAGCAATGGCGTCGCTGGCGTCGGCATCACCGCCAGCACCAGCCCCGGCGCGCAGGGCTACCAGCTCTATCGTGCCGCGGGTTCCTGCAGCATCGCGCGCACCGGCGACTTCCACCTGGTCGCCAACGGCAGCAGCCTGCCACTGGTCGACCACCGAACCCAGGGCGGTTACGCCTACGCCTACACCCTGCGCGGCATCCAGAATGACGTCGAGGGTCTGGTTTCCGGCTGCATCGGGGTGGTTTCGCAGGACGCCTGCACCCTGACGCCGGACTTCGCATCCAACTCGCTGGGCAGCGATGCCGCGCACGCCAACTGCGCGGTCACACTCGACTGGGCCGCAGCGCAATCGAACTGCCCGGCCGCCACCGCGATCAGCTATCGCCTCGAACGCGACAGCACGCCGTACTTCAATGCCCCGACCGTGCTCGACGCCAACCTCGCCAGCACCAGTTTCAGCGATGCCACGGTCGCCAATGGCACGGCCTACTTCTACCGCGTTCGCGCCAGCGATGCCGCCGGCAACGATGCGCCCTGGTCGGCCGTCGTCAACGCCACGCCCAGCGGCGCCGATGGCCCCGATCCCGGCAGCTTCCTCGACGATGCCGACAGCCACAGCTATCTGGCGATGACCCCGCCCTGGCGGGTCACCAACGCTGCCGCGTCCAACGGCAGTCTCAGCTATCGCTCGTCCGCCGACGGCCAGCCATACCCCAACAACACCTGTGCCTCGATCACCACGCCCCCGCTCACCCTCACCGCCGGTGCGACCCTGAGCTACAAGGCACGCTACAACCTCGAATACCAGTGGGACGGCGTGGTCCAGGAAATCTCCACCGACGGCGGCGCGAGCTGGACACCCTTGCCGCCCGATGGCGGCTTCCCGAGCTCGTTCGCCCAGACCACGAACCCGCCAGTCAACGCCTGCGCCTACCCGAGCACCCAAGGCGCCTTCAGTGGCGTCTCGACGACCACCTCGAACGCCGATTCGAACAACAACGCCACTGCCGTGTTCAAGCCCTTCACCACCACTCTCGCCAGCTATGCCGGCCAGACCGTGATGCTGCGCTGGCGCTTCTCGTCCGACCCTGCAGCCAGCTACGAGGGCTTCTCGATCGACGAGATCAAGATCCAGGGCGCACCCGGCAGCGGCAACCATGTTTGCACCCCGTGACCCGACGCCGCGGATCGCGACGGCGTGATCCGCGGTCGGGCATCGGAGCATTGAAACCCCATGGCTGATTCCACTCCCGCCACGCTCTGCCTGACCAATGCCCGTCTCGTCACGCTCGCGCAGGACAGCGGCTACGGCCTGATCGAGCAGGGTTCAATCCTGTGCCGTGACGGCCGGATCGATGCGGTCGGAACGATCGCGTCGCTCGCCCATGCCGTGGCCGATGACGCCGAAGTCATCGACTGCGGCGGCGCGCTGCTGACCCCGGCACTGATCGATTGCCACACTCACCTCGTGTTCGGCGGTGATCGCGCCGGCGAGTTCGAGCAACGCCTGCTCGGCGCCAGTTACGAGGAGATCGCGCGCCGCGGTGGCGGCATCCTGTCGAGCGTGCGTGCGACCCGTGCGGCGAGCGAAGACGAACTGTTCGAACGTGCGTTGCCGCGCGCCCGTGCGCTGCTGCGCGATGGCGTCGCCACGCTCGAAATCAAGTCCGGCTATGGCCTCGAACTGGAATCGGAGCTGCGCATGTTGCGCGTCGCACGTCGGCTCGGCGCAGCACTCGGCATCACGCTCAAGACCACCTTTCTCGCCGCTCACGCCCTGCCACCGGAATACGCCGGACGCAGCGACGACTACATCACCCTCGTCTGCGACGACCTGCTGCCGGCGGCGGCACGCGAGGGCCTGGTCGATGCGGTCGATGCCTTCTGCGAGCGCATCGGTTTTTCACCGGCACAGACCGAACGCGTGTTCCGCGCGGCGCGGGCACTCGATCTTCCGGTCAAGCTGCACGCCGACCAGTTGAGCGACTCGGGCGGCGCGGCGCTGGTGGCCGGCTTCGACGGCCTGTCCGCCGACCACGTCGAATACACCAGCGCGGCGGGCGTGCAGGCCATGGCCGAGCACGGCAGCGTCGCGGTGCTCCTGCCCGGCGCCTTCCTCTGCCTGCGCGAGACCCGGGTGCCACCGATCGAAGCCTTCCGCCAACACGGCGTGCCGATGGCGGTGGCGACCGATGCCAATCCTGGCACCTCGCCGCTGCTGGGGTTGCGCCTGGCGATGGCGCTGGCCTGCATCCAGTTCCGCCTGACGCCCGAGGAGGCGCTGCGCGGTGCCACCTGCAACGCCGCGCGTGCGCTCGGATTGAATGATCGTGGCCGACTCGTGCCCGGCCAGCGTGCCGACCTCGCGCTCTGGAATGCGCGCGAGCCGGCCGAGCTTGCGTACTGGCTGGGCGGTGACCTGCTGCGCGAGTTGCGCGTCGCCGGCACCTGGATCGATGTGCGGGCCTGACGCCAGCCGGGCTATTCGGTCCGTACCCGCCAGGCCTCGCGCAGGGAAATGACGCCGCTGCGTGCCAGTTCCACGGCCGCCCGGGTCAACGGCACCATGCCTTCCTCGATCGCGACCCGATGGATCGCATCGGCCTCGGCATTGGCGACGATGAGTTCGCGCACCTTCGGGGTTGCGACCAGCAGTTCGTAGACCGCACGTCGGCCGCGCACGCCGAGGCCATCGCATTGGGTGCAGCCGCGGCCGGCGTGAAAGACCTCGTCCTTGCCCACGCCGAGGCTCTCGCGCATGTGCGCCGAAGCCTCCTCGATCTCGCGGCAATGCAGGCAGGTCAGGCGCACCAGTCGCTGCGACATCACCGCCAGCAGGCTGGCGCGCAGCAGGTAGGACTCCACCCCGAGGTCGAGCAGGCGCGTGACCGTGGTCGCGGCGGTATTGGTGTGCAGGGTGCTGAGCAGGATGTGCCCGGTCAGGGCACTTTCCACCGCGATCCTGGCGGTCTCGCGATCGCGGATTTCGCCCACCATGATGACGTCCGGATCGTGCCGCAGGAAGTTGCGCATCGCGCTGGCAAAGGTGAAGCCGGCGGCACGATTGACCTGCATCTGCTGCACGTCGGCGATGTGGAACTCGACCGGATCCTCGATCGTGAGGATGTTGATGCGCTGCTTGCGCAGTTCCTGCAGCATCGCGTACAGCGTCGTCGACTTGCCCGAACCGGTCGGGCCGGTGACAAGGAACATGCCGTGACTGCGCTGCATCACGTCCTCGACGCGCTGCCGGTCGGCATCGTTCAGACCGAGCTGGTCGAGCTGGCGCAGGCTCATCCGGGTATCGAGCAGGCGCACCACCACACTCTCGCCGTGGACCGAGGGCAGCACGGAGATGCGCAGGTCGACGCGCGAACCATCATCGAGCACGAAGGTCGTGCGCCCGTCCTGCGGCACCCGCCGCTCGGCCAGGTTCATGCCGCCCAGCACCTTGATCCGGCTGACCACGGCCGGACGCAGTGCCGGCAACAGGCTGCGCACCGGCACCAGCTCGTTGTCGATGCGGAACAGCACCTCGGTGCTGTGCTCGCCGGGACGCAGGTGAATGTCGGACGCGCGGCGCGCAACCGCGTCGCCAATCAGGGTCTGCACGATGCGCACCACCGGCTGTTCGCGCGACAGGCGCTGCGCCTCGGCTTCGGCACTCTCGACACTGGCCTTGGGGTCGAGGCCGAGCTGGCGAATGGTCTCGCGGTCCTCGACCTGGTCGTAATGGCGTGCGATCGCCTCGCGGATGCCGCGCGGGGTGGCGATCAGCGGCAGGACATGATCGTCGGTGCCAAATTCCAGCGTGGTCAGTGCCTCGGCGTTGGAAGCATCCTCGATCGCTGCGGCGAGCAGACCCTTGCGCGTGCGCAGCGGCACGATGCGCAGACGCCGCGCCTGCTGCGGACGCAGCAACGCCGCGATGTCCGGTTCCGCACTCACCTGTGGCAGGCACACCAGCGGCAGGCCCAGTCGCTGCGCCTGGCGGTAGCTCGATTCGTCCGCGGTCTCGCTGCTCGCCAGCCAGGTTTCCAGATCCACACCCTGGACCTCGTCATCGGTGCGATGGGCCTTGCGTGCGTAATCGGCGAGGTAGCGATCCAGTGCCGCATCGTCTCGCAACAGCAGGGGTGCACGATCGGGTCGGTGTCTGGGGTCCATGCGGGTCATCCAATCCTGGTGGAAACGTCTGTCGTGCATCTCGTGGAAGGCGATCCTGAATGGCAAAAACGCCCCTTGCGGGGCGTTTCAGGCAAGCAACTGGCGCGATCGCTCAGGCCTTCTTGCGCACCGGTGCCTTCTTGGCCGCTGCCTTGGCCGGTGCCGCCACGCGTACGGGATCGGCGGCCGGCGTCGCCGCCGGCTTCTCGCCACGTGCCCGCGTGTTGCCATAGCTGGAGGCATAGCGCTTGCCCTTCGTGGTCTTGCGGTCGCCCTTTCCCATGCGTCGTTCTCCTTGAATCCTGCGGTTGATGTTGGCTGCGCACTGCGCGCCCGATTAGCCTACCATTGCCTGCCCATGCCGCAAGCAGTACGGATCAGGACCGACGCTCCGTGTCACAGGCGCGTCCGAGGCGGATGTTGAGCAGGTGACCGATGGCAATCAGGACGCCCCCCGTCACCATCGTGCCGGCGTGCCAGGGCGAATGCACGTGCAGCGCGGTGAAGGTGCTGGTCCAGACCAGGGCGAGACCGAGCAACATCGGCAGCCAGGCGCGCAGGCCACGATGCCGGCGATAGCCCAGCGCCAGGGTCGCCAGTCCCAGCAGGGTCGCGAACACCACGAAGGCCTGGTCGAAATCAATCCCTGCCACCACACCGAGGCCCAGCGCCGGCACGAGGCCGACGGCCAGCGGCAGGAGCGCGCAGTGCAATGCACACGCGAGCGAAGCCCACATGCCGAGCCGATCGCCGGCAACATGACGAGCACGCGGGCATGCCGTGGCCGCGTGTGCAAGCGGCCGCGACGAGGCTGGCAATGTGGCTGACGACGCGCTGAAATCCTGATTCATGCGTAACAATATAACATGCGGCGAACGTTGCAACAGACTCCCAGACCCCGGTTCTCAGCTCAACTCCAGCCACTCCGACTCGAGCGCGTCCTGCTCCTGCGCCAGTTGCACCTGGCGGGTACCCAACTCGACCACGCGCTGCGCGCCGGCCTGTTCGTAGAGGATCGGATCGGCCAATTCGCGCTCGACCTCGGCGCGGGCCGCGTGGATCTCTTCGAGGCGCGCCTCGATGCGACGCAAGCGCCGGCCGATGGCCGGATCCAGCGTCCGATGCGGCGCGGCAAGCGGTTTCTCGGCCTTTGCCGCACGCGCCTCCTGCCGACCGCTTGCGGCAGCGCCGCTCGATTGCGCCCGCAACCAGTCGGCATAGGCATCGAGATCGCCATCGAATTCCTCGACCCGGCCACCCGCGACACGCCAGAAACGATCGCAGACCAGTCCGATCAGGTGACGATCGTGGCTCACCAGCACGATCGCTCCTGGAAAATCCGCCAGCGCTTCGGCGAGCGCTTCGCGCATTTCCAGATCGAGGTGGTTGGTCGGCTCGTCGAGCAGGAGCACGTTCGGCCGATGCCAGGCCACCAGCGCCAGGGCGAGGCGGGCGCGCTCGCCACCGGAGAATCCATCGACCGATTCGAAAGCGCGGTCGCCGGCGAAATCCCAGCGCCCGAGATAATCGCGGAACACCTGCTGGCCGACATCCGGTGCCAGCATGCGCAGGTGCTCGATCGGACTGACGCCGGCGTGCAGCGCCTCGACCGTGTGCTGGGCGAAATAACCGATGCCAAGGTCCGGATGCGCGACGCGCTCGCCGGCAAGCAGGGGCAACTCGCCGACGAGGGTCTTCACCAGGGTCGACTTGCCGGCCCCGTTCGGACCGAGCAGGCCGATGCGGTCGCCCGACTCCAGCCCGAAACCGACCTCGCGCAGGATGCAGGTCACGGTGTTCGCGCCGCCGGCCTGCACGGCAGTGTCGTCCGCTGCGCCGTTGCCGACATAGCCACACTGCGCCGCCCGCAGGCGCAACAGCGAGGTCGGCATCCGCGCCGGTTCGGCAAAGGTCACGTGCACCGTGCGCTGCGCCCGCACCGCCTCGGTGCCCTGGAGCTTTTCCAGCCGTTTGATGCGCGACTGCGCCTGCCGCGCCTTGGTCGCCTTGGCACGAAAACGATCGATGAACGATTGCAGATGAGCCCGTTCGGCCTGTTCCTTTTCGAACGCGATCTGCTGCTGGCGCAACTGCTCGGCGCGCTGCCGCTCGAAGGCGGTGTAGTCGCCGGTGTAGAGCCGGGCGCGACCGTCTTCCAGATGCAGGACGTGGGTGCTGATGCCATCGAGGAATTCGCGGTCATGGCTGATCAGCAGCAAGGTGCCCCGGTATTTCAGCAACCACTGTTCGAGCCAGAGCACGGCGTCGAGATCGAGATGGTTGGTCGGCTCGTCCAGCAGCAGCAGGTCGCTGGGCATCATCAGCGCGCGCGCCAGGTTGAGTCGCACCCGCCAGCCACCGGAAAAAGTCGAGACGGCGCGCTCGTGCGTGTCGGGGGCAAAGCCCAGGCCATGCAGCAGGCGTCCGGCACGGGCGCGGGCATCGTAGCCACCGAGCTCTTCGAGTCGATGATGCGCACTGGCCACGATCTCGTAATCCTCGCGCGCCAGCGCTTCGGCCTCGAGCCGCAGCGCCTCGGCCACCTCGGCATCGCCGGCCAATACGAAGTCGAGCGCCGACTCGGGTACCGACGGGGTTTCCTGCGCCACCGAGGCGATGCGCAGACGCACCGGCATGCCCAGTTCGCCGACATCGGCCTCCAGCTCACCCTTCAGCGCGGCGAACAGGCTCGACTTTCCACAGCCGTTGCGGCCCACCACGCCCAGCCGCCAACCGGCATGGATGGTCAGGTTGACCTCGGACAACAGCAGGCGCGGGCCACGCCGCAGGGCGAAATTGCGAAACGAGATCATCGGGATGAATGGGCTGAGCGGGAAACCCGCAGCCGTGCATTGTAATGAACCTTGCAATGAACCCTTGCCGACGACGGGCACGACCCCGTAAGGTTGATCGATTTCTCGACGAGCCCGTGCCATGACCGAAGCCGACGCCCCCGCCGATTCCGCCGCCCGTTCCGGACTGCCGGATGCGCTGCAGCTGAATGCCGTGGAAGCGCGCGTGCTCGCCTGTCTGATCGAGAAGGAAGCGACCACGCCCGACCAGTACCCGCTGACGGAACACGCGCTGACCCAGGCCTGCAATCAGAAAACCAGCCGCGAACCGGTGATGGACCTGTCCAGCGGAGAGGTCGGACATGCCCTGCGCCGGCTCGAACCACGCCAGCTCGTGCGCAGCCAGCACGCCGCGCGCGCGCAGCGTTGGGAGCATCGCTTTGTCACCGCCTACGGCCTCACCGCTCCGCAGCAGGCCGTGCTCTGCATCCTGATGCTGCGCGGGCCACAGACCATCAGCGAGATCCTCGTGCGCAGCGAGCGCATCGCGCGCTTTGCCGATGCCTCGGAGGTCCGCCATGCGCTTGACCGACTGGCGCAACGCGAGCCCGCGCTGGCGATGCAACTGCCGCGCCAGCCGGGACAGCGCGAAGAGCGCTGGGGCCATCTGTTGTGCGGGCCGATCGAGACCGCCACGCTGCCGTCCGTCGTTGCACATTCACAGGTGCGGGAATCGGACACCTCGGGATTCGATGCCCTGGAGGCCCGCATCGCCGCACTCGAATCGCGCCTGGAACACCTGGAGCAACGGCTTGCTCCACTCCCACTTCTGCAACAGGATTGAAAGTCAGTCGCTGCGTTGCATCGCGCGACGCCATCGACCTGGCCAGGCGTTGCGTTCCACCAGAGACACCACCACGCCGATACGCTCCCGAAGCCCCGGATGCATCATCGGAACATCACGATCCGCGCTGATGCGGGAGGAGATCGTCATTGCTGTACCTGTTGCTCGCCATTCCGTTTCTGCTCGCGGTGTGCGTGGCGCTGCAAGGCCGTGCCTCGCGCCGGCTGATCGGCTGGCTGACGGCGACAGCGCCGATTGGCGGGCTGGCACTGCTGGCCGGTTTCACCCCGCACGTGCTGCGCGGGGACTGGCCTCGGGCCGTACTGACGTGGGCGCCGCAACTCGGGCTGGATTTTTCGCTGCGCCTCGACGGGCTGGCCTGGATGTTCGCCCTGATGATCCTGGCCATCGGCGTGCTGGTGGTGATGTATGCGCGTTACTACCTCGATGCGCGCGACAGTGCACCGCGCTTCTTCGCTTTTCTGCTGGTGTTCATGGGCGCGATGCTCGGCCTGGTCCTGGCCGGCAACTTGCTGCTGATGCTGTTGTTCTGGGAAGTGACCAGCATCAGCTCGCTGCTCCTGATCGGCTTCTGGTCGCAGCGCCCGGATGCGCGCGAAGGCGCGCGCATGGCCTTTGCCATCACCGCTGGCGGTGGTTTGGCGCTGCTCGCCGGCATCCTGATGATCGGCAAGGTCGTGGGCAGCTACGAACTGGACGCGGTGCTGGACAGCGGCGATGCCTTGCGCGCCAGCCCGCTCTATCCCTGGATCCTGCTGACGGTACTGACCGGCGTGTTCACCAAGAGCGCGCAGTTCCCGTTCCATTTCTGGCTGCCACATGCGATGGCCGCGCCGACGCCGGTCTCCGCCTACCTGCATTCGGCCACGATGGTGAAGGCCGGCGTATTCCTGCTGGTACGCCTGCATCCGGTCCTGAGCGGCACCGAGCTTTTCTTCCACCTCGTCAGCAGCATCGGCGCAGCGACTTTGCTGCTGGGCGCCTGGCACGCCATCTTCCAGCACGACATCAAGGGCTTGCTGGCCTACTCCACGATCTCGCACCTGGGTCTCATCACCCTGCTGCTCGGCCTGTCGACGCCGATGGCGATGGTCGCGGCACTGTTTCACATCCTCAACCACGCCACCTTCAAGGCCTCGTTGTTCATGGCCGCGGGCATCATCGACCACGAAACCGGCACCCGCGACATGCGTCGGCTCGGCAACCTGCGCCGCCACATGCCGCGCACCACCGTGCTGGCGGTGATCGCGGCTCTGGCGATGGCCGGCGTGCCGCTGCTCAACGGTTTCCTGAGCAAGGAAATGTTCTTCGACCAGGCCCTGCAAGCCGGTGACAACCCGCTCATGCGCCACCTCGCGACCATCGCCGCGGTCCTCGCGGCAATGCTGGGCGTGGCCTACAGCCTGCGCTTTGTCACCGACACCTTCTTCGGGCGCGGACCACGCGCGATCGAAGACCTGCCGTTCGAGCCTCCGCGCTGGATCCGGATTCCCGGCGCGATCCTGGCCATCGCCTGCCTTGCCGTCGGCATGGCCCCGGCCTGGACGGTCGCCGCCGTGCTGCGGATCGCGGCACTGTCGGTGCTGGGTGAGCAGGACATGCCCAGCTACAGCCTCTCGATCTGGCATGGCTTCAACCTGCCGCTGTTGATGAGCTTCATCGGCCTGATCGGCGGCATCGTGCTGTATTCCAGCCTGCGCCGGCTGCTCGACCTGCACGCCATCGTGCGCGAATCGCTTGGACGCAAGCTGTTCTGGATCAATGTCGAACGCCTGTATTTCCTCGCCGACCGCTTCACCCGCGCGATTGCCAACGGCAGCCTGCAACGCAGCCTGTTCCTGCTGTTGGTGGTCGCCCTGATCGCCACCGCGGCACCCCTGCTCGGCCACACTGCCGAATGGCCGGATGTGAGCCTGAGCGACATGCCGCCACTGGGCTGGCTGCTGTGGCTGATCCTCGTCATCGCCACGCTCGCGGTGCTGGCGAACTACCGCCAGCGCCTGCGTGCGGTGCTCGTGACCAGCGTGATCGGCCTGATTGTCAGCCTCGGCTTCGTGTTCCTTTCCGCGCCCGACCTCGCCCTGACCCAGTTGCTGGTGGAAATGGCCAGCCTCGGCCTGATGCTGCTGGCGCTCAACTACCTGCCACGCGAATCGCGCCCGGAGCCTTCGCACTGGCGGCGCTGGCGCGATGCCGGCCTGGCGCTTGCGGCCGGACTGGGAACCGGCGCACTGGCCTGGATGGTGATGCAACGCCGCCACACGGGCATCGGTGCGGAACTGCTGGCCCGCGCCCTGCCGGATGGCCACGGCCACAACGCGGTGAACGTGATCCTGGTCGATTTCCGTGGCTTCGACACCTTCGGCGAGATCACCGTGTTCGCGATTGCCGCCCTGATCGTTCACGCCCTGCTGAAACGCAGCCGGCTGGCGCCGGAAGAACGCGTCGAAGGCGGTTCGCTGCCGCTGCCACTGGCGGCCGAACTCAGCCAGTTGCTGTTCCCGCTCGCCGTGACCGTCTCGATCTACCTGCTTCTGCGCGGTCACGACGCCCCCGGTGGCGGCTTCATCGGCGGTCTCGTGCTGGTGGTGCCCATTCTCACCCAGTACGTGATCCAGGGCATGGAACCCTTCCGTCGACAATTCCGAATCGATGCCGTCGCGTGCATCGGCATCGGCCTGCTGGCTGCCGTCGCCACGGGCCTTGCGCCGTTGCTGGCGGGACTGCCCTTCCTCACCAGCCTCGTCCGGGAATCCGAGTTGCCGCTGCTGGGCAAGGTCACCCTGCTCAGTCCGATCGGTTTCGATGTCGGGGTCTATCTGGTGGTCGCCGGCGCGGCCCTGCTGATCCTCTCGCTGCTGGGCGGCATCAAGCCCTCCCTGACCCGCACGGCCTGGCGCCCGCTGCTGCGGCGCTCCGCTCCGGCACGCCCCTGCGCGGAGCACCCGTGATGGACGTCGCGATCGCCAGTGCCATCGGCCTCCTCGTCGCCGTCAGCGTCCATCTCCTGCTGCGCGCGCGCAGTTTCGACGTGGTGCTGGGCATGACCCTGCTGTCCTATGCCACCAACCTGTTGATCTTTTCCGCCGCCGGCGTGGCCGTGGGCAAGCCGCCGATCCTGCACGAGGGCGTCGCGGCGACACTCGCGCATCACGGCGATCCGTTGCCACAGGCGCTGGTCCTGACTGCGATCGTCATCGGTTTCGCGATGACCGCGGTGACGCTCGTGCTGGCGATCCGCAGCCGGGGCAACAATCGCACCGATCATGTCGATGGTCTGGGCGCACGCGAGACCGAGGGCAACACGCCGGAGGGTGCGGCATGAGCACATCGCTGCTGGCATTGCCCATCGCCCTGCCGCTGTTGTCTGGCGCCGTGCTGTTGCTGGTCGAGCGGCGTGGCATCGCGCTCCAGCGCGGGCTGGCATGGATCGGCCTGGCCGGACTGCTGGTGCTGGCGATCGTGCTGCTGCGCCAGGCCGACAGCGGCGGCATCCAGGTGCATCACCTCGGCAACTGGCCAGCACGCCTGGGCATCACCCTGGTCCTCGATCGCCTGGCAGCGTGGATGCTGCTGGTCACCGTGCTTCTGGCGATCGCCTGCCTGCTGCACGCCAGCGCCGGCTGGGATCGACGCGCACTGCATTTCCATGCGCTCTTCCAGTTCCAGTTGATGGGTCTGAACGGCGCATTCCTGACCGGCGACCTGTTCAACCTGTTCGTGTTCTACGAAATCCTGCTGGCCGCCTCCTACGGCTTGCTGCTCGGGGGTGCGCGCGGCGGGCGCATCCGCCGCGGTTTCCATTACGCCGTCTTCAACATCACCGCCTCGACCCTGTTCCTGATCGGCCTCGGCCTGCTGTACGGCTTGGTCGGCGCGCTGAACATGGCCGAAGTGGCGGCACGCGTGGCGGTCATGGACCCGGCCGACCGCCCTCTGCTGCAAGCCATCGCCGGATTGCTGCTGGTGGTGTTCTGCGCCAAGGGTGCGATCCTGCCGCTGTATCTGTGGCTGCCTGCGACCTATGCCGCCGCCCAGGCACCGGTGGCGGCATTCTTCGTGCTCATGACCAAGGTCGGGCTGTACTCGGTGCTGCGGGTTTTCACCCTGCTGTTCGGTGCCAGCACGATGCTGGCGGGCGTGGCCTGGCAATGGCTGCTGCCGGCCGGCCTGGCCACCCTGCTGCTGGCCGGGCTGGGAACGATGGCGGCGGTGCGCCTGCGCGTGCTGGCGGCGTATCTCGTGCTCGTGTCTGCCGGCACCTTGTTCATCGCCTTCGCGCTTGCCAGTCCCGCCAGCATCGGCGCCGGCCTTTATTACCTCGCGCACGGTGTCTTTGCCGGCGCGGCGATGTTCCTGATCGCCGAGGCGGTGCGCGAGCGGCGCGGCACCGACCGCACCAACCTGGTGCTGCCGATGCTCGATCGTGCCGTGCCCGGCAGCCTGTACCTGTTCGCCGCGATCGCCTTGATCGGCCTGCCGCCATTGTCCGGTTTCATCGGCAAGCTCGGGATTCTCGCGGCAGTGCCGGACGTCGGCTTCGGCTGGGTCTGGGCCGCCATCCTCGCTTCCAGCTTCTTCGTGCTGGTCGCCATGACCCGCAGCGGCAGTCGGATCTTCTGGCGTGTCCCGAACCCGGATGCAGCCCCCGTCCAACTGCCGCGCGCGCTGGCACCACCGCGACGCGGGCGCAGACAGGAGATCGCCGCGATCGTGTTGCTGCTGGGCTACGTCGGCGTGCTCAGCCTGGCCGCCGGCCCGACGCTGCGCTACGTCCTGGCCAGCGGCGCGCAATTGCTGCGCCCGGCTGACTTCATCGAGGCTTCCGGCATCGCCCGCCCGTTGCCTGCATCCACCGCATCCAGCACGGACACGCCGCGATGAAACGCCATCTGCGCCGCCTGTTCCCCTCGCTGCCGCTGAGTCTTGCGGTGTTTTTCCTCGGCCTGCTCCTGACCGATCGGATCCGTGCGGGATTCCTGCTCGTCGCGCTGCTGCTGGCCGTGCTGGTGCCACACGCAGCTCGGCGCCTCGAACGCGAATTTGCCCGCATCGGCTCCTTGCGACCCGTCCCGAAACTGGTCCTGGTGGTGCTGTACGACATCGTGCGCGCCAACCTGCATGTCGCACGCCTCGTGCTCGGACCACAGGTCAAGTTGCGCCCAGGCTGGGTCTGGATCCCGCTCGAACTGACCAACATCCACGGCATCAGTGCACTCGCCGGTCTCATCACCGTCACCCCCGGCACGGTCTCGGCCGAACTCTCCGAGGACCGCCGCCACATCCTCATCCACGTGCTGGATCTGGCCGACCCGCAAGCCGTGATCGACGAGATCAAGACTCGCTACGAAAAGCCGCTGCGGGAGATTTTCCCGTGATCGGGTTTGCCATCAACGTCAGCCTGTTCGCGGTCGGCGTGGCAATGGTGCTGGCGCTCTGGCGCCTGCTGCGCGGGCCGAGCCTGCCCGATCGCATTCTCGCGCTGGACACGCTCAACACCGACGCCATCGCCCTGATCGTGCTGTACGGCATGAAAATTCGCTCGCAGGTCCACTTCGAGGCCGCGCTCGTGATCGCGATGCTCGGCTTCGTCGGCACCCTCGTGCTCTGCAAGTACATCCTGCGCCGGGACATCATCGAATGACGCCCATGCTGGAAACACTCATCGCTGCCCTGCTGCTGGTTTCCAGCTTTTTTACCGTGGTCGGCTCCTTCGGCCTGGTGAAACTGGCGGATTTCTTCCGTCGCATGCACGCGCCGACCAAGGCCACCACCCTGGGCGTGGGTTCGATCCTGATCGCCTCGATGCTCTACCATCCGCTTACGAACGGCGAGTTCCGACCGCGCGAGCTGCTCATCACCCTGTTCCTGTTCATCAGCGCGCCCGTCAGCGCGCACATGATGTCCAAGGCGATGCTCTCGCTGCGTCCGGACACGCGCCCGCCGTGTCCGGACCAGCCGGCTCCCGATCCGCCGGCCGGGGATCCCGAGCCAGACCACTCCAATCCATCCTGACCGCCGACCGAAAGCCGCCGCAACGCGAGTGCCATGGGACAACACACCGAACTGATCGAGCTTCTGGCCATCGGCCTCGGGCTGGCGTTCGTGTTCGGATTCCTGGCCAACCGCCTGCGCCTGTCGCCACTGGTCGGCTATCTGCTCGCCGGCATTGTGGTCGGACCGTATTCGCCCGGCTATGTCGCCGATGCCGACATCGCCACCCAACTGTCCGATCTGGGCGTGATGCTGCTGATGTTCGGCGTCGGTCTGGAGTTCTCGCTTGCCGACCTGCTCAAGGTCAAGTGGACCGCACTCCCCGGCGCCGTGCTGCAGGCCACGATCACCACCCTGGTCGGCGGTTCGCTCGGAGTGGCACTTGGCTGGCCGACGTTCGAGAGTTTTCTGTTCGGCTTCTGCATGGCCACGGCCAGTACCGTGGTGATGCTGCGCGCGCTGGAGTCGCGTCGCCTGCTCGACAGCCGGCGCGGGCGCATCGCAATGGGCTGGCTGATCGTCGAGGATCTGATCAACGTGCTCGCGCTGGTGCTCCTGCCGGTGCTCGCCGCCAGCCTGCTGCACGCCGGCAAGAAAGCCTTCGACTGGCAGCAACTGGCAACCTCGCTCGCCCTCACCCTGTTCCAGGTCGGCGCCTTCGTGCTGGTGATGCTGGTGCTGGGGCGGCGCATGATTCCACGCGCACTGGCCTACACCGCGGGTACCGGCTCGCGCGAATTGTTCACCCTGTCGGTGCTCGCGATCGCGATCGGCGTGGCCTTCGGCTCGGCCTGGCTGTTCGGCGTGTCCTTCGCGCTCGGCGCCTTTTTCGCCGGCACGGTGCTG